>Ga0209759_1000020_pt1 | contig 344904 bp, 284 predicted proteins | sample AraplaCL_Col_mMS_FD_184261 | JGI IMG/M metagenome (GOLD analysis project Ga0209759, IMG submission 184261) | Arabidopsis root microbial communities from the University of North Carolina, USA - plate scrape CL_Col_mMS (SPAdes) (version 2) | ecosystem: Host-associated > Plants > Roots >... | reverse complement strand
ACAGTGAAACGCCTCTGCGCCGATGATAGTGCGGGTTCCCGTGTGAAAGTAGGACATCGTCAGGCTAATATCAAAGCATCCGCCCGAGCTGGTTTACCCCGCTCGGGCGTTTTGCTTTTGGCGCCGCGATTTGCCGAAGCCAATCCATGACCCGTTGGACGCTGGATGGATCGATCACGATCAACGGTGCGACGCAGATCGGCGCGCTCGAGATCTCACGTGGCCAGTCCGAGACCTGGATCACCCTGAGAGGCGAGGAAGGCCGTCGCCACCTGTCGCTGTACTGCCTCGACCGGCGATTGCTTTTCGGCGATGCTCCGGGCGTCGATGACTCCCGCCAGCACGTCGTGGAGTCCGTTGCGCACAAGCGTCCATTGGGTTGCCACGAGGAGAACCGCGGGCACCCCGCCGACAACGAGCGCGTCCTCCGACGCCTGATCCGCCTCGAGTGCGCCGTTCGATATGCGCGCGACAGCCTCACCCTCGAGATCCGCGGCGACACCCTGCCGGGCGAACCGAGCCGCGACGGCTTTCATGCCGACCGGTCTCCATGGCGCATCCAGGTGCTCATGACGGTCCCGCGTGCGCTCGTGCCCGCCGTCTTCGAACTCGGCACGCTTGAGGCGGCGCATGTCGATCGGAGATTCATGCCGAGCGGTTGAACACCGCGTCGGCGATGCCAGCGAACCGACGTTGTCGAGAACCGGCGCCCGTCGGTCAGTGGCGAAGATCGCTCGCCATCCGCGCCGTCGCGTGCCGCTCCGCCTGGGTCTGCGGACCGCAGATGATGGTGAGGAAATCGAATGACGATGGATCGCCCTTGCCGGCGCGCGGGCGCAGGTATTGCAGGTGCGTCTCGCGACGCTCGCGGCTGAGCGCCGCGAACTGCAGGCCGCCAGGGGCGGCCTTGAACGGGGGCGAGGCCTGGCGGCCCTTGAGCTTCGTCGGCTCGGGCCACGGCGGCGAGTTCGAGAAGGCCGCGCGATCCGAGGCGGACGAGTAGTCGTGCCAGGTCAATGTCGCGCTCTCGGCCAGGGTCGCGAGCTCGGAACGGATGCGACGCGCCTGCGGCCAGGCTGCCGCAATCGGAATGCACTGGCCCAGCGTCACGAGCGACAGCGCGGTGCTGCCCCTGTCGGCGCGACGGCCGTCGACGATCTCGGCGAGCCGCGGCATCGCGCGTGCCAGCACGCTCGCGGCCAGGATGGTGCCTGAGCTGTAGCCCAGCACCATGACTTCGCGCAGCGGCGCCGCCCCCGGCTGACGCATGCGGGCCTCGACCGCCTCGACCAGGCGGTCGGCCATCTCGTCCAGGCGGACGTCGAGCACCGGGACCTCGCCGACGGCGTGCTCGCGCACGAACGCGACCAGGCGCAGCATCCATTCGCAGTCGACCCAGCGTGCCGCGCCGCGCCACAGCAACAGGCCCGCGGCCAGTCCGGCCCCGCCGGCCGCCAGGCTCGGCAGAGGAGTGAACAACGAGAGCAGGCCGCCGACGACCAGCGTGCCGATCGACACCGAGGCCACGCCCACGAGCAACGGAAACAGCGACAGCCAGAACGCCGCCGGCGCCGTGCGCCACACGCGCGCCAGTACGCCCGACGCGAGTCCGCGTGCATAGACGTTCCAGTAGTCGCGCGCCAAGGTCGGGAGCGTGCGCCTCCAGTGGCGGCGGACGATGTCGTCCCAGCGCATGAAGTGGATGCGGGTTCGCATCGTCTGAGGCCGCCGCCCCAGGCCGCTCGGCGCGCCGCGCCACAGCGAAGTCCAGACCGACGCCCAGCGCCCGATGCGATGCCGCTTGCCGATCGCCAGCGTCTCGTCGTGCGCCGCATTGCGCTGCGCGATTCCGTTGCGGAACAGCCGGTGGTAGAACGTGGCGCTCTTCGGATCGAAGCCGCTGAAGAAGAACACCAGCCGGTCGGGCGCGTCCGACTGCTGCCGCAACTCGGCCGGTGTCGTCAGGCGCGGCGCGGGCGCCGACATGTCGACGAACTCCTCCCCCGGGACGGTCGTGTCGTCGGGGTCGGCGACGGCGGCGGCCCTACCGAGCATGTGCCTGCACGGCCACGCGGCCTTCCTGCTCGAGGAGCACGCCGTCGTCGACGAGTCGGCGCAGCTGGGCCGTCGCCCACCGGCTCGCGCCGGCGTCGTCGAGGCCCGCCCGGCGCGCCACGGTGCGGTAGATCGGCGTGCGCAGCATCCAGGCGACCAGATCGGCGAAGCCGAGCTCGCGCACCTCGAGCAGGTGGAACATCACGAGCGCTCGGGCCGCGTGCTGGGCATGGCGCTCGGGGTGGCGCTCGAAGGCGGCCACGCGCTCGCGGCTCGCCGCCAGCGCGCGCCCGACGTCCTCGAAGACACCGCCGTGTCCCGGCAGCACCGTGCGCGGCTCGAGCCGCTCGATCAGCGACAAGGTCGCGCGCGTCGGGCCGAAGCCGTCGTCGCCGACCAGTTCCGGAAAGATGATCGCGAGCCGCTCCTCCCACAGCGCGTCGCCCGAGATCAGCGTGCGCGTCTGCGGCTCGAACAGCATCACGGCGTCCATGTCGTGGCCCGGCGCGGCATGGATCTGCCAGTCCGCCTCGCCGAGCGCGATCGACGCACCAGGAACCAGTGGGCGGTGCGCGACGAAGCGCGGGCAAGGCTGGTCGGTCAGCCGGTAGCTCAGCGCGTCCTCGTCCCAGCGAGCGACCGCGGCCATGCTGGGCGACGGAATCCACGTCTCGACGTCGCCGCGCGCCTGCAGCGACGCGTTGCCGCCGCAATGGTCGGAGTGCAGGTGGGTGTTCACGATGCGCCCGAGCGGCGCGCCGCCGAGCGCGTGGTCGATCAGGGCCTGAGTCTGCTGGGCGTGCGCGCTGAAGCCGGTATCGACGACCGTCGCGGGCGTCGCGCCCGCGGCGCGGAAGACGGCCTGGTTGGCGGAGAGCCAACCGCGTTCGAGCACGCGAAGCCTGAGCGTGTCGAGCAGGCGTGACGCGGCGACGCCCGGCCCGTCGGTGTCGCCCAGGGGCATCGAGGCTGGCAGTGGAGCGGGCGACGCGGCGGCGGTCACGGTGCGGGCGAGAGAACCTTCAGGATGTCGGGGAACGCAGTTCGCGCCGCAGGATCTTGCCGACGTTCGACTTCGGCAGTTCATCCCGGAATTCGATGAGCCTCGGGCGCTTGTATGCCGTGAAATTCTCGCGGCAATACGCTGCGATATCCTCTTCCGCGAGCGCCGGATCGCGCCGAACGACGAACAACTTCACGGCCTCGCCCGATCGTTCGTCAGGGATCCCGATCGCGGCGCATTCGAGCACGCCCGGATGCAGGTTCACGACCTGCTCGATTTCATTCGGATACACGTTGAAGCCGGACACCAGGATCATGTCCTTCTTGCGATCGACGATGCGCACATAGCCCTGTTCGTCCATGATGCCGATGTCGCCGGAGCGGAAGAAACCGTCGTCGGTCATCACCTTCGCCGTCTCGTCCGGACGCCTCCAGTAGCCGGCCATCACTTGTGGGCCGCGGATGCAGATCTCGCCCGCGGCGCCGAACGGCACGCCGACGCCATCGTCGTCGCGGATCGCCACATCGGTCGACGGGATCGGCAGGCCGATCGTGCCGGTGAACTCCCGCTTGTCGAGCCGGTTGCTCGTGGCCACGGGCGAGGTCTCGGACAGGCCGTAGCCCTCGACCACCGGGCAGCCCGTGATGGCCAGCCAGCGCTCCGCCGTGGCCTGCTGCACGGCCATGCCCCCGCCGTTGGAGATGACCAGCTCCGAGAAGTCGAGCCTGGCGAATTCCGGATCGTTGGCCAGCGCGTTGAACAACGTGTTCACGGCCGGGAACATGTTGACCTTGTAGGCCTTGAGCGTCTTGATGAAGCCGGGGATGTCGCGCGGGTTCGGCACGAGGATGTTCATCGCGCCCAGGCGTGCGCCGAACATGTAGCAGATGGTCAGCGCATAGATGTGATACAGCGGCAGCGCGCACACGATGGCCAGAGGCTTGTCGCCCAGCTGCTCGAACATCGGCTTGAACCACGCCTCGCTCTGCAGGATGTTGGCCACGACGTTGCGATGCAGCAGCGTGGCTCCCTTGGACACGCCGGTCGTGCCGCCCGTGTACTGCAGGAACGCGATGTCGTCGCCCGTCAGGGCCACCGGGCGCAGCGCGAGCCGGGTGCCCTGCGCGACCGCCATGTTGAAGCGCGTGACGCTGTGCCCGTCGTCGAGCGGCAGGCGGAACTCGGGCACCATCTTCTTGACGTGGCGCAGCACGAAGTTGACGAGCTGCCCCTTCGCGAAGCCCAGCATGTCGCCCATCGCGGCCAGGACCACGTGGCGCACGTCGGTCTGCGCGAGCACCGCCTCGAGCGTGTGGGCGAAGTTCTCGAGCACGATGATGACGGTCGCCCCGGCGTCCTTGAGCTGGTACTGCAGCTCGCGCGCGGTGTACAGCGGGTTCACGTTGACGACCACGCCGCCCACGCGCAGCACCGCGCCGATCGCCACCAGGTACTGCGGCACGTTGGGCATCATGATCGCCACGCGGTCGCCGCGTTGCACGCCCTTCGACTGCAGCCAGGCCCCGAGCGCCCGCGAGCGCTCGTCGATGTCCCCGTAACTGAAGCGCACGCCCATGCAGGCGGCGGCGTGGCGCTCCGCATGCCGGGTCCACGACTCCTCGAGCAACGGCACCAGCGACGCGTAGGTGTCGACGGGCACGGTGGCCGGGACGCCGGGCGGGTACTGCGCCAGCCAGGGACGTGGAATGGCGGTGGCGGCGGTGGGGGAGAGCGCGTCGTTCATCCGATGGATTCTCGTCCACCGGGCCCCCGCCGCACCCCGGGGAAACCGGCTATGGCAACTGGGCCAGCGGGTCGTCCGGCGCCGGCGCCCCTGTCGCGGCCGCGACAGCCGCGGGCTCGAACAGGCGCTCGACCAGCGCCGTCTCGCGCGCCTGGATCGAGGCCAGGAACTCGCGCGCGCCGCGCATCGCGCCGAACGCGTCGAAGCCGGTCTCCAGGAATGTCTGCAGCGTCCCCAGGCCCGCGGCGCGCGCGGGGCCCCGCATGGCCTTCAGGCTGGTGCGCAGGACGAGGCTGCGCGTGTGGCGGTCGAGCGACTGGCCCACGCGCATCACCAGGTCGAGCTGGCCCAGGCGGCTCCGCGGTTCGCCCGTCGCCTGCCAGGCGCGCAAGTAACTCTCGCGCGACGGCGCCTCGCCATTCAGGTGCCCGGCCATCGTGGAGTCGAGCCGCTCCGACAGCGCGTGCACCGCCGCCAGGGCTTCCACCGTCTCGACGATGTCGTCCGGGAACAGGCGCACGAGGGCGGGAACGATGCGGCTGAACTGTGCGTCGCGTTGCGCGAAGTCCTGCGGGCCGTACAGCTCGTCGACGAAGAAACGCGCGGCGCGGCCGAAGCGCGGGTGCCCGAACAGGTCGGCGTGCGTGCGCTCGAAGCGCGCCTGCTGGTAGGCCTTGACGGCCGCGACGCCGGCGGCGAGCGCGGGCTCGGCGGCGCGCCGCCGGCGCTCGGCGTCGACCGCGGCCAGCGACTGCAGGATGCGGGTGGCGATGTCGCTCATGGCGCCGAGGTTATCAGCCGCGCTTCGGTGAAGGCACGCCGCCGGGTTCCCGGGCGAGAGGCCGCTCATCGCGCCCATCCCGGCAAGGCCGCGGTGACGACGGCGCCGTCATCGTCATCCACCGCCCCTCGAACAGCGAGCGGCCGAGCAGGAGCGCGGCGCGTGCGTGATACTCGCTCCATGATCGCGCGCGTCGCCCGCATCCTGTTCCTCGCCTGGTTCGCGCTGTTGGGCAGCCTGCTGGCCCTGGCCCGGGCCGACGGCTGGACACCGGGCCTGTGGATCGCGCTGTACGTGCTGGTGCTGGGCCATCCCACGCTGCTGGCCGTCGAGATGCTGCTGGCGCGCGGCGTCGCCTCGCGCGCCGGCGTCGCCCGCGCGCGCTGGCGCGACCTGGTGCGCGCCGTGCTGCGCGAGTGGCTCGAGTCGACCGCCGTGTTCGGCTGGCGCATGCCCTGGCGCGCGAACGCGGTCGAGGACCACCTGCCCAAGACCTCGCGCGGGTTGCGCGGCGTGGTGTTCATCCACGGCTACATCTGCAACCGCGGCTTGTGGAATCCGTGGATGAAGCGGCTGCTCAAGCTCGACCGTGCCTTCGTCGCGGTGAGTCTGGAGCCGGTGTTCGCGAGCCTGGACGAGTACGTGCCGCAGGTCGAGCGGGCCGTGCGCCGCATGGAGGCCGCCACGGGCCTGGCGCCGGTGATCGTGGCGCACAGCATGGGCGGGCTCGTCGCGCGCGCCTGGCTGCGCTCGCGCGCGACGCACAAGCGCAGCGACGGCACCGGCGAAGCCGCCCGGCTCATCACGATCGGCACGCCGCATCGCGGCACCTGGCTGGCCGGCCTGGCGCGAACGATCAATGCGCGCCAGATGCGCATCAGCAGCCCCTGGATGACGGCGCTCGTCGACAAGGAGCCCGCGACCCTGCAGGGCATGATCACCAGCTGGTGGAGCGAGTGCGACCAGATCGTCTATCCGCCGCCGACCGCGGTGTACCCGGGCAGCGAGGCGAAGCAGCTGCGTGGCGTCGGCCACATCGCGCTGACCGCGCGCGAGGAGATCTGGAACGAGATCCGGCGGCGGATCGACTACTGAAGTCGCGCGCTGCGCACCGGTGCGCGCCGTCAGTCGCCGTCGATGTCGCGCAGCAGCTGCCGCGCCGGCTCCAGCCCCAGCTGCAGCAGCGCCGCGATGTCGCGCACGTCGTCGGGCAGCGCCGGGTTGTCCCAGCCTTCCGTCGAATGGCGCGCCACGCGGATCGCGAGCAGCACGTTGCGCACCTGCGAATTCTCGGCGTGGCGGTCGTCGGTGATGCGCACCAGCATCTCGGGCAGGTGCCACACCTTCATCAGCACGTGCTGGACGTCGTTCAGCTCGGCGTGCAGCACCTCGCGCTGAACGGCGGCGGAGCGCAGCTCGGGGTCGGCGAGCTGCCGGCGCTGGAGCTCCAGCGCCAGCGCGGGCGCGTGCAGCCACAGCAGCATCTCGGTGAAGTCGTGCAGCTGCGCCGCCTCGTGCAGCACGACGGCGTCGTGGTCGCCGCGGTGGATCGCGAAGCTCGCGGCGAAGCGGGCCGCCCGGTCGGCGCGGCGCATCACGCGCGCCAGTCCGTCCAGCGCCGCGGGGTGGCCGGCGAGGTGATCCTCGATCGTCGGCTGCGGGCCGAACGCGCGAAAGAACGGCGTGATGCCCATCAGCACCAGCGCCTCGACCACCGTCTCGGCATCGGTGAGCCGGCGGTTCGCCCCCTGCGTGGAGGCATGGATCAGCACCTTCAGGGTCATCAGCGGATCGCGCCCGACCACCTCCGCGATGCGCCGGGCGTCGACGTCGTCCTCGATCTCGCGCAGGTCCTCCAGCGCCGCGGCCGTGGCGGCCAGGACGGGAATGTCGCGCTGCCGGAACCAGCGCGCCCAGCCCTCGACGTCGTGCGGCGTGCGGGCGGGGAGGGCGGCGGGCAGGGCGCTCATGGCGGGGTCTCGAAGTCCGATGATGATGTCCCGGTGGTCCGGGACGATCAGTTACTCGGTTTATCGGACGCCCGCGCGCCGACTTGAGCCGCGCCGGGACCGGGCGCGGATCACAGGCGGCGGACGTCGATGTAGCCGACGAGTTCGCCGTCGATGTACAGCGCGCCTTCGGGGGCGCCGGCCTCGGCATGGAACTCGACGCTGGCGTCGTGCTGGCTGCGCAGGCGCCGCTGGCGCGCATGCAGGGGCCGGGCGACGTCGCGCGCCCGGCGGGCGAGCGCGGCGCTGGCGCCACGCAGGAGGTGCGCCACGAGACGGCGCCAGGTATCGCTGAAGGAGGCCCGCTGCGTGGAGCGGTGGCCGATGAGGACGGTCATGTCGTTCTCCAGGGCGGCGCGAGGGCCGCTTGGGAAGATTCAGAGGCCGGGCGGCTTGCCGCGCACGTCGCGCGACAGGTCGAGCTGGGACCGTTCGCGTTTCAGCGACCGTTCGCCGTCGCGGCGTTCGGTGCGCTGGTCGCCACCGTGCTGCCCGGCTTGCCGGAAACGCGCGGCGGCGACGAACGGATTGCGTGGTCGTGCGGTCGGGACGATGAGCTTGGACATGGTGTTCTCCTGCGGTGGGCAGCCTGGAATGGCGAAGGCCCGGGGGTCTGGACAACCGCCCGGGCCTTCGCGAAGAGAGGGGTCTCGCGAACTCAGAGCGGAATCGGGAGCGGCTTGGCCGCATGGCAGGCAGCCAGGAAACGAGCGGCACGCGTGCCGCGCACGGCCGTACGGACGGCTGCGGTGGCGGTGCGGGATCGGTTCAGGGCTGGGCGCATGGGGCGGGTGAGAGGTTGCGAGGCGGGGTGTCGCGTCAGGCAGCGATGCCGAGACTGAACGCTTGACGCAATGATAAACAACTCTTGATCTTGCGCAAGTACTTTATCAATCACTTGATCAGAAATCGTCGCGCGCCGGCGCCGGGCGCGAACGGACGCGCGCGCTCGCGACCGCTTCGCAGCGGACACGTGAGCGGCCTGGGGGCGCGGGCGCGCCGCTCAGCGCTTCTTTTTCAGCGGCGCGATGCCGGCCTGGGCCGAGTGCCACAGGGCCAACGGGTCGTCCGGCGCCGGGGGCGGCGCAGGCGGCCGGGCCGTGACGCCGGGCGCGAGCTTGCGCGGCGCGGGCGAGGGCGCCGGCTCGGGGACGGCCGGCGCGGCCGCCGGCATCAGAACTTCGCCGAGCAGATCGAGCAGCCGCGTGCGGGCCCGTTGCGGGTGGCGGCGGTAGTACGTCAGCACCAGGCCGACGATGAAGCGCTCGTCGTCGTCCCGCGGCAGCGGATCGTCGGCCGGCGCCGGGGCCGCGGCCACGGCCGGCGCGGCGCCGGCGGCATGCTCGGCGTCCATCCAGCCGACGGGCTTCTGGCAGCATTGCTCGAACTGCCGGGCGAGCCGTTCGCCGATCAGGCGCGAGCGGCTCTTGATCTGGCTCCAGTAGCTCGGCTGGATCTGCAGACGTTCTGCGAAACGGCGTTCCAGGCCCCGCAGCGTCGCGGCGTCGGGGTGCTTGATGGTGTTGCGGACGAATTCGTCGAACAGCGCGAGGGCGTTGTCCAGGCGGATAGAGGCCACGTCTCGGGGGGCGTGCATGGTCTCCAATGATAAAGGGTCGTAACGCAGGACGCCGGACCGGCCGTCCGTCGCATCGGCGACCCGGCAGCAATACCGCACACGGGGGCGCGGGGTAGGATGGCTCGATGCTCCTGAACTGCCTGGTCCGGCAACCCGGACGCCTTCTCGCCGCCCTGCTGCTGGGCGGGGCCGCGCTCTCGGCCTGGGCCGGCGCCACGCCCTCGACCGCGCGCCCCTCGCTCGCGCCGACTTCGCCGCTCGTCAAGCCGCCGGCCGCCGCGTCCGCGCCCCAGCAGGAGGACGAGCACGACGACAGCGCCAACCTCTCCGCCTCGGCGCGCCGCATCTACGACGTCGGCCGGCCGCGCCTGCTGCAGGTGCGCACGCTGCTGCGCGACCAGGACAGCCAGGCCAGCGTCGGCTCGGGCTCGCTGGTGGGACCCAACGGCCTGATCCTGACCAACTACCATGTGGTCAGCCAGGTCGCCCTCGAGCCGCAGCGCTATCGCCTGAACTTCCAGACGGTCGACGGCGTCAGCGGCGCGTTGCAGCTCATCGCCTTCGACGTCGTGCACGACCTCGCGCTGGTGCGCATGGCCCAGCCGCCCGCCACGGTCGCGGCCCGCGGCACGTTCGACTTCCGTCCGCAGGCGACGCCGCTGGCGCAGGGCGAACGCATCTTCTCGCTCGGCAACCCGCTGGACATCGGCTTCGAGGTGATCGAGGGCACCTACAACGGCCTGGTCGAGCGCAGCTTCCTGCCGCAGATCCTGTTCTCGGGTGCGCTCAACCCTGGCATGAGCGGTGGGCCGGTGCTCGACGACCGCGGCCGCATCGTCGGCGTCAACGTGGCCACGCGGCGCGACGGCCAGAACATCAGCTTCCTGGTGCCCGCCGAGTTCGCGCAGGCGCTGATCGCGCGGGGCGCCAACGCCAGGCCGATCACGGGCTCGGTCGAGGCCGAGATGGCGCGCCAGCTGCTCGTCCACCAGCAGGCACTCACGACGCGCTTCATCGCGCTGCCCTGGCGCGAGACCAAGCACGCGCACTACAGCGTGCCGGTGCCGCAGGAGGACTTCATGCGCTGCTGGGGCTCGTCGAACCCGTCGGAATCGAAGGGCCTGTCGTTCGAGCGCTCGGATTGCCAGATGGACACCGCCATCTTCATCAACGAGTCGCTGCGCACCGGCGACATCGCCGTGCGGCACGAGGTCTACGACGGCAGCAAGCTCGGCGCGCTGCGCTTCGCGCAGGAGGCCGGCATGAGCTTCCGCAACGAGCGCATGGGCCGGCGCACGCACGACCTCACCGCGCCGAAGTGCCAGGAGGACTTCGTCGAGAACGCCGGCCTGCCGATGCGCACCGTCATGTGCCTGCGCGCGTATCGCCACCTGCCCGGGCTGTACGACGTCGCGGTGCTGTCGCAGTCCGTCGACGCGAAGACCGAGGGCGTGCAGGGTCGCTTCGACGCGCGCGGCGTCAGCTTCCAGAACGCCCTGCTGCTCGCCAGCCACTACCTGCAAGGATTCGCATGGAAACGCTCGCCCTGATCGAGACGCTCGACCGGGACGGCCTGCCGCGCCAGATCCTGCGCGTGTCGCAGTGGCCGGTGCGCATCGGCCGGGCGATCGATTGCGACCTGGTGCTCGACGACCCGCACGTGGCCGCGCACCACGCCACGCTCGAGATGCACGAGGACGGCCTGCACGTGCGGCCGGCCGCGTCGCTCAACGGCGTCCGCCTGGGGCGCGCTGCGATCGCGCCGGGCTCCGCGCCGCTGCTGCCGGCGTCGGCCCTGCTGACGCTCGGCGCGACGACGCTGCGCGTGCGCCAGGCCGGCGAGGCGCTGGCCCCCGAGCAGCGCCTGCTCGACCTGCACCAGTACGAGCGCCGCCACGCCGTTACGCTGCTGCTGCTGCTCGTGTTCGCCGCGCTGTGGAAGGGCTTCGACCTGTGGCTGACCTCGATGCCCGGCCAGCAGGGCTCCGCGCTGGCCTGGGGCTACCTGGCCGCGCCGGCGGGCCTGATCGTCTGGTGCGCGGGCTGGGCCATCGGCTCCATGCTGTTCCAGCGCCGCTTCGCGTTCTGGGCGCACCTGTACATCGCGCTGACCTGGCTGATGGCCGGCGCCGTCGTCGAGGCCGTCACCGCGCAGCTCGCGTTCGCGTTCTCGATGCCGGCGCTCGAGAAGCTGGGCCGCATCGCCTTCGTCGGCGCGATGGCGGTCATGATCTGGCGCCACATGGGCCTGCTGCTGCCGCAGCGCCGCCGCGCGTTCGGCATCGCCATCGCGAGCGCCCTCGTGGTGGGCGGCGGCCTGCTGCTGATCGATCGGGCGGTGCAGCAGCAGCCGCTGGTGGGCGACCTGTATCTCGGCACCATCTCGCTGCCGGGCCTGCGCGTGGCGAGGCCGGTTCCGGTCGACGCCTTCGTGAAGTCGGCCGCGCCGCTCGAGAAGACGCTGTCGCGCTGGACGAAGACCGGTGACGACGACGAAGGCGAATCGGACGGCGGCGAGGACGAGTGAGCCGGCCGCCGTGCCGCGCGATTCAGTCCACCTCGACCGGCTTGTGCTCCTTGCGCAGGTTGTTCTGCACCGTGGCCGGCGCCGGCTCGTAGTGCGAGAACGCGATCGTGTAGCGACCCTCGCCGCTGGTCATCGCGTTCAGGCGCGTGGCGTAGGCGATCAGCTCGGCCGCCGGGGCCTGGCCGCGCACGATCATCGTGCCGCCCAGCTGCGCCTCGGTGCCGTTGACCTGGCCGCGGCGTGAGGCGAGGTCGCCGGTGATGTCGCCCATCGCGGCGGCCGGCGCCAGGATCTCGACGTCGACGATGGGCTCCAGCACGATCGGCCGCGCCTCCATGATCGCTTCCCACGTGGCCTTGCGCGCGGCGGTCGCGAACGCGATGTCCTTGCTGTCGACGCTGTGGCTCTTGCCATCGTGCACGGTCACGCGGATGTCCTCCACCGCGTAGCCCGCGATCACCCCGGCGGCCAGCGCCTCGCGCACGCCCTTCTCGACGGCCGCCATGAAGTTGGACGGTATCGCGCCGCCCTTGACGATGTCGACGAACTCGAAGCCTGCGCCACGCGGCAGCGGCTCCACGCGCAGGAACACCTCGCCGAACTGGCCGGCGCCGCCCGTCTGCTTCTTGTGGCGATGGTGGCCCTCGGCCTTGGCGGTGATCGTCTCGCGGTAGGCCGTGCGCGGCGGACGGGTCTCGACCTCGAACTTGTGCACCTCGCGCAGCCGATCCAGCAGCATGCGCAGGTGCAGCTCGCCCAGGCCGTAGACCACGGTCTCGTGCGTGGCGGCCACCTGCTCGATGCGCAGGCACGGGTCCTCGTCGACCGCGCGCTGCACCAGCTCCCACAGCCGCTGCTCGTCGCCGTGGCGCTTGGGCTGGATCGCGATGCCGTGCACCGGCACCGGGAACTGCAGCGGTTTCAGGTGGATGTGGCTGTCCTCCGCGGCGTCGTGCAGAACGGCGTCGAAGTGCAGCGCGTCGACCTTGGCGATGGCGCAGATGTCGCCCGGCAGCGCACGCGCGATCTCGACGTGCTCGCCACCCTGCAGGCGGAACAGGTGGCCGACCTTGAACGGCTTGCGGCCGTCGCCGACGAACAGCTGGCTGTCGCGCGTGATCGTGCCCTGGTGCACGCGCAGCACGCCCATCTTGCCCACGTATGGGTCGACGGTGACCTTGAACACGTGGGCCAGCACGTGCTTGCCGGCGTCGGGCGTGGCGTGCACGAGCTTCGCGTCGGCGCCGGTGCCGTCGAGGAAGTCGGGCGGATTGCCCTCGGTCGGGTTGGGCAGCAGCTTGGTGACGATGTCCAGCAGCTCGTCCACGCCCGCGCCGGTGCGGGCGGACACGAAGCACACGGGGATGAGATGCCCGTCGCGCAACGCCTGTTCCAGCGGCGCGTGCAGCTCGGTGGCCTCGACGTCGCCCTGGTTGAGATAGCGGTCGACGAAGTCGGAATCGACCTCGACCACCTGCTCGACCAGCGCCTGGTGCGCGGCCTCGGGCGAGGAGAAGTCGGTCGCGCCGTCCCGGTTGAAGAAGCAGTCGACGACGCGCGCCCCGCCGTCCGCGGGCAGGTTCAGTGGCAGGCACTCGCGGCCGAACACGTCGCGGATCTGCGCGAGCACGGCCTCGCAGCGTGCACCGGGCACGTCGATGCGGTTGACGATGATCATGCGATCCAGCTTGCGCTCGGCGGCGTGGGCCATCATGCGCACGGCCGTCGAGTCGACGCCGGAGGTGGCGCTCACGACGATGGCCGCGGTCTCGACGGCCTCGAGCGCGGGCAGCGACTGCCCGACGAACTCGAGCGCTCCGGGCGTGTCGAGCAGCTGGATGCGGATGCCGTCGTGTTCGCAGTTGACGACGGCGGTGTTGAGGGAGTGGCCGACGCGCTTCTCGAGCGGGTCGTGGTCGCTGACGGTCGAGCCGCGTTCGACGCTGCCGGGCTGCTTGAGGACGCCGGCGCGCAGCAGCAGGGCCTCGGTGAGGGTGGTCTTCCCGGTGGCCGAGGCGCCCACCAGGGCCACGTTGCGAATCGCCGCGGTATCGGAGGTTTCCAGGATCGTCATGGCGCGTGTCTCCACGGGCCGTGACGCCAGGCGGCACCGCGGCGACCCGAACCGCGACACGGCCGGATGGCAGGAACCCCCAGCCTACGCCGCTAGTGGCCGCTGCGCAATGGCCTGCGACGGGTTCCCCGACAGGGCTGCCGTGCTGCGGACAGGGAGCCGTCATCCTGCGCGCGGTCGCAGGATCCACGCGTACCGGGCCGCGTCACTGCGAGGGAGGATCCTGCGACTGCGCGCAGGATGACAGCACCTCCCCTGGACGACAGGTCTCTATTGGAACGCCACTTCCGCGAAGCCGCGCAGCTTGCGGCTGTGCAGCTTGTCCACGCCGGCGCCGCGCAGGATCTCGAGTGCGCGGATGCCGATGCGCAGGTGCTGCTCGACGCGTTCGCGGTAGAAGTGGTTGGCCATGCCGGGCAGCTTGATCTCGCCGTGCAGCGGCTTGTCGGACACGCACAGCAAGGTGCCGTAGGGCACGCGGAAGCGGAAGCCGTTGGCGGCGATGGCGGCCGATTCCATGTCGAGGGCGATCGCGCGGCTCTGGCTGAAGCGGCGCTCCGGGCCCGGATGCGGCAGCAGCTCCCAGTTGCGGTTGTCGGTCGATGCGACGGTGCCCGTGCGCATCACGCGCTTCAGGTTCAGGCCCTGCAGCTGCGTGACGTCGGCCACCGCCTGCTCGAGCGCCAGCTGCACCTCGGCCAGCGGCGGGATCGGCACCCACAGCGGCAGCTCCTCGTCGAGCACGTGGTCCTCGCGGACGTAGCCGTGCGCGAGAACGTAGTCGCCCAGCTGTTGCGTGGTGCGCAGGCCGGCGCAGTGGCCCAGCATGATCCAGGCGTGCGGCCGCAGCACCGCGATGTGGTCGCTGATGTTCTTGGCGTTGGACGGCCCGACGCCGATGTTGACCATCGTGATGCCGCTGTTGTCCGACCGGCGCAGGTGGTACGCGGGCATCTGCGGCAGGCGCGGCGGCGCGTGGCCGGCCGGGCCGGCGGGCGCGGGCAGGCCGGCGCGCATCGTCACGACGTTGCCGGGCTCGACGAACGCGTCGTAGACGGAGTCCGCGCGCGCCATCTCGCGATGGCCGAGCGCGATGAATTCGTCGATGTAGAACTGGTAGTTCGTGAACAGCACGAAGTTCTGGAAGTGGTCGGGCGCCGTGCCGGTGTAGTGGCGCAGCCGATGCAGCGAGTAGTCGACGCGCGGCGCGGTGAACAGCGCCAGCGGCAGCGGTTCGTTGGGGCCCGGCTCGTGCGTGCCGTTGGCGATCCCGTCGTCCATCGCCGCCAGGTTGGGCAGGTCGAACAGGTCGCGCAGCTGCAGGCGTTGCGCCGTGGTCAGCGTGCCCTCGACGTGGTCGTGCTCGGCGAAGCTGAAGTGCAGCGGCATCGGCTCGCGGCTGACGCCCACCTCGATCTTCACGCCGTGGTGCTGGCGCAGCAGCTCGAACTGCGTGCGGTAGTACTCGGCGAACAGTTCCGGGCGCGTCAGCGTCGTCTCGAAGCTGCCGGGGCCGGCGACGAAGCCGTAGCTGGAAACGGAGTCCGCGCGCGCCACCGTGTCCGTGTGCACGCGCACGCTCGGGTAGCAGGCGCGCACGTGCGCGGCCGGGACCTTGCCGGCGACGAACTCGTGCAGGTGCTTGCGCAGGTGGTCGGCGCCGGACTGGTAGATCTCGCGCACGCGGGCCACGGCGGCATCGGGATCGTCGAAGGATTCGCGAGGGACGAGCAGCGGTTCGATCATGGCTTCATTGTGGATGAAAGGCGTGACGGCGGCGCGTCCGCGGGCGCGGCCGGTGCGCGCACTTCTACACTGTCGGGGTGAAGAACGACGAGAAACCCGATCTCCCGGGCGGGCCGGCAGTTCCGGCGGCCAGCCCGGCGCGGCCGCGCCGGCTGCCGGCCGCGGCCGGTGTCGCCGCGCTCGCGCTGGTACTGCTGCCTGTATCGGCCAACGTGCCGCGCAAGCCCGCGCCGGCGGTGCCCGCGAGGGCGGCCGCGTCCGCCCCGCCGGCCGCGGCCACCACCGACCTCGCGCAATGGTGCGCCCGCCTCGCGCCGGCGGTGCCGGGCGTCGAGCAGCCGGCCTGCCGCGCGTCGGGCCTGCAGCCTGGCGCCGGGCGTTCGGTGCACGGCGTTCCGCTGTGGACGAACGACGTGCTGCCCGCGACCCCGCCGAAGTTCAAGGTGCTGCTGCTGGGCGGCATCCACGGCGACGAGCTGGCCTCCGTGACGCTGGCCTTCGACTGGATCGCGCGCTCGCGTGGCGTGCAGGCGGCGGCGCCGCGAACGCCCAGGACCGCCAGGCCCGCGCTGTCCGAGGTCGCCTGGCGCTTCGTGCCGCTGCTCAACCCCGACGGCCTGCTGCATTCGCCGTCGACCCGCGTCAACGCGCACGGTGTCGACCTGAACCGCAACTTCCCCACCGCCGACTGGGCGCGAGATGCCCAGCCCTACTGGATCAGGCGCACGAAGCGCGATCCGCGGCGCTTTCCCGGCCTCCAGCCGCTGTCCGAGCCCGAGTCGCGCTGGCTGATCGAGCAGATCGACCAGTTCCACCCCGACCTCATCGTGTCGGTGCACGCCCCCTATGGCCTGCTCGATTTCGACGGCCCGCCGCCCGCGCCGCGCCGCCTCGGCAGCCTGCAGCTCGACCCGGTGGGTGTCTACCCGGGTTCGCTGGGCAACTACGGCGGGCTGGTGAAGAACGTGCCGGTGATGACGCTGGAGCTCAAGAACGCGCGCTTCGTCCCGCCGCAGGAACTGGCGGCGATGTGGGACGACCTCCAGCGCTGGATCCGCGAGCAGATGACCAACCCCGGCGTGCAGGCGAGCGCGCAGCGCAGCCTGGTGCCGGGCACGCGCGTGATCGGCACGACGCGCCACGTCGACTGAGCCTTCCCCCCGAATCGGGGGTGGTGGCGGCCAGGGACGGGGCGCAGAATCCGCGCCACTCGTCATTGCAACTGCCTGGAGGGCCCTCCGATGAACGCTCGTCAACGTCTCCTCGCCGCATGCGCCGTCGCGCTGCCCGCCGCCGCCGCCCTGGCCCAGCAGCCGCACATCCGTCCGGGCCTGTGGGAGAACACGGTCAGCGTCAAGAGCGACAACGCGCAGATGAATGCCGCCATGGAGCAGATGAAGCAGCGCATGGCCGCGATGACGCCCGAGCAGCGCGCCGCCATGGAGAAGGCGATGGGCGGACACGCCGCCATGAACCCGGGCGGTCCGACCACGATGCGGGTCTGCGTCACGAAGGAGCAGATCGCCCGCGGCTTCCATCCGGAGGAGCGCGGCCACTGCTCGCGCACGAACATCAGCAACTCGGGCAACGTGACGAAGTTCGACTTCGCCTGCCAGTCCGAGCGCGGCGGCGCCATCACCGGCCACGGCGTCTACACGGAGTTGAGCGACACCGCGTACACCGTCAGCACGACCGCCGACGTGGTCAGTCCGAAGATGACCATGCATGTCCAGAACGACATGTCGGGCAAGTTCGTCTCGAGCGACTGCGGCGACGTCAAGCCGGTCGAGGCGCCGCCGGCCCGCTAGGGTGCGCCGCGGCCCGAACGCTGCGCCGCCGTGACAGGCAACGTGCCCGGCCGCCACGGCGCCAGCGCGTCAACGCGCGGGGCGAGGCCGCGCGATCTGGCCTCAGGCCGCGCGCAGCTCGCGCACCGCGACCCAGATCGCGCCGGCGGCCAGCAGCAACCCCAGCGGGAAGACTTCGCCGGGCGTCGGCAGCGTCACCGACACGCTGCCGTCCGGCGACAACCACATCGCCAGCACCAGCAGCAGATAGCCGGCGACCACCCCCGCGGTCGCCCAGCGCCAGCGCCGCGCCCGTGCGTCGTGCTGCTGCTGCTCGATGGCCAGTGCTCGCGCGATCGCCAGCGGGGCGGGCGGCGCGGCGCGGCGTCGCACCGGTTGCGCGCGCGCGGCGCGTTCCACCGCAACCATCGTGCGCGCCGTGAAGCCGTGGTCGGCCAGCGGCTCGGGCGCCCCTTGGCGCAGGAAGTCGTCGAGTGCGGCGTCGGCGATGAGTCGGGATTCGGTCATGTGGCGGACTCCGGGTTCCAGGCCTGCAGCAGGTCCCGCAGCCGCGTCTTGGCCCGGTCGAGATGGGACTTCAGCGTTCCCAGCGGCAAACCGAGCACCTGCGCGGCCTCGGCGTGCGACAGGTCGAGATGGAAGCAGTGCACGACGGCGAGCCGCTGGATCTCGGTGAGGGCCTGCAGCGCGCGCTCGACGTCGCGGCCCAGGCCCTCGGCGGCGCGCGGATCGTGGCCCGCGTCGGCCGCGTCCTCGCCGTCGCCCTGCCATTCGACCGGCAGCTGCGGCCGGCGCGCGTGCTGCAGGAAGCGCGTCAGCGCGATGCGGTGCAGCCAGGTGGCCAGGCGCGCGTCGCCGCGGAAATCGGCCAGGTGCAGCCAGGCCTGCACGAAGGTCTCCTGCGCGAGGTCGTCGGCCAGCGCCGCGTCGCCGTGCGTCAGCCGGCGCAACTGCAGCCGCACGCGCGACTGGTGCGCCTCGACCAGGCCCGCGAACGCGCGGCGGTCGCCGCGGCGCGCGCGGGCGAGCCGATCGGCAGCCAGCGCCTCGATGCGCGCGGATTCGTCGGAAACCACGGGGCCGTGCGCCACGTCAGCGCGTCATTGCAGGTCGATGGCGGAGGGCTCGGGCGGCTCGGGCGGCCGCGGCGGTTCGAGCCGGATCGCGATCAGCTGCGCCACGCCGATGCACAGCGGGATCAGCCCCGCCGCCCAGAGGCCGTGTTCCCAGCGGAACATCGCCCCCAGGAAGCCGCAGGTGCCCACGCCCACGCCCAGCAGCGTCAGCGCGCGCATCAGCGCCGAGCCGTTGCGCTGGGGCGAGCGCAGCAGTTCGCGCGGCACCGGCAGGCCCTTCTCGAGCAGGTCGACGATCGTCTTGTGCTTGCGCTCCTGGTACTTCCAGGCGTAGTTGAGGCCGACGATGACGATGCCCAGCGGCATCAGGATGCCGCAGACGGGGATGAGGAGCTCGGGTGTGAACAGGCGGGACCAGGGATCCATGGCGGGCGTCCGGAGTTGATCGATGTCCCTTGGATGCGCGCTGGCGGCCGGTCGGATGCACCCGCGGGAAGATATTTTCAGCAGTTCTGGTATTTCCAGTTCCGCGTCTTGCCCTCGGCGATCCATTCGACTGCCTGCGCGATGCGCGACGCCCGCGTCGCCTCGCGCTTGGCCTCGACGATCCAGTCCACGTACTCGGCCTGCTGGCTGGGGGTGAAGGCGTCGTAGCGCTTCCTGGCGCCGGCGGACGCGCGCAGCGCGGCGGCGAGGTCGTCGGGCACGGCGGGCGGCGCGCGCTTCGCCTTGGGCGCTGCCGGTGCGCTGGCCTTGTCCTCGATCGCCGCGGCCCAGGCCGCGCGCGCCTCGACGATCAGCTTGCGCAGCGCCGCGGCCTTGGGCAGGTCGGCCACCGACTCGATGCGGCCGAACTGGCCCATCGCCTTCCGGCGATCGCCGGCGGCTTCCTCGGCGACCGGCCGGCCGCCACGCCAGAAGCCGAGGGAGCAATGCGCCTTGAAGGCGGCCATGTTCGCGAACGGGCGGCCCTCCAGCAGGAAGAACGGATGGCCCCACTTGATCGCCTCGGTCACGTCAGGCAACGCGGCGTGCATCGCGTCGCGGATCTGCGCCAGCGGCGCCTGCGCGAACGGCCCGGCCTGGGCGATGTAGGCGTCGACGCGCGGGTCGCGGGCGTCGGCGGTCGCTTTGGAGGAGGGCATGGCGTCGGGCGGCAATGGCGATGCGGCGACTGTAGAGCCGCCGCGACCCGGCTCGCAAGAGCAATGACCAGCAGCGGCTCGGCCGCGCGCCGTCGCGCACACGGCCCCGGGGGTATGCCTCTTGCCGTTGAAGCGTCCGACCCGAGCGCGAAAGCACACCATGACAGATCCCGCCAAGGACTACCCGAAGCCACCCTTTCCCCGGCAGCAGCAATCGTGGCCCGCGCTCGCGTGCCGGATGCAGCCGCCGCCCGACCATGGCGAGACGAGCTACGTCGGCTCGGGCCGCCTGGCCGGCCGCAAGGCCCTGATCACCGGCGGCGACTCCGGCATCGGCCGCGCGGTGGCGATCGCGTTCGCGCGCGAGGGCGCGGACGTCGCCATCAACTACCTGCCCGACGAGGAGGAAGACGCGCGGGCCGTCGTCGCGCTCATCGAGCAGGCCGGCCGCAAGGCCGTCGCGCTGCCGGGCGACCTGCGCGACGCGTCCTTCTGCCGCCGGCTCGTCGAGGACGCCGTCAAGGGCCTGGGCGGCCTCGACATCGTCGTCAACAACGCGGCCCGCCAGGCCTCGTTCGACTCGATCGCCGACATCCCGGACGAGCATTTCGACGACGTGTTCAAGACCAACGTCTACGCCCTGTTCCACGTCACCAAGGCCGCGCTGAAGCACCTGCGGCGCGGCGCGGCCATCATCAACACCTCGTCGGTGCAGGCCTTCGATCCATCCAAGGACCTGCTGGACTACGCGGCGACCAAGTCGGCCATCCTCTCGATGACGCGCTCGCTGGCCAAGCAGCTGGGCGAGCAGGGCATCCGTGTCAACGCGGTCGCGCCCGGGCCGTACTGGACACCGCTGCAGCTCGCCGGCGGCCAGCCGATGGACAAGCTCGTGAAGTTCGGCGAGAAGACGCCGCTGGGCCGGCCAGGCCAGCCGGCGGAGATCGCCGGGCAGTTCGTGCTGCTGGCCTCGCAGGAGTCCACGTTCACCACCGGCAACGTGTGGGGCAGCACGGGCGGGGAGACGGGCCCCTGACGCGAATGGGCCGGCCGCCGCGCTCCGCCCCCGGGGCCGCCGCGCGCGACGGCTTCGTCCGCGTGCGCGGGGCGCGCGAGCACAACCTGAAGGATGTCGACGTGGCGATCCCGCGCGACGCGCTGGTCGTCTTCACCGGCGTGTCCGGCTCGGGCAAGTCCTCGCTGGCGTTCGGCACGATCTACGCGGAAGCCCAGCGGCGCTATTTCGAGTCCGTCGCGCCGTACGCGCGGCGCCTGATCGACCAGGTGGGCGTGCCGGACGTCGACGAGATCACCGGCCTGCCGCCGGCCGTCGCGCTGCAGCAGGCGCGCGGCACGCCGGGCGCGCGTTCGTCGGTGGGCAGCGTGTCGCAGCTGTCCAGCCTCGTGCGCCTGCTCTATTCGCGCGCCGGCACCTACCCGCCGCGCCAGCCGATGCTGTACGCGGAGGATTTCTCGCCCAACACGGCACAGGGTGCGTGCCCGCATTGCCACGGCCTGGGCCGCGTGTTCGAGGTCACCGAGCAGACCATGGTGCCCGACCCGTCGCTGTCGATCCGCGAACGCGCCATCGCGTCTTGGCCCCCGGCCTGGCACGGGCAGAACCTGCGCGACATCCTCGTCACGCTCGGGGTCGACGTCGACCGCCCCTGGCGCGAGCTGCCGAGGAAGGATCGCGACTGGATCCTGTTCACGGAGGAGCAACCCACCGTTCCGGTGTACGCGGGCTTCACGCCTGCCGAGACGAAGGCCGCGCTGCGCTCGAAGATGGAGCCCAGCTACATGGGCACGTTCATGGGCGCGCGCAAGTACGTGCTCCACACGTTCGCGACGACGCAGAGCGCGCTGATGAAGAAGCGCGTGTCGCGCTACATGGTGGGCGGCCCGTGCCCGGTCTGCGCAGGCAAGCGGCTCAAGCCCGAGGCGTTGTCGGTGACGTTCGCGGGCGTCGACATCGGCACGCTGGGGCAGCTGACGCTCGACCGCGTCGCCGCGCTGCTGGCGCCGGCGGCGGCCGGCCGCTTCGACGACGCCGCGCCAGCGCGCGACGCGCAGGCGCCCACGCGCGCGCAGGCGAAGGCCGACATCGCGCGCCGCGTCGCGGCCGGCGGCTCGGCGCATGCGGCGTCGCCGGACGTGCGGCGAACTCCCAACCTCTCGGAGGAGAAGCGCCTCGCGGCCCAGCGCCTCGCGCAGGACCTGTGCGCGCGCATCGCCACGCTGCAGGGCCTGGGCCTGGGGTATCTCTCCATGGAGCGCAGCACGCCGACGCTGTCGCCCGGCGAGCTGCAGCGGCTGCGCCTGGCCACGCAGATCCGCTCGAACCTGTTCGGCGTCGTCTACGTGCTGGACGAGCCCACCGCCGGGCTGCACCCGGCCGACGGCGAGGCGTTGCTCGACGCCCTCGAGCAGCTGAAGTCGCAGGGCAACTCGCTGTTCGTCGTCGAGCACGACCTGGAGGTCATGCGCCGCGCCGACTGGCTCGTCGACGTCGGCCCGGACGCGGGCGAGAAGGGCGGCCGCGTGCTGTACAGCGGGCCCCCCGACGGCCTGCGTGAGGTGGCGGCGTCGCATACGGCGCGCCACCTGTTCGCCGGCGCCGCGCCAGGCCGGCGCGCGCCGCGGACGTCCGCGCGCTGGCTGGAGCTGCGCGGTGTCACGCGCAACAACCTGCGCGAGCTCGACGCGCGCTTCCCGCTGGGGCTGTTCACGGCGGTGACGGGCGTCTCGGGCTCCGGCAAGTCCAGCCTCGTGAGCCAGGCGTTGGTCGAGCTGTTGGGTGCGCACCTCGGCCACGAGCCCGAAGCGCTCGACGACGAGTCCGAGCACACCGCCCCCGAGGTCGTGCAGGCCACGCGCGGCCGGCTGGGGGCGGGCGCCGAGGCGATACGCCGCCTCGTGCGGGTCGACCAGAAGCCCATCGGCCGCACGCCGCGCTCCAACCTGGCGACGTACACCGGCCTGTTCGACGCGGTGCGCAAGCTCTACGCCGCCACGCCCGCGGCGCGCAAGCGGCGCTACGACGCGGGCCGGTTCTCGTTCAACGTCGCCAAGGGCCGCTGCGAGACCTGCGAGGGCGAGGGCTTCGTCAGCGTCGAGCTGCTGTTCATGCCCAGCGTCTACGCGCCATGCCCCGCCTGCCACGGCGCGCGCTACAACGATGACACGCTGAAGATCACGTGGAACGGCCGCCACATCGCCCAGGTGCTGGGCATGACCGTCGACGACGCGCTGGCCTTCTTCGACGCCGAACCCGCGGTGCGCAAGCCGCTGGCGTTGCTGCGCGACATCGGCCTCGGCTACCTGCGGCTCGGGCAGCCGGCCACCGAGCTGTCGGGCGGCGAGGCGCAGCGCATCAAGCTCGCCACCGAGCTGCAGCGGCCGCAGCGCGGCGACACGCTGTACGTGCTCGACGAGCCCAGCACCGGCCTGCACCCATCGGACGTCGACCGGCTCATGACGCAGCTGCAGGACCTGGTGGACGCGGGCAACACCGTGGTCGTCGTCGAGCACGAGATGCGCCTCGTGTCGGCCAGCGACTGGGTGATCGACATGGGTCCCGGCGCGGGTGACGAGGGCGGCCGCATCGTCGCATGCGGGCCGCCGCGCGAGGTGGCACGCCGGCACGACAGCCGCACGGCGCCGTACCTGCGCGCGGTGCTCGGCGCGGAGGCGCCGCCATGACCGGCCTGCACGACCTGTTGCTGGCCGCGTTTGGCGAGGGCGAGGACCTGAATGCGCTGCAGATGGCGATGCGGGCGCTGGCGGTCTTCGTGCTGACGTTGGCGATGATCCGGATCGCCGGGCGGCGCGCGCTGGGCCAGCATCGCGCGTTCGACACCTGCACGACGGTGCTGCTCGGCTCCGTGCTGAGCCGCGCCGTCGTCGGCGCGTCGCCGTTCTGGGCGACGATGGCCGCGGGCGCAATGATCGTCGTCCTGCACCGCCTCGTGGCGATGGCCAGCGTGCGTTGGCCCTGGTTCGAGACGATGATCAGCGGCGACAAGCGCGAACTCGTGCAAGGCGGGCGTCGCGACGAGAAGGCCATGCGCAAGGCGCTCATCACCGCTCGCGACCTCGACGAGGCGGTGCGCAGGAAGACCGGCGACGAGGCGTCGCCGGTGGAGCGGGCGATCCTCGAGCGCGACGGCGGCATCACGGTGAAAGTCGCCGAACCGGGCAAGTGAGCGCACTGCCCGGCGGAGGGGTCAGTCGATGCGCAGGCCTGGCCAGACTCGCCCGCCGGCCACCGGCCAGCAGGTCGACCCGGCCGGCGGGGCCTGCGGGCTGCTGCCGGTGAACGCGCCGAAGGCCGGCAGCACCAGGACGTCGCCATCGTCGCCGGCGATGTGGCAGAAGCACGCGAATCGCTCGACGTCGCGCGCCGGTCCGCGCAGCGTCACGGCCGGATGCCAGTGCCCCGCCAGCACCGCCGCGCCCGCGATCCGCTGCGGATGGTGACAGGCGACGAGTGCGGCCCCGCCGGGCACGGGCCAGGGCTCGTCGACGATCTCGAAGCGCAGCGACGGCGGCGGATCGCCGGCGTGCGAGTCGTGGTTGCCGCGCACGAGCACGCAATGCAGGCCGGGGTGCGCAGCGCGCCACGCGTGCAGCGGCGCGATCGCCGTGGCGCGCTGCGCATGCCGCGAGTGCAGCAGGTCGCCGAGGAACACGACGCGCGCGGCGCCGTGCAGGCGCGCGAGCGCGGCGATGCGGTCGAGGTTGTCGTGCGTCGTGCCCGCCGGCACCGGCAGGCCTTGCGCGCGGAAGCTCGCCGACTTGCCCAGGTGCAGGTCCGCGATGAACAGCGTGCGCGAGGCCGCGTGCCAGGCCGCGCGCTCCGGCAGCAGCGACAGCGGCTGCCCGCGCAGCACCAGCGATTGCGCCGGGTTCATGTCCGCATCTGCGCGCGGCGCGTGCGCCGGCGCGGCCTGGGCTCGTCGCGATCGGCCACTACCGAGGCCTGTGCAGCGTCCTGCAGGGCGTCGCGCGCGAACACGGTCTTCGCGTCCTCGTGTGCCGTGCCCACGGCATCGCCGCCGGCGCGTCCTTCGAGATCGGCCACCATGCGCGCGATGCGAGCGGTGAGCGACTCGTTGGTGAGCTTCTCGCGGAAGCGTTCCACCATCAACGGGAACGCGAGCGGCGACGGCCGCGCCAGCATGACCGCCGCCAGCTGCTGCCCCTGCATGCGCCGCAGCGCCGCGGCCAGCTGGTCGACATCCAGCTCCTGGCGCAGCAGCTCGCGTTCGGCCTGCGTCAGCAGCAGGTTGCCGGGGTCGTACTTGCGGAAGACGTCGAAGAACAGGCTGGCCGAGGCCTGCAGCTGGCGGTTCGACTGGCGCTCGCCGGGATGCGACTGGAAGATCAGCCCCGCGATGCGCGCGATCTCGCGGAAGCGCCGGCGCGACATCTCCGTCGCGTTCAGGCTGGCCAGCACCTCGCCGAGCAGCACCGACGGGTCGGCGGGCGTCTCGAGCAGCGCGGGCAGCCGCTCGCCCCAGGCGATCTCGCGCGCCGACAGCAGCTCGAAGCCGTAGTCGTTGACGGCGATCGAGAACGTGGCCTGCTCCGGACGCGCGGCGCGCCAGGCCAGCAGGCTCGCCAGGCCGAGGTGCACCAGGCGCCCCGCGAACGGGTAGAGGAACAGGTGCCAGCCCTCGCGGCTCTTCCAGGTCTCGGACAGCAGCGTCGTGGGGGTCGGCAGCACCGACCAGCGGCCCTGGATCTCCAGCAGCGGCTGCACGCACTGCATCTCGGGGCTGTCGAAGCGTCTGCGGTCGGCGGCGTCGAGCTCGCGCAGCACGGCGTCGGCCAGCGTGTTCGACAGCGGCATGCGTCCGCCATTCCAGCGCGGCACCGCGCCGCGGCCGGCGGGCGCGCGCTTGACGTAGGCCGTCATCTGGTGGACGCGCACGAGCTCCAGCAGCCGGCCGCCGAACAGGAAGCAGTCGCCGGGCTTCATGCGCGCGATGAAGCTCTCCTCGACGCTGCCGAGCGCGCCGCCCGTCTGGTACGCCACGTTGATGCTGGCGTCGCTCACGATGGTGCCGATGTTGACGCGATGGCGCCGCGCGAGGCGGGCGTCTGGCACGCGCCAGACGCCCTCGTCGTCGGGCGCGACGCGCTGGTAGTCGGGGTAGGCCGCCAGCGAGGGACCGCCCTGGCGCACGAAGTCCAGGCACCACTGCCAGGCTTCGGGCGACAACGCGCGGTAGGCGGTGGTGGTGCGTACCTCGTCGTACAGCGCCTCCGGCGTGACCCCCCCGCCGAGCGCCACCGTGACGAGGTGCTGCACGAGCACGTCCAGCGGCTCCTGCGGCGAATGGCGGGCCTCGACCTGGCCCTGCTGCGCCGCGTGGCGCGCGGCCGCCGCCTCCACGAGTTCGAGGCTGTGCGTGGGCACCAGCGTCACGCGCGACGGCCGGCCGGGCGCATGGCCCGACCGGCCCGCGCGTTGCAGCAGCCGCGCGATGCCCTTGGCCGAGCCGATCTGCAGCACGCGGTCGACGGGCAGGAAGTCGACGCCGAGGTCGAGGCTGGACGTGCAAACCACCGCGCGCAGCGTGCCGGCCTTCAGTCCTGCCTCGACCCACTCGCGCACCTCGCGCGCCAGCGAGCCGTGATGCAGGGCGACGACGCCGGCCCAGTCGGGCCGCGCATCGAGCAGCGCCTGGTACCAGCGCTCGGCCTGCGAGCGCGTGTTGGTGAAGGCCAGCGTCGTGCCGCTCTCCTCGATGGCCTGGACGACCTGGGGCAGCATGCGCAGGCCCATGTGGCCGCCCCACGAGAAGCGCTCGGCACGCTCGGGCAGCAGCGTGTCGATGACGAGGGTCTTGGCGACGTCCCCGCGGACGAGCGCGGGCGCGGGCGCCGGCGCCGCGCCAGGGTGCGCGGACACGCCCACGAGCGTGGCCAGCGCCTCGTCGAGGTTGCCGAGCGTGGCCGACAGCGCCCAGCACATCAGGCCCGGGCGGCGCCGGCGCAGGCGCGCGAGCGCCAGCTGCACCTGCACGCCGCGCTTGTTGCCCAGCAGCTCGTGCCATTCGTCGACGACGACCAGCTGCACGTGCGCCAGGGTCTCCAGCGCATCGGCGCGCGCCAGCTGCAGCGTCAGGCTTTCAGGCGTCGTCACCAGCACGGTGGGCAGGCGCCGATCCTGCGCGCTGCGCTCGGCGGACGTCGTGTCGCCGCTGCGCAACCCGATCGACCACGCGGGTTCCAGCGCGGCGATCGGCTCGGCGAGCGCACGCGTCGTGTCGGCCGCCAGCGCGCGCATCGGCGTGAGCCACAGGACGGACAGCGGCGGCGCCGGCGGCTTCTTCGAGCGCGGGCTCGCCGATGGCACGTCGACGTGCAACGCCTGCAGCGCGCCCAGCCACGCCGCCAGCGTCTTGCCGGTGCCGGTGTTGGCATGCAGCAGGCCGCTGCGGCCCTCGGCCATCGCCTGCCAGACTTCGCGCTGGAACGCGAACGGCTGCCAGCCGCGCGCGGCGAGCCAGGCCTCGACGGCGGCGGCGTCCGCCATCAATCCGCCTGCCGCAGCGCCGCGGATTCGGCGATGAAGTCGCGCAGCACCTGCAGCGTGTCGGCCTCCTCGACCGGCTTGTCCCAGCGCAGCCGCAGCATGCGCGGGAAGCGTACCGCGATGCCCGACTTGTGGCGCGACGAGGCCTGGATGCCCTCGAAGCCGAGTTCGACGACCAGCGTCGGCGTCACGCTGCGCACCGGCCCGAACTTTTCGATCGTCGTCTGGCGGATGCGCTGGTCGACCTGGCGCATCTCGTCGTCGGTCAGGCCCGAGTAGGCCTTGGCGAAGGGCACGAGCCGGCGCGACTCGCCGTCGCCGTCCCATACCGCGAAGGTGTAGTCCGTGTAGAGGTTGGCGCGGCGTCCGTGGCCGCCCTGCGCGTAGACGAGGACGGCGTCGACGCTGAACGGATCGATCTTCCACTTCCACCAGGTGCCCACGTCCTTGGTGCGGCCTGCGCCATAGCGGCCCTCGCGCTGCTTGAGCATGAAGCCCTCGACGCCGCGGGCGCGCGACTCGCCGCGCAGCGTGGTCAGCGCGGCCCAGTCGGCGGCGTCGACGCGCGGGGAGACGTGCAGCGGGCCGGCGCCGGCGCCTGAGACGACCTGCTCGAGCCGTTCGCGGCGCTGCCACTGAGGCCAGGCGCGGACGTCGACGCCCTCGATCTCCAGCAGGTCGTACGCGAGAAAGGCCACCGGCTGCTCGGCGAGGATCTTCTTGGTCACCGTCTTGCGGCCGATGCGCTTCTGCAGCTCGGCGAACGGCTGCACCCGGCCGTCGCGCCAGACGACGATCTCGCCGTCCAGTACGCAGGTGTCGGGCAGCCGCGCATGCATCGCGTCGAGCTCGGGAAAGCGGCCGTTGAGCAGGTCCTCGCCGCGCGACCACAGCCACGACTGCGCGCCGCGGCGGATGAACTGCGCACGGATGCCGTCCCACTTCCATTCGACCTGCCAGTCGGCGCGATCGCCCAGCGACTCGACGGGCGCCTGCAGCGGATGCGCGAGGAAGAACGGGTAGGGCTGGCCCGACTCCGCCGGCGTGTCGACCTGCTTCGGGTCGACCAGCAGCGCGTAGCGCGCGGCGTCCGGCGTGTGCTGCTTGTCGGTGTAGCCCATCACGCGCTGCGCCAGCAGCTTGGCGTCCACGCCGCAGGCCTCGGACAGCGCGCGCAGCACGAGGTTGCGCGCGACGCCGACGCGAAAGCTGCCGCCGATCAGCTTCGTGAGCAGGAAACGGCCTGGGGTGTCGAGTTCGCTCCAGTAGCCCTTGAGCGCGGCCGAGACGGCTTCGGGGGCCTGGCCGCGCAGCGCGAGCAGGCGGTCCTCGATCCACGCGCGCAGCGGCAGGTCCACCGTGTCGCGTGCGGGCGGCAGCACGTGGGCGATGGTCTCGGCCAGGTCGCCGACGACGTCGTAGCACTCGTCGAACAGCCACTCCGGAATGCCCGCCGCCTCGCGCGCGGCCGTGCGCAGCAGGCTGGTGGGCACGGTCTGGCGCGGCTTGCCGCCGGCCAGGAAGTACAGCGCCCAGGCCGCGTCGGCGGGTTGCGCGCGCTGGAAGTAGGTCAGCAGCGCGTCGGTCTTCTTGCGCGTCGACGTCGTCGAGTCGAGGGCGGCGAACAGGGCGGCGAACTCCTTCATGTCGGCTCCGCCGCTGCCGCTTCCTCGGCCGGCTTCGCGTCCTCGTCGTCGCCGTACTGCGTCTTGAACGCGCCCGATTCCAGGCCCTGCTCCGCGAGGAAGCGCACGAGCGGCTCGACGTAGCCGTGCGTGACGATGACGCGCGGCGCGCCGCTGGCGGCGATCGCCTCCAGCAGCCCGGACCAGTCGGCGTGGTCCGACAGGATGAAGCCACGGTCGACATTGCGCCGCCGGCGCGCGCCGCGCAGCAGCATCCAGCCGGAGGCGAAGGCGTCGCTGAAATCGCCGAAGCGGCGCGTCCAGGTGCTGCCTTGCGCGGACGGCGGCGCGATGACGAGGCTGCGGCGGATCTCGTCGGGCGTGGCGTCGAGCACGCTCTTCGTCTGCGGCAGCGCGATGCCCGACTGCCGGTACGCCTCGTCCATCGTCGCGACCGCGCCGTGGACGATGATCGGGCCGATGGCCGGGTCGATGCCTGCGAGCACGCGCTGCGCCTTGCCGAAGGAGTAGGCGTAGACGATGGACGCGCGTCCCGCCGCGGCGTTGCCCGCCCACCAGGCATCGAGGCTGTCGAACACGTCCTGCTGCGGCGCCCAGCGGAACACGGGCAGGCCGAACGTGGACTCCGTGACGAAGACGTCGCAGCGCACCGGCTCGAAGGGCGCGCAGGTCGCGTCGGGACCGGTCTTGTAGTCGCCCGAGACCACCCACACGCGCCCTTCGTGCTCGAGCCGGATCTGCGCCGAGCCCAGCACATGGCCGGCCGGATGGAACGACACCCGCACCCCGCGATGCGTGATCGACACGCCGTAGGCGAGCGTCTGCAGGTCGACGGCGCCCACGCGGCTGGCGACCACGTGCCGCCCGGCCTCGGCCGTCAGGTAATGGCCATGCCCGGGCCGCAGGTGGTCGCCGTGCGCGTGCGTGACGAGCGCGCGCGCGACGGGCTGCCACGGGTCGATGAAGAAGTCTCCCGGCGGGCAGTACAGGCCTTCCGGGCGCGCGACGACGAGGTCCTGGGAGGACGGATCCATGCGGGATACCGGAAACCGGGAGGCGGCGGTCGAGCAATCGACGTTCCCGAACGCGCGACCAGGCAAGACGCCAGGCCTGACCGCGGTCCGCAGGCCTGCTGTCCCGTCCGGCAAATTGGATATATAGTGGTACTATAGTGGTTCGAATGAATCGGGCTGCGCCTGTCCAGGATCCGACCGCCTCCATGACGCCTCACGCCGCTTCGAAGTCCTTCCGCTCGCTGCTCGCGATCGCGACCGCCCTGGGGGCGCTGGCGGCGCTGCCGGCCACCGCGAACGACCCCGCGCCCGCCGCCTCCGCGCCCTACGCGTTGTTCGGCGGCAAGCCGCTGGAGTGGGAGCGCAGCGGCGGCAAGGTGGTCGGCGTCTACACGCCCAACTGGCAGCCGGCCGCGCTGGTCGATGCGCTGCGCGGCGACAGCGTCACCCACGTCATCTACGCGTTCCTGCATGTCTGCGGCCCGGGCCAGTTGCCCGAGGACGCACCGAAGTGCGTGGGCAAGTCGGACTACCAGATCGCCACCTCGGCCGTCGACGCCACCTTCAATGACGCCTTCGCCCGCCTCAAGGCGCGCGCGCCGCACGTGAAGGTGGTGGCCTCGGTGGGCGGCTGGGGCGGCTCCGACCCGTTCTTCCACATCGCCGACGAGGCCGCGCCGCGCGCCGCGTTCGCGAAGTCCGCAGCCGATTTCCTGCGCGCGCACCCGGCCTTCGACGGCATCGACATCGACTGGGAGCACCCCACCAACAACGGCTCGGCCAACGGCGTGCCGCTGGGGTCGCCGGCCGACGGCCAGGGCGTGGCGGACCTGATGGCCGCGCTGCGCGGCGCGCTGGACACGCTGACGGCCGAGAACGGCCACAAGTACCTCCTCACCGGTGCGATCAACTGCGAGCACGCGATCGTCGACAAGGTGAACTACCGCGATGCCGCGAAGTCCATGGACTACATCTTCATGATGACCTACGACTTCTACGGCAGCTGGAAGAAGGTCATCGGCAACCACGCCGCGCCGCGCGCCAGCGCTGCGGGCGCGGAGGACGGGCTGGACGCGGCGATCCGCACGATGACCGGCGCGGGCGTGCCGGCCGGCAAGCTGGTGGCCGGCGTGGCGATGTACGGACGCGGCTTCACGGGGGTCGCCAAGCCCGCGCCCGGCCGCGGCTTCACCGGCGAGGCGCACACCGGCACGTATCCGGCGCCCGAGGGCTCCAGCGACTGGCGCGAGCTCGCCGCCCGCTATGTCGACCGCCACGGCCGCGGCCTGCACGGCTACCAGGCGATCTTCGATCAGCAGACGCACGCCTGGAACCTCTACAACGCGCGCAACAGGCTGTTCATGGGCTACGACGACCCGCGTGCCGTCGTCGAGAAGGGCCGCATGGCGCGCGAGGCCGGCCTGGCCGGCGTCTTCGCCTGGGAGTTGTCGCAGGACAACGGCGACATCCTCAACGCGATGAACTACGGCGTGGGCAACCAGCTCCTGCAACCTTGAGGTGACGCGGGCGCTGTTCTAGGCGAACAACGGCGCCAGTTCCTGCCTGGCCGCCTCGATGAATGCCCGCGTGCGCGCCGGCAGCAGCCGGGCGTGCGGATAGACGATGCTGACCGGCTGGCGCGGCGGTTCGTGCTCGGCCAGGACCGCGCGCAGCCGGCGCTCCTTCAGGGCATCCTGCACCTGGTACGAGAAGAACTGCCCGAAGCCCGCGCCCTGTTCGCAGGCCAGCAGCGCCGCACCGGCGTGATTGAAGTCCAGCGGGCCGTCGACCGGCACGTGCAGCCGGCGCCCGCCGTCCTGGAATGCCCAGCCCGGGCGGATCGGGCCCGCGAGCCGCACGCAGGGCCGCCCGCGCAGTTCCGTCGGATGACCGGGCGTGCCGTGGCGGCGCAGGAACGCGGGGCTCGCCACCACCATCTGCCGCACTTCGCCGAGACGGATGGCCACCAGCGACGAGTCCTCCAGCGCGCCGATGCGGATACCCACGTCGACGCCTTCGTCCACCAGGTCGACGAAGCGATCGAGCAGCTGCACGCTGCAGCGGATGCGCGGGTTGGCGGCGACGAAGCGGGTGACGAAGCCGGCCACCACGCGCTGGCCCAGCAGCACCGGCGCCGTGATCGCGAGCTGGCCGCGGGGGGCCTGCGTCTCGTCGGCGAGGCTCGCGTCGGCCTCGGCCACGGCAGCGAGGATGTCGCGGCTGCGCGCCAGGTATTGCAGGCCTTCCTGCGTCAGCGCGAGCCGGCGCGTGGTGCGCTGGAACAGGCGCGCGCCGAGCTCGGCCTCCAGCGCCGCGAGGCTGCGCACCACGGCGGGCAGCGACATGCCGAGCGCAGCTGCCGCGGCGGTGAGGCTGCCGTCGTCGGCGATCTGCACGAAGGTCTTCATGGCGCGGAGCTTGTCCATGGCGCGATATTAATCCGCTGAACGCAACAAACATATGCGACGTACGGCGTTTACTGCGCCCGGCAGCGGGGCGATGATGCGCTTCCAGATCGACATGGAGGGCCGCATGGCCGGAACCCAGCATCTTTGGCTGTTCATCGTCTCGGGCTTGCTGCTCAACATCACGCCGGGGCCGGATTCGCTGTTCATCATGGCGCGCAGCGCATCGCAGGGCTGGCGCGCCGGCGTCGTGGCGTGCTGGGGCGTCGGGACGGGCGTGTTCGTGCATGTGTTCGCGGCGGCGCTGGGCCTGTCGGCGCTGCTGGCGACGTCGGCGACGGCGTTTTCCGTCGTCAGGATCGTCGGCGCGGCCTATCTCGTGTGGATCGGCCTGGGCATGCTGAGGACGCGCAAGGCGGCCGGCGCCGCGGCCACGCCGGGCGGCGGCGCCCCGCGCGTCATCGCCTACCACCAGATCTTCCGGCAGGGCTTCCTCACCAACGTCCTCAATCCGAAGGTGGCGCTGTTCTTCCTCGCGTTCGTGCCGCAGTTCATCGCGCCCGACGCCGCGTCCAAGCCGCTGGCCTTCCTGCTGCTGGGCGCGATCTTCGACTTCAACGGCATGCTCTGGTGCCACGCGCTGGCGCTGTTCACCGCGTTCGCCAGCCACAAGCTCGAGGTCGGCGCGGCCGCCGCGCGGTGGCTGAACCGCACGATCGGGGCGGTGTTCGTGGCGCTCGGCGTACGCCTGGCGCTGGCCACGCGCTGAGGGCATCGCGATGACGACACTCGTGAACATCGCCATCGTCGGGGACCGTGACGACGGCATCGCCGCGCACCGCGCGATCCCACTGGCACTGGCGCACGCGGCCTCCGCGCTCGACGTCGACCTCGTGTTCGAGTGGGTGGCCACCGACGCGATCCGCGACGTCGACCACCTCGCCGCCTTCGACGCCTTCTGGGTCGCCCCGGGCAGCCCGTATCGCAGCCTGGACGGTGCCTTGCGCGCCATCGGCCACGCCCGCATGTCGGGCCGGCCCTTCCTGGGCACCTGCGGCGGCTTCCAGCACGCGGTGCTCGAGTTCGCGCGCCACGTGCTGGACTGGCCCGACGCGATGCATGCCGAGAGCGACCCGGGCGTGGGACGCCCGGTCATCGCGGCGCTCGAATGCGCGCTGGTGGAGGCCCGCGGCAGCGTCACGCTCGCGCCCGGAAGCCGCCTCGCGAAGGCGTATGGCGCCCTCGTCGCGCCGACGATCTACCGCTGCCGCTACGGCCTGAACCCGGCGTTTCGCGCCGCGCTCACCGCCGGCCCGCTGCGCGGCACGGCGCAGGACGAACATGGCGACCTGCGCGCCATCGAGCTCGACGGCCACCCGTTCTTCGTCGCGACGCTTTGGCAGCCGGAGCGCGCCGCGCTCGAGGGCCGGCGCGTGCCGCTGGCCGAAGCCTTCCTCACCGCGGCGCGCTGCGCCTGAAAGCATCCCATGGCCCACGTCCACACCGCCCTGATCCGCTGGAATGCCGGCGGCGCCGACTTCCTCGGCAAGCGCTACAGCCGCGCCCACACCTGGACCTTCGACGGCGGCGCCGTCGTGCCGGGATCGTCGTCGCCGCTGGTGGTGCCGTTGCCGATGTCCGACGCCAGCGCCGTCGACCCCGAGGAGGCGTTCGTCGCCGCGCTCGCCAGCTGCCACATGCTTTGGTTCCTCGATCTCGCGTCGCGCGCGGGCTTCGCCGTCGAGCGCTACGAAGATGCGGCCGAAGGCCACATGGGGCGCAACGCCGACGGCAAGCTGGTGGTCGACGTCGTGACCTTGCGCCCGCGCACGCGCGTGGCGGGCGCGCGCGTGCCCGACACCGCCGAACTCGCGGCGTTGCACCACCGGGCGCACGAGGAGTGCTTCCTCGCCAACTCGGTGCGCTGCGAGATCCGCTGCGAGCCGCAGATGGACTGAGGCCAGGGGAAGGGTCTGGCCCCGCCGCGAGGCGCTGCCGGGACGTCACTGGCGCTGCCTGGCGGGGCCCGACCCCGCGCTGGCCGCCTGCCGCGAGATCGATCCTGGCTTCCGGTCGGTGCGTTCTCCGGAAGCGGGGTTAGATACCGCGAGGGATGGCCCCTGGCGTTCCGGAGGCGAATCTCCGCGGAGCCGGACCCCTCAGCCATGAAAAAAGACGCGACTCGCGCCGCGCCCTTGTCATCGGAAGCCGGCGGGCCTCAGCCGATGCGCTGCCCGTTGTCCCCGTCGAACAGGTGCGAGGCCTCGGCGACCCACTTCACGTGCACGGCATCGCCCACCTTGGACGTCATGTAGCCCGGCACGCGCAGCGTCAGCATGCCGACGGCGGTATCGACGGTGGCGTAGGTCTCGGGGCCCGTGGGCTCGGTGAAGTGCATCGTGCCGGGGATGCCGTCGGCCGACAGCTGGAGCGCCTCCGGTCGCAGGCCGTAGGTGAGCTTCGCGGCGGCATTCTTCTGCAGCGCGTCGCGCTGCGCGGCCGTCAGCGGCAGGTCGACGCCATTGGCGGCGATGCCCGTGCCGGTGCGCACGGCGGGAATCATGTTCATCGCGGGCGAGCCGATGAACTCGGCGACGAACTTCGTGGCCGGGCGTGCGTAGATGTCCTCGGGCGTGCCGAACTGCTCCACCTTGCCGCCGCTCATGACGGCGATGCGGTCGCCCAGCGTCATCGCCTCGACCTGGTCGTGGGTGACGTAGACCGTGGTGGTCCTGGTGCGCTGGTGCAGCAGCTTGATCTCGGCGCGCATCTCCACGCGCAGCTTGGCGTCGAGGTTGGACAGCGGCTCGTCGAACAGGAACAGCTTCGGGTCGCGCGCGAGAGCGCGGCCCATGGCCACGCGCTGGCGCTGGCCGCCGGAGAGCTGGCCCGGCTTGCGATCGAGCAGCTGCGTGATCTGCAGCATCTTGGCCACGCGCTGCACGGCCTCCTCGCGCTTTTCCTTGGGCACCTTGCGCATCTCGAGGCCGAACGCGATGTTCTGCGCCACGTTCATGTTCGGGTAGAGCGCATAGCTCTGGAACACCATCGCGATGTCGCGATCCTTCGGCGCCTCGTAGGTGACATCGCGCTCGCCGATGCTCACCGAGCCGTCGGTGGGCAGCTCCAGGCCCGCGATGATGTTCAGCAGCGTGGACTTGCCGCAGCCCGAAGGACCCACCAGGATCAGGAATTCACCCGCGTCGATATCGATGTCGATGCCCTTGAGGATCTCGACGTGTCCGAAAGTCTTGCGTACGTTGGCGATCGTCAGCGCACCCATCTCATCATCCCTTCACCGCGCCGGCCGTCAGGCCGCGCACGAAATACTTGCCAGCAACCACGTAGACGAACAGCGTCGGCAGCGCGGCGATCAGTGCCGCGGCCATGTCCACGTTGTATTCCTTGACCGAACTGGTCGTGTTCGCGAGGTTGTTCAGGCCGACGGTGATCGGCTTGGAATCCGCGCCCGAGAAGACCACCCCGTACAGGAAGTCGTTCCAGATGTTGGTGAACTGCCAGATGAGCGTGACGACCAGGATGGGCGTCGACAGCGGCAGCACCACGCGCCACAGGATGCGCCAGAAACCGGCGCCGTCCAGCATGGCGGCCTTGATGAGCTCGTCGGGCAGGCCGACGTAGTAGTTGCGGAAGAACAGCGTGGTCGACGGGATGCCGGCGAGCACGTGCATCACGATCAGGCCCACGATGGAGCTCGCGATGCCGAAGTAGCCCAGGATCTGCGACATCGGCAGCAGCACCACCTGCATGGGCATGAACACGCCGAACAGCAGCATCGCGAACATCACCTCGCTGCCCTTGAAGCGCCACTTCGACAGCACGTAGCCGTTGACGATGCCCAGCGTCGTCGAGAGCGCCACCGCGGGCACCACCATCATCACGCTGTTCAGGAAGAACGGCTTCAGGCCGCCACAGTCGGTGCCCGTGCAGGCCTGGTTCCAGGCCTTGCCCCAGGAGGCGAAGCTCGGGTGCGACGGCAGGTCCATCAGGTTGCCGCCGCGGATCTGGTCCATGTCCTTCAGCGACGTGACGATCATCACGTACAGCGGCGTCAGGAACCAGAGCGCGAACAGGCCCAGCGCCGTCCACAGGACGACACGGTGCCAGGTGAGGGAGCTCGGCGGCCGGTTCACTTCTTGGTCCTCAGTTCGGAATACAGGTAGGGCACGACGATGGCGGCGACGGTGGCCAGCATGATCTCGGCGCTGGCGGCGCCCATGGCGACCTGGCCGCGCGAGAACGACATCGCGTACATGAAGGTGGCGGGCAGGTCGGTCGAATAGCCGGGGCCGCCGGCGGTCAGCGCGATCACGAGGTCGAAGCTCTTGATCGCGAGGTGGCTCACCACCATCAGCGTGCTGAAGAACACCGGGCGCAGCGACGGCACGACGATGCGCCAGTAGATGCGCGGCAGGCTCGCGCCGTCGATCTGCGCGGCCTTGATGATGGAGTCGTCGATGCCGCGCAGGCCGGCCAGGAACAGCGCCATCACGAAGCCCGAGGCCTGCCAGATGCCGGCGATCACGATGCAGTAGATGGCGTGTTCGTCGTCGACCAGCCAGTCGAACTGGAAGTTGGGAAAGCCCCAGCTGCGCACCAGGTGCTCGATGCCGAGACCGGGGTTCAGGATCCACTTCCACGCGGTGCCGGTGACGATGAACGAGATCGCCATCGGGTACAGGTAGATCGTGCGCAGCACGCCCTCGCCGCGGATCTTCTGATCCAGCAGGATGGCCAGCAGCAGGCCCAGCACCATCGAGCCGCCGATGAACAGCAGGCCGAAGATGCCCATGTTCTTCAGCGCCACGTGGAAGCGGTCGTTGTCGAACAGGTCGGCGTAGTTGGAGAACCCGACGAAGTCGTAGTTCGGCAGCATGTGCGACGCGGACAGCGACAGGTAGCCGTTCCACGCGATCAGGCCGTAGATGAAGAAGAACGACAGCGCGAAGCTGGGCGCGACGACCAGCTTGGGCAGCCAGGAGGCGCTGGGGACTTTGGGTCGGGACATTTAAGCGACGAGGCTCTCGTTACGCGGTCGGGGCGGGACCTGGGCGGCATCGACGCCGCTGGCAAGGGCCGGGCCCGAGAAGGCTGGTGGCTGGCCGGGGACCGCAGCCCGGAGAGCCCGAGAATCCGTCGACGAAGCCGGCGCCTGGCCGCGTTCGCTCACGGATTCTGAGTGCAAAAGGGCAGCAGGTGCAAAAAAAGCGCCACGCGCGCAATCCGCGTGGCGAATGCCCTTGGGAGGAGAACAAGGCGGCCACCGGACGGCGGCCGCCTCGCCGATCACTTCGTCTTGGACGCCTTCAGGATCTCGGCCTGGGCATCCTTGGCCGTTTCCTTGTCATCGTTCCAGAACTTGCTGACGGCGTCCTTGATGGCGCCTTCGGCGGCCGGCGGGACGGCCATGCTGTGGGCGATCGATGGCAGCAGCGTGTTGGCCTTGGACGAGGCCACGAAGTCCTTGTTCGATTCCTTGGCGCAGTCGTCGAACTTGTCGAGCTTGACGTCGAGGCGAACCGGGATCGAGCCCTTGTTCAGGTTGAACAGCTCCTGGAACGACGGCGACATGATGGCCTTGGCCAGGTCCTTCTGCGCCTTCTGGTTGGCAGGATCCTTCAGCTGGAACATCGCGAACGAGTCGATGTTGAAGGTGTAGTCCTTGGCGGTGCCCGGGGCCGGCGCGCAGACGAAGTCCTTGCCCGGGACCTTGCCGGCGGCCAGGAACTCGCCCTTGGCCCAGTCACCCATCAGCTGCATGCCGGCCTCGCCCTTGATCACCATCGCGGTGGCCAGGTTCCAGTCGCGGCCCGGGGCGTTCTTGTCGACGTAGTTGTGGATCTTCTTGAACGTCTCCAGCACCTTGATCATCGTGGGGCTGTTGATCGCGGCCGGGTCGAGCTTGACCAGCGCGTTGCGGTAGAAGTCGGGGCCGCCGACGCCCATCGCGACGTCTTCGAACGTGGTGAAGTCCTGCCAGTTCTGGCCGCCGTGCGCCAGCGGGATGATGCCCGCGGCCTTGAGCTTGTCACCGGCGGCGAAGAACTCGTCCCAGGTCGTGGGGACCTTGGCGCCGGCCTTCTTGAACGCCTCGGGGTTGGCCCACAGCCAGTTCACGCGGTGCACGTTGACCGGCGCGGCGATGTAGTGGCCCTTGTACTTCATGACGTTGGCCACGACGGGGGGCAGCAGGCTGTCCCACTTCTCGGCCTTGGCCACGTCGTCGATGTTGGCGAGCACGCCTTCGGCGGCCCATTCCTGCAGGGCGGGGCCCTTGATCTGCGCGGCGGCCGGGGCGTTGCCCGAGATCACGCGCGACTTCAGGACGGTCATGGCGGAGTCGCCGCCGCCGCCGGCCACCGCGAAGTCCTTCCACGTGTGGCCTTCGGCTTCCATCTGCTTCTTCAGTTCGGCGGCGGCCTTGGCCTCGCCGCCGGACGTCCACCAGTGCAGGACTTCGAGCTGGTCGGCCTGGGCGGCGTTCATGCCGAGGATCGCGGCGACCGCGACGACGGTCAGGCTGAATTTCTTGGACATGCGTTTGTCTCCGTGGATATTCGTGGTTGCAATGGTGCGCCGCGACCGGGGGCGGTCGCGGCGGGGATTACACGAGGATCAGAACCAGATCTCGAGCTGCGCGCCGTACGAGACCGCGTTGGTCTTGCTGGCCGGCAGGCCGTTCTGCGCGTCCTGGGCGGCGGCCTTGTTGAAGTCCGCGTACGTGACGTACAGGCGCAGCTCCGGGCGCTTCCAGAAGTCCGGGCCGGTCGACAGCGCCGGGCCGATGGTGACCTTGGTCAGGTTCTCCTGCGAGCCGCCGTTGGGCTTGCGTCCCGAGAAGCCGATCTCCGTCAGGAACTTCAGGTTCTTGGTGATGCCGAACGAGCCGCGGCCGCCCAGCGTGTAGGAGTTCCACTTGACGCCGCCGTCGGCCTCGTCGTGCTGGTACAGCGCGATGGCCTGGCCGCCGAACGCGCCGATCTGCCACGACGGGCTTTCCACCACGCGCCAGGTCTTGGTGTTGGTGTCGGCCGTCGCGTTGCCGAAGCCCTGGTTGATGTTGGTCGAGCCCTGCGCGTACTGCACCCAGATGTGGTTGCCGCCGCCGAAGAACTTGTCCTGCACGTGCTCGACCGTCAAGCCGAAGCCGTCCTTGCCCTTGACCCCGCCCTGGCTGTCGGCCTTGGAGAACGTGGCCACGAAGCGCAGCTTGCCGTCGGGGTTGGCCTGGACGTCGTACAGCTGCGCGTGCAGCCGCGCGATGCCGTTGGCGCCGCCGTTGGTATCGGTCTTGTAGCCGGCGAAGCCGAACTTGCCGAAGCCTGCGTCGATGTTCTCGACACCCGCGCCCACGCCCGACATGTTGGTGAAGAACGTGTCGACGATGTGCACGTCGTCACGATCGCGGCGCTTGCCCATCCAGAACAGCGCGCCCGGGGCGATGTCCACGCCCTTCATCTCGACGTAGGCCTGCTCGATGCCGTAGTCGTGGTTGGTCTCGCTCTGCGGGCTGTAGAAGTTGGTCATCAGCACGGCGTTGAAGTCCACGCCGTCGGCCTTCATGGCCTGGGCCAGCTGGAACTCGCCGTAGAAGTCGCACTCGTTGCCCAGGCGGTACTTCAGGCCCGGGCTGTTCAGGCCGTAGCACTGGCGCGATTCGCCAGAGACCGTGGTGGCCGCGGGGCCGCCGCGCATGTAACCGGTCCAGTCGACGGCGTGGGCCGCATTGCCGGCGAGAAGGGCCAAGGCGGCAACGGCAACGAGTCGGGGGGCCGGGCGCGTGGCTCGGGTTTCTTGCATGTCTGTCTCCTGCTTTGCACTCGGGAGTGCGTTGTGATGCGCCAGCCGCGCGAGGCGTCGGCCAACGTTAAGAAGCTTAATCAGCCATTAATACGAAATTAATGAGGGTTTTCGCGTAGTGTCGAGCAGATTGTCGAGTTCTTGCAACGGATGAGCAGGGCATGCGCATTCGTGCACGAAACGCACCGGCGACGGGCCGATCGAGCTGGAGCACGACCGTACAAGGCCGGGCCGCCCTCCGGAAGCAATGCCCCTAGATTGACGCGACCTGAACGCAAATCTGTTGCCGAAGTGCCGAACAAGCCCGTAAGAGATCGCTACGGCGCACGACGGCGGACGCGAACCGACGTAAAAACAAGGGCTGGTCCCGACGCGGCGACGAGCGCCCGCCGTGCGCGTTCGAACCGGCGCGGTCAGCGCGCCAGCGGCAGCGCGATCCTCACCTGCAGACCATGCGGCGCGATGCCCGTCAGCGACACCTGCCCGCCGTGGCGCTCAGCGATGCTCTTGACGATCGCCAGGCCCAGGCCGCAGCCGGAGCCTTCGTGCGTGGCGCGCACGAAGCGCTCGAACACGGCGCGATGCAGGTCGGGCGGGATGCCCGGCCCCGTATCGGAGACCTCCATCACGCCGGAGTTGCCGTCGCGCCGCACGCACACCGTGACCTCGCTGGACGCGCCGGCATAGCGGATCGCGTTGTCGATCAGGTTCTGCAGCGCTTCGCGGATGAGCAGCGGGTGGCCCTGCACGACGACCGGCGGCGCGGCCTCTCCGGCATCGTCCAGCCCGAGGTCGACCCCGGCCTGAAGCGCCTTGGGCACCCACTCGGCCGTGACCTCGCGGGCGAGCTCGCGCAGGTCGACGCGTGCGCTGTGCTGCGCGAGCGCCGATTCCGGCTCGGCGCGCGCCAGGCTCAGCAACTGGTTGACCAGGTGCGCGCTGCGCACCGCGCTCTCGTGCACGCGCTGCAGCCGCGGCTGGCGCGCCGGGTCGACGTTCTCGCCGAGGGCCAGCTCGGTCTGGCTCTTGAGGCCGGCCAGTGGCGTGCGCAGCTGGTGTGCCGCGTCGTTGACGAAGCGGCGCTGCGCGGCGACGCTCTCGTGGACGGCGGCCAGCAGGTCGTTGAGCGCGCGCGCCAGCGAGCGCAGCTCCTGCGGCGCGGCGTCGATCTTCAGCGGCGCGAGGTCGTTGGGCGCGCGGTCCTCCACCAGCGCGCGCATGCGTGCCAGCGGCGCGAGGCCGGCGCGGATGCCGGCCCACACGATCATCGTCATCAGCAGGATCAGGCCCGACAACGGCAGCACCGTGTCGCCAAGGATGCTGCGCGCCAGCTCGTCGCGGCGCGCGCGGCCGCGAGCGATCTGCACCAGCATCAGCTGCCTCGTCCTGCTGTCGCCGTAGGCCACGTACAGCGCGGCGACGCGGATCTGCATCTTGTCGACGACGCCGTCGTAGAAGTAGGGCTCGCCGAGCTTGGGCGGACCGGTGAGCGCCGGCGGCGGCAGCGTGCGGCTGCCGAGGATGAACTTGCCCGGCGGCGTGCTGACCATGTAGTACACGCGATCGTCCGGGTCGCCGCCGATGATGTCGTCGGCCGCGCGCGGGAAGTCGATGAACAGGCCGTTGCCGATCGGCTTGACCTGGCGTGCGAGCGCGCGCGTGGCCTGCAGCAGGCTGGCATCGATCGCGCGGTTCGCATAGCGCGCCGCCACGTTGTAGGTGACGAAGGCCGCCGCCATCCACAGCACCAGCTGCGGCAGCACCAGCCACAGCAGCAGCTGCTTGTGCAGCGACTGGTCGCCGACGACCATGCGCGTCAGCCGCAGCATCAGCGGGCTGGGCGGCGTCTTCATGCGCGAATGGGTGTCAAGCGGGACGAAGTGCCTCGAGCAGGTAGCCCAGACCGCGCACGGTGCGGATGCTCAGGCCCGAGCCCTCGAGCTTGCGGCGCACGCGGTGGATGTAGACCTCGATCGAGTTGTTGCCGCCCGGCTCCGCCCGCTCGCTGCTCCAGGCCTGCGCCACTTCCTCCTTCGTGACGACGCGGTCGCGGCGGGTCAGCAGCAGGTCCAGCAGCGTCCATTCGCGCGGGCTGAGCTCCAGCGGCGCGCCGTCGATGCTCGCGCGGCGCGAATCGCGCTCGAACACGAGCGAGCCCATCGCCATCGAGGCGTTGGCCACCGGCGAGGACTGGCTGCGCCGCAGCAGCGCGCGCAGGCGGGCCTCCAGCTCGGGGAAGTCGAAGGGCTTGGTGAGGTAGTCGTCCGCGCCGGCGTTCAGGCCCGCGACGCGGCTCTGCAGGTCGTCGAGCGCGGTCAGCACCAGCACCGGCAGCTCGGGCTTGCGCTGGCGCACGCGCTGCAGCACGGTCAGGCCGTCGACCATCGGCAGGCCGAGGTCGAGGATGCACAGGTCCCACGACTGCTTCAGCAGCAGGAATTCGGCAACGGCGCCGTTGGGCGCGTGCTCCGTCTCGAAGCCCGCATGGCGCAGCTGCTCCGTCAGCGCATCGGCCAGGATCGCGTCGTCTTCGGCGAGCAGGAGGTTCATGGGCGAAGCTTAACCTGGGGTGCAGCACTCCACGATTCATGAATACGCGAGTTCGCCGCAGCTCGCATCGGACGCGACCGTCGCGGTCGACGCCAAGCTCGTCACCCTGCGCGCAGTCGCAGGATCCACCGCTGCCACGGCGCTGGCGTTCAGCGGGGCACCTTGACCGGGGTGGATTCTGCGACTCCGCTTCGCTCCGCGCAGAATGACGGGCTGGCCTACATGCTGCGGCGGTACTGGCCACCCACTTCGAAAAGCGCCCCCGTGATCTGCCCCAGCGAGCAGACCCGCACCGCCTCCATCAGCACGTCGAACACGTTGGTGTTGGCGATGACGGCCGCCTGCAGCCTGGCCAGCATCGCCGGCGCCTCGGCGGCGTGCGCGGCGTGGAACTCGGCCAGGCGCGTCAGCTGGCTCTGCTTCTCGTCGTCGGTCGAGCGGGCCAGCTCGATGGATTCGAGCGGCGCCTCGTTCGGGTTGCGGAAGGTGTTCACGCCCACGATCGGGTACTCGCCAGTGTGCTTGAGCATCTCGTAGTGCATCGACTCTTCCTGGATCTTGCCGCGCTGGTAGCCCGTCTCCATCGCGCCCAGGACGCCGCCGCGCTCGGCGATCTTCTCGAACTCGGCGAGCACCGCCTCCTCGACCAGCTCGGTGAGCTCCTCGATGATGAACGCGCCCTGGTTCGGGTTCTCGTTCTTGGCCAGGCCCCACTCGCGGTTGATGATCAGCTGGATGGCCATCGCCCGGCGCACGGACTCTTCCGTCGGCGTGGTGATGGCCTCGTCGAACGCGTTGGTGTGCAGCGAGTTGCAGTTGTCGTAGATCGCGATCAGCGCCTGCAGCGTCGTGCGGATGTCGTTGAACTGGATCTCCTGCGCGTGCAGCGAGCGGCCCGAGGTCTGCACGTGGTACTTCAGCTTCTGCGAGCGCTCGTTGGCGCCGTACTTGTCGCGCATCGCGATCGCCCAGATGCGGCGCGCGACGCGGCCCAGCACCGTGTACTCCGGATCCATGCCGTTCGAGAAGAAGAACGACAGGTTGGGCGCAAAGTCGTCGATGTGCATGCCGCGCGCGAGGTAGGCCTCGACGAACGTGAACCCGTTGCTCAGCGTGAACGCCAGCTGCGAGATCGGGTTCGCGCCGGCCTCGGCGATGTGGTAGCCCGAGATCGACACCGAGTAGAAATTGCGCACGTTGTGGTGCACGAAGTACTCGGCGACGTCGCCCATCACCTTCAGCGAGAACTCGGTCGAGAAGATGCAGGTGTTCTGGCCCTGGTCTTCCTTGAGGATGTCGGCCTGCACCGTGCCGCGCACGTTGGCGAGCACCCAGTCCTTGATCTTGGCGGCCTCGTCGGCGGTGGGCTGGCGGCCGTTGTCGGCCTTGAACCTGTCGAGGTTCTGGTCGATGGCGGTATTCATGAACATCGCCAGGATCGTCGGCGCCGGGCCGTTGATCGTCATCGACACGGACGTCGTCGGGCTGCACAGGTCGAAGCCCGAGTACAGCACCTTCATGTCCTCCAGCGTGGCGATGGATACGCCGGAGTTGCCGACCTTGCCGTAGATGTCGGGCCGCGGCGCGGGATCGGCACCGTAGAGCGTGACGGAGTCGAACGCCGTGGACAGCCGCTTGGCCGGCATGCCTTCCGAGACCAGCTTGAAGCGGCGGTTCGTGCGGAACGCATCGCCCTCGCCGGCGAACATGCGTGTCGGATCCTCGCCCTCGCGCTTGAACGCGAACACGCCCGCGGTGTAGGGGAAGCTGCCCGGCACGTTGTCCAGCATCAGCCACTTCAGGATCTCGCCGTGGTCCTCGTAGCGCGGCAGCACCACCTTGCGGATCTTGGTGCCCGACAGCGTCGTGTGGACGAGGTTGGTGCGGATCTCCTTGTCGCGGATCTTCACGACGTACTCGTCGCCCGCGTAGGCCTTGCGCATGTCGGGCCACATGGCCAGCAGCTGGCGCGCGTCGGGCGCGAGGCGCTGCTCGCGCTCGGCGGCGAGGTCGACGACGGCGGCGTGCGCGTTCTGCTTGTCGGCGTTGGCTTCCTTGAGCATGCGCGCGGTGCCGTGCAGCTGCTGCACCTCGCGCGCGAGGCGCGCCTGCGCGAGGGCCTGCTTCTTGTAGCCGCGCACGGTGTCGGAGATCTCGGCGAGGTAGCGCGTGCGAGCCGCCGGCACGATGGGCGTCTGGTGCGTGGAGAAGCGCGTCGCCACCGCCGGCAGCGTGCCGTCGTCCAGCGCCAGGCCCAGTTCGGCCAGGCGCGGCTTCATCGCCTGGTACAGCGCGGTGACGCCGTCGTCGTTGAAGCGGCTGGCCATGGTGCCGAACACCGGCATCCGGTCCGGCATGACGGTGAACGCCTCGCGGTTGCGCTGCACCTGCTTGGAGACGTCGCGCAGCGCGTCCGCCGCGCCCTTGCGGTCGAACTTGTTGATGGCCACGAACTCGGCGAAGTCGAGCATGTCGATCTTCTCGAGCTGGCTGGCGGCGCCGAACTCCGGCGTCATCACGTACATCGGCACGTCGACCAGCGGCACGATCGCGGCATCGCCCTGGCCGATGCCCGAGGTCTCGACGATGATCAGGTCGAAGCCCGCCAGCTTGGTGGCGGCGAGCACGTCGGGCAGCGCCTGGCTGATCTCGGAGCCGGCGTCGCGCGTGGCGAGCGAGCGCATGTAGACCTTGGGCTGGCCGTCCGCCCACGGGCTGATCGCGTTCATGCGGATGCGGTCGCCCAGCAGGGCGCCGCCGCTCTTGCGCCGCGAGGGGTCGATGGAGATCACCGCGATGTGCAGGCGGTCGCGCTGGTCGAGGCGGAAGCGGCGGATCAGCTCGTCGGTCAGCGAGGACTTGCCCGCGCCGCCCGTGCCGGTGATGCCGATGACGGGCGTCCTGGCCGCCTGTGCGGCCTCGTGCACGGCCGCCACGCGGTCGGCGTCCAGGCCCTTGTTCTCGAGCGCCGTGATCAGCTGCGCCAGCTTGCGCCAGGCCCGCGGGCCGTGGCCGCGCAGCTCGTCGAGGCTGGGCGGCGCGAAGTTGGAGATGTCCTTGTCGCAGGTCATCACCATCTCGCCGATCATGCCCTGCAGGCCCATGCGCTGGCCGTCCTCGGGGCTGTAGATGCGCACGCCCTTGTCGGCCAGCGCGCGGATCTCGGCCGGCACGATGACGCCGCCGCCGCCGCCGAACACCTGGATGTGCTCGCCGCCGCGTTCGCGCAGCAGGTCGACCATGTAGGCGAAGTACTCGTTGTGCCCGCCCTGGTAGCTGCTGACGGCGATGCCCTGGACGTCCTCCTGCAGCGCGGCGGTGACGACCTCGTCGACGGAGCGGTTGTGGCCCAGGTGGATCACCTCGGCACCCATGCCCTGCAGGATGCGGCGCATGATGTTGATGGCGGCGTCGTGGCCGTCGAACAGGCTGGCGGCGGTCACGAAGCGCACCTTGTGGGCGGGCTTGTACGCGGCCAGGGCCTTGAATTCTGCGGAGAGGTCGGTCATGGCAGGGCAGGTGTCGGGGGTTGCGACAAGGACGCAAGTATCGGGCGGATTGACGTTTACGTAAACGTCAATTTGTGCCGGGATGGCAGGCCGGCGCGGACCCGAGTGTGACCTTCCCGACACACCTTTGGGTTTCCACTGCCCGCAACCCGGTCGATGGCAGGGAGTGGGCTGATACGCTCGCGCACTGTGAGCTTCCTCGCCATCGACATCGGCAACACGCGCCTGAAATGGGCCCTGTACGCCCAGCCCGTGCCCGGCCAGCCGCCCGTGCGCCACGGCGCCGTCTTCCTCGAGACCATCGACGACCTGGCCGAGGCGGAATGGGCCGACCTGCCCGAGCCCGACCAGATGCTGGGCTGCGTGGTGGCGGGCGAGGCGGTGCGCCGCCGCGTCGAGGAGCAGATGGAGATGTGGGACGTCGTCCCGCGCTGGGTGGTGCCGCGGCCCGCCGAGGCCGGCGTCACCAACGGCTACGACCACCCCGCGCGCCTGGGCGCCGACCGCTGGGTCGCGCTCGTGGGCGCCCGCGCGCGCGTGACGGCCGAGGCGGCCGCCGCGGGCCGTGCGCCGCGGCCGGCGCTGGTGGTGATGGTGGGCACGGCGGTCACGATCGACGCGCTCGACGCCGACGGCCGCTTCCTGGGCGGCCTGATCCTGCCGGGATTCGGCCTGATGCTGCGCGCGCTCGAGATGGGGACCGCCGGCCTGAAGGTGCCCACCGGCGAGACCATGGAGTTTCCGACCAACACCAGCGACGCGCTGATGTCGGGCGGCGTGTTCGCGATCGCCGGTGCGGTGGAGCGCCAGTACAAGCGCCTGGCCGCGCGGGGCGGCCGGCCGCCCAAGGTGCTGATCGCTGGCGGTGCCGCAGTCAAGCTGGCGCCCGCCCTCGACGTCGAATTCGAGATCGTCGACAGCCTGCTCTTCGAAGGCCTCGTGCAGATGGAGGCGGCCCGGACCGCGTGAATGGGGCCGGTAGCGCCCCGACGGGGCGCTGCCCGGCGGGGCGCCGGTTCGGCTCGGATGCGATCCTCGCTTCACCGGCCCTCGGGAGCGCCTGCGGCCGGCGTGGCCGGACCGCAGGCCGGCGGCGTCAGAAGCCGAACGAAGCGCCGATCGTGTAGCTGTTGACCACGGCCGTCGACGAGGCGTAGGTCGGCACCTGCGAGGTGATGCGGGTGTTGTCCCAGTCGCCCTCGATCTTGATGTTCTTGGCCACCTGGTAGGTCACGCCCAGGCCGTAGTACGGATGCCAGCCGTTCTTGGTCTGCTCGCCCGACACGCCGGCCAGGCTGTAGTCCACCTTGCTGGTGCCGTAGGCCGCGCCGGCGCGCGCCACGCCGCCCCAGCCGCTGCCGAAGTCCTGGCGGTAGGCGCCGCCGAGACCCCAGTACGAGTCCTTGGCGGTGCCGGAGGCGGTCGGGCCCGTGCCCTTGAACTTGCCGAGGTTGAAATAGGTCAGTTCGCCGGCCCAGGGGGTGCCGGGCAGCTGGTAGCCGCCGTTGATCTTCCAGGCGAAGTCGTTCTTGTCGCAGCTGCTCAGCAGGCCGCTGGCGGCGGCGGCGTCGCAGGCGCGGTTGGCATGGCTCTGGCCCACGTTGATGCCCACGTAGCTCTGGGCGAAAGCCGAACTGCCGGCCAGGGAGAGCAGGGCGACGGTGCCCGCGATGAAGGTCTTTTTCACGATGTGTTCCTTTGAGGAAGTGAGGTACTCCGAAGAGCGACGAACAAATCCTACCTAGGGGTTTGCCCTTGCTGGCTTAAATAGTCGGTCAGGAGCAACACAACGGAGTTAACTTGTGGTAAAGGCGTCTTTACCTCGCTTTTTGGGAACTTTCGGCCGCGCAGGGTCATTCTTGACGGCAAGAAAAAAGGCGCCGGACTCACATCGGGCGCCTTGATTGGCGGCGTATCGAGGAAGTGGGCGCTGACTCGAAGTCAGATGTGGCGCAGCTGGACGCGCGCCGTCTCGTTGATGCCCATGGCGCCGAACATCAGCGCGACCAGCCGGTGTGTCTCGTGGAACACGAGTTCGCGGCCCTCGGCGTGGCGCTGGGCCACCCAGTTGAGCAGGTCGCCGGCCGCCACGAAATCGACGCGCATCAGCAGGGCGCATGAGATCCGGATGACGCGCGAATCGCCGATCTGCGCGCTGAGGCGGCCCAGCAGCTCGGACAGGTCGCCCGACAGCTGGCCGGCCAGTTCCAGCGAGGTGATCTGCACCTGCTGCGCCGGCGCCTCCTCCTCGTTGAGCATGGAGGTGTCCATGAAGCTGGTCGTGGCCTCGCCGACGACCGACAGCGACAGAGGCTGCGTGTTCTGCGTGCTGCCGCTGAACTGCGCCTTGCAGCGCGAGTTCTCCCAGCTGGGCGGGGACACCTCGAAGGTGACGCAGTAGTCGATCGCCACCTCGTCGAACTGGTCGGGCCGGTGGGCCAGTCGCAACGCCTCCAGGCGCAGCATCCAGTAGACGGGGTCGGCATCGCGCACGCCCGTGGGCGCCAGGTCCTGCAGCACCGCGAACAGCTTCTCGCCGGCGATCCACTCGAGCGACAGCGGCTGCTTGGACCAGCCGACGAACAGCTTCTGCAGCTTGCTGGCGCCTTCGACGTCGATCGACGTGAGCGCCGTCCAGTCCATCACCCACGGCGACGGCAGCTGCATGGACAGCGCGTCCAGGCGCGCCACCGCGTCGCCGTCGAGGTTGGGCGGGCAGACCCAGCCGATGCCGCCCTTGGGCTTGCCGGCCTCGGCGGGCTTCTTGGTGGCCTCGGCCAGTTGCCGGGGCAGCGAGAACCATTGCGGCGCCGAGCGATGGAAGCGCTCGACGTACTCCATCGTGATCGCCTCGAACTTCGCCTGCTGGCCGATGGCCCGGTACAGGTCGAACAGCACCAGCCAGGTCTCGTCGTGGTCGCGGCGCTCGCCGCGCGGGCCGGTCAGCGCCTGCAGCGCCTTCTCGCAGCCGGCGAAGTCGCCGCCGGCGAACGCGATGACGGCCTCGTCCAGCGCCTCGTCGTGCACGACCTCGCTGACCTCGACCTTCTCGCCGCCACCGAGATCGGCGCTGCGGGCATTGGCCGCCGCGCGCGAGGCCGGCGCCGGGGCGCCGGCGGCATACGGGTTGACGTTGGCCGGCGCCGGGGCCGCCACCGGCGCTGCGGGCGCCGGGAACGGCGTGGGCGTGAACTCCAGCGGCGCATGCGCGGGCGGCGCGGGCGGCTGGCCGGACGTCGGCGGCGCGAACGGATCCGCGACGGCCGCGTACGGCATCGTGTTGGCGAAGTTGCGCGTCGGCACGGCCGTTTCCGGGCCGAGCTCCGATGGCGACGTTTCCGGCGAATCGAACTGCAGCGGACCGCCGTCCAGCCGCGCGACCGTCACGTGGTCGTCGTCCTGCTTGAGCGGCACCGGCAGCGTGGCCGTCTGTTCCTCGGGGTCGAAGATCGTCGTGGTCAGGATCGGCGGCGTCACGCCCGGAGGCATCGTCGGGGCGCTGCGCGCGGGCTTGGCGGCGGGCGGCTGCGAGCCGCCGGCCGACACCTGGGACGTGGCTCCCACCATCTGGCGCTCGATCGCGTCGATCTTGGCCTTGATGCCCACGCTCTGCACGGAGGACTGCGTCGAGCGCGTCTCCACGCTCTCGTCCATGCGCGACGACTGCATCGTCAACGCCGCGGCCTGGTCGCCCGACAGGCCCTCGCGGCGGATGCGCCGCAGCGTGTCGAGCTCGCGCTTGCGCACGTAGTCGTTGCGCCGCTTGCGCTCGATCATGGCCTTCATCTCGGCCTTGTCGAACTCGGTGGCGCGGATGTCGGTGTCGCGCTGCTGCATGCCGACGAGTTCCCTCGCTGGCGCCGCGACCTTGCGTGCCATGCGCCGGAACAGGCCTCCGCCGCTTTCGTCTTTATCGGACATCGCGGGGGGCGCTCCGGCTGGAGAGGGAATCGGGCGACGGGCTCAGGTCAGTCTCCGAACATCTTCTGCTTCATCTCGCGGCGCTGCTGGGCCTCGAGCGACAGCGTCGCGGTCGGACGCGCCAGCAGACGGCCCAGGCCGATCGGCTCGCCCGTCTCGTCGCAGTAGCCGTAGTCGCCCGCGTCGATGCGGCTGATCGATTGCGAGATCTTCTTCAGCAGCTTGCGCTCGCGGTCGCGCGTGCGCAGCTCGAGGGCGTGTTCTTCCTCGATCGTGGCGCGGTCGGCCGGGTCGGGGACGATCGACGTGTCCTCGCGCAGGTGCTCGGTGGTCTCGCCGGCGTTCGACAGGAGGTCGTCCTTCAGCGCCTGGAGCTTCGCGCGGAAGAATTCCAGCTGCTTCTCACCCATGTACTCGCTGTCCGGCATCGCCAGCAGCTCGGGTTCGGTCAGGTCCTTGCCCGCCTTGGACTTCCAGGCGGACGCCAGCTTCGGGTCGGTGGCAGTGGATTTTGCGGCGTTCATCGGTGCTATGTCGGCCTTTGCGGAAGGCTTCTTGAGAGAGGGGGTCGCGGCGGGGCTGTCGTCCGCGGGCGAGGAAACCTTGGCGGCGGGCTTGGCGCGCGCCTTCGGCGCAGCGGTGGCTGCGCCGGATGCCGTGGCGGTGCTGGATGCCGGCGTCTTGGCCGAAGTCTTGGTCACGGTCGGTCTCCTCGCGAGGGGTCGCTCGGAAGGCTGTTATACCCGCAGCGAGCAACAGTGGATAGTTGTTCTAACGCGGGGCTGACCTTGCAAAAAGGCGGGCCGATTGTAGCCATGATGCACCCCGCCCCCGGGAGCGGGTTTCGCCGGGTGGCGCGGCAATGGCAAGAAGGATGCCTAAACGAGACATCCTTCCAGCCCCTGGAGCAGGATCTCCTTGGGAAGGTCGATGCCGATGAACACCAGCTTGCTCAGCTTCTTCTCGCCCGGCGCCCACTTCGGGCCGAGGTCGCTGCCCATCATCTGGTGCACGCCCTGGAAGATCACCTTCCGGTCGCTGCCCTTCATGAACAGCACGCCCTTGTAGCGCAGCATCTTCGGGCCGTAGACCTGGACGATGGCGCCGAGGAAGTCCTCCAGCTTGGTCGGGTTGAAGGCGCGCTCGGACTTGAAGGCGAACGACTTCACGTCGTCGTCGTGGGCGTGGTGGTGCGGATGGTCGCAGGCCTCCCCCGGGCCATGGTCGTGGCCCTCGTGGCCGTGGTCGTGATGGTGGTCGTGGCCCTGGATGGTCAGGAACTCGGGGTCGATCTCCAGCGTGGCGTTCAGGTTGAAGCCCTTCAGGTCGAACACCTTGGCCAGCGGCACCTCGCCGAAATGCACCTTCTGGATCTGGGCGCGCGGGTTCATGTGGCGCAGGCGATGCTGCAGCGCGGCGACGGTGGCCTCGTCGACCAGGTCGGTCTTGCTCAGGAAGATCTGGTCGGCGAAGCCGACCTGCATGCGCGCTTCCTGGCGGGTGTCGAGCTGGTCGTTGGCGTGCTTGGCGTCCACGAGGGTCAGGACGGAGTCCAGCAGGTAGCTCTCGGCGACCTCGTCGTCCATGAAGAACGTCTGGGCGACCGGGCCCGGGTCGGCCAGGCCGGTGGTCTCGATGACGACGCGCTCGAAATCGAGTTCGCCCTTGCGGCGTCGCTCGGCCAGCAGCGACAGCGTGGCGCGCAGGTCTTCCCGGATCGTGCAGCAGACGCAGCCGTTGGACAGCTGCATGATCTGCTCCTTGGTGTCGCTCACCAGGATGTCGTTGTCGATGTTTTCCTCGCCGAACTCGTTCTCGATGACGGCGATCTTCTGGCCGTGGGCCTCGGTCAGCACGCGCTTGAGCAGGGTTGTCTTGCCCGAGCCGAGGAAGCCGGTCAGGATGGTGGCGGGGATGAGCTTGTCGGCCATGGTGTCTCGGGAAGTCGTCGCGCGGGCGCGGGTACAGGCAAATGGGGGCGGCGAACTCTCTTTCAAGCGGCGTCCGCTGTCAAGAAGAGTTCGCGTTCATGCGGTATTCTCGCGGTTCTGCCACTCCCGACACAGCCACAGTGTCTGATCCCCAGCCTGGTCGACCCGGACGCGCCGCGCGCTCCGAGGGCGACAAGCCCAGCCTGTTCGAACGCCTGGTCGAGTTCCTGTCTCCCGGGCCCGATACGCGCGCCGAACTCATCGAAACCCTCGCCGACGCCGAACAGCGCTCGCTGATCGAGCCGGAATCGCGCGCCATGCTCGAGGGCGTGCTGCGCATGGCCGACATGACGGCCGGCGACGTCATGGTGGCCGCGCCGCGCATGGACCTGCTGGCCATCGACGCCCCGTACGACGAGCTGCTGGCCGCCGTCATCGGCACCGGCCACTCGCGCTTCCCGGTGTGGGAAGGCCAGCGCGAGAACATCATCGGCACGCTGATGGCCAAGGACCTGCTCAAGCTGCAGCGCGCGCCGGAGCTGAACCTGCGCACCCTGCTGCGGCCGGCCGTGTTCGTGCCGGAGTCCAAGAACCTGAACGAGCTGCTGCGCGAGTTCCGCAGCAACCGCAACCACCTGGCCATCGTCATCGACGAGTTCGGCAACACCGCCGGCCTGATCACCATCGAGGACGTGCTCGAGGAGATCGTCGGCGAGATCGAGGACGAGTTCGACGAGGCCAACGCCGACGAGAGCGGCATCGTCTCGCTGGCGGACGGCAGCCTGCGCGTGGCCGGCAACGCCACGATCTCGGCCGTCAACCACGCGTTCGGCGTCGCTCTGCCAGAGGACGCCTTCGACACGATCGGCGGCCTCGTCGCCCATGAGCTGGGCCACGTGCCGCGCCGCGGCGAATCCACGCGCCTGGGCACGCTGCAGTTCTCCGTGATGCTGACGCGCGGCGGCGCCGTGCGCTGGTTCAAGGTCACGCGCCCGGCCCTCGACGGCGTGCCGTCCGCCTCCGAAGAGCTTGGCGGGTGAGCCGCGCCGCGCTCCCGCGCCGCGGCCCGCCCGCGCCGTTCGTCAGCGGCTGGCGGGCGATGGTGCTCGCGCTGGCGGCCGGCGCTGCCCAGGCGCTGTCGTTCGCCCCGGTCGAGTTCTGGTGGCTGGAGGTCCTCGCCACCGGCGCCCTGGTCGCCCTGCTGGCCGACGCGCCCGCGCGCGCGGCCGCGGCGCGCGCCTGGGCCTTCGGCTTCGGCTGGCTCACTGCCGGGTTCTGGTGGCTCTACATCAGCCTGCACGTCTACGGCTTCCTGCCGGCCTGGCTGTCGGTCCTGGCGGTGGCGGTGCTCGCGGCGCTGATGGCGCTGTACTACGCGATCGCCGGCTGGGCCTGGGCGCGCCTGCGGCGCAACAGGCCGCTGGTCGACGCGGTGCTGTTCTCGGCCGTCTGGCTCATGGCCGAACTGGCGCGCGGCCAGTTCCTGACCGGCTTCCCGTGGATCGCCGGCGGCTACGCGCACACCTCCGGGCCGCTGGCGGCCTGGGCGCCGTACGTCGGCGTCTACGGCATCGGCGCGCTGGCGGCGTTCGTCGCGGCCGCGGTGGCGCTGGTGCTGCTGGCACAGCGTGGGCCGCGGACGCGCGCACCGCTGTTCACGCTGGGCCCGATGCTGGTGCCGCTGGCCGCGCTGGTGGCCGGTCTCGCGCTGCCGCAGGCATTCACGCGCTCGACCGGCGTCCTCACGGTCTCGTTGCTGCAGCCGAACGTCGCGCAGGACGACAAGTTCGAGGAGTCCCACGTGCAGCAGGCGCTCGCCTGGCACGTCGTCAAGCTGGCCAGCGCGCCGGGGCAGCTGGTGGTGACGCCGGAGTCCTCGCTGCCGATCCTGCCGGTGCAGATTCCGCGCGAGACGTGGCAGGCCTACGAGAAGCCGTTCAACAAGACGGGCCGCTCGGCGCTGGTGGGCGTGTTCACCGGCGACGACGAACACGGCTACACGAACTCGCTGGTGGGCCTGGACACCACGCACCACATGACCGACGGCAGCTTCTATCGCTACGGCAAGCGCCACCTGCTGCCGTTCGGCGAGTACGTGCCGCCGGGCTTCCGCTGGTTCGTCTCGATGATGAAGATCCCGATCGGCGACCAGGCCGCGGGCGTCGACACCGCGTCGTTCCGGGTCGGCGCGCAGCGCGTGCGGCCGCTGATCTGCTACGAGGATCTGTTCGGCGAGGACTTCGCGCCGTCGATGGTCGGCCCGAACGCGGCCACGCTGATGGCCAACTCCACGAACCTGGCCTGGTTCGGCCGGCGCATGATCCAGGACCAGCACCTGCAGTTCTCGCGCATGCGCGCCCTCGAGTTCCAGCGCGGCCAGGTGCGTGCCACCAACACCGGCGCCACGGCCGTCATCGATTGGCACGGCCACGTCACCGCGCGCCTGCCGCCGGACGTCGAGGGCGAGCTCGACGCCGAGGTCGAGGGCCGCATCGGCGACACGCCCTACGGCATCTGGGTCGCCAAGTTGCGGCTGTGGCCGCTGTGGGGCCTGGCGCTCGCGCAGCTGCTGTTCGGCGTGTGCATGCCGCGCCGGCGCTGACGCCGCCGGCCGGCGCCTTTCTGGCATTCTTGCGGGATGTCGACCCGCCGTGCATCGCTCGCCCTCCTCCTGCTGGCCCTGGCCGGCTGCGCGACGTGGCCGTTCGCGCCCACCGGCGTGCCCGCGGGCGCGCCGCGCGACGAGGTGCTGCACATCATGGGCCCGCCCACGGCCACCTACACCATGCCCGACGGTCACGAGCGGCTGGAGTACAACCGCATGCCGTTCGGCCGGCACACCTACATGGTCGACCTCGATGCCGCCGGGCGCGTGGCGAGCTGGGAGGACGTGCTCGACGAACGCCACTTCGCGGCGATCCAGCCCGGCATGACCCGGGCCGACGTGCTGCGCCTGATCGGGCCGCCGTCGTTCACCGCGAACTACCGCCGTCCCGAGCCCGGCTTCACCTGGAACTACGGGTTCGCGACCCCGCTGCGCTGCATCGTCTTCCAGGTTCCGTTCAGCGAGGCGACCGGCCGGGTGGTCGAACAGGGCGGCTATCCGTCCGACCCGCGCTGCGCGGATGAATGGATGTGAGCGGCGATCCGTCGCGCCGCACGTAAAATCGCCCGTTCGACCGCGCGCGGCCCCCCGCATGCGGCCTGTCGTCTCCGGCCGCCCGGCCCCATCGAATCGCTCCATGCTGACCTTCCAGCAAATCATTCTTCGCCTGCAGGACTACTGGGACAAGCAGGGCTGCGCGCTGCTGCAGCCCTACGACATGGAAGTCGGCGCGGGCACCAGCCACACCGCCACGTTCCTGCGCGCCCTCGGCCCCGAGCCGTGGAAGGCCGCCTACGTGCAGCCCAGCCGCCGCCCCAAGGACGGCCGCTACGGCGAGAACCCGAACCGCCTGCAGCACTACTACCAGTACCAGGTCGTCCTGAAGCCGGCGCCGGACGACATCCTCGAGCTGTACCTCGGCTCGCTGGAGGCGCTCGGCTTCGACCTGCGGAAGAACGACGTCCGCTTCGTCGAGGACGACTGGGAGAACCCGACGCTGGGCTGCTGGGGCCTGGGCTGGGAAGTCTGGCTCAACGGCATGGAGGTGACGCAGTTCACCTACTTCCAGCAGGTGGGCGGCATCGACTGCAAGCCCATCACCGGCGAGATCACCTACGGCCTCGAGCGCCTGGCGATGTACATCCAGGGCAAGGAGAGCCTGTTCGACCTCGAGTGGACGCCGGGCGTCACCTACCGCGACGTGTTCCACCAGAACGAGGTCGAGCAGAGCACGTACAACTTCGAGCACTCCGACGTCACGTTCCTGCTGCACGCGTTCGGCGAGCACGAGAAGATGTCCAAGCACCTGATGGAGCACCAGCTCGCGCTGCCCGCCTACGAGCAGCTGCTCAAGGCCGGCCACACGTTCAACCTGCTGGATGCGCGCGGCGCGATCAGCGTCACCGAACGCGCCGCCTACATCGGCCGCATCCGCAACCTGGCGCGCGCCGTCGCGCAGAGCTACCTCGAGAGCCGCGCGCGCCTCGGCTTCCCGATGGCGCCGAAAGCCTGGGCCGACGAGGTCATCGCACAGATCGAGAAGAAGAAGGCAGCATGAGCGTGCAAGACACCAGGAACCTCCTCGTCGAACTGGTCTGCGAGGAACTGCCGCCGAAGGCGCTGAAGAAGCTGGGCGAGTCCTTCGCCTCGACGCTGGTGGCCAGCCTGCATGCGTCCGGCCTGGTCGGTGCCAATGCGTCGGCCACGTCGTTCGCCTCGCCGCGCCGCCTCGGGGTGCACGTGCAGGGCGTGGCCGCCAAGGCTGCCGACCGGGCGCTGCAGCAGAAGCTGATGCCCGCGGCCGTCGCGTTCGACAAGGACGGCAACGCCTCGCCCGCGCTGCTGAAGAAGCTGGCGGCGCTCGGCTTCGGCCCCGAGGCGGTGCCCTCGCTCAAGCGCCTGCCGGACGGCAAGGCCGAGAGCCTGTTCGTCGATTCTGTCGTCGCCGGCGCCACGCTGGCCGAGGGCCTGCAGAAGGCCATCGACGAGACGCTGGCCAGGCTGCCGATCCCCAAGGTCATGACCTACCAGCTCGCCGACGGCTGGAGCGACGTGAGGTTCGTGCGCCCAGCCCATCGCCTGGTCGCGCTGCACGGCGCCGACGTGGTGCCCGTCAGCGCGCTGGGCCTGAGCGCCGGCCGCCTCACGCAGGGGCATCGTTTCGAGGCGAAGTCCGCCACCATCAGCGTGCGCGACGCCGACAGCCACGCCGCGCAGCTCGCGGACGAAGGGGCCGTCATCGCGCCGTTCGCCGAGCGCCGCGCCGAGATCGTGCGCCAGCTCGCCGCGGCTGCCGCCACCCAGGGCCTCAAGCCGATCGAGGACGACGCGCTGCTGGACGAGGTCACCGCGCTGGTCGAGCGCCCGAACGTGCTGACCTGCCAGTTCGAGGCGGACTTCCTGGCCGTGCCGCAGGAGTGCCTCATCCTGACGATGAAGGCCAACCAGAAGTACTTCCCGCTGCTGGACGCGGCCGGCAAGCTGACCAACAGGTTCCTCGTCGTCAGCAACATCCGGCCGGACGATCCGGGCGCCGTCATCCAGGGCAACGAGCGCGTCGTGCGTCCGCGCCTGGCCGACGCGAAGTTCTTCTTCGACCAGGACCGCAAGAAGTCGCTCGCCGACCGCGTGCCGGCGCTGGGCAAGGTGGTCTACCACGGCAAGCTGGGCAGCCAGGGCGAGCGCGTCGAGCGCGTGCGCCAGATCGCGCGCGCGATCGCAGCCGAGCTCGGCGGCCACGGGCTGGTCGACCAGGCCGACACGGCCGCGCGACTGGCCAAGGCCGACCTCGTCACCGACATGGTCGGCGAATTCCCCGAGCTGCAGGGCATCATGGGCGGCTACTACGCCCGCCACGACAAGCTGGGCGACACCATCGCCGACGCGATCGAGGACCACTACAAGCCGCGCTTCGCGGGCGACGCACTGCCACGCAACCGCGCCGGCCTGGTGGTCGCGCTGGCCGACAAGCTCGAGACGCTGGTGGGCCTGTTCGGCATCGGCCAGGTGCCCACGGGCGACAAGGACCCGTTCGCGCTGCGCCGCCACGCGCTCGGAGTGATCCGCATGCTGGTCGAGGCGGCGTTGCCGCTCGATCTCGACACGCTGCTGGCGCTGGCCGTGCCGGCGTTCGGCGCGCTCATCACCGATCCGCGCGCGGCGGTGTCGGCCTTCATCGTCGACCGCCTGGCGGGCAGCCTGCGCGAGCAGGGCTACTCGGCACACGAGGTCGACGCCGTGCTGGCGCTCGGAGTGCAGCGCCTGGCCGACATCCCGCGCCGCCTCGAGGCCGTGCGCGCGTTCGCCGCGTTGCCCGAGGCCGCCGCGCTGGCCGCCGCCAACAAGCGCATCGCCAACATCCTCAAGAAGAGCGCCGAGCCCGTCGAGGCCAAGGCCGACGCCGCGCTGTTCTCCGAGGATGCCGAGCGCGCACTGTGGATGGACGTGACGGCGGTGCGACGTTCGGCCGACGTGCTGTTCGAGGCCGGCGACTACACCAGCAGCCTGAAGGCGCTGGCCGCGCTGCGCGCGCCGGTCGACAGGTTCTTCGACGACGTGATGGTCAACGCCGAGGACCCGAAGGTGCGCGCCAACCGGCTGGGCCTGCTGGCCACGCTGCACGGCGTGATGAACCGCGTGGCCGACCTGTCCAGGCTGACGACATGACGACCCGGCTCGCTCCGCTGCCCGCCCCCGACGGGCTCAGGCCGGCTCTCTCCGGGGGCGGCCGAGCGCTCGCCGGCCAGGGATGCAACGCAGCGAGTTCACCGCGACTGAGGTCCTGACATGCCCATGCAAGCCCCCAAGCTCGTGATCACCGGCCGCGACGGCATTCTCAACGTCTTCCGCAGCGACCACGTGAAGGCGCCGGAGGAGTGGCAGCCGATTCCCGGGGCCCTGGAGGCCGTCGCGCGGCTGAACCACGCCGGCTGGCACGTGGTGGTGGCGACCAACCAGTCGGGCATCGGCCGCGGCATGATCGACATGACCTCGGTCAACGCCGTGCACCAGCACATGATGAAGCTGCTGGCGGAGAAGGGCGGGCGCATCGATGCCGTGTTCTTCTGCCCGCACGCGGCCACCGAGCAGTGCGAGTGCCGCAAGCCCGCGCCAGGGCTGATGCACGACATCGGCGAGCGCTACGGCGTCGAGCTCCACACCGTGCCGATGGTGTGCGACACGCTGCGCGACCTCGAGGCCGCCAGGGCCGCCGGCTGCCAGCCGCACCTGGTGCGCAGCGGCCGCGCCGCAGAGGCCGACGACGCCACCATCGCCGCCTGGCTGCAGGCGGTGCCGGGCACGGCGGTGCACGCCGACCTGTCGGCCTTCGCCGAGCACATCACCGGCAACTGAGCCCCGATTTCCACGAGAACAACACCAAGGCATGACCAAGGCCCTCTCCGTCGTCCGTTCCCTCCTGTTCCTGGCCTACATGGCGATCACGGTGATCCCGTGGGGCTTCGTCGTGGTCGTCTGCTCGCCGTTCCTGAACAGCGACGCTGTCTACACCTGGTGCATCAACTGGGTGAAGCTCGCCCACCACGGTTCGCGCTGGATCTGCGGCGTGAAGGCGCGCGTGATCGGCATGGAGAACCTGCCGACGGCCGAACAGGCCACTGCTGCGGTGATCCTGGCGTCCAAGCACCAGTCCACCTGGGAGACCTTCGCACTGCCGTCGGTCATGCCCCACCCGCTGGCCTACGTGTTCAAGAAGGAACTGCTCTACATCCCGTTCTTCGGCTGGGCGATGTCGCGGCTGGACATGATCCACATCGACCGCAGCAGGCGCACCGAGGCCTGGAACAAGGTCGCCGAGCAGGGCCGGCGCCTGAGCAAGCTGGGCAAGTGGGTGATCATGTTCCCCGAGGGCACCCGCACGCCGCGCGGCAGCCAGGGCACCTACAAGGCCGGCGCGACGCGCCTGGCCATCGCGGTGGGCGTGCCGGTGGTGCCGATCGCGGTCGACTCGGCGCGCTGCTGGCCGCGCAAGAGCTTCTGGCTCAAGCCCGGCGTGGTGACCATCTCGGTCGGCAAGCCGATCTCGCCGCAGGACCGCCAGCCCGACGAGATGATGCGCGAGGTGGAAGCCTGGATCGAGGCCGAGATGCGCCGCCTCGACCCCGAGGCCTACGCCGGCACGCCGGCCTGAGGCCCGCGCGGGCTCAGTGGGCGCCGCGCGCCTTGGCGGCCAGGAATTCGATGACCTGCGTCGTTCGCTCCTCGCCCTTGGCCAGTGCGGGCGAGGTCATGTTCTGGCCCGAGACCACGATGGTGGGCACCGAGTCGACGCCGAAGGTCTCCATCATCTGGTTGGCCTGCTGCACCTTGGTGCGCACGCTGAACGAGGTGAACAGCGACATGAAGCGCTTGGCGTCCACGCCGTTCTTCGTCATGAACGCGGCGATGGCGTCGGGCTTGTCCAGCCGCTGGCCTTCCTTGTGCACGGCGTCGAAGATCTTCTGCTGCATCGCGTCGACCTGGTCCATCGCCTCGAGCGCGAAGTACATCGGCTGGAAGTTGGCGGCGTTCTGCAGGAAGCGCACCGGGTAGCGGTGGAAGTGGATGCCCGCCGGCTTCTTGCGCAGCCAGGCCTCGAGCACCGGCTCGAAGTCGTTGCAGTGCGGGCAGGCGTAGCTGAAGAACTCGACGACGTCGACCTGGCCGGGGGGCGCCGACATGACGACCGGGGTGGCGACGGGCTTGTAGTCCTGGCTGGTGATCGGGCCCTGGGCGTTCGCGAAACGGGTCAGGCCCAGGCCGAGCGAGGCGGCGGCGAGCGTGGAGAAATGGCGGCGTTGCAAGGGAATCCTTTCAGGGAACTCGAGCGCGGGCGCTCCGTCGCGGAGCCGCCGGCGGCAGGAAGGGGGCATTGTGACCACTCTTGGTTCCGGCTGCACGGCGGAGGTTCCCGATCACGGGCGTCCTGCCGCCGAGTCCTTGCGCTCAGCCTTCGGCCAGGATCCGGGCGGCCAGGGCCTCCACCACGTCCAGCGACCGGGCGCCGCCCCGGGCCATCCAGGGCGATGTGAGGAAGCGGCCCTGCACCATCAACGTCGGCACGCTGCCGGCGCCGCTGGCGTCGAACAGCCGGTCCGCCTGCTCGACCCGGGCGGCGGTGGCGGGGGCGCTGAACACGCTCATGAAGCGCTCCGGGTCGACGCCGTGGCGCGCCATGAACGCGGCGATGTCGGCGGGCGTGTCCAGCCGCAGGCCGTCCCTCTGCACGGCGTCGAAGATCGGGCGCGGCATCGTGCCGGCCAGGCCGAGTGCTTCGAGGGCGAACCACATCGGCTGGAAGTTGCGGAAATTGCGCTGGAACGGCACCGGCGAGCGGCGGAAGCGGATCGCCGGCGGCCGGCGCGCGAGCCAGGCCTCCAGCGGGCGCTCGAACGCGAAGCAGTGCGGGCAGGCGAAGCTGAAGAACTCGACGACGTCCACCTGACCCACGGGCGCGTCGACCGCCGCGGGCGGCGCGATGGCCGTGTAGTCGCGCGGCATGGCGATGGCGGGAGACTCGACCTGGGCGAGCGCCGCACGGGGCAGGCCGGTGCCCAGCGCCGCGCCGGCGGCGAGGGCGGAGAAATGGCGACGCTTCAAGCGGGATCCTGTCGTGTGGTCGGCGCGCGGGGCCGCTCCGCATTGTCGCGGACGAGGGCCGCCACGCCCTACAATTCGCGTCCATGTCCCGACCCGGCCCGGCCGACGACCTCTCGCAGCTCTCGCTCTTCGACGCCCCGCCGTCGACCGGGACGCCGTCGGCGCCCCCGCGATCGCCGGACCGCGCCGCGAAGCCGGTCCAGGCCGATGCGCCGGGCGATACCCCACCCCCCACGCGCACCGACGACGCCTCGCCGCTGCACTTCCGCCACCCGCAGGCCGAGCGCGAGCTGCAGCTGGGCGAGCATCGCGTGGCCTACGCGCTGCGGCGCGCGCGGCGCAGCAGCATCGGCTTCGTGGTCAGCGCGGAGGGGCTGCAGGTCAATGCGCCGCGCTGGGTGTCGCTGCAGAACATCGATGCCGCGGTGCGCTCCAAGTCCGGCTGGATCCTGCGCAAGCTGCAGGAGCAGCGTGAACGCGCGCGCCGCGTCGAGGCGGCGCGCATCGAGTGGCGCGACGGCACCACGCTGCCGTTCCTCGGCGAGACGGTCATCATCGTGCTCGACCCGCGCGTGGCCGGCGCGGTGCTCAACGCCGACGCGCAGTCGCTGCCCGGCGTGGCCCGCCTCGTGCTGCACGTGGGCCTGCCGCAGGCGGCCGGGCCCGAACAGATCCGCGACGTCGTCCAGAGCTGGCTGCAGCGCCAGGCGCTGCGCATCTTCGACGAGCGCTGCAAGCACTTCGCGCAGACGCTGGGCGTGCGCATGACGCGGCTGTCGCTCAGCTCTGCGCAGACGCGCTGGGGTTCGGCATCGGCCGACGGCTCGATCCGCCTCAACTGGCGCCTCGTGCACTTCGGGCTGCAGGTGATCGACTACGTCGTCGCGCACGAACTGGCGCACCTGCGCGAGATGAACCACAGCGCCGCCTTCTGGGACGTCGTGCGCTCCGTGGTGCCCGATTACGAGAGGATGCGAAGCACCCTCAAGGACGTACCGGTACCGGTATTGGGCTGAACGCGAGTAAAGCGTGCGCGAAGCGCCCGCATACGTGGGAAAACAAGCCCAAACACCCCCAAAAGGGGGATGGCGACGGTCGAGTCTGCGGGCACATTAACACTTGCATGCTGTCGTCACCCAACAGGGACAGGGGAGCATCAGGGAGTGAAAGCCGGACATAACCGGCAGCAGGGCCGATCGTTTCGCGACGATCGGCTTTGTTTTTTCCACGCCCCTTTCCTGCGCCGACGTAAAGCTGGCGTTCAGGTGGCCGAGAAGCGGCGGATGCCGTCGGCATCGAGCCGGCCGCGCACCCTGCCCATACCCGCGAGGGCATGCAGGTGCGCGACGGCCTCGCCCATCGCGAAGGTGGTCTGGTGCAGGTCGAGCTGGCGGCGGAACAGCACCGGCAGCAGGTCCGCGGCGCTGCAGGGTCTCGCGCGGCAGGCCTCCACCACGGCGTCGAAGTGCTGCTCGTGGTGTCGAACGAGCTGGGCGACACGCTCGTGCACGCCCCTGAACGGCTTGCCGTGCGACGGCAGCACCAGCGTGTCCGCGGGCAACGCGCGCAGGCGCTCGATCGACGCGAGGAACAGCGGCAGCGGGTCGGCCTCGGGCTCGAGGTCGATCACGCTGATGTTGGTCGAGATGCGCGGCAGCAGCATGTCGCCCGAGATCAGCACGCCGAGCGCCGCGCAGTGCAGCGACATGTGCTCCGGGGCATGCCCGTAGCCGGCGATGCATCGCCAGTCGTGCTCGCCGATGCGCAGCGCGAGGCCGTCCGTCAGCCGGCGGAAGCGCCGTGGCACCTGCGGCACCATGGACGCGTAGTAGCCGCCGCGGCCGCGCACCTTGGCGATCGCCTCGGGGTCGACCAGGCCGTGCTCGCCGAAGAAGGCGGCCGCGTCGTCGCCGCCGAAGCCGGTGGTGGACTGGCTGGCCAGGCGCGCGGCGTACCAGTCGGTGGCGCTGATCCACAGGCGGCAGCCCCAGCGCTCGGTGAGCCAGTGGGCGTTGCCGATGTGGTCGGGGTGCATGTGCGTGACGATCACCCGCAGCACCGGCAGGCCGTCGAGGTGCCGCTCGAACACCTGCTCCCACGCGGCGCGCGTGGCATCGTTGGCGACGCCGCAGTCGACGATGGCCCAGCCCTCGCGCCCGTCGTCGGCGCGATCGCGCAGCAGCCACAGGTTGATGTGGTCCAGCGCGAACGGCAGCGGCATGCGCAGCCAGCGCACGCCCGGCGCGATGTCGATCGCCTCGCCCGCGGCGGGCAGCGTGTCGCCCAGCGGGTAGGCCAGTTTCGATTCGTCGGCGTTGGCCATGCGGGCTCCGGTGGACTAGACTTCCGTTTACGTTAACGTCAGTCTACCCATGAGCGCATCTCCCAGTACGGCCGCCAGGAACAAGGCGGCGAAGACGCCCGCCGCCAAGGGGGCGGCCAAGAGCTTCACGATCACGGAGCTGGCCGCCGAGTTCGACGTCACGCCGCGCGCGATCCGCTTCTACGAGGACGTGGGCCTGCTGGAGCCGACCCGGGCCGGGCGCAACCGCGTCTATTCGCAGCGCGAACGCACGCGCCTGAAGCTGACGCTGCGCGGCAAGCGCCTGGGCCTGAGCCTGCAGGAGATCAAGCAACTGGTGGAGATGTACGACTCGCCCTCGGACACCCGGCCGCAACTGGAAGCCTTCCTCGCCGTGCTGCGCTCGCATCGCCAGCAGATCGAGCTGCAGCTGGAGGACATCCGCGTCACGCTGGAGGAGATCGCCCAGCACGAGGCGCGCTGCGAGCGTCTGCTGGAGGCCACCGGCGGCGCCTCGACGCCGGCGCCCGCGGCCAAGCGCGTCGCGCGGGCGTGACGCGGGCGCGAAGGCCTGCTCGATTTACGTTTACGTAAACGTCAATTAAACTGCGGCCTTCGACGCCCGGCCAGGGGCGGTCGCGCGTGCGCGCCCGCCCGGAATCGGCGACCATTTCCCACCCACCGATCCGCGGCGCCCCCGAGAGGCGCCCACCCAGGAGACGAGAGATGAGCAACCTGCCCGGCCTGAATTTCATGCTCGGTGAAGACATCGACGCGCTGCGCGACGCCGTGCACGCGTTCGCCCAGGCCGAGATCGCGCCGCGCGCGGCCGAGATCGACCGCAGCGACCAGTTCCCGATGGACCTGTGGCGCAAGATGGGCGAGCTGGGCGTGCTGGGCATCACCGTGCCCGAGGAATACGGCGGCGCCAACATGGGCTACCTCGCGCACATGATCGCGATGGAGGAGATCAGCCGCGCCAGCGCCTCGGTGGGCCTGAGCTATGGCGCGCACTCCAACCTGTGCGTCAACCAGATCAAGCGCAACGGCAGCGAGGCGCAGAAGAAGAAGTACCTGCCCAGGCTGGTCTCGGGCGAGCACGTGGGCGCGCTGGCGATGAGCGAGCCGGGCGCCGGCTCCGACGTCATCTCCATGAAGCTCAAGGCCGAGGACAAGGGCGGCGTGTACGTCCTCAACGGCAACAAGATGTGGATCACCAACGGCCCCGACGCCGACACGCTGGTGGTCTACGCCAAGACCGAACCCGAGCTGGGCGCGCGCGGCGTCACGGCGTTCCTGATCGAGAAGGGCATGAAGGGCTTTTCGATCGCGCAGAAGCTCGACAAGCTGGGCATGCGCGGCAGCCATACCGGCGAGCTCGTGTTCCAGGACGTCGAGGTGCCGGCCGAGAACATCCTGGGCCAGCTCAACGGCGGCGCCAAGGTGCTGATGTCCGGCCTCGACTACGAGCGCGCCGTGCTGGCCGCCGGCCCGATCGGCATCATGCAGTCCGTGATGGACAACGTCGTGCCCTACATCCACGACCGCAAGCAGTTTGGCCAGTCGATCGGCGAATTCCAGCTGGTCCAGGGCAAGGTGGCCGACATGTACACGGTGCTGCAGGCCGGCCGCGCGTTCTGCTACACGGTGGGCAAGAACCTCGACGCGCTGGGCGCGGCGCACGTGCGCCAGGTGCGCAAGGACTGCGCCTCCGTCATCCTGTGGTGCGCCGAGAAGGCGACCTGGATGGCCGGCGAGGGCGTGCAGATCTTCGGCGGCAACGGCTACATCAACGAGTATCCGCTGGGCCGGCTCTGGCGGGATGCGAAGTTGTACGAAATCGGTGCCGGCACCAGCGAGATCCGCCGCATGCTGATCGGGCGCGAGCTGTTCGCCGAGACGATGTGAGGGCGCAATGAGCGTGCGACTGCCGGTGCCGCTTCCGATCCTGCAGGGTGAGCGCTGCACGCTGCGCGCGCTCGTGCCGCAGGACGCGCCGGCACTCGTCGCGCACGCCGACGATCCGGCCGTCGCGCGCTGGCTGTTCGACGGCTTCCCGCAGCCCTATACGATGGCTGCGGCCACCGCGTGGGCGACGCACGAGTCGCAGTCGGGCGACTTCGGGTGGGTCTGGGCGATCGTCGTCGACGGCGCGCTGGTGGGCTGCATCGGCCTTCGTCCCGAACACGGCTGGCTGCGCTGCAACGCCGAGATCGGCTACTGGGTCGGCCAGGCGCACTGGCGGCGCGGCATCACCAGCGACGCGGTGCGCCAGGTCACCGATTGGGCGTTCGCGGCCGTGCCCGAGATCACGCGCATCCACGCGCCGATCTTCGCGGACAACGAGGGCTCGCAGGCCGTCGCGCGCAAGTGCGGCTACATGCGCGAGGCGACGCTGCCCCAAAGCGCCATCAAGGACGGCCGGGTGATCGACCGCGTCGTGTGGGCGACGTACCGCACCGAGCGCGCGCGCCGCGACGCCGACATCGACGCCGCGCTCGCCGCCACGGCGGCCAGCGCGATGGAGCGCGCATGAACGCCGCCCGGCCGCCCGAAGGCATGCGCCCCGAGGCGCGCAACGCGGAGGCTGTCCTGTGACCGGCCCCGGCGCGATCGCGTGCATCGGCGGCGGGGGCTTCCTCACCGACGACTTCCGCGGATTCCAGGAAGCGCACCTGCTGACGCTGATCCCGCCGTCGCGGCGGCGCGAGCGTCCGCGCGTGCTGTACCTCGGCCTGGCCCACGGCGACGCGGAGAGCCGCCAGTTGCGCGCGTACAGGATGTTCGCCGGCCTGGGCTGCGACATCACGACGCTGCCGTTCTTCCCGTACGAGATGAAGCGCGACTATCCCGCCGAGGCGAAGGCCGCCGACCTCGTCTACGTCGGCGGCGGCAACACGCCCGCGATGATCGCCGTCTGGCGCGAGTTCGGCTTCGACAGTGCGCTGCACGAGGCCTGGCAGGCCGGCACCGTGCTGGCGGGCGTCAGCGCGGGGGCGAACTGCTGGTTCGAGGCGTACGTCACCGACAGCGTGCCCGGCGGGGGCGTGCGCCCCGGCCTCGGCTGGCTGCCCGGCACGTTCTGCCCGCACCTCGACAGCGAGCCCTGGCGCGCGCCCCTGCTCGCGGGCGTCACGCGCCCGCCTGCGTACGGCGTGCGCGAGGGCGGGATGATGATCGTGCGGCCCGCCGCCACGCCGGAGTTCGTCGCCGACAGGCCCGGCGTCAGCGCGACCGTGCGCCTGCCGGGCGAGCAGGCGCGCGAAATCCCTGCGCTCGACTTGTCCTCGCGGTGAAACCGGCTGCTCCGTAAACTGGACGATCCGTCCAACAACGACACACGACCATGTCCGACGACAACAGCAACGACAAAGACCTTTCCGGCCTCTTCGAGCAGAACGTGCGCTGGGCGGAGAAGATGGAGCAGCGCAGCCCCGGCTTCTTCACGAGCCTGCTGACGCAGCAGACGCCGCAATACCTGTGGATCGGCTGCGCCGACAGCCGCGTGCCCGCCAACGAGCTGATCGGCCTGCTGCCGGGCGACGTGTTCGTGCATCGCAACGTCGCCAACGTCGTCGCGCACTCCGACCTGAACGCGCTGTCGGTGATCCAGTTCGCGGTCGACGCCCTCAAGGTCAGGCACATCATCGTCGTGGGCCACTCCAAGTGCGGCGGCGTGACGGCGGCGCTGAACAACTCGCGCGTCGGCGTCGTCGACAACTGGCTGCGCCACGTGCAGGACGTGCGCAACGCGCACATGGAGTTCCTGCAGGCCGTGCCCGAGGAGCGGCGCGTCGACGCGCTGGTGGAACTCAACGTGATCGAGCAGGCGCGCAACGTGTGCCTGTCGACCGTGGTCGAGGACGCCTGGGTGCGCGAGCAGCAGGTGATCGTGCACGGCTGGGTCTACGGCCTGCACAACGGCCTGCTGAAGGACCTCAGCTTCACCGTCGCCAGCATGGACGACGTCGGCCCCGAGTACCAGCGCGCGCTGTTCGCCCTGCGCCTGCGCTACCTGCCCACGGCCGCCTGAGGATCGGCGAGGCCCGCGATGTTCCCGCACCCGCTGGACGACCCGCAGGCGTTCGCGATCGCGCGGGCGATCGTCGAGGGCTTCGATCGCCACTACCGGCTGTTCACCGCGGCCGCGCGCGCCGCCAAGGCGCGTTTCGAGAAGGCCGACTGGCAGGGCCAGCTCGACGCGCAGCGCGACCGCATCGCGTTCTACGACCTGCGCGTCGACGAGGCGGTGGAACGCCTGCACCGCGAGTTCCGCGCCGGCGAGCTCTCGCGCGAGACCTGGCACCAGGTCAAGCTGCACACGATCGGCCTGCTGATCGACCACCACCAGCCCGAGTGCTGCGAGACCTTCTTCAACTCGGTGACGACCAAGATCCTGCACCGCGGCGACTATCGCAACGACTTCATCTTCGTGCGGCCCACGCTGTCCACCGACTACCTGGAAAACGACGAGCCCGGCGCCACGCCGACCTATCGCGCCTACTACCCGACGCGCGAGACGCTGCACGAGACGTGCATGCGCGTCATCACCAACTTCCAGCTGGAAGTGGAGTTCCAGGATCTGGCGCGCGATGTCGCCGACGTGGTGCGCGCGCTGCTGGGCGAGCTGAAGGATGCGCGGCTGCGCGCCAACTTCCAGGTGCAGGTGCTGTCGACGCTGTTCTATCGCAACAAGGGCGCGTACGTGGTCGGCAAGATCGTCAACGGCTTCACCGAGCTGCCGTTCGCGCTGCCCATCCTGCACGGCGACGACGGCCTGCTGGTGATCGACACGGTGCTGATCGGCGAGGAAGACCTGCTGCTGCTGTTCAGCGCGGCGCGCGCGTACTTCATGGTGGACATGGGCGTGCCCAGCGGCACCGTGCATTTCCTGCGCACGCTGATGCCGCGCAAGACGCGCTCCGAACTGTACGCGCAGGTGGGCCTGCAGAAGCAGGGCAAGGCGCTGTTCTACCGCGACCTGCTGCAGCACCTGCGCCACTCCAGCGACAAGTTCCGCATCGCGCCCGGCATCAAGGGCATGGTGATGCTCGTGTTCGACCTGCCGTCGTTCCCGGTGGTGTTCAAGGTCATCAAGGACTTCTTCCCGCCCCCCAAGGACACCACGCCCGAGCAGGTGATGGGCAAGTACCTGCTCGTCAAGCAGCACGACCGCGTGGGCCGCATGGCCGACACGCTCGAGTTCTCCAACGTCGCGCTGCCGCGCCACCGCTTCGAGGACGAGCTGATCGCCGAGCTGAAGCACTTCTGCGGCAGCCAGCTGGAGGACGATGGCCAGACCCTGGTGATCCGCCACGCCTACATCGAGCGCCGCATGGTGCCGCTCAACATCTACCTCGGCGACGCGAGCCCGGCGCAGATCGAGCAGGTGGTCGTGGAGTACGGCAACGCGATCAAGGATCTCGTCGCGGCCAACATCTTCCCGGGCGACATGCTGTGGAAGAACTTCGGCGTCACGCGCCTGGGCCGGGTCGTGTTCTACGACTACGACGAGATCGAGTACCTCACCGACTGCAACTTCCGGCGCGTGCCGGCGCCGCGCAACGAGGAGGAGGAGATGTCGGGCGAGCCCTGGTACACCGTGCAGCCGCGCGACGTCTTCCCCGAGACCTTCGGCCCGTTCCTGCTCGGCAATCCCGTGGTGCGCCAGGTGTTCATGGCGCACCACGCCGACCTGCTGGACGCCGGCTACTGGCAGCAGCAGAAGGAGCGCATCCTCGCCGGCTACGTCCACGACGTCTTCCCGTACGACCTGTCGCGCCGGTTCAGCGCCCGCCGCGCCGCCGCTCGCGCCGGTTCGACCGCATTCGAAACGCAGGCCACGCAGCCCGCGGCAACCTGACCCACCATCCCTGAAGGAGCCATCCATGTCCGATTCCATCGTCATCGTTTCCGCCGCCCGCACGCCCATCGGCGGCATGCTCGGCGACTTCGCCGCGCTGTCCGCGTGGGAGCTGGGCGCCGTCGCCATCAAGGCCGCGGTCGAACGCGCCGGCGTGCCCGGCGACGCCGTCGACGAGGCCCTGATCGGCAACTGCCTGATGGCCGGCCAGGGCCAGGCACCCGCGCGCCAGGCCGTGCGACGCGCCGGCCTGCCCGACTCGGCGGGTGCCGTCACGATGAGCAAGATGTGCGGCTCCGGCATGCGCGCGATGATGTTCGCCCACGACATGCTGCTGGCCGGCAGCGCCGACGTGATGGTGGCCGGCGGCATGGAGAGCATGACCAACGCGCCGCACCTGATGTTCGCGCGCAAGGGCGTGCGCTACGGCGCCGCGCAGATGTTCGACCACATGGCCCTCGACGGCCTGGAGGACGCCTACGACCGCGGCCGCGCGATGGGCGTGTTCGCCGAACAATGCGTGGCCAAGTACGGCTTCACGCGCGAGGCGCAGGACCAGTTCGCCATCGATTCGACCACGCGCGCGAAGACCGCCAACGAGGACGGCTCGTTCGACTGGGAGATCGCGCCCGTCACGCTGCAGGGCAAGGCCGGCGACCTCGTCGTCAAGCACGACGAGCAGCCGTTCAAGGCCAAGCTCGACAAGATCCCGTCGCTCAAGCCCGCGTTCAAGAAGGACGGCACCATCACCGCCGCCAACGCGTCCAGCATCTCGGACGGCGCCGCGGCGCTGGTGCTGATGCGCGAGTCGGAGGCGCTCAAGCGGGGCGCGAAGCCGATCGCGCGCATCGCGGCGCATGCCGTGCACGCACAGGCGCCCGAGTGGTTCTCGACCGCCCCGGCCGGGGCCATCGCCAAGGTGCTGAAGAAGACGGGCTGGTCGGCGCAGTCCGTCGACCTGTGGGAAGTCAACGAGGCGTTCGCCGCCGTGACGATGGCCGCGATGAAGGAGTTCGAGCTGTCGCACGACATCGTCAACGTGCACGGCGGCGCCTGCGCGCTGGGCCACCCGATCGGTGCCTCGGGCGCCCGCATCGTCGTCACGCTGCTGGGCGCGCTGCGCAAGCAGGGCAAGAAGCGCGGCGTCGCGGCGCTGTGCATCGGCGGCGGCGAGGCCACGGCGATGGCGGTCGAGCTGCTGTAAGCGACCGTCGAGCTTGATACGCGCATGTAACCCGGACTGGCCCGGCGCTTGCGGCACACTGGCTGCCGTCGCATCGCGCCGCGCCGCCGCCCACCCTCCGGGGCGGTGGCGCGGGTCGTCCAGAACCGATCAAGCTCACCCCTGCTGTCCATGACCGACGCCTCCACGATCATTGCCGAAGAAGCCAGCATCGCCGCGCTCGTGCGCGTGGGCGAATGCATCGATCACGCCGCCCGCTACACGCGCGACGAGATCGCCCGCTTCGCCACGCTCACGCACGACCTCAACCCGGTGCACCACGACCGCGAGGCCGCGCAGCGCGCCGGCCTGCGCGACGTGATCGCCAGCGGCCAGCACACCTCCGCGCTGATGAGCGGGCTGGCCGCCACGCACTTCTCGCGCGCCGACGACGGCGTGGCGCGCTCGATGCTGTGCCTGCACTTCAACTTCGCCTATCGCGAGCCGATCTTCGCCGACAGCGACGTCGCGCTGCGCTGGGTGGTCTCCAGCACCGAGTGGAACGCCAGCCTCGACGGTGTCATCGCGCAGCTCGAGGGCAAGGCGCTGGTGGGCGACGTGGCGGCCGTGATCGCGCGCGGCACCGTGCTGGTGCGGCACGCCCGATGATGATGCCCCGCGGACGCCCGATGCGATGAACCGCTGGTTGATGCGTCCGCGCGTGGTGCAGGCGATCGCCGTCGGCGTGTCCGCCTGCATCGCGCTGTTCCAGCTGCCCTTCAGCCCGGCCGCGAGCGCGCACTTCACGGCGCTGGCCGGCGCCCCGCCGTTCGACGAGCGGCCCGCGGGCTACACGCTGTCGGGCGTGCTGGCCGCGTTCCATGCGCTGGGCGCCCCGGGCCTGGCCGGCTACGAGGCGTATCGCGCCGTGGACGTCGTCTTCCCGTGGCTGCTGTGCGCGCTGGTGGCCGCGGTGATGCTGCGCGTCGACGCCGCGCGCGCCACGCTGTGGCCCTGGCTGGCGGCCGTCTCCGACACGATCGAGAACGCGCTGCAGTTCGCCATCCTGCGCACCCGCGACGACCTGTCGCCCGAGCTGGTGCAATGGGCCAGCCTCGCCACGCAGGCCAAGTTCATGATGTACGCGCTGATGCTCGCGTTCCTGCTGGCCGTCGGCGCGCGCGCGCTGTGGCGCCAGCGCCGCGCGGCGCGTTGAGCCCCGCCCTCGAAAGCCCTCGATGCCGACTTCCGCTGCCCGCAATGTCCTGATCATCGGCGCCTCGCGCGGCCTGGGCCTGGAGTTCGTGCGCCAGTACCGCGCCGACGGCGCCCGCGTCACCGCCACCGCGCGGTCGGACGACGGCCTCGCGGCCATCGCCGCGCTCGGCGCCAAGGCGCTGCAGCTGGACGTGGCGGACGCCGCCAGCGCCTCGGGCCTGGCCTGGCAGATCGATGGCGAGGCCTTCGACACCGTCTTCCACGTCGCCGGCGTCTACGGCCCGCGCACGACGGGGCTCGAGCCGCCGACGGCGGCCGACTTCGACGCCGTCATGCACGCCAACGTGCTGGGCGTGATGCGCATGCTGCCGCAGGTCGCCGACGCGCTCGCGCCGCCGGTGGGCGGTCACCCGGCGGCGCGCATCGGCATCGTGTCCTCGCGCATGGGCTCGATCGGGCTGCGCGCCAGCGCGAGCGGCTGGCTGTACCGCGCGTCCAAGGCCGCGGCCAACTCGGTGATGAAGGACGCGTCGCTCGCGCTGGCCGGCCGCGCGCTGTGCGTCGCGTTCCATCCGGGCTGGGTGCGCACCGACATGGGCGGCGCGGGCGCCGACCTCGACGCCGCCGAATCCATCGCCGGCATGCGGCGCGCGCTCGCGGCACTCGAGCCGTCGCGCACCGGCAGCTTCCTGAACTACGACGGCACGCCGCTCGCCTGGTAGCGAACCGACCGGTTGCGCCGCGGCAGGGTGGCGCAACAATGACCGACAACGATTGAAGACGAGACCGCCATGCACCTCTCCGAAGACCACCGCGCCGTCCAGGACGCCGTCCGCGCCTACGTGCGCGATCGCATCGCGCCCAACGCGGCGGCATGGGACAGGACCTGCCATTTCCCGCGCGAGGAACTGCGCGGCCTGGCCGAGCTCGGCTGCTACGGCATCGCGGTGCCCACCGAATGGGACGGCGCGGGGCTGGACTACCTGTCCGTCTCGCTGATCCTCGAGGAGATCGCGGCCGGCTGCGGCGCCACGTCCACCATCATCAGCGTCACCAACTGCCCGGTGAACACGATCATGATGGCGTTCGCGAACGACGAGCAGAAGGAGCGCTTCCTCAAGCCGCTCGCGCGCGGCGAACTGCTGGGCGCGTTCTGCCTGACCGAGCCTCACGTGGGCTCCGAGGCCGGCGGCCTGCGCACGACGGCGACACGGGACGGCGACGAGTACGTGCTCAATGGCGTCAAGCAGTTCATCACCAGCGGCAAGAACGGCGACATCGCGATCGTGATGGCCGTCACCGACAAGGCCGCCGGCAAGAAGGGCATCAGCGCGTTCCTCGTGCCCACGAACACGCCCGGCTACGTCGTGGCGCGCGTCGAGGAGAAGATGGGCCAGCACGCCAGCGACACCGCGCAGATCCTGTTCGAGAACTGCCGCATCCCCGCAGCCAACCTGATCGGCGAGGAAGGCCAGGGCCTGAAGATCGCCCTGTCGGGCCTGGAGGGCGGGCGCATCGGCATCGCGTCGCAGTCGGTGGGCATGGCGCGCGCGGCGTTCGAGGCGGCCGTGAACTACGCGAAGGAACGCGTGGCCTTCGCCAAGCCCATCTTCGAGCACCAGGCGATCCAGTTCAAGCTGGCCGACATGGCCACGCATATCGAGGCGGCGCGCCAGCTGATCCACCACGCCGCGAGCCTGAAGGACGCGGGCCAGCCCTGCCTCAAGGAAGCGGCGATGGCCAAGCTGTTCGCCAGCGAGATGGCCGAGCGCGTGTGCTCCGCGGCGATCCAGGTGTTCGGCGGCTACGGCTACACCACCGACTTCCCCGTCGAGCGCATCTATCGCGACGTACGCGTGTGCCAGATCTACGAAGGCACGTCCGAGGTGCAGAAGATCCTGATCGGACGCGCCCTCGCGTTGTGAAGACCGTCCTCGTCGAGAAGAGCGGCATCCAGCCGATGCCGTCCTCGCGCCGCGTGCGCGCATGGCTGCAGGTGGAAGGCTCGCTGAGCGCACGCATCGCATCGGTCAGCGGCAAGCTCGCCGTGCGCGTGCTGCGCCAGGGCCCGGTGCGCCTGCAACCGGCCGAGGCCGAGCGGCTGGGCTGTCCCGCGGGCGCCGGCGCGCACGGGCGCGAGGTCATCCTGCTGGCCGACGGCGTGCCGGTGGTGTACGCGCGTTCGGTGCTGCAGGCGGTGCATGCGCGCGGCACGTGGAAGGCGATCCGCGGGCTGGGCAACCGCGCGCTGGCGGACCTGTTGTTCGGCCTGCCGCCCGCGCACCGCTCGGAGTTCGAGTTCGCGCGCTTCGCACCAGGCTCGGGCGTCGCCGCCACCGTGCACCGGCGCTGGCGCGACGCCACCGGCGCCGACTGGGGCCGGCGCGAGGTATGGGCGCGCTGCTCGGTGTTCACGCGCCGCGGCGCGCCGCTGCTCGTCACCGAGTGCTTCGCGCCCGCGATCGCCGCCTTCGACGCCCCGCAGCGTGCCCGCGCGGTGCCGTGGCGGGCGCCGGGCCGGCGGCAGACCTCGGGTCAACCCTGAGAGGTGCGGCGGGGCCGTCGTATTTCGAGGCCATTGCGCTGCAGTTCGTCGCAAAGCGCAGGCGTCGCACAGTTGTCAGGGGAACCATTGGCATGGTGACGTGATCCACGTCGCTACACTGATCCGCCGCTGCCCGTGCTGCCCGACAGCGCGGCGGCGCGACCGCCACATCAGGTGGCCCCGGCCCGACGCGGGCGCGCCCCACGAGGGCGCTTCCCGCGACCGGCCGTTCCTGCCAACAACATTCGAGGACGTGCCTTGACTCCCTTCCGCCCCGCCACGCTCGTGGTCGCCCTGTCGCTGGCTTTCGCCACGCAAGTCTCCGTCGGCGCCGACGCGGCCGCCTCCGCCGCGGCACCCGTCGCCAGCGCGCCCGCGGTCTCGGAATCGGGCCTCGACAAGTCGGGCATGGATCCGTCGGTGCGTCCGCAGGACGACCTGTTCCTCGCCATGAACGGCGCCTGGGTGAAGAAGACCGAGATCCCGGCCGACAAGGCCTCGTGGGGCACGTTCTACCAGCTGCGCGAGCTGTCCGACCAGCGCGTCAAGGACATCATCGAGGAGCTCGCCTCCCGTCCGCAGCCCGCCGGCACGATCAACGCCAAGATCGGCGACTTCTACAAGAGCTACATGGACACCGCGGCCATCGACGCCGCCGGCACCCGCCCGCTCGACCCCTACAAGGCCCAGCTCGCCGCGGTCAAGAACAAGAAGGACCTGGTGCTGCTGATGGGCCACTGGGTGAGCTTCGTCGACGTGCCGCTGAACATGGGCATCGGCCCGGATTCCAAGGATCCGACGATCTACTCGGCCGGCACCTACCAGGGCGGCCTGGGACTGCCCAACCGCGACTACTACCTCAAGGACGATCCGCGCTTCGTGAAGGCGCGTGACGCCTACCTGACCTACGTGCGCACGCTGCTGACGCTGGATGGCGACAAGAACGCCGTCATGCAGGCCAGGGCGGTGATGGCGCTCGAGATGAAGATCGCCAAGGCGCAGTGGTCGCAGGAAGCCAACCGCGACCCGGTCAAGACGTACAACCCGATGACGCTCAAGGAGATCTCGGCCAAGGCGCCCAACGTCGACTGGAAGGCCTTCTTCGCGGCGACCGACCTGGCCGACCCGCCGTTCGTCTCGATCACGCAGCCCAGCTACACCTGGGACCTGGCCAAGATGCTCAAGGGCGAGCCGATCGACGTCTGGAAGGCCTTCATGCGCGTGCGCCTGCTCGACGCCATGGCCACCAAGCTGCCGGCCGCGTTCCGTGACGCCAGCTACCAGTTCCACGACGTGGCCCTGACCGGCCTGAAGCAGGACAAGCCGCGCTGGCAGCGCGGCGTGGCCGCGGTCAACGGCGCGATGGGCGAGGCGCTGGGCCAGGCCTACGTGTCCAAGTACTTCCCGCCGGCCTACAAGGCGCGCATGGTCGAGCTGGTGGACAACCTGCTCAAGACGTACTCGACGTCGATCGACGGCCTGACCTGGATGTCGCCCGCCACCAAGAAGGAGGCGCATGCCAAGCTGGCCAAGTACGCCGTCAAGATCGGCTACCCGGACGTCTGGCGCGACTACTCGGCCCTCGAGGTCAAGGCGGGCGACGCCATCGGCAACAGCGTGCGCGCCGCGCAGTTCGACTACCACCGCCAGGCCGTGCGCAACAACAAGCCGGTCGACCGCACCGAATGGGGCATGACGCCGCAGACGGTCAATGCCTACTACGACCCGAGCAAGAACGAGATCGTGTTCCCGGCCGCCATCCTGCAGCCGCCGTTCTTCGACATGAAGGCCGACGACGCGGCCAACTATGGCGCGATCGGCGCGGTCATCGGCCACGAGATCAGCCACGGCTTCGACGACCAGGGCAGCCAGTACGACGGCGACGGCAAGCTGCGCAACTGGTGGACGCCGGAAGATCGCAAGGCCTTCGAGGCTGTCACCAGCAAGCTCGACGCCCAGTACTCGGCCTACGAGCCGCTGCCGGGCACGCACGTGAACGGCAAGCTGACGATGGGCGAGAACATCGCCGACCTGTCCGGCCTGCAGATCGCGTACAAGGCCTGGAAGCTGTCGCTGGGCGGCAAGCCGTCGGCCACGATCGACGGCATGACGGGCGAGCAGCGCTTCTACTACGGCTTCGCGCAGGTGTGGCGCTCGAAGGTGCGCGACGAGCGCACGCTGCAGCTGGTCGTCATCGACCCGCACTCGCCCGCGCAGTTCCGCGCGGACGGCGCCTCGATCAACAGCGACGGCTTCCACGACGCGTTCGGCACCAAGCCGGGCGACAAGATGTGGAAGGCGCCGGCGGATCGCCTGCGCCTGTGGTGAGCTGAGCCCCGAGTCATAGAGCCCCCACGCTCGCTGGCGCTCGCTGCCCCCCGAGGGGGCGCTCCGCGACCGGCCCGGCAGAGCCGGTTCCGGCGCTCCCTCGAATCTCGGGCCTGCATGCGAGCGGCAGCGCCGGGTCCATTCGGGCTCCGGCTGCCGATGTTGACTGTTCTCGAATACGGAGAGCCAAATGAAATCCATGTTCCGTCTCGCCACGCTCGCCGTCGCGGCTTCGCTGGCCTTCGCAGCCTCGGCCGCCCTCGCCGGCGCTACCACGGTCGCTTCGCAGACCGACATCCCGGCTGCCGCGCCCGCCTCGCTGACCACCGGCCTGGACAAGGCCGGTATGGACAGCGCCGCGCGGCCGCAGGACAGCCTGTTCTCCGCCATGAACGGCAACTGGCTGAAGACGACGCCGATCCCGGGCGACAAGGCCGCCTACGGCACGTTCACGATGCTGGACGACCTGTCCAACGAGCGCGTGAAGGCCATCATCGAAGGCCTCTCCGCCAAGGAGCAGGCGCCCGGTTCGGTCAACGCCAAGATCGGCGACTTCTACAAGAGCTACATGGACACCGCGGCGATCGACGCCGCCGGCATGCGCCCGCTTTGGCCTTACCTGGCGCAGATCGACGCGGTCAGGACGCGCGCCGACCTGGTCAAGCTGATGGGCGAGTGGGCCTCCTTCGTCGACCTGCCGATGGGCCTGGGCGTGGGCCCCGACGCGAAGGATCCGACGATCTACTCCGCGAGCTCCGGCCAGGGCGGCCTGGGTCTCGGCGACCGCGACTACTACCTGAAGAAGGACGAGCGCTTCGCCAAGGCTCGCACCGCCTACCGCGAGTACATGCGCAAGCTGCTCGCCGCGCAGGGCAGCAAGAACGCGACGATCCAGGCCTCGGCGGTCATGAACCTCGAGACCCGCCTGGCCAAGGCGCAGTGGACGCAGGAAGCCAACCGCGATCCGGTCAGGACGTACAACCCGACGACGCTCAAGCAGCTCGCGGCCAAGTACCCCTCGATCGACTGGAAGGCCTACCTCGAGGCCGGCCAGCTGGCCGAGGCGCCGTTCGTCTCGGTCTCGCAGCCCAGCTATGTCGCGGCCGCCACCAGGATGATCCGGTCCGAGCCGCTGGACGTCTGGAAGACCTACCTGCGCGTGCACCTGATGGATGCGCTGGCGCTGGAACTGCCCGGCGACGTGCGCGACGCGCGCTTCCAGTTCCACGGCGTGGCGATGAACGGCGTCAAGGCCGACCGTCCGCGCTGGGAGCGCGCCGTCGGCAGCGTCAACGACGCGATGGGCGAAGCCGTCGGCCAGATCTACGTCAGCGAATACTTCCCGCCGGCGTACAAGGCGCGCATGGTGGAACTGGTCGACAACCTGATGAAGGCGTACGCGACCTCCATCGACGGACTGACCTGGATGAGCCCGGCCACCAAGGTCGAAGCGCATGCCAAGCTGGCCAAGTACGGCATCAAGATCGGCTACCCCGACCACTGGCGCGACTACACCGCGCTCGACGTCAAGGCCGGCGACCCGCTGGGCAACGCCGTGCGCGCGTCGCAGTTCGAGTACCGCCGCCAGGTCGTTCGCAACAACAAGCCGGTCGACCGCACCGAGTGGGGCATGACGCCGCAGACGGTCAACGCGTATTACGACCCGACCAAGAACGAGATCGTGTTCCCCGCCGCCATCCTGCAGCCGCCGTTCTTCGACATGAAGGCCGACGACGCGGCCAACTACGGCGCGATCGGCGCGGTCATCGGCCACGAGATCAGCCACGGCTTCGACGACGAGGGCAGCCAGTTCGACGGCGACGGCAAGCTGCGCAACTGGTGGACGCCGGAAGATCGCAGGGCCTTCGAGGCGGTCACCAGCAAGCTCGACGCGCAGTACTCGGCCTACGAGCCGCTGCCCGGCGTGCACGTCAAGGGCAAGCTCACGATGGGCGAGAACATCGCCGACCTGTCGGGCCTGCAGATCGCCTACAAGGCCTGGAAGATCTCGCTGAACGGCAAGCCCGCCCCCGTCATCGACGGCGTCAGCGGCGAGCAGCGCTTCTACTACGGTTTCGCGCAGGCCTGGCGCGAGAAGATGCGCGACGAGGCGTTGCTCAATCTCGTCACGACCAACCCCCACTCGCCGCCGCAGTTCCGCGCGGACGGCGCGTCGATCAACAGCGACGGCTTCCACGAGGCATTCGCCACCAGGCCGGGCGACAAGATGTGGAAGGCGCCGGCCGAACGGCTGCGTCTCTGGTAGATCACGCCGGATCCCTGGCCGTGACCGACGGTTCCTGAGTCCCGAGGGCTGTGCCGAAACGCGCGGCCCTTTTTCATTGGTGCGCCACGTCGCACCGCTGATTCCCCCCATCGCTGCACGAGGTTTCGCCATGCTCCCATCCACCCTTCGCCTCACCTTGCCCGCGGTCGCGCTCGCGGGTGCGACGCTCGCGCCCGGGTACGCGGACGCACAGGAGGCCGCCAGGTCGACGACGACGGTCAAGACCATCACGACCACGACGTCGGGCTCCGGCATCGACCGCAGCGGCATGGACAAGTCCGTCCGGCCGCAGGACGACCTCTACCTGGCGATGAACGGCAGCTGGGTGAAGAACACGCGGATCCCGCCGGACAAGGCGATCTGGGGTGCGTTCATCGAGCTGCGCGAGCTCAGCGACCAGCGCGTGCGCGAGATCGTCGAGGGCCTGCAGTCCACGAATCCGGCGCCGGGCAGCAACGCTCGGAAGGTCGGCGACTACTTCCGGGCCTTCCTCGACGAGGCCGCCATCGACAAGGCCGGCCTCGCGCCGGTCGAGGCCTCGCTGAAGGATCTCGACAGCGTCAGGGACGCGGGCATGCTCGCAGGCCTCATGGGCCACTGGCAGGGCGTGGTGGCCATGCCGCTGCAGGTCGGCGCCAATCCCGACCTCGACGATCCAGGCGTCTACATCGCCGACTTCCGCCAGGGCGGCCTGGGACTGCCCGATCGCGACTACTACTTGAAGGACGGCGAGCGCTTCGCGAAGGCGCGCGCAGCCTACGCCACGTATCTCGGCAAGCTGTTCGCGCTGTCCGGCGACGCCGATGCCGACGCCGCCGCCCATGCGACGCAGGTCCTGGCGCTGGAGACCCGCCTCGCGACGGCGCAGTGGGCGCGCGAGCAGACGCGCGACCCGCGGCTCGCCCACAACCCGAAGACGCCGGCCGAGCTCGAGGCGCTCGCGCCCGGCTTCGACTGGAACACCTTCGAGGCGCAGGCGCAGCTGCAGCCGGGCAAGGTCATCGTCGTGCGCCAGCCCAGCTACGTGACGGCATTCGCGGCGCTCGTGAAGTCGGAGCCGCTCGAGACGTGGAAGCTGTACCTCAAGGCGCGCCGCCTCGACGGCGCCGCCCCGGTGCTGCCCAAGGCCTTCCGCGACGCGAGCTTCCAGTACCGCGACGTGGCGCTCACCGGCGTCAGCGAGCAGCCGCCGCGCTGGCAGCTGGGCGTCGCGCAGACCAACGGCGCCCTCGGCGAGGCGGTCGGACAGCTCTACGTGGCCAGGTACTTCCCGCCCGCATACCGGGCGCGCATGCAGGCGCTGGTGGCCAACCTGATGAAGGCCTACTCGACGTCGATCGACGGGCTCACGTGGATGTCGCCGGCCACCAGGAAGGAAGCGCACGCGAAGCTGGCCAAGTACGGCGTGAAGATCGGCTATCCGGACGTGTGGCGCGACTACGCAGCCCTCGAGATCCGGCCCGGCGACGCGCTCGGCAACGCTGATCGCGCCGACGCCTTCGAGTACCGGCGCCAGATCGTGCGCGTCGGCGCGAAGGTCGACCGCAACGAGTGGGGCATGACGCCGCAGACGGTCAACGCGTACTACAGCGGCAACAAGAACGAGATCGTGTTCCCGGCCGCGATCCTGCAGCCGCCGTTCTTCAACGTGGCCGCCGACGACGCGACCAACTACGGCGCGATCGGCGCGGTGATCGGCCACGAGATCAGCCACGGCTTCGACGACAAGGGCAGCCAGCTCGATGGCGACGGCCGGCTGCGCAACTGGTGGACGGACGACGACCGCAAGGCCTTCGACGAGATCACCGGCCGCCTGGTGGCGCAGTACTCGGCTTACGAGCCGCTCGACGGACAGCACCTGAACGGCAAGCTGACGCTCGGCGAGAACATCGCCGACCTGTCGGGCCTGCAGATCGCGTACAAGGCCTGGAAGATGTCGCTGGGCGGAAAGAAGGCGCCGGTGATCGACGGCCTGACGGGCGAGCAGCGCTTCGTCTACGGCTTCGCGCAGGTCTGGCGCACGAAGATCCGGGACGAGGAGCAGCTCAAGCGCATCGCCACCGACCCGCACTCGCCGGGCCGCTTCCGCGCGGACGGCGCCACGATCAACGCCGACGTCTTCCACGACGCATTCCACACGAAGCCCGGCGACAGGATGTGGAAGGCGCCGCAGGACCGGCTGCGCCTGTGGTGAGCCGGCCGCGCATCGCCCGGCGTGAGGCGCGCGCGGTGCAGGGCCCTATGATGGCGACGACATGACCACGCCGCCCATTCTTCCCGCCGATGCGCGCGCCCGCGTACGCGCGCTCGTCGAACGCGGCGGACGCGTCCTGCTGGGCCTGGTCGGCCCGCCGGGCGCGGGCAAGTCCACGCTGGCCGCCGCGCTGCTGGCGGAGTTCGCGCCCATCGCGCAGGTGGTGCCGATGGACGGCTTCCACCTGGCCAACGTCGAACTGGAACGCCTCGGGCGCCGCGGCCGCAAGGGTGCGCCCGACACCTTCGACGCCCACGGCTATGTCGCGCTGCTGCGCCGGCTGCTGGCGCAGGGCGATGACGAGATCGTCTATGCCCCCGAGTTCCGGCGCGAGATCGAGGAGCCGGTCGCGGGCGCGATCGCCGTCCTGCCGCGCACCCGGCTGGTCATCACCGAGGGCAACTACCTGCTGCTGGAGGACGGCGCCTGGGCCGCCGTCCCGGGCCTGCTGGACGAGACCTGGTACGTCGATATCCCGGACGCGCTGCGCGTCGAGCGCCTGACCCGGCGCCATGTGCAGTTCGGCCGCAGCGCGCACGACGCGGCGGCCTGGGTGGCCGGCACCGACGAACCGAACGCGCGCCTGATCGAGGCATCGCGTGCCCGCGCCTCGTTCGTGTTCCGCTGGGACGATGCCTAGTTCACGGATGGCGGCGACGCGTGGCGTCGCGCCCATGGGCAAGCCTGCCCGGATGTGGTCCAGTCCAGCCGAGGGTCGCCGCGGCCGGATGAGGGTTCGAGGCGCCGACGATACGAACAGGAGCTCTGGATGAATGCGAAACAGTGGTTCGCGGCGGCGCTCGCCGCGACGGGCGCCGCGGGCGCCCCGGCGTCGCAGTCGCCGCTGCAGGCGGACGACCCCTCGGCCGGCAAGCCGGCCACGGTCGTGGCCTGGGATCCGAGCTGCGCGCCGCAGTATCCGGTGGCGGCCATCCAGTCCGGCGCGCAAGGCGTCACGCGCGTGGCCGTGCACCTGGACGGGGCCGGCAAGGTGGTCTCCGTCGACATCGTCCAGCGCTCGGGCAGCACGCGCGAGCATCACATGCTCGACAGCGAGGCCGCCCGCGCCATCTCGCGCTGCCCGTTCACCCCGGCCCGCGACCAGGCCGGCCAGGCCGTTCCCAGCGTCGTCACGCTGGAGCAGGAGTGGCACGTCGACGGGGCGCAGGCGAACGCGGCGGGGCGCTGACGCGCGGGGACTCCGGCGCGCGGCCGCGGGCCCGGCGCCCGTGGAAGCGTTTGCTCAGGGGTGGATCCTGCGACTTCGCTTCGCTGCGCGCAGGATGACCGTTTTGAAGCGTCGCTGCGTGCAGCGAAGGCCGTCTTGAAGCGCCGCCGGGTGCAGCGAAGGCCGTTTTGAAGCGTCGCCCGTGACGGCCTCACCCGCGCCGCGCCAATCAAGTGTCATCCTGCGCGCAGTCGCAGGATCCACCCCGGCCGACGCGCCCGACCACGTCCTGGACGCACCCCCTCACGCCACGCTGATCGGAATCACCCGCCCGCGCTCGTTCGCGCCGGGCCGGGTTGCCGCGTCGCCGCCGCGGCCATGCCACTTGTCCAGCAGCACGCGCCACTGCGCGCGGCCCGTCGCGAGGTTGCCCAGCTTCACGTGGCCGTAGCCGCGGATGCGCTCCGGCACGCGGGCGATCTGCTGCGCCAGCGCGTGGTTGTCCGTGTCCAGCAGCGGCAGGATCTCGCCGCGCAGCAGCGTCTCGTAGTCGTTGGCCAGCTCACGCTCCAGCTTGCGTTCCTCCGTGTGCCCGAACGGGTCTGCCCACGAGCCGCGCAGGCCCCTGAACTTCGCCAGCACGCGCAGCGCGGGCATCAGCCACGGGCCGATGCGCATCTTCTTCGGACGGCCATTCGGCCCCGGGCGCGCCAGCAGCGGCGGGGCCATGTGGAATTCGAGCTTGCCCACCGTCTCGAACTGCTCCGCCAGCGACGCCGCGAAGCGGCCGTCGGTGTACAGGCGCGCGACCTCGTATTCGTCCTTGATCGCGAGCAGCCGCGAGAACTGCTGCGCGACGATCGTCGTCAGCGGCGCGCCGGCCGAGCCGAGCGCCTGCTCGCGCGCGTGCACTTCCTCGACCAGCGTGCGGAAGCGCGCGGCCAGCGTCGCGTCCTGGTAGTCGGTGAGGAACGCGACGCGGCGTTCGACCAGGCCGCCCGGGCCGAACAGCGACTGCTGCGCCGAGGCGTCGTGCGCCGGTGGGGCGGCGCCCATGATGCGCTTGAACGCCGTCGGGTCGGTGACCGCGAGGCGGCCGATCGCGAACGCCGTCTTGTTGTTCTCGACGGCCACGTTGTTCAGCTCGATGGCCCTCATCAGCGCCGCGTGCGACACCGGCACCAGCCCGCGCTGCCAGCACGCGCCCAGCATGATGATGTTGGACGGCATCGTGTCGCCCATCAGCGCCTGCGCGAGCGCCTGCGCGTCGACCAGCTGCACGCGGTCCTCGCCGGCGGCATGGCACAGCTTGTCGATGAGCGCCGGCGCGTGCATCGTCGCGTCCGGGTTGCGCACGAAGGCGGCGGTGGCGATCTCGTGCGTGTTGGCGAGGATCGCGGTGCGGCCGTTCTTGACCGTGGCCAGCGCGTCGTCGGACGCGCCCACGACCATGTCGCACGCCAGCAGCACGTCGGCCTGCTGGGTGTCGATGCGCACCTGGTTCAGCTGGTCGGCCGTCGGCGCCACGCGCACGAACGACAGCACCGCGCCGCCCTTTTGCGCGAAGCCCATGAAGTCCAGCACCGCGGCCTGCTTGCCCTCGAGGTGCGCGGCCATCGTGATCAACGCGCCCACCGTGACGACGCCCGTGCCGCCGACGCCGGTCACCAGCATGTCGAACGGGCCCGTCCACTGCCATGGCGCGGGGCGGCCGATCTTCTCGATCTCGGCGGCCAGTCGCTTCGCGTCGAAGCCCGCGCCGACGCGCTTCTTCAGCGTCGCGCCCGTCACCGTCACGAAGCTGGGGCAGAAGCCGTTGAGGCAGGAGTAGTCCTTGTTGCAGGAACTCTGCTCGATCTGGCGCTTGCGGCCCCACTCCGTCTCGACCGGGATCACGCTGAGGCAGTTAGACGCCTGGCCGCAGTCACCGCAGCCCTCGCACACCGCCTCGTTGATGAACACCCGCTGCGGCGGATCCGGGAACTCCTGCTTCTTGCGGCGCCGGCGCTTCTCGGCGGCGCAGGTCTGGTCGTAGATCAGGATCGTGACGCCCTCGATCTCGCGCAGCTCGCGCTGCACCGCGTCGAGTTCCTCGCGCGGATGGAAGGTGGTGCCGGCGGGAAACAGGTGGGCGTGCGCGCGGTGCGGCGCGATGTCGTCGCTGACGATGACGACTCGCTTGGCGCCTTCCGCCTCGACCTGGCGCGCGATCTCGGGCACCGACAGCGAGCCGTCCACCGGCTGTCCGCCGGTCATCGCCACCGCGTCGTTGTAGAGGATCTTGTACGTGATCGTCGCCTTCGCGGCGATCGCCTGGCGGATCGCCAGGTACCCCGAGTGGTAGTACGTCCCGTCGCCGAGGTTCTGGAAGACGTGCTTTTCCTTCGTGAAGCGCGAGTGCGCCGCCCAGTCCACGCCCTCGGCGCCCATCTGGATCAGGCCGCTCGTCTCGCGCTCCATCCAGCTCGCCATGAAGTGGCAGCCGATGCCCGCCAGCGCGCGCGAGCCTTCGGGCACCCGGGTCGACGTGTTGTGCGGGCAGCCCGAGCAGAAGTAGGGCTGGCGCTTCGTGGCGTCGGCCGCGTTGTGCAGCAGGCAGGGCATCGTGAAGTCGGTGACCAGGTGCGTGCGGTCCAGCGCCGGATTCAGGCGCGCGAGCCAGCCCGCGACGACTTCCATGATGCGCGACGGCCGCAGCTCGCCGAGCGACGACAGCAGCGGCACGCCGTCGGGTGTCGTCTTGCCCGCGATGCGCGGCCGCTGCGAGTCGGGCAGCCCGTACAGCAGCTCCTTGATCTGGCGCTCGACGACCGGCGCCTTCTCCTCGATGACCAGGATTTCCTCGAGGCCCTGCGCGAATTCCGCCATGCGCGTGGGCTCCAGCGGGAACACCAGGCCCACCTTGTAGATGCGCACGCCGGCCGCGGCCAGCGCGTTCGGGTCGAGCTCGAGGCGGCGCAGCACTTCCAGGAAGTCGTAGTGCGCCTTGCCCACCGTGACGATGCCCAGCGTGGCGCTGGGGCTCGCGACGATGTGCTTGTCCACGGAGTTGACCTTCGCGAACGCGCGCACCGCGGCGAGCTTCTCGGCCAGGCGCGATTCCAGCACCAGCGACGGCAGGTCGACGGCGCGCACGTGCAGGTCCTGCGACGGCGTGAAGTCCACCGGCTGCGTGAAGTCCAGCGGGACGGCGTCGAGGTCGACCGTCATGCCCGACTCGACGACCTCGGAGATCGCCTTGAAGCCCACCCACGCGCCCGAGAAGCGCGACAGCGCCCAGCCGTACAAGCCGAACTCGAGGTACTCGGCGACGTTGGCCGGGTGCAGCACCGGCATGCTCCACGCCTGCATCGCGAGGTCGCTCTGGTGCGGCATCGACGACGACACGCAGCCGTGGTCGTCGCCCGCCACGACCAGCACGCCGCCCTGGGGGCTCGATCCGTAGACGTTGCCGTGCTTGAGCGCGTCGCCCGAGCGGTCGACGCCGGGGCCCTTGCCGTACCACATGGCCGTCACGCCCTCGACCTCGCGCTTGGGATCGAGCGCGACGCGCTGGGTGCCGAGGCAGGCGGTGGCCGCCAGGTCCTCGTTGATCGCGGGCAGGAATTCGACGCGCGCCTCGGCCAGGAACTTCTTGGCCTTCCACAGCTGCTGGTCGACCATGCCCAGCGGGCTGCCGCGATAGCCGGAGACGAAGGCGGCAGTGTTCAGGCCCGCGGCCTGGTCGCGCCGGCGTTGCATCAGCAGCAGGCGGACGAGCGCCTGGGTGCCGGTCAGGAAGACGGCGCCGGAATCGGCCGCGAGGTTGTCGGTCAGCGCGTATTGGCGCAGCGGCGCAGTGTCGGGGTCGGGCGTGGTGGTGATGTCCGGGGAAGGCAGGGTCATGGTCTGGCTCGCGCTGCAGGGCGTTCCGCGACGGGCGGACGGCTGGACCGGCCATGCTAGACCGCGACGCCCGCAGCGATATTGCGCAATGGGCTCTCCAGGCTCGAATATCGAGATGAAAGTTTCTCCGATCGGTATTCCGGGAAATGGATATCTCGCCGACATCGGATTCCGAGGGTAAACGCGCTGACCGGGCGCACAATGCGTCCATGACCCTGCCCCCTTCGATCGACCGCGTCGCGCGCCGCATCGCCGCCGCGCTCCAGCGCGACGGCCGCCAGAGCGCCCAGCAGCTCGCCGACACGGTCGGCCTGTCGGCCACGCCCGTGTGGCGGCGGGTGAAGGAGTTGGAGGCTGGCGGCGTCATCCGCGGCTATGTCGCGCTGCTGGACCGCGAGAAGCTCGGGCTGTCGATCTGCGTGCTGGCGCACGTGACGCTGGTGCGCCACAGCGAGGGCGCTGTCGAGCAGTTCGAGGCGATGGCCAAATCCAGCCCCGAGATCATGGAGTGCCACAGCACGACGGGCGAGGGGGACTACCTGATCAAGGTGGTCGCGCCCGACATGAAGGCCTACGACCGCTTCCTGCAGGACAAGGTGTTCAAGACGCCGGGCGTCGCCAACGTGCGCTCCAGCGTGGTGCTGCGCGAGGTCAAGTACGAGACGGCGCTGCCGGTCGATTGATCCCCCGAAATCGGCGGTTTCGCGCGCGCCGTTTGCCCCGGAATGCGACTACGCTGATCACGACGACACCGGAGAACCCACGCCATGGCCGACACCCTCGAATCCGACCCGCGCCCGCTGGGGCTGGCGCGTGTGCTGAGCATCCAGGCCCACGCCAACCGCCTGGCCAACCGCCGCCTGCAACGCGCGCTGGCCGGTCTGTCGACGTCCGACCTGCACGCCAAGCGCATCAGCTTCTTCCCCACGCTCATCGGCACGCTCAACCACCTGCTGGCCGTCGACCGCTACTACATCGCCGCGCTGCACGGCGAGGCCGACATGGAGCAGCAGTACCGCCGCTATGCGCCGCACGACGAGCTCGCGCCCTATGCCGCCGCGCAGGACGCCAGCGACCTGAAGCTGATCGCCTTCTGCGACAGGCTGGACGACACCTCGGCCAACGCCGTCGTGACCATGCTGCGCGGCGAAGGCAAGCAGCAGAGCGACCTCGCCTGCCTGGTGCTGGAGCACCTGTTCATGCACCAGACGCACCACCGCGGCCAGGTGCACGCGATGCTCGCAGGCACGCAGGTGGCGCCTCCGCAGCTCGACGAATTCATCATGCGCGCGGACGAGCCGTTCCGCGTGATGGACATGTCGGGCCTGGGCTGGACGGAGCGCGAGGTGTACGGGTGAGCGAGGGCTTGCGGCCTGTCCGGTTCGGCGGGACGGCCTGCGGCCGCGAATCCTGCGGCTCCGCTGCGCTCCGCGCAGGATGACCGTCATCGGAGGACGACGACCGTCCGCCTCGGCGTCAGGGCGTTCTCGCGGCAGCGCCGAAGCCCTCCGCCCCCTCATCCGGCGCGAAGTCGCAGGATCCACTCCCGCCGCGACGCTCCCCGGGGGCGGATCCTGCGGCTCCCCTTCGCTCCGCGCAGGATGACGGATTCGACGATGGAATGACGTAATTGACGTTTACGTAAACGTCAATCGATAATCATCGGCCAAGATGCAGCTCCGCCTGCGCGTGCCGCTGGCACGGGCGCGACCTCCGAGACAAGAAGCCAGGAATCCATGTCCACTCTTTCGACCCAACTGAACGCCCGCTCGGAAGACTTCAAGGCCAACGCCGCGGCGATGCGCCTGCTGGTCGACGACCTGAACGCCAGGCTCGCGAAGATCGCGCTGGGCGGCGGCGACGAGGCGCGCAGGAAGCACCTGTCGCGCGGCAAGCTGCTGCCGCGCGATCGGGTCGAGCGCCTGCTCGATCCGGGCACGCCGTTCCTGGAGATCGCGCCGCTGGCCGCGCTCGGGATGTACCCGGAAAAGGGCGGCCAGGATGCCGCGCCGGGCGCCGGCATGATCGCGGGCATCGGCCGCGTGGCCGGGGTCGAGTGCCTGATCGTGTGCAACGACGCCACGGTCAAGGGCGGCACCTACTACCCGATGACGGTCAAGAAGCACCTGCGGGCGCAGGAGATCGCGCAGCAGAACCGGCTGCCGTGCATCTACCTCGTGGATTCGGGCGGCGCCAACCTGCCCAACCAGGACGAGGTCTTTCCCGACCGCGACCACTTCGGCCGCATCTTCTACAACCAGGCCAACCTCAGCGCGCAGGGCATCCCGCAGCTGGCCGTCGTGATGGGCTCGTGCACCGCCGGCGGCGCCTACGTGCCGGCCATGAGCGACCAGACGGTCATCGTCAAGAACCAGGGCACCATCTTCCTGGGCGGCCCGCCGCTGGTGAAGGCCGCCACCGGCGAGGTGGTCAGCGCGGAAGACCTCGGCGGCGGCGACGTGCACACGCGCCTGTCGGGCGTGGCCGACCACCTGGCCGAGAACGACATGCACGCGCTGGCGCTGGCGCGCGGCATCGTGGGCACATTGAACTGGCGCAAGGACGCCGGCGTCGCGCTGCGCGAGCCGAAGGCGCCCGCGCTGCCGGAGTCGGAACTGCACGGCATCATCCCGCTCGACGCCGAAGGCAAGCCGGCGCGCAAGCCCTTCGACGTGCGCGAGGTCATCGCCCGCATCGTCGACGGCTCGGAGTTCGAGGAATTCAAGGCGCGCTACGGTGCGACGCTGGTTTGCGGATTCGCGTGGATCGAGGGCATGCCGGTGGGCATCGTCGCCAACAACGGCATCCTGTTCGCCGAGAGCGCCGACAAGGGCGCGCACTTCATCGAGCTGTGCTGCCAGCGCAAGGTGCCGCTCGTGTTCCTGCAGAACATCACCGGCTTCATGGTGGGCCGCAAGTACGAGAACGAAGGCATCGCGCGCGCCGGCGCCAAGATGGTGACGGCCGTGGCCTGCGCCAACGTGCCCAAGTTCACCGTGATCATCGGCGGCTCGTTCGGCGCCGGCAACTACGGCATGTGCGGCCGCGCCTACAGCCCGCGCTTCCTGTGGATGTGGCCCAACGCGCGCATCAGCGTGATGGGCGGCGAGCAGGCCGCCAGCGTGCTGGCCACCGTGCGCCGCGACGGCATCGAGGCCAAGGGCGGCCAGTGGTCGGCCGAGGACGAGGAGAGCTTCAAGGCGCCCATCCGCGACCAGTACGAGGCCCAGGGTCACCCGTATTTCGCCAGCGCGCGGCTGTGGGACGACGGCGTGATCGACCCCGCCGACACCCGCCGCGTGCTCGCGCTCGGCCTGAGCGCCAGCCTCAACGCGCCGATTCCCGACATGAAGTTCGGCGTGTTCCGCATGTGAGGTGGGCGCGCACCGCGCCTCGCCCCGATCAGCCACGCGTCATCGCACACCGCTGCCGGCGGGCGATGATCTCGCCACTCTCCACTTCGTCCGACCTGACATGCTCCGTTCCCCGCTGCTCTCCCTCGTGATCTGCGCCGCCGGGCTGGCGGCCGCGGCGCCGGCGCACGCGCGCAACGACACGTTCACGCTGTCCGTGCACGACGCGTTCCACAAGAACCGCGCGCGCGAGATCGTGGGCGACCTGGCCGTGCGCTTCGGCGAGGCCAGCGCGCCGGCCGCCGGATCGCCCGACGTCATCCGCTCGGACGTCCTGGTCGAAGGTGTCGCGGCCGCCGGTGGCGACGATCCGCGCCAGCATCGCATCGGCCCGGCGCTGACCGACGACGAGCGCTGCGTCCATGCCTTCGACGATGCGCTGGGCAAGCTGGTCGCGGCCGCGCGCGAAGCCGGCGCCGCGGCCATCGTGGGCGTCGTGTCCGACTACAAGGGCGAGGGCCATGTCATCCAGGACGGGGCGCAGTTCGAATGCCATGCGGGCGGCGTGCGTTCCTATGTCTGGCTGCGCGCGCGGCTCGTGCGCGCCGTCCCGGTCGCCCATGCACTGCCGCCGGCCACGGGCTTCGCCAGGCTGGAGGATGCCGACGCGGTGCCGGTCAGCGACGCGGGCAAGGAGCGCTATCGCCACTTCCTGACGCTGCCCAGCCCGCGCGCGTTCGTCGTCTACGAGGACGGCAACTGGCGCTTCTTCGCCAAGGACCCGGAGGCGGCGACCAAGGCGCTGGACTACTGCGCCCGCCAGGGCAAGCGCTGCTGGCTGTACGCGGCCGACGATCGCGTGCTCTGGAGCGCCGACGTCGACAAGCGCATCGGCAGCTCAGCGCAGCTGGGTGGCAATGCGCCAGTGACGGATCACCCATGAGCGCATCGCGCACCACGCCTCCGGACGACGACGGCGACGCTCGCCATGTCGAGCACGCGCGTGACGCGACGGCCTTCGCGTTCGACGGCCGTGTCGAGCACCACCTGGCGTCCGCGTCACAACTGCAGGATGATCGACCGGTCCGGCCGAGCACGATCCCCGCCGCGACGCGCTCGAGGGCCCGGCCATGACCGCGCGCGCGAAAGCAGGCTCGGCAGGGGATTTGCCCGGCCACGCCATGCGGCTCGCATCCGGGCCGCCTTGCCGCAAAGGACCGACCATGACCGCCCTCGCCAGCCCGCCCTCGCGTCTCGCCGTACTGGCGGTCGCGCTCGCCGCGATACTGCCGTCCGCCCACGCTCGCAACGTCCGCCTGATGGAATCGGTGCCGGACACCATGCGCGTCACGCGCACCCACGAGATCCTGGGCAACCTCGACCTGCGCTTCGGCAGCGACACCGCGCGCGGCGCCGGCATCGTGCGCCGGGACGTCGTCGTGAAGGGCGTGGGCACCACCAAGGTGAAGGACGTCGGCGACGACGATCGCGTGCGCCCGTCCGACCACGACCTCTGCGCCCGCGCGTTCGAGGACGCCATCACGCAGCTCGCGTTCGCCGCCCGCGGCGCGCGTGCCAGCGCGATCGTCGGCGTCATTTCCAACTACGAGGGCACCGTCTTCGACGACCCGACCCACTTCGAATGCCATGCCGGCGCGCTGAAGGCCGCCGTCACGCTGCGCGCGCAGCTCTCGGTGGGTCCCGTCGCGCCCGAGCCACAGGCCGCCGTGCCGGTGCTGTCGCCGCCGCCCGCGCCGGTCGCGCCGCCGGCCCCGGTGCCGGTGGTCTCGCCGCCCACGCCGGTCGACGTCGTGCCACCGCCGCCTCCGCCCACCTTCCAGCCCCTGCCGCCGGCGCCCGCCCCGGCGCCGAACTGAGCGTCGCCGCGCGCGACGTCCCTCCGATGACCGCCACCCTGCAGATCTCCCGCGACGGCGACGTCGCCCGCGTCTTCCTCGACCGGCCCGACGTGCGCAACGCGTTCAACGACGCGGTGATCGCCGAGCTCGATGCCGCCTTCACCGGCTTCGCGGCCGACCCCTCGTTGCGCGCGGTGGTGCTGGGCGGCCACGGCAAGGCCTTCTGCGCCGGCGCCGACCTGTCGTGGATGCGCGCGATGGCCGACTACACCTGGGAGCAGAACCGCGCCGATGCGCAGGCCCTGGCCGACATGCTGTACGCCATCTGGTCGTGCCCGGTGCCGGTCATCGGCCGCGTGCACGGCGACTGCTACGCCGGCGGCGTCGGCCTGGCCGCGGTGTGCGACATCCTCGTCGCCGCCGAGGGCGTCCACTTCTGCCTCAGCGAGGCGAAGCTGGGCCTGCTGCCGGCCACGATCGGGCCGTACGTCGTCAGGGCGCTCGGCGAGCAGGCCTCGCGCCGCTTCTTCACCACTGCCGAGCGCTTCGACGCGGCGCGCGCCCACACGCTCGGCTTCGTGCACGAGGTGGTGCCGGCCGAAGCGCTCGACGCCAAGGTGGACGAGCTCCTCGCCGCGCTCGTGGCCAACGGCCCGGCGGCCGTGCGCGCGTGCAAGGCGCTGGTGCACGACGTCGCCGCGCGCCCCGTCGACGACGCGCTGCGCGCCGACACCGCGCGCCGCATCGCCGACATCCGCGCCAGCGCCGAAGGCAAGGAAGGCGTGCAGGCGTTCCTGAACAAGCGCAAGCCGTCCTGGCTGGGCGGCTGACCGCGCCGCGACCGCGATGACCAACGACCTCGACACCGCGCACCTCGTCGCGCTCGCCGCCGCGCTCGGCTGGGCGAGCGGCGTGCGCCTGTACCTGGTCGTGTTCCTCACCGGCCTGGCCGGCGCGCTGGGCTGGGTGACGCTGCCGCCCGGGTTGCACATGCTCGAGTCGCCCCTGGTGCTGGGCGCGAGCGCCGTCCTGGCGACGATCGAGTTCGTCGCCGACAAGGTGCCCGCGGTCAACGCGTTCTGGGACGGCCTGCACACCCTGCTGCGGGTGCCCGGCGGCGCGATGCTGGCGGCCGGCGTGTTCGGCGGCGACCAGGCGCAGTGGACGCTGGTGGCGGCGCTGGCCGGCGGCGCGCTCGCGGCCACCAGCCACGTCGCCAAGACCACCACCACCGCGTCGCTCACCGCGTTCCCCGAGCCCGTCACGCACACGGGCGTGTCGCTGGTGTCCGACCTGTCGGTGCCCGTGTTGCTGTGGCTCGCGTTCGCGCATCCGGCGCTGTTCGCGGTGGCGCTGGTCGTGGTCCTCGCCTGCATGGTGGGCGTCACCGTCGTGCTGTTCCGCTTCCTGCGCGCGCTGACGCGGCGCCTGCTGGGTCGCCCGGCCTGAATTCCTGATCGAGAGAAAGCCTCATGTCCCACAAGATCCTGATTGCCAATCGCGGTGACGACGGACGCGAAGCGTCCGGCGCGGCGCCGCCACACGGCGTGGTGCGCGCAGCGCACGCAGGCGATTTCACCGCGGAGACCCAGCATGTTTGACAAGATCCTGATCGCCAACCGCGGCGAGATCGCCTGCCGGGTGGCCGCCACGGCGCGCCGGCTCGGCGTGAGGACGGTCGCCGTCTACTCGGACGCCGACGCCGACGCCCGCCATGTCGCCGCCTGCGACGAGGCCGTGCGCATCGGCGAGGCCGCGCCGCGCGACAGCTACCTGCGCTGGGAACGCATCATCGAGGCCGCCAGGGCCACGGGCGCGCAGGCGGTGCATCCGGGCTACGGCTTCCTGTCCGAGAACGAGGACTTCGCGCAGGCCTGCGCCGACGCCGGCATCGCCTTCATCGGCCCGCCGCCCTCGGCGATCCGCGCGATGGGGCTGAAGGCCGAGTCCAAGCAGCTGATGGAGAAGGCCGGCGTGCGGCTCGTTCCCGGCTACCACGGCAGCGACCAGGACCCGGCGCTGCTCAAGCGCGAGGCCGACCGCATCGGCTACCCGGTGCTGATCAAGGCGAGCGCGGGCGGCGGCGGCAAGGGCATGCGCATCGTGAACTCGGGCCACGAGTTCGACGCCGCGCTGGCGTCGTGCAAGCGCGAGGCGATCAACAGCTTCGGCGACGACGCGGTGCTGATCGAGCGCTACGTCCTGCGCCCGCGCCACGTCGAGATCCAGGTGTTCTTCGACATGCACGGCAACGGCGTGTACCTGTTCGAGCGCGACTGCTCGGTGCAGCGCCGCCACCAGAAGGTGCTCGAGGAAGCGCCGGCGCCGGGCATGACGCCGGAGCGCCGCCGCGAGATGGGCGAGGCCGCCGTGGCCGCCGCACGCGCCGTGAACTACGTCGGCGCGGGCACCGTGGAATTCATCGTCGAGCAGGACGGGTCGGGCGCAGGGGTCGGCAATTTCTACTTCATGGAGATGAACACGCGACTGCAGGTGGAGCACCCGGTGACGGAGGCGATCACCGGCCACGACCTCGTCGAGTGGCAGCTGCGCGTGGCCGCCGGCGAGCCGCTGCCCGCGACTCAGGGCGATCTCCGGATCCATGGGCACGCGATCGAGGCGCGCATCTGCGCCGAGAACCCCGACGCGAACTTCCTGCCCGCGACCGGCACGCTGTCGGTGCTGAAGTGGCCGCAGCACGTGAACTTCCGCCGCACCGAGGCCGGCTCGAGCGATTCCGCGGCCGTGCGCGTGGACACGGGCGTCGACGAGGGCGACGCCATCACGCCCTACTACGACTCGATGATCGCCAAGCTCATCGTCTGGGGCGAGGACCGCGCCCAGGCGCTGGCGCGGCTGGACGCGGCGCTGGGCGGCACGCACATCGCGGGCGTCGTCAACAACGTGGCCTTCCTGCGCCGCACGGCGCGCACCGATTCCTTCGCGAACGCGAACCTCGACACCGCGCTGATCGAGCGCGAGCGCGCCGCGCTGTTCGGCCAGGCGGGGTTGCCGCTGGACGTCGTCGCCGCGGGCGTCGCGGCGCGCACGATCGCACTGCAGGACGCCACGGTCGACGCCGACCCGTGGTCGCGCCGCGACGGCTGGCGCATGCATGGGGCCTCCGTCCGCCGCTTCGATCTCGAATGGCAGGGTGAATCGCTGGAGGCGCTGCTCGAATCGCGCCACGATGGCGGCGCGCTGCTGAAGGTGGGCGAGCACGCCGTGGCGTTCGAGTCGGGCGCGCTCGGCGACGACCGCTACGACGTCACGCTGGGCACCGGCGCCGGCACGCGCCGCATCGCGCTGAGCGTCTACCAGCTCGGCGAGCAGGTGAGCGTGTTCGCCGCCGCGGGCAGCGCGCAGGTGACCGTCGTCGACACGCTCTCGCACGCCGGCGAAGGCCACGCCGAGGCCGGGCGCCTCACGGCGCCGATGCCCGGCAAGGTCATCGCCTACCTCGTCAGGAAGGGCGACGCCATCAAGACCGGACAGCCGCTGGCGGTTCTCGAAGCGATGAAAATGGAGCACACCATCGCCGCGCCGCGCGACGGCACCGTGGCCGAGCTGCTGTTCGCGCCGGGTGACCAGGTCAGCGAAGGCGGCGAACTGTTGACGCTGGAGTGATCGAGATGTCCAACAAGCTACCGGAATTCGTGAAGATCGTCGACGTCGGTCCGCGCGACGGCCTGCAGAACGAGAAGAACCAGGTCCCCGCCGCCGACAAGATCGCGCTGGTCGGGATGCTGCAGGACGCCGGCCTGCGCGAGATCGAGGTCACCAGCTTCGTCAGCCCGAAGTGGGTGCCGCAGATGGCCGATGCGCTCGACGTCATGGCCGGCATCACGCGCAAGCCGGGCGTGCGCTACTCGGTGCTCACGCCCAACATGAAGGGCTGGGAGGCCGCGGTGGCCACGCGGCCCGACGAGATCGTCGTGTTCGGCGCGGCCAGCGAGGCGTTCAGCCAGAAGAACATCAACTGCTCGATCGCGGAATCCATCGACCGCTTCGCGCCTGTCGTGGCCGCGGCCAAGGCGGCCGGCGTGAAGGTGCGCGCCGCGATCTCGTGCGCGGTGGGTTGCCCGTACGAGGGCGAGGTCGCGCCCGCGCGCGTGGGCATGGTCGCGCGCATGATGCGCGCGATCGGCGTCGACCACGTCGGCGTGGCCGACACCATCGGCGTGGGCACACCGCTGAAGGTGCGCGCCGCGATGGAGGCCGCGCTGGAGCACTTCCCGCTCGCGGAGACCAGCGGCCACTTCCACGACACCTACGGCCAGGCGCTGTCCAACATCCACGAATGCCTGCAGATGGGCATCGCCACCTTCGACACCAGCGTGTCGGGCCTCGGCGGCTGCCCCTACGCGAAGGGCGCCACCGGCAACGTCGCCACCGAGGACGTCGTCTACCTGCTGCATGGGCTGGGCATCCGGACCGGCATCGACCTCGACAAGCTGGTCGATGCCGGCGCCTTCATCTCCAGGCAGATCGGCAAGCCCAACGGCTCGCGCGTGGCGCGGGCGCTGCTGGCCAAGCGCGCCGACTCGACGGCGGAGTGCGCATGAGCGTCGACATGAACGACCGTCCCGAGGGCTTCCAGCGCGTGTCGCAGGAACTGCAGCGGCTGGGCCATCCGCACGCACCGACCTACCTCGACATCGCCGCGCGCACCTCGCAGGAGGCCGCCGATGCGCTGGGCGTGGCCGTTGGCCAGATCGCCAAGAGCGTGGTGTTCCGCCGCAAGTCCGACGAGGTCGCGATCCTGGTCGTGGCCTCGGGCGACCGCCGCGTCGACGAGAAGAAGGTCGCACAGATCGTGGGGCCCATCGGCCGTGCCGACGCGGACTACGTCAAGGCCAAGACGGGCTTCACGATCGGTGGCGTGTCGCCGCTCGCGCACGCGACGCCGGTGGTCACGCTGATCGACCGCGAGCTGTTCCGCTTCGACCGGGTGTGGGCCGCGGCGGGCCATCCCCACGGCGTGTTCCCCATGACCCCGGCCGAGCTCGAGAAGCTCACCGGAGCGCCGGTGCACGACGTCGTGCAGACGCCGGCGGCGGCGTGATGGCGAACGGACCCGTCATCCGGGACGGCATCGAGCACGCGCCCGACAGCACGTACTTCGTCGCCCGCCTGGCCGAGATCGGCGATGCGGGCCCCGTCCCGTCGCCCTGCGTCAACATCTGCAAGATCGATCCGTACACCGGCACCTGCCACGGCTGCCGCCGCACGCTCGACGAGATCGCGGCGTGGAGCGCGCTGGCCGATGCGGACAAGCGCTGGGTCTGGCAGCAACTGCCCGGCCGCGAGCCGCCGATCTAGAGGGCCTGCCATGCAGCGCGTCATCTTCGACTTCGACATCGTCTCGCCATACGCGTATCTCGCGTTCGAACGCCTGCCATCCGCGCTGGAAGGCGTGTCGCACCACGTGGAGTACCGCCCGCTGCTGTTCGCCGGCCTGCTCAAGCACTGGGGCAACACCGCGCCCGTGGCCGTCGCCCCGAAGAAGGACTGGCTGTTCCGCCAGTGTGCATGGATCGCGCGGCAGGAAGGCATCGTGTTCCGCCCGCCGACGCCGCATCCGTTCAACCCGCTCGCGCTGCTGCGCCTGCTGGTGGCCAGTACGCCGGCCGGCGGCCAGCCGAACCGGCGCGCGGTCGAACTCGCGTTCCGCCACGTGTGGGCGCGCGACGGCGGCGACCCCGGCGATGCGGCCGCGCTGCAGGCCGTCACCGAGGCCATCGCGCCGTTGCGCGATCCGGCCGGCACCGAGGTGAAGGCAGAGCTCCAGGCGCGCACCGCCGACGCCGCGGCGGCGGGCGTCTTCGGCGTGCCCAGCTTCCGCCTCGATGACGGACAACTGTTCTGGGGCACGGACTCGATGGCGATGCTGGCCGACGCCATGCGCGCGAAGCAGGGCGGCTGAGTCGCGCCGGCACCGCACGCCGCGCGAGCGATCGCGCGGCCGGTATTTACCCCCGAGGCGCTCCAATTTTCCACAATGAGGAACGCGGCGTCCGCGTTTCCCCTCGGGTTGTAAGTTTCGGATAAGTCTCGCGTCAGACCTCAGTCAGAGGGTGGTCCCACGATGGGCAGCAGGCACCTCCTGTCGAGGACGGTGGCCGCCATCGACTACAGGAGACACCCCATGGCAATCAGCAGCGCGGCCGGCAGGCCGGCGAGCATCGCGGCGAAGCCGATGACGGGCGAGGAAAAGAAGGTCATCTTCGCCTCGTCCCTCGGCACCGTGTTCGAGTGGTACGACTTCTACCTCTACGGATCGCTCGCTGCCATCATCGGCAAGCAGTTCTTCTCGGGACTCGACCCGTCCGCCGCGTTCATCGCGTCGCTGCTGGCCTTCGCCGCAGGCTTCTTCGTGCGGCCGTTCGGCGCGCTGGTGTTCGGCCGGCTCGGCGACATGATCGGCCGCAAGTACACCTTCCTGGTCACCATCCTGATCATGGGCCTGTCGACGTTCATCGTCGGCGTGCTGCCCAGCTATGCCTCCATCGGCGTCGCCGCCCCGATCATCCTGATCGCGCTGCGCATGCTGCAGGGCCTGGCCCTCGGCGGCGAATACGGCGGTGCCGCGACCTACGTGGCCGAGCACTCGCCGCGCGGCAAGCGCGGCGCCTACACTTCGTGGATCCAGACCACGGCCACGCTGGGCCTGTTCCTGTCGCTGCTGGTCATCATCGGCGTGAAGTCCGCGCTCGGCGACGCCGCCTTCAACGACTATGGCTGGCGCATCCCGTTCATCGTCTCGATCCTGCTGCTGGGCGTCAGCGTGTGGATCCGGCTGTCGATGAACGAGTCGCCCGCCTTCAAGAAGATGAAGGAAGAGGGCAAGACGTCCAAGGCGCCGCTGACCGAGTCGTTCACGAAGTGGGGCAACCTGAAGATCGTGCTGCTGGCGCTGTTCGGCCTGGTGGCCGGGCAGGGCGTGGTCTGGTACACGGGCCAGTTCTACGCGCTGTTCTTCCTGACCAGCTCGCTCAAGGTCGACGCCACCACCGCGCAGTACATGATCGCTGCCGCGCTGGTGCTCGGCACGCCGTTCTTCATCGTCTTCGGCACGCTGTCGGACAAGATCGGCCGCAAGCCCATCATCCTGGCCGGCATGGTGCTCGCCTGCGCGACCTACTTCCCGATCTTCCACGCCATCGCCGGCGCCGCGAACCCCGAGCTGGCCGCGGCCCAGGCCAACGCGCAGATCACGGTCAAGGCCGACCCGGCCACCTGCTCGTTCCAGGGCAGCCCGGTGGCCCGCGAAGTGGACTTCACGTCGCCCTGCGACATCGCCAAGCGCGCGCTGACGGCCAACTCCGCCAGCTACGCCAACGAGGCGCTGCCGGCCGGCTCGCCCACCGTGGTCACGGTCGGCGACAAGACGCTGACGCCGCCCGCCGGCTCCCTGGCGCCCGGCGGCTACAAGTTCGACGAGGCCTCGGGCAAGGCCATCGGCGGGTTCAAGAAGGAAGTCGGCGAGACGCTCAAGGCGGCCGGCTACCCCGCCAAGGCCAAGCCCATCCAGGCCTTCAGCGGCCAGTGGTTCACCGTGGTCGGCCTGCTGTGGATCCTGATGATCTACGTGACGATGGTCTACGGCCCGATCGCCGCGATGCTGGTCGAGCTGTTCCCCACCCGCATCCGCTACACGTCGATGAGCCTGCCGTACCACATCGGCAACGGCTGGTTCGGCGGCCTGCTGCCCTCGGTGACCTTCGCCATGGTCGCCCAGAACGGCAACATGTTCTACGGCCTGTGGTATCCGTTCTGGATCGCGGCCGTCTGTTTCGTGGTCGGCCTGCTGTTCGTCAGGGAAACGAAGGACGTGGACATCTACGCCCGCGACTGAGCACGCCGAAGCACTCACCGAAATGGGCCCCGCGTGGGCCCATTTTCATTCGTGCAAATGCAGCCGGGCCTCGATTCGCAGCGCTTTGACGCGACTCAGGCACGGCGGCGCCGGCGAGTGCAAAATGCTTCGTCACCCCGGCACCGAAGACCGCGGGACCCTCGTGCGGCGCGCTGCCGCGCGGGCGGCGAGGCCGGCCATGCGCCGCGGCCTCCGGTGGACGGGGCGGCCGCGACAGCCCCGGTGGCGGGTAGGGCAGGAATGACGGATCAGGAACTCGACGACGACCTTCGCTCGCTCGACCATGTGGCCGAGGAACGCGGCGCGGCGGCCTTGGACACGATACGCGTCGCCGTCCAGCGCATGCGCGACGACGGCGACTTCGACCGGCTGATGTGGGCGCTGCCCCCGCTGGCGCGCTCCTACGCGCTGTGCGAGAGGTTCGAGGAGGCCGAGGCAGCGGCCAACGAGGCGCTGGCGCATTTCCGCGTCAACGGCTCGGTGCGTGGCCAGGCGTTCGCGCTCAACGCGCTGGGCGTCGTGGCCGTGCGACGCGGCGTGCCGTCGCGTGCGCTCGAGGTGGCCGGCGAGGCCGTGGTGCTCGCGCGCGCCGCCGGGGATCCGATCCTGCAGGTGCGCATCGCCAACACGCTGGGCATCGTGCTCAACGACATCGGCCGGCTCACCGAGGCCGTGCAGATCTTCGAGGAGGGCCTGCGCGCCGCGCTCGGCTTCCAGGGCGAGGCGGTCGTGCTGCGCCTGCGATCGAACCTGTCGCTGGCGCTCGGCCGCTGGGCGCTCAGGGAGCATGACGAGCGCCTGCCCGAGGCGATCTGGCGGCCGCGCGCCGAGCGCGCGATCGAGCTGATGCGGCCGACCCTGCAGGCCTGGCGCGAGCAGGAGAAGTGGAACGACATCTGCAACGCGCTCGACCACCTGGCCATCTCGTACATCGTGCTGGGCGACCTCGCGGCGGCGCACGCGTCGCTGGACGAGGCCGAGTCGCTGATGGACGAGTCCGCCGCGCACTCGATGGTGTTCTTCAGCTGTGCCCGTGCGCGGGCCCACCTGCATGCCGGCGAGCCGCAGCTCGCGCTGCAGGCGCTCGAGCGCGGCCACGCGGCTGCCGACAGCCGCGGCGGCCACATGCACATGGACGAGCTGTTCCGGCTGAAGTCGCTGGCGCACGAGGCGCGCGGGCAATGGCAGAACGCCTACTTCGCGCACAAGCGCTTCCACGAACTGCGCGCGCGCCTGGTGCTCGATCGCGCCGAGCAGCAGGCCGCCGCGCTGGCGGTGGCGCTCAACACCGAGCGCGCGCTGCGCCAGGTGACCGAGGAGCGCGACCGCGCGGAGCGCGCGCACCGCGAGGCGCGCAACGACCAGCTCACGGGCCTGGCCAACCGGCGGCGCTTCGACGAGTTCCTGGCCGGCGTGCTGCCGCGCGCCAGCACCGAGCATCCGGTCTCGCTGGTGCTGGTCGACCTCGACCACTTCAAGTCGATCAACGACCGCTACCGCCACCTGGCCGGCGACGCCGCGCTGCGCTGGGTCGCGAAGCACCTGCAGGCCCAGTGCCGGCAGACCGACCTGCCCGCGCGCCTGGGCGGCGACGAGTTCGCGCTGGTGCTGTCCGCCCCGCTGGCCGTCGCGCACCAGGTGTGCACGCGGTTGCGCGTCGCGGTCGCGGAGCGGGCCGCCGACTTGCCCGCGGACGTCACCATTCGCCTGAGCGCCGGCATCGCCGAGGCCAGCGCGCCGTGCGACGCCTTGCACCTGTTCAAGCGCGCCGACGAAGCGCTCTTCGCGGCCAAGGCCGCGGGGCGCGACGCCGTGCGCGACGACCATCCGGACCCCCGCTGCGAATGACGCACGGGCGCCCCTCACACCTGGACTCCCATCGATGACCACCGACCTCCAACGCGGCCTGCTCGACGCCTTCCAACCCGACGACGGCGCGCCGCTGCCGACCGCGGCACCGCTGCCGCCGCAGGACATCAGCCTCGAGGTGCTGCTCGAGAAATATGCCAAGGGCGACGAACGCGACCTGCACGACGTGCGTGCGCGCGTCGCCCGGGCGCTCGCGCAGGTCGAGGCGCCCGAGCAGCGCGAGCAGTGGAGCGAGCGCTTCCTCGACGCGCTCCGGCGCGGCTTCGTGCCCGCGGGCCGCATCAACTCCGCGGCCGGCACCGAGCTCTCGGCCACGCTGATCAACTGCTTCGTGCAGCCGGTGGGCGACTCCATCGCGCAGGAGGAGGACGGCGTCCCCGGCATCTACACGGCGCTCACCGAGGCCGCCGAGACGATGCGTCGTGGCGGCGGCGTCGGCTACGACTTCTCCCGCATCCGCCCGCAGGGCGCCTGGGTGGGCTCCACGCGCAGCCGCGCGTCGGGGCCGGTGAGCTACATGCGCGTGTTCGACCGCAGTTGCGAGACGGTGGAATCCGCCGGCAGCCGCCGCGGCGCGCAGATGGCGGTGCTGCGCTGCGACCACCCCGACATCGAGGCCTTCATCCACGCCAAGGACCAGGGGGACCTCACCAACTTCAACATCTCGGTGGGCGTGACCGACGCGTTCATGAAGGCCGTCGACGACGACTCGACCTTCGACCTCGTCCACCGCGCCCGCCCCAGCCAGGAACAGATCGATGCCGGCGCCCGCCAGCGCGCCGACGGCCTGTGGATCTACCGCCAGCCGCCGGCCCGCGCGCTGTGGGACCAGATCATGCGCTGCACCTACGACCACGCCGAACCCGGCGTGCTGTTCCTCGACCGCATCAACCAGGACAACAACCTGAGCTACTGCGAGGCGATCAGCGCGACGAACCCCTGTGGCGAGCAGCCCCTGCCGCCCTACGGCTGCTGCTGCCTCGGCTCCATCGCCCTGACCAACTTCGTGCGCGACCCGTTCGAGCCGCACGCGGCGTTCGACTACGAAGGCTTCGCCGCCGTCGCGAAGACGGCCACGCGCATGCTGGACAACGTGCTCGACATCACGGTCTGGCCGCTGCCCGCGCAGCTCGCGGAAGCCAACGCCAAGCGCCGCGTGGGCCTCGGCTTCACGGGCCTGGGCGACGCGCTGGTCATGCTCAACCTGCGCTACGACACCGCCGCCGCGCGCGACGAGGCCGGGCGCATCTCGCAGGCGATGCGCGACGCGGCCTATGACGCGTCGGCCGACCTCGCCGTGGAGCGCGGCGCGTTCCCGCTGTTCAACGCCGACCTGTACCTGTCGCGCGGCACCTTCGCATCGCGGCTGCCCGCGCCGCTGAAGGACAAGATCCGCGCCCAGGGCCTGCGCAACTCGCACCTGCTGTCGATCGCGCCCACCGGCACGATCAGCCTGGCGTTCGCCGACAACGCGAGCAACGGCATCGAGCCGCCGTTCTCGTGGTCGTACACGCGCAAGAAGCGCATGCCCGACGGCAGCGCGAAGGAGTACGCAGTCGAAGACCATGCCTGGCGCCTCTACCGCCACCTCAAGGGCGTGGATGCGCCGCTCACCGACGCCTTCGTCACCGCGCTGGAGATGAGCGCCGAGAGCCACGCCGCGATGGTGGCCACCGTCGCCCCGTTCGTCGACACGTCGATCAGCAAGACGGTCAACGTGCCCGTCGACTACCCGTTCGCCGACTTCGAGGGGCTGTATCGCTTCGCATGGAAGTCGGGCCTGAAGGGCCTGGCCACCTACCGGCCCAACGCGGTGCTGGGCTCGGTGCTCAGCACCACGCCGGCGGCCGCGGAACCGCTGCCCAACGCGGCCACCAACGAGACGCCGCAACCGCTCGTGGCCACCGCCGGCGCCGGCGCGCGGCTCGCCGACCAGCGCCTCACGCTCGACCGCCCGGCCACCGCGGTGATGAGCTCGCTGCGCTGGCCCGGCCGGCCCGAGATGAACGGCGGCAATCCCGCCTGGACGTACATGATCCGCCACCCGCACGGCGAGTTCGCGCTGTTCGTCGGCGAGATGCCCGCGCAGGCCGGCCCGGGCTTCGGCCTGTTCGCGCAGAACGTGCCGTTCGAAGTGTGGGTCAACGGCGCCGAGCAGCCGCGCGGCTTGGCGGCACTCGCCAAGACGCTGTCGATGGACATGCGCGTCAACGACCCGCAGTGGCTCAAGCTCAAGCTCGACGTGCTGGCCACCGTCGCCGAGGAGCGCGCGTTCGACATGCCGTTTCCGCCCGCCGGCGAGCGGCGGCTGTTCCCGGGCGTCGTCGCGGCGACGGCCGCCGTCGTGCGCTGGCGCTGCGAGCAGCTCGGCGCGCTCGCCGAGACCGGTCCCACGCCCATGCTCGACGCGATGTTCAGCCGCGACGAGCCGCGCACCGGGACGGCTGGGACGCTGGCCTGGGCGGTCGATGTCGACAATCCCGCCACCGGCGAGACCTTCACGCTGACGATGAAGGAAGTGACGCTGCGCTCGGCCGCCGCCGCGAGCGCTCCCGAGGGCGCCGCGCCGACACTGGTCACGCGCCCGTGCGCCGTGGGCTTCTCGGGCAACTATCCGCGTGCGCTCGATGGCCTCGCGCGCCTGCTGTCGCTCGACATGCGCGTCATCGACCCCGCGTGGATCGGCATGAAGCTGCGCAAGCTGCTCAACGTCGGCGAGCCGCTGGGCCACTTCATGGCGCCGGTGCCCGGCCACAAGCGCCAGCAGGTCTGGCCGTCGACGGTCGCCTACGTCGCGCGGCTGATGATCCACCGCTACGCGATGCTGGGCGTGCTCGACGAGGACGGCTTCCCGCTCGACGCCACCGGGCTGCTGGAGCCGCCCGCTCCGCGCCCCACGGGACAGCTCGCGCCGCAGGCCGGGCGCCCGTGTCCCGAATGCGGCAACGCCACGATGATCCACAAGGACGGCTGCGACTTCTGCACGTCGTGCGGCTACGTGGGGGCGTGCGGCTGACGAGGCGACTCGCCAGGACCCGAGAGGCGCCCGGAAGACGGGGGGCCGCCCCCTCGTGCGTCTGCCCGAGGGCGGCGGGTTTCCTCAGTCCTTGATCGTCAGCTTGTCCTCGCGCAGTTGCTTGGGCAGGTGTTCGACGAGCATCGCGTCGGCCTGGCTCGGGCCCCTGTCGTCTTCGTCGGCCTCGAGCGCGAGGCGCATCGGATGCGATTCCAGGAGGCGCAGTTGACATCTCATCCGTCATGGATGCCTGGTTTTGGAACGCGTTCCAAAATACCGCATAGCGTACCCAGTGAAATGGCGTAAGCACGTGAAACAGACGTAGCCGAGGCGGCACGCGCCGGGTGGCACCGGCAGGGCGTCTCCGCGGCCTGCATATCGCGGGCGCGCTGCGGAGGCATCCTGGCGAACATCTCGTTCCAGCGCCCGCGCGCCTCGGCCTGCCGGCCGTGCCATCGAGCGCTCGATCGCGACAAGGTGTAAGGCGGCGCTTACAGCCGTGACGGCCGCGAGCGCGCACCATCCGCCGCACCCAGGCCACCCGTCCCGAAAGAACGACGATGACCTCATCGATCCCTCGCTTCACACGCCATCGCACCTTGCAGGCCTCGCCCTGCGCCCTCGCCCTCCTGCTCGCGGCCTGCGGCGGAGGACAGACTTCGACCGACGTGAACGCTGCCGGCGACGCCGGCCGCGCGCGCCCGGCCGCGGTGTCGGACACCGGCATCGCGCTGACGCCCGTCAATGCGACGGCCAGCGGTTCCGAGCGCGGCGACCTGTCCGCGGCGGCCGCCATCGACCACGACGAGAACACGCGCTGGAGCAGCGCGTTCTCCGACGACCAGAACCTGGTGCTGGACTATGGCAAGACGGTGACGATCAACCGCGTGCGCATCGATTGGGAGCGTGCACACGCCACGTCGTACCTGCTGCAGGTGTCGACCGACGGCACGAACTGGGCGACGGTCAAGCAGGTCGACGCGAGCCAGGGCGGCGTGGAAGACTGGAGCGGCCTGGAGGGCACCGGCCGCTACCTGCGCATGCAGGGCGTCAAGCGCTCGACCGACTACGGGTATTCGATCTTCGAGATCCAGGCCTTCACCGGCGCCGACTCCGCCCCGGCACCCGCGCCATCTCCCGCGCCCGCCCCGGCACCGTCTCCCGCCCCCGCGCCGGCGCCCACCCCGGCGCCACCGGTCGACCTGAGCAAGCCCGGCGTGCCGGTCAAGCCGGTCACCGCGACGTCCTCGGCGCTGGAGAACGCCGGCATGCCCGCGATGCTGGCCATCGACGGCAACACCGGCACGCGCTGGTCCAGCGCGCAGGAGGACGGTGCGTGGATCCAGTTCGACTTCGGCCAGAAGACCCAGGTCGGCGCGCTGACGCTGCAGTGGGAGAACGCGTACGGCAAGGAGTACGCGCTGCAGACCTCCGACGACGGCAGGACGTGGACGCAGCTGCGCTACCAGGGTAGTGGCAAGGGTGGCACCGAGCAGTACATCAACCTCGGCATGAACGCGCGCTACCTGCGGCTGCAGGGCGTGGCCCGCGGTACCCAGTACGGGTATTCGCTTCTCGAGGTGTCGTTCACGACGCCGGGCAGCGACAACACGCTGCCGGTGCTGGCGACGTCGCCCGTGAAGTTCCCCGGCAACGGTGCCGGCATGGTGCCGCTGCCCACGCAGGCCGACCCGGTCGAGACGCTGCAGTTCACGCTGGCCGACGGCACGCTCGTGACGCGCTTCGGCGTGCGCGGCCTCGCGCGTCACGGGCGCGAGCGCGGGGAGGACTGGAACGAGATCGGCTACGGCCCCAACGACACGGTCGATCCCGCGACCGGCAAGGCCGTCGACAAGGGGCCGGGCAACTTCCTGACCTTCGTGCCCAACTACTTCAAGAACCGCACTTGGGGCTTCGAGATCGTCGACAACAGCCGCGTCGCCGGCGTCACCAAGCCGACGCTGAAGGTCAACGAGTACTTCACGGAGGACCAGCTGCCCGGCGGCGTCGCCTGGTTCCGCGCGTTCGACCGGCCCGGTGTCACGGGCTACGGCTGGATGAACCCGGGCCAGCTGCAGGACCAGAACGTCGCGCTGTGCCCGCCGGTGCCGTATCCGCCCAACGGCCGGCTGGCCAACGCGAACGTCTACAACAACGGCTGCAGCCTGACGGTGGACGGCTACCCCGGCCACGCCGGCCTGGGCGCCGACGGTTTCCCGAACGGCAGCAACGTGCCGGGCCGCCCGCTCGTGGTGGGCGACGTCATCGAGGTCTCGCCGTCGTTCTTCTCGACGCCCGCGGGCATGGCCGCCAAGGGCGACACCGGCGGCCTGCGCTACTACGCCGGCGAATGGACCTACGTCGTGGGCGCCGGCGTGCGCCCGTGGTACGGCGTGCAGCCGCGCCTGATGAACGCGCCGCTGCCGGCCGAGACGCTGCAGGGCGGACTCGGTTCCCTGTCCTACGACTACGCGGACAACGGCGCGTTCATCTTCCAGCAGCCGTTCATCGACGTGGGCATGCAGAACATGCAGCGCTTCGTCGAGGGCCGGCGCCTGATCCACACCAACTTCTACACGGGCGACCACAACGAGCCGGGCAACGACCGCTACCTCGCGGGCGTCGGCTTGCAGGGGCCGCGCTTCAACCAGTCGTCCTGCTTCGCGTGCCACGTCAGCAACGGCCGCAGCCCGGCGCCCGCCGCGGCGAACCAGCGGCTGGACACCATGTCCGTGCGCACCGCCGTGCTCGACGCCGATGGCCAGCAGAAGCCCGATCCGCGCTATGGCGTGTCGGTGCAGATGAACGGCCGCTCGGCCGGCGGCGCGCCGCAGGACTGGGGTAACGGCGTGCGCGTGGCGGGCTTCGACGCGACCACCGTCAAGCTCGCCGACGGCACCGTCGTGGAGCTGCGCAAGCCGCGGCTCGCGTTCGACGGCCCCGTCCCGCAACTGTTCTCGCTGCGCGCCGCGCAACCGCTGCTGGGCGCGGGGCTGCTCGAGGCGGTCAACGAGTCCGACATCCTGGCGCGCGTGCGCCCGACGCCCGACGAGGACGGCGTGAGGGGCCAGGCCAACTACGTGTTCGATTCGGAGACCGGCAGCGTGCGCCTGGGCCGCTTCGGCTGGAAGGCCTCGAAGTACAGCCTGCGCCATCAGGCGGCCACGGCCCTGCTGCAGGACATGTCGGTCACCAGCCCGGTGTATCCGACCCGCGACTGCCTGGCGGGGCCCGCCACCTGCAGCGCGGCCAAGGCCGAGAGGGGCCTGACGGAGGCCGAGCTGCAGACGATCTCGCGCTACCTCGAGCTGCTGGCCGTGCCGGCGCAGCGCAGCCTGGCCAGCGGCTTCCCGAAGGGTGTCGCGCCGCTGGCCGACCTCGACGTCGACCCGGTGAAGGTGGCCGCCGGCGGCAAGCTGTTCCAGAACCTGCGCTGCACCAGCTGCCACGTCAGCGAGATGAAGACCGGCGCCGGCCACCCGCTGGCCGAGCTGCGCAGCCAGACGATCAAGCCGTACACCGACCTGCTGCTGCACGACATGGGCCCGGGCCTGGCCGACAACTACGCCGAGGGACTGGCCACCGGCAACCTGTGGCGCACCTCGCCGCTGTGGGGCATCGGCTACACGGATCGCGTGATGGGCACCGCCGGCAAGGTCGGCTACCTTCACGACGGCCGCGCACGCACGCTGACGGAGGCGGTGATGTGGCACGGCGGCGAGGCCGCCAAGGCCAGTCAGCGCTTCGCGGCGCTGTCGGCGGCCGATCGCGCGGCGCTGCTCGCGTTCCTCGGTTCGCTGTGAGCCATCGGCCGCGCGGGCGGCCGGTCAGATCAGCGCCATGACCGTCTTGCCCGCCGCGGCGGCCGCCATCACGGTGCCGCTGGCGACGTCGGAGACGGCCTCGCCGGTGGCCTGCGCGCCGACGGCGGCGTAGTGCGCGAGCTGCCTGCCGGCCGCCACCGCGGTCCGGGCGATGTCCTGGGCGCCGGTCTCGACGGCGTCGGCGACGATCTCGCCCGCGTGTTCCGCGGCCTGCGCGCCGTGCGCCAGCCCGTGCCAGGCGCCGACCACCAGGTCCTGCGCGCCGCCGGCGACGAACTCGCCGGCCTGTTCCAGCGCGTGCAGCGCCTCGCCGCTGAATGCCACCGTCGCGCTGACGCCGGAGGCGACGCCCTCGGCGAGGGTGGCCAGCGTCGAGCCGGGGCTGGCCGCGGCCTCCGGCGGCGCGCGCCCGACGTGTTCGGACAGCTCGGTGCGGCCCGAGGTGCTGGTGGTGGCGGACGACGACGTGGTGAGCGGGGCGATGGACATGCGGTGGATCCGGTGCTCGGCCGTGGAACGAAACGGGCCGGTGAAGCCATCCTAGGGGCCAGAGCGCCGCGCAAGGGCTCGATCAAGCGGGCAAAACGGGCCGGCGATACGTCGCCAAACAATGTGTCGGGCCCGACACCGCCCGCTCAGCCTGCGTTCAGGCGGCGGTCTCGAACGCACGTGGCCGTCACACCTCGACGCGCGGAGGGGCGCATGCGGACCGCGTCATGCGACGCGTTTTGTCACCCGACCCCATGTAGCGACACTTCGTGGCGTCCGACGCTGTGACAAATTCCGGCTTCCGCGCCTTTCGTTGGCAGGCCGGAGCCAGTCGACATCTCCGCGCGCACGAGGACGGCGGCAGCCGGATCGCGATCGGTTCCATTCGCGGCAAATGTTTGGCATGCGATCTGCTAGCCACGGTGTGATCCGCACCTCTTTCCTGGGGAGGGCCGCCTGCCTCGAGGCAGGCGGCAGCGGATCGTCCCTGCGGTGACGCGCGCGGGCCGTGCGAGTCGTTCGACAGGCCGCTTCCCTGCTGCGGCGTCATTCGGCACGCTGACATGGCGGCCCGGACGACCCGCCGCCCGCTGCGCGGGGCGACTGCACAGAAGCGCCCAGCTGGCGCCCGCTGCCGGCGCTGGCGGCGGCGAACCAAGCGACGTCGGGACGCGAGAGACGGGCGTGTCGTGGATGCTGGGATCCGGCCGCTGCGGCGGCATCGCGGGATCTCTGCTGGTGGCGGAACGCACGCGCCGCCAATTCACGTTCGCGGCCATCTTCAGCGTCGTGGCCCTGCGGGCCCGGTCGCCGCGCTGGCGCTGCTGGCCAAGCGCTGGGCGCAGCCGGCGCGGACGGACGGCGCGACGCCGCCGCGCGCGGGCGGCGTCATCGCGCACTGACTAGCGGCGCGCGGCCTCGCGCAGGAACTGGCTCACGTCCCTGGGGTGCCAATGGACGGTCTTGAGCGCCTGTTCGAGGACGTCGTCGTCGAACTGCGACAGGAAGCTGTCGTCCGAAGGCTCCAGCAGATCGGGGCGGTCGCTCGGGGCGGTGTCGAACTGGATCGGTGTCATGTGAAATCCCTGGCGTGTGTACGAAAGCGATGGCTGCATCTTGGCGTCGTGCCGGTGTCAGCGAAGCCAGACGTTATCGCGGCTTCGCGTGCGTGCAGTCCTACAAAAGACGCCCGTCCGACCCCCATCTGCCCGGATTCCACCTCTCAAGTCCTGCGGGTCGAGAACTCCCGACCCGGCTGACAGGCGCATGGCATGTCGGCTGACAGGGTCCGCCGATTGCATGGCCTGGGCAACGGACTCCCCGGAGCCAGCATGACGACCCCGACACGCCTCACCACCTTCGCCGATCTCGCGTTCGAACTGCACTTCGAGCCCCTCGTCGAGGAGCAGTCGCCACTGAGCTTTCCCTGCGACGCCGACGGCCGCGTCGACCTCGACGAACTGTGCGACCGCTCGCGCTGCGACTACCTGTTCGCGCACACGCTCATCGGACGGCACTTCGAGATGCCCGTCGTCCGGGCCTGCGCCTAGACCTTCGCCCGCAACTGGCGATCGATGCGCGTCATCAGCCACATCCCGATCAGCGTGGTGCCCACGACCACGTAGCCGACGTCGGTGAAGTGCTCGATGCGCCCGTCGGCGCCCGACGTGACGATGAGGCCGGCCACCGCCGAGGCGACGCCGCCCGACACCTGCTGGATCGACGAACTGATCGCGTTGTAGGCGCCGCGCCGGGTCGGCTCGGGCACCTGCGAGGACAGCGCCTGGAACGGGATCATGCGCGAGAAGATGCCCAGGAACATCACGACGTTGATCAGGATCACCGCCCACAGCGGCACGTGCCCGAGGTGGGTGTAGATCACCACCATCGACATCGTCACCAGGCTGCCGAACAGGAAGACCTTGAGCTTGCCGATCTTGTCGGCCGCCTTGCCGATCATCGGTCCGAACACGATCGTGCACAGGCCGGTGCAGAAGTAGATCGTCGGCAGGTCCGCGGTGGCGATGCCGACGTTGTGGTTCAGGAACGCCGTGCTGAACGGCATCAGCATGAAGCCGCCGGTGGCCAGCAGCGTCACCGTGAGGAAGGGCGTCAGGTGGCGCGGCTCGGTCAGCGTGTGCCACAGGTGCATGAGCGGGCTGTGCTCCTGCGGCTTGCCCAGGTGGGCGTCGACGGGCTTGAGCCCGGCTCCGATCACGCCGAGGCCGACCAGCCCGATGGCCGCCAGCACGAGGAACGGGCCGTGCCAGTTCCAGTGCTCCACCAGCAGGACGCCGGTCGGCAGCCCCAGCACCTGGCTCGCCGCGAACGCGGTCTGGATCAGGCCCATGACGCGCCCGCGCAGCGAGATCTCGAACAGGTCGGTGGCGATGGCGAGCACGATCGAGCCGATCACGCCGCCGAACACGCCCGTGAACACACGCGCGGCCAGCAGCAGCTCGTAGGTCGGCGCGAGGCCGCATCCGAGCGTGCCGAGCAGGAAGCCGCCATAGAAGAACATCAGCAGCTTCTTGCGGTCGAAGCGGTCGGCGAAGCTGGCGGACACGAAGCCCGAGATGCCGGCGCTGAACGCGTACGCCGAGACGGCCACGCCGAACTGCTTGGGGGTGATCGACAGCGCCGGCATGATCCACACGCCCAGCGGCGCCATCAGCATGAAGTCGATGATGACGGCGAACTGCAGCACGGCGAGCAGGCCCACCACGAACTTCTGGTACGGCGAGAAGGCGGCAGCGGGGGCGGAAGTGGCAGCGGAAGCGGAGGGCGGGGCCATGGAGGTGTGGTCTCTTGGTGTTCCAGCGCGCCATCTTCGCCGACACGGTCTTGCTCCGGACTTACCGGATCGACGGACGACCGTTTCCCGGCGTCGAGTCGCCTCCCGACTGCCGTGCTTGCCGCGGCACGGCCTTGCGGATATATTTCGCATGCGAAATAAATCGACGCCATGTCCAAGCCGCCCCGCCTCATCTACCTGCTCAACAGCGCGCAGCGCCGGCTGCAGCAGTTCGTCTCCGCCGAGCAGGAACGCGTCGCGCGCGAGGGCGGGACGCCGCCGTCGCCCGCGCAGAGCGGCGTGCTGTTCGTCCTCGCGAAGGCGGACGGGGCGACGATGGGCGCGCTGGCGCAGGCCCTGGACCTCGCGCCGTCGGCGGTGTCGGGCCTCGTGCAGCGCATGGAGGCGCTCGGCTGGGTGCTGCGGCGCGCGAGCGAGCTCGATGCGCGCACGCAGCACGTCTGGCTGCAGCCGGCCGGCCGCGCGCTGCTGCCTGCGCTGCACAAGGCGCTGGCGCGCATCAACGAGCGCCTGCTCGGCGACTTCGCGCCCGCCGAGCTGCAGACGGTGGGGCGCTGGCTGGAGCATGTCCGCACCCTGGGAGACCCCGATGAGTGAACAACGCCCTTCCGACGCCGCCACGCTGCGGCCCGAGCCCGTCACCCTCACCTGCGCGGACGGCCAGCGCCTGCAAGGGCACTTCTTCGCCGCGCGGGGCGACGCCGTCGCGACGCCGGTGCTGATCTCGCCGGCCACCGGCGTGCGCCAGCAGTTCTACTGGCGCTTCGCCGACTGGCTGGCGTCGCAGGGCCACGCGACGCTGGTGTTCGACTATCGCGGCATCGGGCTGTCGCTGGACGGCCGGCTCGCCGACAGCCGCGCGCGGCTGGTCGACTGGGGGCGGCAGGACCAGGTCGCCGCGCTGCAGTGGTTGCTCGCGCGCAGCGGCGCCGCGCGCGTCGTGCTGGTGGGCCACAGCGCGGGCGGCCAGATGATCGGCCTGTTGCCCAACCACGACCGCCTCGAGCGTGTCGTCGGCGTCGCCGCGTCGACGGGCTGGTTCGGCGGCATGCGGCTCGCGTTCGCGCTCAGGGCGCGGCTGGGCCTGCGCCTGCTGGTGCCGATCGGCACGCGGCTCAAGGGCTACGCGCCCACCTCGTGGCTGGGACTGGGCGAGAACCTGCCGGCCCAGGTCGCACGCCAGTGGGGCCAGTGGTGCGCGGCCGGCGGATACGCCACCAACGCGGTGCGCACGGGCCTGGCCGACGATTTCCACGCGCAGGTGCGCACGCCCATCGTGGTGCTGCATGCCGAGGACGACGACATCGCCAACCCCGTGACGGTGCGCGACCTGCTGCGCACGCTGCCGGCGTCGCCGCGCGCCGCGCTGCAGGTGCGCCCGCGCGACCACGGCCTGCGCGCCATCGGCCATCTCGACTGGTTCCGCCAGTCGCACCAGGCACTGTGGCCGCTGCTGCGGCGCGCCGTGCTGGGCGAGATCCCGGTCGAGATGCCGCCCGCGCGCGCATGACCTGCGATGCCGGCAGGAGGGCATCGTTGCAAGGTGACCCGACGCCTCATGCCTCCTGCAGCAGCCGCTTCTGAATCGCCTTGCCATTGCCGCCGAGCTTCATCGCGGCCACGGCCTCGCGCACGGCCGGCGGCAATTCGCGCCGCCCGTCGACGTGCAATTCCAGCATCAGTCCCAGCAGCAGCGCCGTGTCGCGCGGCGGATCCCCGGGGCGGGCCTGCGTCGCGGCGCCCAGCAACGTGAACACGAGGTCGCCGAGCCCCGGATCGGCGCGCAGCGCGGCCTGCAGGCTCTTGTGCAGGCGGGCGAGCTTCGGCAAGGGACTGGCGACGAGCTCGCGCAGCGTCGCGGCCAGCGCCGTCGCGTCGATGCGGCCTTCGGCGTGCGCTTGCACGAGGGCGTCCACGGCGACGGCCGCCTGGCCCGGCTCCTTGCCGCACAGCGCGAGCAGCAGCAGCAGGTTGGCCATCGCGCCCATGCGCGTCGTGGGCGCGAGCAGCGGCTCGAGATAGGCACGGTCGTGCCAGCGCGCCTCGCTCCAGTCGAGGTTGTTGCCGATCGCCCGCGTGCCCTCGGCGAAGAAGGCCTGCAGGTCCGACGGCAGCACCGTCGCGGCGTGCCGGATCGAGCCGGGATCGGCACCGGCGAAGGCCCACCACCAGAGAGTGCGCGCCGACGCGCTCTCCGGCGGGTGGCGCTGCACCGCGACCGGGTCGTCGATGGCGGCTGGTCGCGGCGGCAGGACGTCGAGCTCCCAGCCGTGGAAGGTGTAGGTGCGGCCTTCGTGGGTGTGACCGTGCGTGTGCAGGCGCCACGCGAAGCGCGCGGCCAGCGCGCCGTCGGGGCCGAGGCCGGGGTGGCGGGCATCGAGCGCGCCGTCGTCCGCGCCGGGATGGCGGATGCGCGCCGCCGCCGCGAAGAGCCGGCGCTCGGCCCCGGGCGGGATGTCGTCGCCGAGCGCGTAGCGCAGCGCCCGGCTGAACGGTGCGTCCGCGAGGGCGCGCGCGTCGGCCAGCGCGGCTGGCGAGGCGCCGGTCGCGAGCCGCAGCAGGGCCCGTTCCTGTTCGTCGTCCGACGGCAGCATGCCCGCGGCGACGTGTTCGCGCCAGCGGACGACCAGGCGCTCGGGCGCGATGAAGCCGTCGCGATGCGTGGGAGTGGCCAGCGGCTCGAGGCGGTGGCCGGCGATCGTCGAGCGTGCCAGGTCGTCGATGCGCGCGATCAGGAGGCGGTCGCCGGCGCTGGGCTGGCCGCCCCGGTCGACGCCGTGCTGGCCCGGGATCACCTCGCCTGCGACGACGAAGCGCAGCAGCCGTGCCAGCTCGCGCGGCAGCAGCGCCTGCACGCGCGCCGCGCGCTTGAGAACGGGGCCGAACAGCGCCTTCGCGTCGCGGGTCGGCGCGGCCATCACCAAGCCGGCGGCTGCACGCTCGAACGCGTCGACATCGTCGGCGTGTTCGAACACGTGGGCGATGGTGTCCACCAGCTCCTTCAGGTCGGCGATCGGCGCGAGCCGGCGATCCGCCGCGAGCGGATCCGCGGGGCCTGGCGCCGCCACGACGGCCGGTGGCGCGGCTGGCGCCCCCGCCGCGACGACGGCGGTCGTGCCCAGCAAGGCCTGCAACGCGGCGCGGTTCGTCGCGGCGATGGCCGCGGCCAGGCCGTCGAGCCGCTCGCGCAGCGCCGCATCGACGCCCCACTTCTGCAGCCGCGCGATCACCGCCGCCTGCACCGTGGCGTTCTCGTGCAGCAGGCCCATGGCCGCGACGTCCGACGCGGCCGTGCCGCGCGCCGGCTCGCGCGCCATGAGGCGATCGAGCTGCTTCAGCGCCGCGTCGAGCTGCGCCTTGACCGGCGAGGCCATCACGGGCCGCAGCGCCTCCAGCAGCGCGCCGCCTTCGATCGGCACCGCCGCGTCCAGCCGCTTGAGTACGTCGAGCGCCAGCGTGACGCTGGGCGCGATGCGGCTGGCGCACAGCGCGAGGTAGCGCGGCAGGTTGGCGCGCAGCTCGTCGAGCGTCGGCTCGAGTTCGGCGTGGAAGCGCGAGAACCAGCCGGCGCGGTACTGCGGCCAGTCCTTCTCCAGCGCGCCGAGCGTCAGGTCGAGCAACCGCGCTCGCGTGACGATGCCGTCGTCCACGAGCGCCCTGAGCAGCTTGCCCCAGTGCTGCCATGGCTGCTTGCTGTACTTGTCGGACGAGGCCAGGCTGTAGTCGGCGGTGCCCTCGACCTCGAACACGCGCAGCAGCGCGGGGCGCAGGCCGGCGTCGTCGGCGAACAGCTGCGCGAGCTGCTCCGGCTTGTGCACCGCCTGCGGCAGCGCGATCAGTCCCAGCGCGTAGGCCTCGGTGTCGGGGCGTTCGGCCAGGCCGGCGGCAATCAGCTTCGTGACCGGGCGGATCAGGATCGGCGAGCGTGCGAGCATCGCGTCGGCCAGCCCGTCGAGTGCGCGCGGCCTGAACTCCTCGCACAGCGACAGCAGCATCTCGTCGCGCACCAGGCTGTGCGCGACGTCGCGGGCGGTGCCGCACAGCACGATGGCGATGTCGACGGCGCGCAGCTGCGCCTCGGTGGGCCGGCCGCCCCACTCGAGCGGCGGGCTGCTCCAGCGCGCGCTGTTGGCGAGCTCCAGCATCCGCGCCACCGACGCGCGCTCGGCGGCCCGCTGCGCCGGCGTGCACGCGCGCAGCAGCGCGAGCGTGGCGTCCGGGTCGCCGCCGTGGACGGTCTTCTCGAGATCGGTCTTCGGGACGAATGCCATTCAGCGCCTTCGGCTGGCCTCGGCAGCCAGCACATGCTTGCAGGGGCCGCGCGTCCCCTGGTGCGCGGCATGCCAGGGGCACGTGCAGTGGAGTTCGCCGGCCTTGTCGCGCACCCGGTGCAGCACGCCGCCGCTGCGCACGGTGGCCTCGAACGGCTCGTCGGCGAGCACGGTGACCGCAGCGCCGGCGATCAGCTCGCGTGCGGCGGCCAGGCGGGGGTGCATGTCCTCCACGCCCGACAGGTCGAACGGCAGGACGCGGTGGAAGTAGTGGCCGTCGGCCACGTCGAAGCCCGCCAGGCCGCAGGCGCCCAGCACGCGCAGCGCGTCCTCGACCTCGCCCGTGGCCAGCGCGAGCTCGCCCGCGAGCGACCCGGCGTCCAGGCGCGACTGCCAGGCCAGCGCGGCGCGAACGCGCGCCAGCAGCGCCTCGCTGCGCGTGCTGGCGTGCAGCAGGGCGCGCAGCGCCTGGCCCTCGCCGGAGAAGCCGCGCCACACCTCGGGGCTCAGCGCGAGCGTCAAGCGCGCCTGGCCGAAGTCCAGCACCCACGCGCTGGCCTGCTGGGCGTCGTCGGCGAACACGGCCAGCGATGCGGCGCGCGGCAGCAACGGCTCCAGCACGCGCAGGCGACGGGTGTCGGTGACGCGCACGCCGCGCTCGCTCGCGCGAGTGCTGGTGAACAGGCCCGCGGGGCCGGGAGCCACCCACAGCGGCGTGCGGCTGGTCGACGCCTTGGGCAGCGTGCGCAGGAAGCGCAGCGCGTCCAGCGCGGAGACCTCGAAGCGCCGGTGCATCGCGGCCTGGCAGGACTGCACCTCGACCAAGCCGCGTACCCAGCGCGCGGGCAGGTCGACCTTGCGCTCGGTGACGGCGGCGGCGCCAGTGCGCAGCGTGAGCTCGTCGGGCCCGACCGCCAGCTCCAGCCCCGCGTCATCGCGGACGCGGGCGAGGGCCGCGCGCATCGGCGCATTGAAATCGACGTTGGTCGTGCCCCGGGCGATGACCTGCCCGTCGTAGGCCGCGGGCAGCACGTCGACGCGCACGTAGGTGCTGCAGCACGACGAGAAGCCCTCGAAGCGCAGCAGGCCGCCGCCCGACGTGACCACCGGGTCGGCCAGCGCGATCGCGCGCGTCACCGAGTTCGCAGGCGTGAAGAAGCGCGCGCCCACCACCAGGTGCACCGCGGTCAGCAGCTCCGAGACCAGTCGCGGCGCGCGCATGCGCCCCTCGAAGAAGCGTGGCGGCGCGCCGGCGTCCGGCGCGCTGGTGCACAGCGTGAGCCGCGGCCGCGCTTCGTCCGAGACGAACGACGGATGGGCGTAGCGATAGACCTGCGGCACGGCGCTCATGGCGCCGGATGATGCCTCAACTCGACGGCGCGCCTTCAGGCCCTGGAGATCACCTCGAAGCCGCCGTAGATCATCCGCTTGCCGTCGAACGGCATCGGGTTGGTCTCGGTCTTCATGCGCGGGTCGGCCATGATCTTCTGCCAGGCCTCGTCGCGCGCGGCGCGCGAGGCCCAGGTCGTCCAGCCGAACGCGACGGTTTCGCCGGCGCCGCACTTGACGGCCAGCGGGAACGAGGTCAGCTGGCCTTGCGGCACGTCGTCGCCCCAGGTGTCGACCACGCTGAGCGCGCCATGCTCGCGGAATACCGCGGCCACGCGCTGGCAGTACGCGCGGTAGGTCTCCTTGTCGGCGGTGGGCACGGCCACCACGAATCCATCGACGTAGTTCATGCGGGTCTCCTGGACAGCGGGAAGGGCCGCGCCGCAGGAACGGCGCGGGTTGCAAGCGTACGACGAATCGCGGCGGCCGGAATCGACACGCCGCGGCACCAGGCGCGCGGGATCAGGCGCTGCGGGCGGGCTCGGCGGACGCGTCGGGGCCGGGCTGGCCCGTCATCTGGCCGAGGCTGGCCACCAGGTCGGCGAAGCGTTCGCCCTGCACGACCACGTGCGAGCGGATGCTCAGCTGCGCCTTGTCGGCGTCGCCCTCGCGCAGCGCGTCGAGGATGGCCTGGTGCTCCTCGAACGAGCGCTGCGGCCGGTTGCGCACGCGCAGCTGCAGCCGGCGGTACGGACGCAGCTTGCGCTGCAGCGCGGCGGCCTGCTCGAACAGGAAGTTGTTGTGCGACGCCGCGTAGATGGCGTAGTGGAAGCGCTCGTTGGCGTAGAAATAGGCGTCGGCGTCGCGCGCGGCGGCCGAGCCGCGGCAGGCCTCGTGCGCGGCCTCGACGGCGGCCAGCTCGGCGTCGGACATGCGCCGCGCCGCGAGCCGCGCGCACATCGCCTCCAGTTCGGCCATGACCTCGAACATCTCGATCAGCCGCTGCGGCGTGACCTGCGCCACCACCGCCCCGCGCTGCGGCCGCGTCTCGACCAACCCCTCGCCCAGCAGCAGCCGCAGGGCCTCGCGGATCGGGGTGCGCGACACACCGAAGCGCGTGGCCAGCTCGACCTCGTCCAGCCGCGAACCCGGCAGGAGCTTGCCCGTGGCGATCTCTTCCTCGATGGACTCGCGCAGGCGTTCGGACAATCGCATCGATGACATGGCTGCATTCTAGGATTGAGGCTTTGCGTGCGGCCTGAGGGAAAGCATCCCTCGAATTTGGGGTAAACACTCGTCCGGCTGTCATATCTTGGATGCAAACTAGCCAAAGTTGTATTCAGACAGTTGCTGCCAAGACGCCTGACCGGCGCTTTGCCGCTGCGGATCCCGCCACAAGGAGATTTCATGACGATCACCCGCCGTGCCTTGGTCCAGGCCGCCGCCGTTGCTGGCCTGGCCCCGCTGACCTCGCTCTCGCGCGCCCAGGAAGGCACGCTCAAGATATCGCACCAGTTCCCGGGCGGCTCGCTCACCGAGGGCGACTTCCGCGACCGCCTGTGCCGCCGCTTCGCGGCCGAGATCGAGAAGCGCAGCAACGGCGCGCTCAAGGCGGCGGTCTATCCGGGCTCTTCGCTGATGAAGACCAACGCGCAGTTCTCGGCGATGCGCAAGGGCGCGCTGGACCTCAGCCTGGTGCCGCTGTCGTATGCCGGCGGCGAGGTGCCCGAGACCAACATCGGCCTGATGCCTGCGCTGGTGCCCAACTACGAGGTCGGCGCCGCCTGGAAGACGGCCGAGGTCGGCAAGCTGCTGACCAAGGTGCTGGACGACAAGGGGGTGATGATCGTCAGCTGGATCTGGCAGGGCGGCGGCGTGGCGAGCAAGAACGCCCCGCTGGTGGCGCCGGCCGACGCCAAGGGCATGAAGGTGCGTGGCGGCAGCCGCGAGATGGACATGATGCTCAAGGAGGCCGGCGCCTCGGTCATCTCGCTGCCGTCCAACGAGATCTACGCCGCGATGCAGACCGGCGCGATGGAGGCGGCGATGACTTCGTCGACGAGCTTCATCTCGTTCAAGCTCGAGGAGATCGCCAAGCACCTGACGACCGCGCGCAAATGGTCGTACTGGTTCATGCTGGAGCCGCTGATGATCTCCAAGGAGGTCTTCGCCAAGCTGCCCAAGGCGCACCAGGACATCATCATGGCCGTCGGCGCCGAACAGGAGAAGTTCGCCCAGGAAGCCGCCCGCAACGACGACAAGCTCGTCGCCGAGGTCTATGCGAAGGCCGGCGCGAAGGTCTACGACATCGACGGTCCCACGCTGGCCAAGTGGCAGGCGATCGCCAAGGCCACGGCGTGGAAGGACTACGCCGAGAAGAACGAGACGACCAAGGCGCTGATCACCGCCGCGCAGAAGCTGCTATGAGCGCCGCCCGGCCGCCAGCAGGCGCACGCTCCGCAGCCTGCGGCGCGGAGGCTTCCGAATGAACGCCGACCTGCCGCACGCGCCCGTCGGGCTGGCCGCCGCGCCCGCCGGCGCCGAGCTGCACCAGCATGTCGACGCGGCCACGCCGCGCTGGCTGCTGCCGCTGGCACGCGCGCTGGTCGTCGTCAACCGCGGCGTCATGGTGCTGGGCATGCTGGCGCTGCTGGCGTCGGCCGTGATCCTCACGTCCAGCGTCGTCACGCGCTACTTCCTGCATGCGTCGACCGACTGGCAGGACGAGGCCTCGGTGTTCTGCCTGGTCGGCGCCACCTTCCTTTGCAGCGCGTTCGTGCAGGCGATCCGCGGCCACATCGGCATCGAGGCGGTGTCGTCCGTCATGCCCGAGGCCGCGAACCGCGTGCGCATCGCCATCGTCGACATCGGCTGCCTGGCGTTCTGCGCCTTCTTCGCCTGGAAATCGTGCACGCTGCTGCACGAAGCCTGGTCGGAAGGCCAGACGACGTCGTCGTCGTGGGCGCCGCCGCTGTGGATCCCGTACCTGCTGATGTCGCTGGGCATGATGCTGCTGAGCGTGCAGCTGGCGGTGCAGAGCGTCGTCAGCGTGAACAAGCTGCGGCCGTCCGTGCGGGAGGGCGCGCGATGAGCATGGTCACGCTCGGCTTGCTGTTCGGCGTGGTCACCCTGGTGATCATGTTCTCGGGCATGCCCATCTCGTTCTCGCTGGGGGCGGTGGGCGTGCTGTTCATGGCCTTGTTCATGCCGGCGTCGTCGCTGGACACCGTCACGCAGAACGTCTACGAGGAGATGTCCAGCATCACGCTGCTGTCGATCCCGCTGTTCATCCTCAAGGGTTCGGCGATCGGACGGACGCGCGCCGGCCAGGACCTGTACGCGGCGATGCATGCATGGATGGGGCGCATCCCGGGCGGCCTGGGCATCGCCAACGTGTTCGCCTGCGCGCTGTTCGCCGCGATGGCCGGCTCGAGCCCGGCGACGTGTTCGGCGATCGGCAGCGCGGGCATCCCCGAGATGCGCCGGCGCGGCTACTCGCCCGGCTTCGCGGCGGGCATCATCGCCGCGGGCGGCACGCTCGGCATCCTGCTGCCGCCGTCGGTCACGATGATCCTGTACGCGGTGGCCGCGGAGCAGTCGCTCGGGCGCCTGTTCCTCGCGGGCATCGGGCCCGGGGTGCTGCTGGTCGGGCTGTTCGCGCTGTGGGCCGCGTTCCAGTACCAGCGCGAGTACCGCGCGGCGAAGCAGGCCTTCGACGCGGGCGGCAAGCCGTCGCCGCTGCTGGTGGACGAGCAGTTCACGATGAGCCAGCGCTTCGCGATGCTGCCGCGCGTGCTGCCGTTCCTGATCCTGCTGACCGGCGTGATGGTGGCGCTGTACGGCGGCTATGCCACGCCGTCCGAGACGGCAGGGCTCGGCAGCATCCTCGCGCTGGTGCTGATCGCGCTGATCTACGGCGTCTGGCGCGTGCGCGACGTCGCGCCCATCCTGTCGGCCACGCTCAAGGAGTCGACGATGCTGATGTTCATCATCGGCATGTCGCTGCTGTTCTCGTACGTGATGAGCTACCTGCACATCAGCCAGTCGATGGCGCAGTGGATCGTCGGGCTCGCGCTGTCGAAGTGGGTGCTGCTCGCGGCGATCCTGCTCATGGTGATCGTGATGGGCTTCTTCCTGCCGCCGGTCTCCATCATCCTGATGACCGCGCCCATCTTCCTGCCGCCGCTCAAGGCCGCGGGCTTCGACCTGGTGTGGTTCGGGGTGGTGATGACCATCGTGATGGAGGCCGGCCTGATCCATCCTCCGGTGGGCCTGAACATCTTCGTCATCAAGAACATCGCGCCCGACATCGCGCTGGGCGAGATCATCCGCGGCGTGATCCCGTTCGTCGCGCTGATGCTGGTGACCGTGGTCGTGATCTCGGCGTTCCCGTCGATCGCCACGGCGTTGCCCGACCTGGTCATGGGACCGCTGCAGCGGCCGGGAGGCTGACGTGACCGTCGTCGTCGAATCGCCCTGGACGCGCCAGCGCGACGACCGCGCGGCCCGCCTCGCGCGCGCGGGCTCGCTCGCGGGCGTGCGAGGCAAGGTGGTCGATGCGGACGCGACGATCGCGCTGCTCGAGGCGCTGATCGAGCCGGGCGATCGCGTCTGTCTCGAGGGCGACAACCAGAAGCAGGCCGACTTCCTCGCGCGCGCGCTGGCGGGCGTCGCGCCCGGGCGCGTGCACGACCTGCACATGGTGCAGTCCGTGCTGTCACTGCCCGAGCACCTGGACATCTTCGAGTCCGGCATCGCCAGCAGGCTCGACTTCTCGTTCTCCGGCCCGCAGTCGCTGCGGCTCGCGCAGTTGCTGGGGCAAGGCAAGCTCAGGATCGGCGCGATCCACACCTATCTCGAACTGTTCGGCCGCTACTTCGTCGACCTCACGCCCAAGGTGGCGCTGGTGGCCGCGCAGATGGCCGACCGCCAGGGCAACCTCTACACGGGCCCGAACACCGAGGACACGCCGGCCATCGTCGAGGCCACCGCGTTCAAGAGCGGCATCGTCGTCGCGCAGGTCGACCGCATCGTCGACGCGCTGCCGCGCGTGGACATCCCGTCCGACTGGGTCGACTTCGTCGTCGAGGCGCCGGAGCCCGCGTTCATCGAGCCGCTATTCACGCGCGACCCGGCGCAGATCTCCGAGATCCAGGTGCTGATGGCGATGATGGCCATCAAGGGCATCTACGCGGAGTACGGCGTGCAGTCGCTCAACCACGGCATCGGCTTCGACACCGCGGCCATCGAGCTGCTGCTGCCGACCTATGGCGAGCGCCTGGGCTTGAAGGGCAAGATCTGCCGCCACTGGGCTCTCAACCCGCACCCGGCGCTGATCCCCGCCATCGAGGCCGGCTGGGTCGAGTCGGTGCACTCGTTCGGCTCGGAGCTTGGCATGGAGGACTACGTCCGCGCGCGGCCCGACGTCTTCTTCACCGGCCCCGACGGCAGCCTGCGCAGCAACCGCGCGTTCTGCCAGGCCGCGGGCCATTACGCCTGCGACCTGTTCATCGGCTCGACGTTGCAGGTGGACATGGCCGGCAACAGCTCCACCGCCACGCTGGGCCGCATCGCCGGCTTCGGTGGCGCGCCCAACATGGGTTCGGACGCGCGCGGCCGCCGCCACGCGAGCGAGGCCTGGCTGCGCGCCGGGCGCGAGGCGCGCGGCGGCCTGTCCGGCGCGCGCGGCACGCCGCGCGGCCAGAAGCTGGTCGTGCAGATGGTGGAGACCTTTCGCGAGCACATGCAGCCGGCGTTCGTCGAGACGCTGGACGCCTGGAAGCTGGCCGAGCAGGCCGGCATGCCGCTGCCGCCGGTGATGATCTACGGCGATGACGTGACGCACGTGCTCACCGAGGAAGGCATCGCCAACCTGCTGCTGTGCCGCGACGACGAGGAGCGCGAGCAGGCGATCCGCGGCGTCGCCGGCTTCACGCCCGCGGGACGCGCGCGCGACCGGGCGATGGTCGAGAAGCTGCGCGCCCGCGGTGTCATCCGGCGTCCGGCCGACCTCGGCATCGATCCGCGCGATGCCACGCGCAACCTGCTGGCCGCGCGCTCGATGCGCGACCTGGTGCGCGCCTCGGGCGGGCTGTACCGGCCGCCGCGCCGCTTCCGAAACTGGTGAGGCCGTCCATGGAGAGCCTGAACTTCGCATTCGACGGCGGCCGCCCGCTGGCGCCGTTCGCGCCGACGCTCGTGGGCGTGGTGGCCTCCGGCAACCTCGAGGTGCTGGTCGAGCCGTCGGCGGATACAGGCTGCCGTATCACCGTCGACACCTCCGCCCGCGGTTTCGCACCGGTGTGGGAAGCGGTGCTGCGGGACTTCCACGAGCGCCACGGCGTCGCGGGCATCGCGGTCGCGATCCACGACATGGGCGCGACGCCGGCCGTCGTGAGCCTGCGGCTGGACCAGGCGATCGCCGCGATCGCGGGAGGCGCATGATGTTCTCGAGCTTCGCCGAGATGTCCGCACGCGAGCGCCTGGCGGCGGTCGTCGATGCCGGCACCTTCCACGAGTGGCTGCCGCCGTCCGACCGCGTGACGAGTCCGCACCTGGCGCAGCTGGGCGTGCCTGCGGCGTTCGACGACGGCGTGGCGATCGGCCGCGCCACGCTGGCCAGCCGCGCGGTGTTCATCGCGGCGCAGGAGGGTGGCTTCATGGGCGGCGGCGTCGGCGAGGTGCACGGGGCCAAGCTCACCGGGCTGCTGCGGCGCGCGCTGCGCGACCGGCCGGACGCGGTGGTGATCCTGGCCGAGTCCGGCGGCGTGCGCCTGCATGAAGCCAATGCGGGGCTGATCGCCGTGTCCGAGGTGATGCGCGCGTTGCTGGACGTGCGCGCCGCCGGCATCGCCACGGTGATGCTGATCGGCGGGGCCAACGGCTGCTTCGGCGGCATGGGCATCGTCGCGCGCTGCGCCGACACGGTGGTGATGAGCGACATCGGGCGCCATGCGATGTCAGGCCCCGAGGTGATCGAGTCCGCGCACGGCGCCGGCGAGTTCGATTCGCGCGACCGCGCGCTCGTGTGGCGCACCACCGGCGGCAAGCACCGCTGGCTGTGCGGCGACTGCGATGTGCTGGTCGACGACGACGCGCAGGCGTTCCGAGACGCCGCGATCGCCGCACTGGACGCGCACCGGCCGATGACGCTCGAGGAACTCCAGCGGGAGTCGGCGCTGCTGCAGGCGCGCGCCGACGCGGACGGCGACAACGCGGACGCGTTCGAGCTGTGGTCGCGCCTGGGCGTGCGCGAGTCGCGTGCGGTCCCCGAGCTCGACGCCGATGCGCTGCGCACGCGCCGCCCGGCGGCGGTGGCCGCGCTCGCGCAAGGAGCCGCGTGATGGACTGGCAAGCCGTCGCCGCACGCCTGTTCGGCTCGGACCATGCGATCGTCGCGGACGGCGACTTCCTCTGCGGCACGGCCGTCTTCGACGGCGCGCCGCTGGCCGTGGTCGGCACCACCCACCATGCGGCGGTCGGGGTCGACCTCGCGCTGCGGCAGGCGCGCGCGGTGCTCGCCACGGTCGAGGCACACCCCGGCCGGCCGCTGCTGCTGCTGGTCGACACGCAAGGCCAGGCGCTGCGCCGGCGCGACGAGCTGCTGGGCATCCATCGCGCGATGGCGCACCTGGGCTGCTGCCTCGACCTGGCGCGGCGGCGCGGCCATGCGGTGGTCGCGCTCGTCTACGACCAGGCGCTGTCGGGCGGCTTCATCACTTCCGGGCTGATGGCCGACGCGTGCCACGCGCTGCCCGAGGCCGAGATCCGCGTCATGCGCGTGCCCGCGATGGCGCGCGTCACCAAGCTGCCCGAGGAGCTGCTGGAGTCGCTCTCCCGCACGAACCCGGTGTTCGCGCCGGGCGTCGCGAACTACGTGGCGATGGGCGGCGTGCGCTCGCTGTGGGACGACGACCTCGCGGCCGGACTGCGCGCGGCGCTGGCCGATCGCGACACCCGTGATCGGCGCGCGCAGGAGGGCGCGCAGCGCGGCGGGCGGCGCGCCGCCGCGGACGTCGTCCGTCGCGTGCTGGAGGCGAGCTAGCCATGCTCCTGGCGGAAGGCGCCGTCCGGCCGGACACGCGGCCGCCGGCGCTGCTGCATCGGCAGCAGCTGCTGCGCCTGACGGCCGACGGCTGGTCGCGCGTGCTCGCGGCGCCCTGCGAGGACGCCGCGCGCCCCTGCCTGGCCCTGTGGGCAGCGCAAGGCTTGCCGCTGGTGGTCACGCGCCAGCCGGCATCCGGTGGTGACGCGATCGCGGTCGGCCTGCCGGCGCCGGCGCGCTTCCGGCGGCGGCGCATCGCACTGTCCGTCGCACCCGAGGACGTGCTGTTCCTCGACGAGTTCCCGCCGGCGGAGGCCGTCACTCGGCTGCTGCCGCGCGCGGCTGTCGCCCCGTGGCGGGCGCTGGTGGCGACGCTCGCGCTCGACGGTTGCCGCGCGCGGGTGTACGGCGGCTTCGGCTGGCAGGCGATCACGCGCCTGCCCTACGTGCACGCCGGGTCGGATCTGGACCTGTTGTTGCCGGTGGCCGGCGCCGCGGAGGCCGACGAGGTCGCGCGGCTGCTCGCGGCCGCGGCGTGGGACGGCCCGCGCCTGGACGGCGAGCTGCTGTGGCCGGACGGCGCGGCGATCGCCTGGCGCGAATGGCGGGACCATCGGCAGGGCCGGGCGGCGCGCGTGCTGGTCAAGCGGCTGCGCGGCGTGGCGCTGGAAGCCCCGGCATGAGCGCGACGATGCGGCGGCCCGCGGGGTCCGCGTCGATCGCGCCGGACGCCGCCGCGTTCCATGCGGCGCTGGGCCGCGCGGCCATCGTCTCGCTGTACGACGAGCTCGCGCTCGCGCCCAAGCCGGGACTGGTGTCGTTCGAGGACGCCGGCAGCCACCACGACATGGACGCCGGCACCTTCCTGCGCAGCCTGTTCGCGCTGCGCCACTACTTCGTGCGCATCGCGGCACAGGGTGCGGCAGGCGCCGAGTTCGCGCCGCTGGAGCGGCTGGGCATCGCCGCGGAGGCCCGCATGCTGCGCGCCACCGGCGGCGTCAACACGCATCGCGGTGCGATCTTCACGCTCGGACTGCTGTGCGCGTCCGCAGGGGCGGCGCGGGCCTTTGCTACGCCCTGCGACGCGACGACGCTGCGCGCCACGCTGGTGGCGCGCTGGGGCGGCGCGCTCGCCGCGCGCGTGCACGCCAAGCGCGACACGCACGGTGCCCGCGCCGCGCGTGCACACGGCCTGCGCAGCGCGGCCGAGGAAGCGGCGCAGGGCTTGCCCACGCTGTTCGAGTGCGTGCTGCCCGCATTGCGCGCCGCGCGCCGCGCGGGCGCCGACGATCGCGGCGCGAAGCTGCACGCGCTGTTCACGGCGATGGCCGAGGTCGACGACACGAACCTGGTGCACCGCGGCGGCCTGCAAGGCCTGCGCGACGCCAAGTGCCTGGCGCGCGATTTCCTCGCCCAGGGCGGCGGCCTGTCGCCCGGCGCGCCGGCGCGCGCCGCGCGCGCACATGCCCTGTTCGTCGAACGCCGCCTGTCGCCCGGGGGCGCCGCCGACCTGCTGGCCGCGGCGCTGTGGGTCGAGCGCGTGGAACGGCTTCACGGCGCGCGGCGATGAGCGTCGCGCTGCTGTTCCCGGGCCAGGGCACCCAGCATGCCGCGATGCTGCCCTGGCTCGATGGCGACGACGCGGCGCGCCCGGTGCTCGCGCGCGTCGCTGCCATGCTCGGCGAGGATTGGCGCACACGCGTGGCCGACACGGCCTGGTCCCAGTCCAACGCGGTGGCGCAGGTGCTGCTCACCGGCGCGAGCGTGGCGGCGTGGCGTGCGCTCTCGCCCGGCCTGCCGCGCGTGGTGGCCGTCGCCGGCTACAGCGTCGGCGAGCTGGCGGCCTGCGTCGCGGCGGGCATGATCGAACCCGGCGATGCCCTGGCGCTGGCCGCGCAGCGCGCCGCGGCGATGGATGCGTGCGCGGGCGACGTCGGCGGCGGCCTGCTCGCGCTGTCGGACGTGAGCGCCGACGACGTGGCCGCCGCCACCGCGCGTTGGGGGCTGGAGGTCGCGATCCGCACCGGCGAGCGCCGCTGCATCGTCGGCGGCGCGCGCGCCGCGCTCGCCGAGGCGGCGGCCGTGCTGGGTGCGCAGGGCGTGACCACCCGGCCCCTGTGCGTGCGCGTGCCCTCGCACACGAGCGCGCTGCGCGCAGCCGTGCCCGTGCTCGCGCAGGCGCTCGCAGGCGTGCCGTGGCGCCCGGCGCGCGTGGCCTGGATCGCGGGCATCACGGGCGCCGTGGTGCGCGACGCCGCACCGGCGCAGCGGCTGCTCGCCGAGCAGGTTGCCACCACCGTGCGCTGGGACGCATGCATGGACACCGTCGCCGAGCGCCGCCCGGGTGCGGTGCTGGAAGTCGGCCCCGGCACGACGCTCACGCGCCTGTGGCGCGAGCGCTTCCCCGCCATCCCGGCGCGTTCCTGCGACGAGTTCGCGAGCGCGCGCGAGGTGCTGACCTGGGTCGCCGACGCCGCCCGCGGCTGGTGATCGGCTGCGCGCGGATGCCCGTCGTAAGACGCCGGCCAGACTTTCGGCGCTAAGCTGGGCGGACTTCCCGATCCGCACCGAGAGCCGCCCTTGACGATCCCGCCGACGCCCAGCCCGCCCACCGCCCCGCCGCCCGCGAAGTTCAACGCGGGCGGTCTCGTCAACGGCGCGGTGGTGCTGGGCCTGCTCTATTTCGGGCGCGAGGTGCTGGTGCCGATCACGCTGGCCGTGCTGCTGAGCCTGCTCATCGCGCCGCTGGTGCGCAAGCTGCGCCGGCTGGTGCGTGCGCAGGTGCCCGCGGTGCTCGGCGCGGTGATCGTGCTCACGCTGATGGCGGGCGGGCTGGCGTCGGTGATCGTGTCGCAGGTGGTGGCCATGGCGGCCAGCCTGCCGCAGTACGAGAGCACGATCCGCGACAAGATCCACACAATCCAGGACGTGACGGTCGGCCGCGTGATGCAGGGCGAGACGGGCCGCATGATGAGCCGGCTCGGCGCGGAGGCCAACGCGGCGTCCGCACCGGCGCGCGCCACGCTGGAGGGCGCGCCGCTGACCGCCTCGGGCGCGGTGCCCGTCGAGTTGCGGCCGCGGCCACAGACGCCCGTGGAGGTGATCTCCAAGCTGTTCTCGTCGATCTGGGGGCCGCTGGGCCACGTCAGCATCGTGCTGATCGTGATGGTGTTCGTGCTGCTGGAGCACGAGGCGCTGCGCGACCGCTTCATCCGGCTGCTGGGCGGCACGGACATCCGCCGCACGACCCAGGCGTTCAACGACGCGGGCGAGCGGCTGTCGCGCTTCTTCGTCTCGCAGCTGGCGGTCAACGTCGGCGTGGGCCTGGCCGTTTGGCTGGGACTGATGCTGGTCGGCCTGCCGCACGGCATGCTGTGGGGCGTGCTCACGATGCTGCTGCGCTTCGTGCCCTACGTCGGCGTGGTCATCGCGGCCGGCAGCGCGGCGCTGATGGCGGCGGCGGTCGACCCGGGCTGGGGGTTGATGTTCGAGACGCTGGGACTGTTCGCCGTGATCGAGGTCACGGCCGCGCAGGTCGTCGAGCCGCAGCTGTACGGCCACAGCACGGGACTGTCGCCGCTGTCGGTGGTGGTGGCCGCGATCTTCTGGAGCTGGATCTGGGGCCCGATCGGGCTGCTGGTGTCCACGCCGCTGACGCTGTGCCTGGTGGTCGCCGGCCGCCACATCAAGGGGCTGGCCTTCCTGGACGTGCTGCTGGGCGACACGCCGGCGCTGTCGATGTCCGAGCGCTTCTACCAGCGCGCGATGGTGGGTGACCACGAGGAGATCGTGGCCGCGGCCCACGCGTACCTGAAGCGCAAGTCGTTCGCGCGCTACTGCGACAAGATCCTGATCCCCGCCCTGCAACTGGCCGCGGCCGACCTCGGCAAGCACAGCATCACGCCCGAGCAGCAGGCCACCGTCAAGGGCACGGTGGCGCGCGTGATCGAGTCGCTCGGCACCGACGCCTGCCGGCCGACCTGGCGCAACCGGCGCGGTTCGGTGCTGGACGACACCAGCATCGGCGCGCACCTGCGCCACGAGCGCGAGCGCGCGATGGGCAAGTGGCAGGGCCCGCTGGCGGTACCGCCGGGGTCGGTCGCGCTGTGCATCGGCCTGGGCTCGATGCGCGACGACCTCGTCACCGAGCTGCTCGTGCGAATCCTGCGCAACCAGGACATCGACGCGCGCCACCTGTCGCTGGACGACCTGGGCCAGGGGCCGCCGCCGGGCGCCGACCCGACCAGCATCGCGATGCTGTTCATCGTCAGCGCCTACCCGGCCGAGGAATGGGATCGCATCGCCGAGCGGCTGCCGGGCCTGCGCGAGCGCTTCACCGGCGCCGTCTTCGTCGGCCTGCTGCCGGACGGCGAATTCGCGCCGGCCGACGAGGCGATGGACGTGGTCGTCCGCTCGTTCGAGGAGGCCTCCGCCGAGGCGGCCGAGCGCTACGTCACGAAGGCCGCCGCCTGAGCGCCGGCGATCGGTCGTCGACCGTCCCGCGCGGACGGCCGCGGGTGTGCAAAACGTCCGCCCGGACGGCATCGACAGCGCGGTCGCGGCCGCCCGCGGGGCGTCCAAACCGGCGATACTGAAGCGACGAACTCGCGCCGCGCGCGCCGCGGCGAGCCCCAGAGACCCCGAGCATGTCCACCCGCAAATCCGGCCCCCTCGACTACAACGTCCTGCCCGAAGTCCTGCGTCCGTTGGCCGAGCGCAGCGAGATCCGGCGCTTCCGCAAGGGTGCGCTGGTGATCGACGAGGGTGACCGCGGCGATGCGCTGCTGATCATCCTGGCCGGCGAGCTGCGCGCCTTCACCGGCTCCGACACCGGCCGCCACGTCACCTACGCGCTGTACGGCCCCGGCGACTACCTCGGCGAGATGGGCCTGGACGGCGGCACCCGCATGGCCAGCGTCGAGGCGCTGTCCGACACCACCTGCGCCTATGTCGAGCGCGGCACGCTGCTGCAGTACTTCGCCGAGCGCCCGCAGTTCGCCTTCGAGATCATCGCCAAGGTGATCCAGCGCGCCCGCGTCGCCACGCTGGCCGCCAACCAGTACGCGATGAACGAGGCCTACCTGCGCCTGAAGCGCTGGCTGGACGCCGTCGCGCAGGCCCAGTTCGACGGCACCCGCCTCGTGCGAGAGCCGCTGGCCGAGATCGACCTGCCGCAGCGCCTGGGCTGCTCGCAGGAGATGGCCGGCAGCATCCTGCGCGACCTGGAGCACGCGGCGATCATCTCGCTGGAAGACGGCCGGCTGCGCATCCTGCGCGAACTGCCGTCGCACTGGTAGCCCGCCCGCCTTCCTGCGCGCAGCAGGACGTGTCAGGAACGACCCGACCTGGCGCGCCCGCGAGAAAAGCCGCCATCCTGCGCGAAGCGAAGCGGAGTCGCAGGATCCACCCCTGCGGAGGCGCTTGCACGTGCGTGGATCCTGCGACTGCGCCAGGTCGACGACCGCCGTCAGCTCAGGAACAGCTTGTAGACCGGGTTGTCCGTCTCTTCCACCCACGGGAACGCGAGGGTGGCGAGGAAGGTCGCCAGCGCCTTGTCGTCCTCGGGCGGCACCACGAGGCCCACCAGGATGCGGCCGTAGTCGGCGCCCTGGTTGCGGTAGTGGAACAGCGTGATGTTCCAGTCCGGGTGCATCGAGTCGAGGAAGCGCATCAGCGCGCCGGGGCGCTCGGGGAACTCGAAGCGGAACAGGCGCTCGCCCGCCGCCAGGCCGCTGCGGCCGCCCACCATGTGGCGCACATGCTCCTTGGCCAGTTCGTCGCCGGTGAGGTTGGCGGTAGGAAAGCCGTGCTTCTCGAAGTGCTTCGCGATCTTCTCGGCCTCGTCGCGCTTCGAGATGGAGATGCCCACGAACACGTGCGCCTCGTCCGCGTGCGAGATGCGGTAGTTGAATTCGGTGACCTGGCGCGGCGCGCTGCCCGGCGGGCCGATCAGCGCGCAGAAGCGGCGGAAGCTGCCGCGCTCCTCGGGCACCGTCACCGCGTACAGCGCCTCGCGCTGCTCGCCGAACTCGGCGCGCTCGGCGACGAAGCGCAGGCGGTCGAAATTCATGTTGGCGCCGCACGTGACGGCCACGAAGGTCTTGCCCTTGAGCTTGTGCGTCTCGACGTACTGCTTGATCGCGGCCACCCCCAGCGCGCCGGCGGGCTCGAGGATGCTGCGCGTGTCCTGGAACACGTCCTTGATCGCGGCGCAGGCGGCGTCCGTGTCGACGGTGATGTACTCGTCGACCAGCGCGCGCGTGACGCGGAAGGTCTCGGCGCCCACCAGCTTGACGGCGGTGCCGTCGGAGAACAGGCCGACGTCGCCGAGCGTGACGCGCTTGCCCTTGCGCACCGACTGGATCATCGCGTCGGAGTCGGCGGCCTGCACGCCGATCACCTTGATCTCGGGCCGCAGCGCCTTGATGTAGGCCGCAACGCCGGAGATGAGCCCGCCGCCGCCGATCGCCACGAACACGGCGTCGATCGGGCCCTGGTGCTGGCGCAGCACCTCCATCGCGACGGTGCCCTGGCCGGCGATGACGTCGGGGTCGTCGAACGGGTGCACGAAGGTCAGGCCCTCGTCCTGCTCGATCTGCAGGGCGCGGCCGTAGGCGTCCGAATAGCTGTCGCCGTGCAGCACGACCTCGCCGCCGAGCGCGTGCACCGCGTCGATCTTGAGCTTGGGCGTGGTGACCGGCATCACGATGACGGCGCGCACGCCCAGCCGCTTCGCGCCGAGCGCCACGCCCTGCGCGTGGTTGCCGGCCGAGGCGCAGATGACGCCGCGCTGCAGCGCCTCGGGCGCCAGGTGGATCATCTTGTTGTACGCGCCGCGCAGCTTGAAGCTGAACACGGACTGCGTGTCCTCGCGCTTGAGCAGCACGTGGTTGCCGATGCGGCGCGACAGGTTGCGCGCAGGCTCGAGCGGGGTCTCGATGGCGACGTCGTAGACGCGCGCCGTCAGGATGCGGCGCAGGTAGGCGCTGGCGATCGCCTGGGCCGACTTGGACAGGGCTGCCGGCGGCGCGGGCGCAATCCCCGCGATGCCGGACGAGCGTCCCGTGTCGGCATCGGAGGGGGACTCACGCAAGGGGCGTGCGGCGGACATCGGAGGCTCCAGTCGCGGGTGGGCAGAGCCGCAGGATGATACGGCCCGGCGTGCGCGCTGGCTTCTCGATGCGTCAACGGATGCCACGCTGCCAGCGAAAGCGGTGCGGCCAAGAAAAAGGCCCGGAGCTTTGCAGCTTCGGGCCGAATCCACCAGTTTTGAGGAGGTGGAGGAGACAACTTGCGGTCGCTTCGGCCAGTCGCGCGCCCCTCTTGGGCAAACGTTTGCGTCAACGACAATGGAGCCAGTCTATCCCACCGGTTGTTGCACCGCAATATATCTTCGCTGCCGGGCGTAGGGAGGCTTCTCGAATGTCCGCCGAAGGTGCGAAAAGCACGGTCGCGCACCATTTTGGACCGCGTTTTGCCGCGTCCTGAGGCGAACAGGGCCGAACTCGGCGTTGCACAATGGAGACGGTTCCAAATTTCGTCTGGAAGGACGCATGCACTGCACGATCAACTGGCTGCCCGGGACGGGCATGGCCTTCTCGGCCGAGACCGGCAGCGGCCACCTGCTGACCATGGACGGCGCGCCTGACGGCGGCGGCCGCAACCTGGCGCCGCGCCCGATGGAGACGCTGCTGGCCGGCGCCGGCGGCTGCACGGCCTACGACGTCGTGCTGATCCTGCAGCGCGGCCGCCACGACGTGAAGGGCTGCCAGGTGAAGGCGACCGCCGAACGCGCGGAGCAGGATCCCAAGGTGTTCACCAAGCTGCACCTGCACTTCACGGTCACCGGACGCGGCGTGCCGCCCACGGCGGTCGAGCGCGCGATCGCGCTGTCGCACGAGAAGTACTGCTCGGCCACCGTCATGCTGGGCAAGACGGCCGAGGTCACGACCAGCTTCGACGTCGTCGAGGCCTGACGGCCGCTCGCCGTGCGCTAGACGTAGTGCGCGGTAGCGGTCATCACCCGGGCCGCGAGGCGCATCGCGGCGCGCACGGGCGCGGGCAGGTCGACGCCGCCGGCGGCACGCGCCGCGTCGCCATGCGCGGCCTCGTCGACGCGCATCTGGTCGACGATGGCGCGCGAGGCCGCGTCCGCAGCCGGCAGGCGCTCGAGGTGGCTCTCGAGATGCTGCTCCACCTGCCGCTCGGTCTCGACGACGAAGCCCAGGCTCACGCGGTCGCCGAGCCGCCCCGCGGCCAGGCCGATCAGGAACGCGCCGCCATACCAGAGCGGGTTGAGCAGGCTGGGGCGGTCGCCGAGCTCGGCCAGCCGCTGCTCGGTCCAGGCGAGGTGGTCGATCTCCTCGCGCGCGGCCCGCGCCATCTGCGCCTTGAGCGCCGGGTCTGACGTGGCCACGGCCTGCGCCTGGTAGAGCGCCTGGGCGCAGACCTCGCCGACATGGTTCACGCGCATCAGCGCGCCCGACAGGCGCCTGTCCTCGGGCCCCGGTTCGGCCGTCACGACGGCGTCCGGCGTGTCGCCGGCGCGCACGGGCAGCGGCGTCGCACGTTCGGCGCGGCTGCCGCCGGACAGCGTTCGCAACGCCACTTCGGCGCCGCAGATCCAGCGATCGACAAGGCTCATTTCCATGCCGGAACGATACTCGATCGGGGCGGAAAGGCCCTGACTGCCACCAAATGGGGTCACTCAATGTGACGTTGTGTGAGGACAACAGGCCCCCGCGATTTCCGCCGCCATTCCTTTGCAACCGATGGCCCCGATGGTGCAATACGTCCAGCTTCCGATGAGGTTGCGGTCCTTGCGGTGAAACACGCCCAGCCGCGCCGCGACCGGAATCTCTTGTTAACCCTAGGAGATATTCGCAATGAAAAAGTCGCTGCTCGCTCTCGCAGTGCTCACCGCCGTGTCCGGCGCCGCTTTCGCCCAGTCGTCCGTCACCCTGTACGGCAAGGTTGACCTGGGCCTGGTCCTCGACAGCGGCAACGCCAGCGGCAAGTCGATCCGCCTGGATTCCGGCGTGACCGGCGGCTCGCGCATCGGCTTCAAGGGCGTCGAAGACCTCGGCGGCGGCATGAAGGCGGCCTTCCAGCTGGAAACCGGCTACTGCGCCGACAGCGCCGCCGGCGCTCCGAACTTCTGCACTGGCAGCAACCAGTTCATGGGCCGCCAGGCTCACGGTGACCTGACCGGCGCCTTCGGTGCCCTGAGCGCCGGCCGCCAGTACAGCATCGGCTTCAACAACCTGAGCACGATCGACCCGTTCGGCACGGGCTTCGCCGGCCAGATCAACAACATCGTCGATCCGTCGGGCATCCGCCTGAACAACTCGGTGACGTACGCGACCCCGAACATGGGCGGTTTCGTCGGCTCGGCTGAAATCGCCTTCGGCGAGCAGACCGGCAACTGGCAAGCCAACCGCGAAACCGGCGCGGGCCTGACCTACGCCTCGGGTCCCGCCTACGTCGGTTTCTCGTTCTACGATGTGAGCAACTCGGCGGGCAACGGCGCCGCGCGCAAGAACTACACGCTCGGCGGTACCTACGACTTCGGCGTCATCAAGCTCCACGCCCTGGCCCAGAAGTCCACCGGCCCGTCGTCCCTCGACGTCCTCGACCTGATGGGTGGCGTGACCATCCCCGTCGCCCACGGCAACCTGATGGCTTCGTACATCCATCACAACGACCGTACGTCGGCCGACAAGGACGCTCAGCAGCTGGGCGTCGGCTACCTGTACCCGCTGTCGAAGCGCACCTCGGTCTACGGCGCGTTCGCCCGTATCCTGAACCAGCACGGCGCGACCTTCACGGTCGGCAACGCCACCGCCTCCGGCACGGGCAACAAGGCGTTCGACCTGGGCGTCGTCCACAACTTCTGATCCTCGCCCGGCCTGGCCGGGACGATCAGCGCTCCGCCTCGCGCGGAGCCCCTGCGAGGCTCGTCTGCGGACGGGCCTTTTTCATTGGCGCAGGGCTTCTCCTGGCGTCTGCCGGGCCGGCCGGCCCGCGCATCCCTGCACGGCCGGCCTGATGGCGTCCGTGCCCACGCTGGACGGCGATGGCCGGCGGCTGGCGCAGATCGCCGGCGCGCTGCCGCACCTCGACGCGATCCCGCGCGGCTGCGCGTTCCATCCGCGATGCGCGAAAGCTGGCCCGCGCTGCGCCGAGGAGCGGCCCGAGCTCGCGCCGGTTCGGCGCACGCGCGCCGCCTGCTGGTGGCCCATCGTGGAGCGGGGTGCCGCATGAGCGACGCACGCGCGACGGCGCCCGAGTGCGCAGCCACGACGGCTGCGGCGCTGGTGGAGGCGCATGGCTTGGCCAAGAGGTTCGACCTGCGGCGCCCGCTGACGGAGCGCCTGCTGCGCCGGCGACGCACCGCGCACGATCCCCGACCCGCGTTGCCCGCACGCGAACGAGCGCTGCCGCGTCGAGCGGCCGGAACTGCGGGATTCAGGCGGAATGCGCGTAGCGTGCCACGCGGTCGAGGAAGGGCGTCTCCGAGGCTACTTGGCCGCGGCGGGCAGGGCGGGCGAGCTCGCGCCTTCCAGCGGTGCCGGCGGCGTGGCCGGACGGGTGCCGTCGGGCGCGCTCGGCAGTCGCGCGACGGGCGTGGCGGCGGTGCCGGCCCGCGACGGCAGGTACAGCGGCCCCTTCTGGCCGCACGCCGCCAGCGCGAGCACGAGCGCCGCGGTGCACACGGCCAAGACTCCACCGCGCGCAGGGCGGTGGTGCTCCGCTAGACTCGATCCCTGGCTTCCATTCATCCCACGGATTCTATCGACCATGTCGGCCCCGACCTTGCAGGACACCGAGTACCAGGCAGCCGCCGAGCGCGTGCTGGCCGCCATCGAGCGCCAGTGCGACGCCTGGCTGCAGCAAGGCGTCATCGACATCGACACCGGCCGCGCCGGCGGCCTGGTGGAACTCGAGTTCCCGGACGGCAGCAAGATCGTCGTCAACAAGCAGCCGCCGCTGCACGAGATCTGGCTGGCCGCGCGCAATGGCGGCTTCCACTTCAGGTTCACCGACGAGGGCTGGCGCGACACGCGCGACGGCGTCGATTTCTTCGCTCGCCTGTCCGACGAGGCGAGCCGCCAGGCCGGCGTCGCGCTCGCCTTCACCGCCTGATGTGGCGGCCGTCCTCGTCCCGCTGCCGCGCATCGACTTCGACCCGACCGAAGCCGGCGTGCCCTGGCGAGTTCTGACCGAGGCCGGCCACGCGTTCGTCTTCGCCACGCCGGACGGCACGCCGGCGCAGGCCGACCCGCGCATGCTGCACGGCACCGGCCTGGGCCTGCTCGCGCCCCTGCTGCGCGCGCAGCGCGACGCGGTCGCCGACCACGACCGCATGGCCCGGTCGGCCGCGTACCGCGCGCCCATCCGGTGGAGCGACATCGACGCGGGCCTGGCAGCCGGCCGCTTCGACGCGTTGCTGCTGCCCGGCGGCCACGCACCCGGCATGCGCGAGTACCTCGAGTCGCCGCTGCTGCAGGCCGCCGTCGCCGGCTTCTTCGAACGGGATCGCCCCGTCGCGGCGATCTGCCACGGCACGGTGCTCGCCGCGCGCTCACGCGTCACGCGCGGGGGCGAAGCCGGCCGCAGCGTGCTGTATGGCCGCCGCACCACGGGCCTGACGCGCCAGCTCGAGATGCTGGCCTGGCGCCTCACGCGCCATCGCCTGGGCGATTACTACCGCACCTATGCGCAGACGGTGCAGGACGAGGTGGCCGGGGCGTTGCGCTCGCCGCGCGACTTCCATGCCGGGCCGCCGGCGCTGCTGCGCGATACGGATCGCTTGCAGCGCGTGGGTTTCACGGTGCGCGACGGCAACTACCTGTCCGCGCGCTGGCCCGGCGACGCGCACCGCTTCGCCCACGAGCTGGCCGGCATGCTGGCCTGAACGTGTGCGGCGCGCGCCGCGCCGCGCACGTTCAATTGCCCGTCTTGAACAGGTCGAGGATGCTCTTCTTCTCGTCGTCGGTGCTCTGCGGCTGCGACTTGTCGTCCAGGCCCAGGCCGCTCACGCCATTGGCCGGACCGAACTCGTCGTAGTACCACTCGCCGTTGACGTTCATCACGCCCTCGGGCGCCTCCAGCGGCGCCTGCGGCACGTCCTTCAGCGCGGTCTGCATGAACTCGATCCACACCGGCAGCGCGAGCCCGCCGCCGGTCTCCCGATCGCCCAGCTTGCGCGGCGTGTCGTAGCCGATCCAGACGATGGCGGCCATCGAGGGCTGGAAGCCGCAGAACCAGGCGTCCATCGAGTCGTTGGTGGTGCCCGTCTTGCCGTACAGGTCGGGGCGCTTGAGCACGGCCTGCGCGCGCGCCGCGGTGCCGCTGCGCGTGACGGTGTTGAGCAGCGACTCCATCATGAACGCGTTGCGCGGTTCGATGGCGCGCATGTCGTCGCTGAAGGGCTTGGGCCTCTCCTCGTGCAGCACCTTGCCGCGCGCGTCGGTCACCTTCGTGATCAGCATCGGGTTGACGCGATAGCCGCCGGTGGCGAACACGCCGTATGCGGTCGACATCTGGATCGGCGTGACCGAGCCCGAGCCGAGCGCCATCGTGAGATAGGGCGGGTGCTTCTCGGGATCGAAGCCGAAGCGCGAGATCCACTGCTGCGCGTACGCCGGGCCGACCGACTGCAGGATGCGGATCGACACCATGTTCTTCGACTTCGCCAGCGCGGTGCGCAGCGGCATCGGGCCCTCGAACTTGCCGTCGTAGTTCTTCGGCTCCCACGGCTGGCTGCCGGTGGTGCCCGCGTCGAAGAACAGCGGCGCGTCGTTGACGATCGTCGAGGGCGTGAACCCCTTCTCGATCGCGCTGGAGTAGATGAACGGCTTGAAGCTGGAGCCCGGCTGGCGCCAGGCCTGCATCACGTGGTTGAACTTGTTCTTGCCGTAGTCGAAGCCTCCCACCAGCGCGCGGATCGCGCCGGTGGCGGGCTCGGTGGCGACGAACGCGCCCTCGACCTCGGGCTGCTGCGTCAGCGTCCAGTCGCCCTTGTCGGTCTTCATGGCGCGCACGATCGCGCCGGGGCGGATCTGCACCTTCGGGTCGGCCTTGGGCGACAGGCCCGACGTGACGGGCTTGAGGCCGTCGCCGGTCACGGTGATCGCGTCGCCCGACTGCAGCACGGCCACCACCTTCTTGGGCGACGACTCCAGCACGACGGCGGCCTTCAGGTCGTCGTTGTCGGGATGGTCCGCCAAGGCCTCGGCCACGCGCGCGTCGACGGCCTTGGGGTCGGCAGGCAGGTCGACATACCCTTCCGGGCCCCGGAATTGCTGCCGGCGCTCGAAGTCCATGATCCCGCGCCGCAGAGCGTGGTATGCGGCCAACTGGTCGGTGGAGTCGACGGTCAGCACGACGTTGAGACCGCGCGTATAGGCCTCCTCGCCGTATTGCGCGTAGACGAGCTGGCGCGCCATTTCCGCCACGTATTCCGCGTGGATCGGCGACTCGCTCGGCGCCCGGTATGTCAGCACCTGGGCATGCGCAGCCTTGCGCTCGTCTTCCGTGATGAATCCGTTTTCGAACATCCGGTCGATGATGTACTGCTGCCGCACCTTCGCGCGTTTCGGATTCGCGATCGGGTTGTAGCTGGAGGGCGCCTTGGGCAGGCCGGCCAGCATCGCGGCCTCGCCGATCGTGATGTCCTTGAGCGGTTTGCCGAAATAGATTTCGCTCGCCGAGGCGAATCCGTAGGCCCGCTGACCGAGATAAATCTGGTTCATGTACAGCTCCAGAATCTGGTCCTTGCTCAATTGCGCCTCGATCTTGAGCGCGAGCAGGATTTCGTAGAGCTTGCGGGTGAACGTCTTCTCGGTCGACAGGTAGAAGTTGCGCGCGACCTGCATCGTGATCGTGGAGGCGCCCTGGCTGCGCGCCTCCCCGACGTTGGCCAGGCCGGCCCGGATCACGCCGAGGTAGTCGACGCCACCGTGGTGGTAGAAACGCGCGTCCTCGATCGCCAGCACGGCATCGCGCATGACCTTGGGGATCTGGCCGATCGGGACGAACTGTCTCCTTTCCTCGCCATATTCCCCCAGCAACACGCCATCAGAAGAAAAAACCCGTAACGGTAATTTCGGGCGGTAATCCGTCAAAGCGCTCAGCTCGGGGATCTTTGGATACGCGACCGCAAGCCCGATGGCTGCGCAGATTGCAACACCGAGTAACAACGCCAACATCCCGCCGGCAATTGCCATAAGGCCGCGCAGGGCCGCCCGACCGGCCCGCGAGGACCAATGTCCAGCAGGGGTCCCACGGGGCGTCGGGGAGGGAAGTTTCGCGGGCGTGCTGTCGGGTTCGCTCATGAATGTGGGCCGGGATGTAAGCGCCGATTATAGAAACCGACAAGTGCGGCTTAAGCGTTCCGACCACCGGGTCGAAGTGCATGCAATGGCGGATATGCGATCGTCCGCGCAGTTTCCACCATGACTTATGGTGACCAAATGCCGGGAAAATGCGGGCATTCCCGCACACTAACTTTGTTTTCCTGTCGTTCTTGCTGATAGGATTGCCGCAAAATATCAACCCGGCGCTTCCATTGGGGCGCTGTCGGAGCATGTCCTCGTGTCATTTCTCGATCGCATCTTTTTAAGGACGCATCCGCCCATGATCGGGCTGGATGTCAGTTCCTCCAGCGCCAAGCTGGTCGAGCTGGGTCAGACCCCGTCCGGGGACCTGGTACTCGAGCGATTCGCGAGCGAGCCGTTCGAAAAGGGCTGGATCGCGGACGGCCAGATCGAGAAATTCGATGAGGTGGCCGATGCCGTGCGCCGCCTGGTGGCCAAGAGTGGCGCCAAGACGCGTGACGTCGTGATGGCCATGCCGCAGTCGGCCGTTATCACCAAGCGCATCGTACTGCCGGCCGGTCTCCGTGAAGACGAGATGGAGATGCAGGTCGAGTCGGAAGCTCATCAGTACATCCCGTTCTCGCTCGACGAGGTCAGCCTCGACTTCTGCGTGATCGGCCCGAGCGCCACCTCGACGGGCGACGTCGACGTGCTGATCGCCGCGTCGCGCAAGGACCGCGTCCAGGACCGTCAAGGCCTGGCCGAGGCGGCCGGCCTGAAGCCGGTCGTGCTCGACATCGAATCGCACGCTTCGCGCCTGGCAATGGGTCGCGTCATCTCGAGCCTGCCCGAGCAGGGCAAGGACATGCTGGTCGCGCTGTTCGAGATCGGCGCCGACACGGCCGGCCTGAAGGTGCTGCGCGGCGACGAGATGCTCTACGACCGTGACCAGACGTTCGGCGGCGCCCAGCTGACGCAGCTGATCTCGCGCCAGTACGGCTTCTCGTTCGAGGAGGCCGAGCAGAAGAAGCTCGCCGGCGACCTGCCCGAGGATTTCGAGTCGACGCTGCTGATGCCGTTCGTCGACAGCCTGGCCCACGAGATCGGCCGCGCGCTGCAGTACTTCTTCACGAGCACGCCGCACCACAAGGTCGACTACGTGATGCTGGCCGGCGGCACGGCGTCGCTGTCGGGCCTGCGCGAGCGCGTCAAGGAAGTGACCGGCTTCGCCTGCCGGGTCGTCAATCCGTTCGAGAACATGAAGTTGGGGAGCGCCGTGCGTGAAGGCAAGCTGCGGCGCGAAGCGCCGTCTTATCTGACTGCGTGCGGGCTGGCGATGCGGAGGTTCGTGCAGTGATTCTGATCAACCTGTTGCCGCACCGCGAAGCGCGGCGCCAGCAACGCAAGCAGGCGTTCTTCGCCGGCATCGGCTTCGCCGTGCTCGTCGGCGCCGGCATCGTCCTGGCCTGGTACACCTTCGTCAACACGCAGATCAGCACGCAGGAGGAGCACAACCAGTTCCTCACGAGCGAGATCAAACGCCTGGACGCCCAGATCGCCGATGTCGCGACCTTGAAGGCCGAGATCGAGGCCCTGAAGGCGCGCCAGAAGGCGGTCGAAGACCTCCAGGCCGACCGCAACATGCCGGTCTACCTGCTCAACGAACTCGTCAAGCAGACGCCCGAGGGCGTGATCCTGACGAGCGTGAGGCAGGACCACCAGCAGGTCAGGATCACGGGCGTCGCCCAGACCAACGAGCGCATCTCCGAATTCCTGCGCAACGCCGCCAGCAACTCGCCGTGGCTCGAGAAGCCGCAGCTGATCGAGATCCGTGCCCAGACCATGCAGGTCGCGGGCAGCAAGGATCAGCGGCGGATGTTCGCCTTCAGCATGAGCGTGACGCTCAAGCGTCCGCCGGCCCCGGGTGCTGCGGCATCGGGTGTCGCGGGTGCGGCTTCCGGCGCGGCTGCCGCTGGCGCAACGGCTCCGGCCGCTTCGACGGCGACGAGGTAAGCATGGCTACTGCAAAGAACAAGGGCCCGGACATCGGCGCCGCACTGCGTGGCGGACTGAGTCAGTTCCGCGACCTGAACCCCAACCAGCCCGGCCAGTGGCCGCTGCTGCCGCGCCTGACCGTCTGGGCGGTCGTGGCGATCGCCGTCGTCGTCATCGGCTGGTTCGTCGAACTCAGCTCGCAGGCGGATGACCTGCAGGCAGCGCGCGACAAGGAACCCGCGCTGAAGGCCGAGTACAAGAACAAGCTCGCGCAGGCGATCAACCTCGACGCGTTGAAGAAACAGAAGGAAGAGGTCCAGACCTATGTCACGCAGCTCGAGAAGCAGCTGCCGGGCAAGGCCGAGATGGACGCGCTGCTGACCGACATCAACCAGGCCGGCATCGGCCGCGGGCTCGTCATCGACCAGTTCATCCCGGGCGCGACCGAGACCAAGGAATACTACGCCGAGCTGCCGATCGCGATCCGCGTCACCGGCCGTTTCCATGACATCGGCGCCTTCGCCGCGGACATCGCCGCGCTCTCGCGCATCGTCACGCTGCACAACCTGTCGATCAGCCCCGATCAGAGGTCGACCGGCGGCGGCCTGTCGATGGAAGCCGTGGCGCGCACCTACCGCTACCTCGACCCGGCGGAGGTCGTCGAGGCCCGCAAGGCTGGCGCGAAGGACAAGAAATGAACCGTCTTCTCTGCATCACGGCGGGGGCGCTGCTGTTGTCCGGCCTCGGCGCATGCACCGCCGACAACGACGAGCTGATCCAGTGGATGGAGCAGCAGCACAAGGAAATCAAGCCGAACATCGCGCCGATCTATCCGCCCAAGAAGTTCGATCCGCAGCCCTACCTGGGCGTCACCGGTGTCGAGCCGTTCGGCACGCAGAAGCTGATCCCCGTGGGCGGTACGTCCAGCGGCAAGGGCAATGCGCTGCTGGCGGCCGCGAAGGCGCATGCGACGCAGGAACTCGAGTCGTATCCGCTGGACAGCATGACGATGGTCGGCTCGCTCCAGCAGGGCGGCAAGGCGCACGCGCTGCTCATGGTGGAGAGCCGGTTGCACGACGTGAAGGTGGGCGACTGGATCGGCCAGAACTACGGCCAGATCACCGCCATCACGGACACACAGATTACCTTGCGGGAAACCGTGCAAGACCCCACGGGTGAATGGATAGAGCGCACCAGCACCCTCCAGCTTCAGGAGAAGGCGCGATGAACAGCAGTCAGGAGAATCGGACTATGCGGAGTTGGACCGCGGGAGCAGCGCTGGTTTTGGCGTTGGGTTTGCCGCTGACGTCGTGGGCGGAGCCCAAGATCACGTCGGTGTCGGGTTTGCAGCAAGGCGGCACGGACGTCGTGCGTGTCGAGCTGAGCGAGCCGCTGTCGGCCGTGCCGGCGGGCTTCGCCGTTCAGGCGCCACCGCGCGTCGCGATCGACCTGCCCGGCGTGACGAACGCCTCCGGCAAGTCCAGCGTCGAGGTCAACCAGGGCAACATCCGTTCGGTGAGCCTGGCCAGTTCCGGTGAGCGCACGCGTCTCGTGCTGAACCTGAAGACTCCCTCGAGCTACCACGCCGAGATCCAGGGCAAGTCGCTGCTGATCGCGCTGGACACGGCGCAGCCGATGGCCACCGCCGCCGCCGTCGCGCAGCCGGCCGCCGCCGACACGCACTTCGCCGCCAGCCAGAACGCCGATGTCCAGGAACTGCGCGACATCGACTTCCGCCGCGGCGCCGACGGCGCCGGCCGCATCGTCGTGAACCTCCCGAGCAACCAGGTCGGCGTCGACCTGAAGCAGCAGGGCAAGGAGCTCGTCGTCGATTTCCTGCGCTCCAACGTGCCGGCGCGCCTGCGCCGTCGCCTGGACGTGACCGACTTCGGCACCCCGGTGCAGGCGATCACCACCACGCAGGCCGGTGACCACGTCCACATGGTCGTGACCCCGACGGGCTCGTGGGAGCACAGCGCGTACCAGACCGACAACCAGTTCGTGCTGGAAGTGCGTCCGGCCAAGACCGACCCGAACAAGCTCGTTCCGGGCACGGGCTACACCGGCCAGCGCCTGTCGCTGAACTTCCAGAGCATCGAGATCCGCGCGCTGTTGCAGATCATCGCCGACTTCAGCGACTTCAATGTCGTCACCAGCGACTCCGTCACCGGCACCGTGACGCTGCGCCTGAAGGACGTCCCCTGGGACCAGGCACTGGACATCATTCTCCAGAGCAAGGGCCTGGACAAGCGGCGCTCGGGCAACGTGCTGCTGATCGCGCCGAAGGACGAACTGGCTGCCAAGGAGCAGGTCGACCTCGAGGCGAAGAAGAAGCTTGCCGACCTGGAGCCGATGCGCATGCAGGCATTCCAGCTGAACTACACGAAGGCGCTCGACGTGGCCAACGGCCTGACCGGCACCGGCTCGCCCGGCGGCTCCGGCTCGCGCCTGCTGTCGCAGCGCGGCTCGGTGATCGCGGAGTCGCGCACCAACCAGCTGTTCGTCACCGACATCCCGTCCAAGCTCGAGGAGATCCAGGCGCTGATCGCCCGCATCGACATCGCGCAGCGCCAGGTGATGATCGAGGCCCGCATCGTCGAGGCCAACGACAACTTCGGCCGCGCGCTGGGTGTCAAGCTCGGCGGGACCGCCTTCAACGCGTTCCATCTGGGCGGCAGCAACTACGTGAGCCCGGGCGGCAACTACGAGGCCGTCGGCTACCAGTCGGGCCAGATCTCGGGCACCGTGCCGTACACCGATTCGCAGTTCGTGAACTTCCCCGCGCAGGCCGGCATCGTGTCCAGCACCGCGACGGCGGCCACGTTCGCGCTGTCGCTGTTCAGCTCGAGCGCCAGCCGCTTCCTGAACCTGGAACTGTCCGCCCTGGAAGAAGACGGATCGGGCCGCATCATCTCCAGCCCGCGCGTGATCACCGCCGACCAGGTTCAGGCCGTCGTCGAAGCCGGCGAAGAGCTGCCGTACCAGCAGGCCACCTCCAGCGGCGCGACGTCCGTCGCGTTCCAGAAGGCGCAGATCCGCCTGCAGGTGACTCCGCAGATCACGCCCGAAGGCAACGTGATCCTGGACGTCGAAGTGAACAAGGACAGCGTCGGCCGCAGCACGAGCGCCGGCTTTGCCATCGACACCAAGCACGTCAAGACGACGGCGCTGGTCGAGAATGGCGGCACGGTGGTCCTCGGCGGCCTGTTCCAGCAGATCGAGAACAACGTGACCGACAAGGTTCCGTTCCTGGGTGACATCCCCTTCCTCGGCAACCTGTTCAAGAACACGTCGAAGCTGCAGACGCGCACCGAACTGCTCATCTTCATCACGCCGCGTATCATCTCGGACCGCACGCAGGTGCATTGACGTCGCCATGACCGTACAACGCCTCCAGCGCCAAGCTCTTCCGCGCATGGAACGTCAGTACCGGTCTGGTGGCCGATCCCGGTGCGACCGAGCCGTCCACGGCGTCCTGCGATCTGTGCGGCCCGTGGCCGTGCTGCACCGGATCTGATCAGGGGACGTCACCGTTCAAGCAATCACCTTGGTAGGCATGCCCGGTTGTGGAAAATCCACGATCGGGCGACAACTGGCGCGCATGCGCCAGTTGCCGTTTCTGGACTCCGATCACGAGATCGAGCGCTACCTCGGCTGCTCGATCCGTGAGTTCTTCGATCGCGAAGGCGAGGCCGCGTTTCGCGACGTCGAGGAGCGCGTGATCCGCGAGACGCTCGCCGACCCCCAGGCGCGTGTCATCGCCACCGGCGGCGGCAGCGTGCTGCGGCCCGCCAACCGAGCCGCGATGAAAGCCCACGCCACCGTCGTCTACCTGCACACGCAGGTCGACGATCTCGCGCGCCGGCTCAGCCGCGACACGGCGCGCCCGCTGCTGCAGGTGGCCGATCCGCGCCAGCGACTGCGCGAGCTCTACGCGGTGCGTGACCCCTTGTACCGCGAGACGGCGAACATCGTCGTCGACACGGCGCACAAGTCGGCGGCGATGCTGGTCAACCTGATCTCGATGCAGCTGGACATGAGCGCAGGTTCGCGCGAGGACGCAAAATAGCGTCCGATGTCGACGACTCCCGAACTCCTTCGCACCGCGCCCGCCGCGGTCCACATCGACCTGGGCGAGCGCAGCTATCCGATCCTGATCGGCGGCGAGCTACTGTCCGATCCGGCCACCTGGGCTGCGCAGGCCAATCGCAGGGCGGTCGCGCTGATCGTGACGAACGTGACCGTGGCCGCGCTGTACGGTGCGGCGCTGGCCGCGGCGCTCGGGCCTCACTTCGCCCGCGTCCGCACCCTGGCGCTGCCCGATGGCGAGGCCTACAAGGACCTCGCGCACCTGAACCTGGTGTTCGACGAGCTCCTGGGCCAGGAAGCGGATCGCCGCACGGTGCTGTACGCGCTGGGCGGTGGTGTGGTCGGCGACATGACCGGTTTCGCGGCTGCCTGCTACATGCGCGGCGTGCCGTTCGTGCAGGTGCCCACGACGCTGCTGGCGCAGGTCGATTCGTCGGTCGGGGGCAAGACGGCCGTCAACCACCCGCTGGGCAAGAACATGATCGGCGCGTTCTACCAGCCGCGCCAGGTGGTGTGCGACCTCGGCGTGCTCGACACGCTGCCCGATCGCGAGATGTCGGCCGGCCTGGCCGAGATCATCAAGTACGGCGCCAGCATCGACATCGAGTTCCTGGGCTGGCTCGAGCGCCATGTCGACGACCTGCGTGCGCGCCGGCGTGACGCGCTCGCGCACGCGGTACGCCGCAGCTGCGAGATCAAGGCCCATGTGGTCGGCGCCGACGAGAAGGAAGCCGGCCTGCGCGAGATCCTCAACTTCGGCCACACCTTCGGCCATGCGATCGAGGCCGGCCTCGGCTATGGCGAGTGGCTGCATGGCGAGGGCGTGGGGTGCGGCATGGTGATGGCAGCGGAGCTGTCCGCGCGCCTCGGCCTGGTGGATGCGGCGTTCGCGCGCCGCATCGAGGCGCTGGTCGCGCGCGCGGGCCTGCCCGTGCGCGGGCCCGCGAGCCTGGGCCCGCAGCGCTACCTGGAGTTGATGCGCGTCGACAAGAAGGCGCAGGGCGGCGACATCCGCTTCGTGCTGCTCGACGGCGAGAGCCACGCCAGCGTGCGCACCGCGCCGGAGGCGGTCGTCGTCGAGGTCATCGCCGCATTCACCGCCTCGGCCTGAGCGCCGACGTTCGACGTGATCGCCAGCCTGCTCGTCGAACGCCCTCCGTACGCCAGCGACCCCGCGCGCTCGCGCGGCCGTCGCGTGCCGGAGGCGGCCGCGCCGACGCGCACCGAGTTCCAGCGCGACCGCGACCGCATCGTCCACTCGACGGCCTTCCGCCGCCTCGTCTACAAGACCCAGGTGTTCCTGAACCACGAGGGCGACCTGTTCCGCACGCGGCTCACGCACTCGCTGGAGGTGGCGCAGCTCGGACGCTCCGTGGCGCGCACGATGGCGATCGACGAGGACCTGGTCGAGGCGATCGCGCTGGCCCATGACCTGGGCCACACGCCGTTCGGCCACGCGGGCCAGGACGCGCTGGACGACTGCATGCGCGATCACGGCGGCTTCGAGCACAACCTGCAGAGCCTGCGCGTGGTCGACGAGCTCGAGCTGCGCTACCCGGAGTTCGACGGCCTGAACCTGACGCTGGAGACCCGCGAGGGCATCCTCAAGCGCGTCACGCTCGCCCAGGCGCGGGCGCTGGAGGCGGTCGAGCCGGGCGGCGTCGGCCACCGCTTCGTCGCCGGCCTGCAGCCCGGGCTCGAGGCGCAGCTGACCAACGTCGCCGACGAGATCGCCTACAACTGCCACGACATCGACGACGGCATCCGCTCAGGCCTGCTCGACCCGGCGCAGCTCGAGGACGTGCCGCTGTATGCACGCCTGCGCGCCGAGGCGCTGGACGCACACCCGCGCCTGCGCGGCCTGCCGCCGCGGCGCACCGTGCACGAGACGCTGCGCCGCATGCTGTCGCAGATGATCTACGACCTGATCGCCACCAGCCAGGCCGCGATCGATGCCGCCGCCCCCGCGAGCGTCCAGGCGGTGCGCGAGCTTCCGCTGCTGATGCGCTTCAGTCCGACGATGCGGCACGAGAGCAGCGAGTTGAAGCGCTTCCTGTTCGGGAACCTGTACCGCCATCCGGCGGTCAACGCCACGACCGACCGCGCCAAGGAAATCGTGCGCGCGCTGTTCGCGATCTATCTCGACCGGCCTGCCGAGATGAGCGACGAATTCCAGCACGCCGTCGACCGCCCACGTGCGGTGGCCGACTACATCGCCGGCATGACCGACCGCTTCGCGCTGAAGGAGCACCAGCGCCTGACGGGCCAGGTGCTGTTCGGCGAGTGGGCATCGCTCGGACGCCCCGCGGACTGAGCCTGGGCGGCCGCGAGCCCGCCGGCGGCCGGCCGCAAAAGGGGTCAGCTAGACTTGCCGCATGGCCCGACTGACCCGACTCTCGCTTCCCGGCCTGCCGCACCACCTGATGCAGATCGGGAACAACCGGCAAGCCATCTTCGTCGACGACGAGGATCGCCAGGCGTGGTGCGCGCACCTGCGCGAGGCCAGCCTCGTGGCGCGCGTCGACGTCCACGCCTACGTGCTGATGTCCAACCACGTGCACCTGCTGGCCACGCCGCGCGACAGCGCCGACGGCCTCAGCACGATGATGCAGTCTCTCGGCCGGCGCTATGTCGCGGCCTTCAACCGGCGCCACGGGCGCACCGGCACGCTGTGGGAAGGGCGCTTCCGCGCGGCGCTGGTCGATCCGGACGACTCGCTCCTGCCCTGCATGCGCTACATCGACAGCCACGCGCAGCGCAGCGGCCTGGTGGCCGAAGCCGCCGACTACGCCTGGTCCAGCTGCGCACACCACCTGGGACGTCGCCGCGACCCGTTGATCGTCGACCACGCCCGCTACTGGGCGCTCGGCAACACGCCGTTCGAACGCGAGGGCGCGTGGCGCGGCTTCCTGGACGAAGGCGTCAGCCAGCGCGAGGCCCAGGCCATCTCGCAGGCCACGCGCCGCGGCTGGCCCATCGCCGGCGTGGAGGGCCAGCGCCGCCTCGCCGTCCAACTGGGCCGCGAGACAGTGCCCAGACCGCGCGGGCGCCCGCGCCGGCCTTTGGCGGAACCGGTCGCCTGAGTTCCGGCGCCTGGTTTACCGGACGAGCCTCGCAGCGCAGGAAGCGGTCGAGGCCGGGGCGCGTCCCTGTCGCCCCTGCGCGACCTCCGAGGCTCGCGGCCTTGGGCATCTGCCGGGGAGGAACATCGCCGGCGCAATACCCGACCAAATTGCTCCGCGTCACCCGGACAACGGGTCGGCTGACGGCAGGACGCGACGATGGAAATCCTGCGGCACCCACGCCTCCCTTACCAAATGCACTGTTTTGGCGCATTCCATAGGCGTTCAGACCGCCGGATCAACTATGGCCCCATTAAAATACGCACCAGCATCGCACATTTGCATTTAATGACACTGACCCCTATTTAATGCCTTTGCCGGGGAAGGAGGCCTCGTTTAGTCTTCGGGTTTTCCAGCGCACCAAGGACCCGCCATGAGCAAGGCTGCCCAAGACCAAGCCAGCACGCCGATCGACATCGCCTCCGCGGCCGCAGGCGGGTTGTATGACGCCTCCAACGAGAAGGACGCCTGCGGCGTGGGCTTCGTCGCCCACATCAAGGGCCAGAAGGCGCACTCGATCGTCAAGCAGGGCCTGAAGATCCTGGAGAACCTCGACCACCGCGGCGCGGTCGGCGCGGACAAGCTGATGGGCGACGGCGCAGGCATCCTGATCCAGATCCCCGACGAATACTTCCGCGCCGAGATGGCCGCGCAGGGCGTCGAGCTCCCGCCGCCCGGCGAATACGGCGTCGGCCAGATCTTCCTGCCCAAGGAACACGCCTCGCGCCTGGCCTGCGAGCAGGAACTCGAGCGTGCCGTCAAGACCGAGGGCCAGGTGCTGCTGGGCTGGCGCGACGTGCCGGTCGACCGCGAGATGCCGATGTCGCCCACCGTGCGCGCCAAGGAGCCGGTGCTGCGCCAGATCTTCATCGGTCGCGGTGCCGATGTCATCGTGCCGGACTCGCTGGAACGCAAGCTGTACGTCATCCGCAAGACCGCCTCGGCCGCCATCCAGGCGCTCAAGCTGACGCACAGCCGCGAGTACTACGTGCCCAGCATGAGCTGCCGCACCATCATCTACAAGGGCCTGCTGCTGGCCGACCAGGTGGGCAAGTACTACAAGGATCTGGCCGACCCGCGGGTCGTGTCCGCGCTCGCGCTCGTGCACCAGCGCTTCTCCACCAACACGTTCCCGGAATGGCCGCTGGCCCACCCGTACCGGATGGTGGCGCACAACGGCGAGATCAACACCGTCAAGGGCAACTTCAACTGGATGCGCGCCCGCGAGGGCGTCATGAAGTCGCCGGTGCTGGGCGAGGACCTGAAGAAGCTGTACCCGATCAGCTTCGAGGGGCAGTCCGACACCGCCACGTTCGACAACACGCTCGAGCTGCTGACGATGGCCGGCTACCCGCTCGCCCACGCCGCGATGATGATGATCCCGGAGGCCTGGGAGCAGCACACGGTGATGGACGTGCGCCGCCGCGCGTTCTACGAGTACCACGCCGCGATGATGGAGCCGTGGGACGGCCCGGCCGCGATGGTGTTCACCGACGGCAAGCAGATCGGCGCCACGCTGGACCGCAACGGCCTGCGCCCGGCGCGCTACATCGTCACCGATGACGACCTCGTCGTGATGGCGTCGGAGTCGGGCGTGCTCGACATCCCGCAGAACAGGATCATCAAGAAGTGGCGCCTGCAGCCCGGCAAGATGTTCCTGATCGACATCGAGCAGGGCCGCATCGTCGACGACGAGGAGCTCAAGAGCCAGTTCGCGTCGGCCAAGCCGTATCGCCAGTGGATCGACAACGTCCGCGTCAAGCTGGACGAGGTGCCCGTGCTGGCGTCGCCCGCCAGCGAGGACGCGGCCGCGACGCTGCTCGATCGCCAGCAGGCCTTCGGCTACACCCAGGAGGACGTCAAGTTCCTGCTGAGCCCGATGGCCACGCTCGGCGAGGAAGGCATCGGCTCGATGGGCAACGACTCGCCGCTGGCCGTGCTCAGCGACAAGAACAAGCCGCTGTACAACTACTTCAAGCAGCTGTTCGCGCAGGTCACGAACCCGCCGATCGACCCGATCCGCGAAGCGATCGTGATGTCGCTCAACTCGTTCATCGGCCCGAAGCCCAACCTTCTGGACATCAACGCGGTCAACCCGCAGATGCGCCTGGAGGTCTCGCAGCCCGTGCTCGACTTCGACGATATGGCCCGCCTGCGCGCCATCGAGAAGCACACCTTCGGCAAGTTCAAGCCGCACGAGATCGACATCGTCTACCCGATTGCGTGGGGCCGTGAAGGCGTCGAGGCCAAGCTGGCGTCGCTGTGCGCCGAAGCGGTCGACGCGATCCGCGGCGGCCACAACATCCTGATCATCACCGACCGCCGCGTCGGCAAGGACTCGGTCGCGATCCCCGCGCTGCTGGCGCTGTCGGCCATCCACCAGCACCTGGTGCGCGAGGGCCTGCGCACGACCGCCGGCCTCGTCGTGGAGACGGGCTCGGCGCGCGAGGTGCACCACTTCGCCGTGCTCGCGGGCTACGGCGCCGAGGCGGTGCACCCATACCTGGCGCTCGAGACACTGGCGTCGCTGCATGCCGAACTGCCGGGCCAGCTGTCGGCGGAAAAGGCCACCTACAACTACATCAAGGCCGTCGGCAAGGGCCTGTCCAAGATCATGTCCAAGATGGGCGTCAGCACGTACATGTCGTACTGCGGCGCGCAGCTGTTCGAGGCGATCGGCCTCGATTCGGGCGTGGTCGGCAAGTATTTCCGCGGCACCGCGTCGCAGGTGGGCGGCATGGGCGTGTTCGAGATCGCCGAGGAGGCGCTGCGCATGCACCGTGCCGCCTTCGGCGACGACCCGCTGCTGGCCGAGATGCTGGACGCCGGCGGCGAGTACGCCTGGCGCACCCGCGGCGAGGAGCACATGTGGACCCCCGACGCGATCGCGAAGCTGCAGCACAGCACGCGCTCCAACAAGTTCGACACCTACAAGGAATACGCGCAGATCATCAACGACCAGAGCAAGCGCCACATGACGCTGCGCGGCCTGTTCGAGTTCAAGTTCGACCCGGCGAAGGCGATCCCGCTGGAGGAAGTGGAACCGGCCACCGAGATCGTGCGCCGCTTCGCGACGGGCGCGATGTCGCTCGGCTCGATTTCCACCGAGGCGCACTCGACGCTGGCCATCGCGATGAACCGCATCGGCGGCAAGAGCAACACCGGCGAGGGCGGCGAGGATCCCGCGCGCTACCGCAACGAGCTCAAGGGCATCCCGATCAAGCAGGGCACCAAGGTCTCCGAGGTGCTGGGCGACGGCGTCATGGTGGCCGACTTCGAGCTGAACGAAGGCGACAGCCTGCGCAGCAAGATCAAGCAGGTCGCGTCGGGCCGCTTCGGCGTCACGACCGAGTACCTCGTCTCGGCCGACCAGATCCAGATCAAGATGGCCCAGGGCGCCAAGCCCGGCGAGGGCGGCCAGCTGCCCGGCGGCAAGGTGTCCGACTACATCGGCAAGCTGCGCTACTCGGTGCCTGGCGTCGGCCTGATCTCCCCGCCGCCGCACCATGACATCTACTCGATCGAGGACCTGGCGCAGCTGATCCACGACCTGAAGAACGCCAACCCGCGCGCCGACATCAGCGTCAAGCTGGTCTCGGAAGTGGGCGTGGGCACCATCGCCGCGGGCGTCGCCAAGTGCAAGGCGGACCACCTGGTCATCGCCGGCCATGACGGCGGCACCGGCGCGTCGCCCTGGTCGTCGATCAAGCATGCGGGCTCGCCGTGGGAACTCGGCCTGGCCGAGACCCAGCAGACGCTCGTCCTCAACCAGCTGCGCGGCCGCGTGCGCGTCCAGGCCGACGGCCAGATGAAGACGGGCCGCGACGTGGTGATCGGCGCGCTGCTGGGCGCCGACGAGTTCGGCTTCGCGACCGCGCCGCTGGTCGTCGAGGGCTGCATCATGATGCGCAAGTGCCACCTCAACACCTGCCCGGTGGGCGTGGCCACGCAGGATCCGGTGTTGCGCAAGAAGTTCGCGGGCAAGCCCGAGCACGTCGTCAACTACTTCTTCTTCATCGCCGAGGAAGCGCGCCAGATCATGGCGCAGCTGGGCATCCGCAAGTTCGACGACCTGATCGGGCGCAGCGAGCTGCTCGACACCCGCAAGGGCATCGCGCACTGGAAGGCCTGCGGCCTCGACTTCTCGCGCGTGTTCCAGCAGCCGGCGATGCCCGCCAGCGTCTCGCGCCTGCACAACGACACGCAGGACCACGGCCTGGACAAGGCCCTCGACCGCAAGCTGATCGAGCGCTCGCGCCCGGCCATCGAGCGCGGCGAGAAGGTGCAGTTCATGGAGGACGCGCGCAACCTGAATCGATCGGTCGGCGCGATGCTCTCGGGCGAGCTGATCCGCACCCGTCCGGAAGGGCTGCCGGACCACACGCTGTTCATCCAGATGGAGGGCACCGGCGGCCAGAGCTTCGGCGCGTTCCTGGCGCAGGGCATCACGCTGTACCTGATCGGCGACTCCAACGACTACACCGGCAAGGGCCTGTCCGGCGGCCGCGTGGTGATCCGCCCGTCGATCGAGTTCCGCGGCGACGCCACGAAGAACATCATCGCCGGCAACACCGCGCTGTACGGCGCGACCAGCGGCGAGGCCTATTTCCGCGGCGTGGCGGGCGAACGCTTCGCGGTGCGCCTGTCGGGCGCGTCGGCGGTCGTCGAAGGCACCGGCGACCACGGCTGCGAATACATGACGGGCGGCACGGTGGTCGTCCTCGGCAAGACCGGCCGCAACTTCGCGGCGGGCATGTCGGGCGGCGTGGCCTACGTCTTCGACGAGGATGGCAAGTTCGCCGAGCGCTGCAACACCGCGATGGTGGCGCTCGAGAAGATCCTGCCGGCCGACGAGCAGGCCAAGTCCGTCGAGCGCGCCGTCTGGCACAAGGGCGAGGCCGACGAGACGCTGCTGCGCCAGATGATCGAGGCGCACCACAAGTGGACGGGCAGCCTGCGCGCCCGCGAGATCCTCGACCACTGGGCCGACTCGCGCGCCCGCTTCGTGAAGGTGTTCCCGAACGAGTACAAGCGCGCGCTCGGCGAGATCCACGCGAGGCAGGAGGCCGGCGCCACCATCGAGAAGGCGCGCGTCAAGGACGCGAAGTCGCAGACGGTTCCCGCGAAGTAAGAACCAGCCAGAGAACGTGCAGGCCGCGCGCGAGGAGCGGGCGGCCCGTCGCAACCAGCATCAGGAAGAGAACATGGGAAAAGTCACCGGCTTCATGGAGTTCGAGCGCCTCGAGGAGGGCTACGCGCCCGTGCCGCAGCGCCTGAAGCACTACAAGGAATTCGTCATCGGGCTGAAGGTGGACGAGGCCAAGGTGCAGGCCGCGCGCTGCATGGACTGCGGAACCCCGTTCTGCAACAACGGCTGCCCGGTCAACAACGTCATCCCCGACTTCAACGACCTCGTCTACGCGAACCAGTGGAAGCAGGCGTCGGCGGTGCTGCACTCGACCAACAACTTCCCCGAGTTCACGGGCCGCATCTGCCCGGCGCCGTGCGAGGCCGCGTGCGTGCTCAACGTCAACGACGATGCGGTGGGCATCAAGTCGATCGAGCACGCGATCGCCGACCGCGCGTGGGACGAAGGCTGGATCCAGCCGCAGAAGGCCGCGGTGCGCAGCGGCAGGAAGGTGGCGGTGGTCGGCTCCGGCCCCGCCGGCCTGGCCGCCGCGCAGCAGCTGGCGCGTGCCGGCCACGACGTGACGGTGTTCGAGAAGAACGACCGCGTCGGCGGCCTGCTGCGCTACGGCATCCCCGACTTCAAGATGGAGAAGTCGCACATCGACCGCCGCGTCGCGCAGATGCAGGCCGAGGGCGTGGTCTTCCGCACCGGCGTGGTCGTGGGCGAATGGCCCAAGGGCGCGAAGATCACCAACCACGCGAAGGAGTCGGTGAGCGCGGAGCAGCTGAAGTCCGAGTTCGACGCCGTCCTGCTGGCCGCCGGCTCGGAAGTCTCGCGCGACCTGCCCGTGCCGGGCCGCGACCTCGACGGCGTGCACTTCGCGATGGAGTTCCTGCCGCAGCAGAACAAGGTCAACGCGGGCGACAAGCTCAAGGGCCAGACGGTCGCCTCGGGCAAGAACGTCATCGTCATCGGCGGCGGCGACACCGGCAGCGACTGCGTGGGCACGAGCAACCGCCACGGTGCCAAGAGCGTGACGCAGTTCGAGCTGATGCCCATGCCGCCGGAACAGGAGAACAAGCCGCTGGTGTGGCCGTACTGGCCGACCAAGCTGCGCACCTCGTCGTCGCACGAGGAGGGCTGCTCGCGCGAGTTCGCCATCGCCACCAAGGAGTTCCTGGGCGAGAAGGGCAAGCTCACGGGCCTGAAGACGGTGCAGATCGAGTTCAGGGACGGCAAGCTGGCCGAGGTCCCGGGCTCCGAGAAGGTCTGGCCGGCCGACCTCGTGCTGCTGGCGATGGGCTTCACCAACCCGCTGTCGCAGCTGCTGCAGTCGTTCGGCGTCGACGCCGACGCGCGCGGCAACGCCAAGGCCGGGGTCGACGAGAAGACGGGCTACAAGACCAGCGTCGACAAGGTCTGGGCCGCCGGCGACGTGCGCCGCGGCCAGTCGCTGGTCGTGTGGGCGATCCGCGAGGGCCGCCAGGCGGCGCGCGCGATCGACCTGGCGCTGATGGGCTGCACGACGCTGCCGCGCTGACCGGTTGCCGCGGCCATCGGGAAACGGGCGCTGCGGCGCCCGTTCCTGTTCCTGCCGTGTAACTCCCGGCCTGCCCGCAAGCTCGTTGCAAGAATGCGACGATGATCATTGCCTAGGCAGGCTTTTAGGGGTTTTCCGTGGGGGTTCACGACGTGCGCCGCAGAGTTCGCACACAATGCGGCAGCGGGAAACCCCTTAGGCGCCCCGCCTGGACAGGATCCAGAAAGGTCGGTGCGCCGAAGCTGTCGCACCCGCCCCCTTCCACCTGAACGCCGCCCGAGGCGGCCGGATGCCGGCTTGAACTCCGACAAATTCATCGAGATCGATCACGTCACCTTCGGCTACGACGCCAGCCGCGTGATCCTGAACGACGTGTCGCTGCAATTCGCGCGCGGCAAGGTCACGGCCATCCTGGGCGGATCGGGCTGCGGCAAGACGACGCTGCTGCGCCTGATCGGCGGCGTCTACAAGCCGCAGAAGGGCCGCGTCGTGTTCGACGGCCAGGAAGTCGACGCACGCAACCGCGACCAGCTCTACGCGCTGCGGCGCCGCCTGGGCATGCTGTTCCAGTTCGGCGCGCTGTTCACCGACCTGAGCGTGTACGAGAACGTCGCCTTTCCGCTGCGCGAGCACATGAACCTCAGCGAAGCCATGATCCGCGACATCGTGCTGATGAAGCTCAACGCCGTCGGCCTGCGCGGCGCGGCGCAGTTGCGCATCTCCGAGGTGTCCGGCGGCATGGCGCGCCGCATCGCGCTCGCGCGCGCGGTCGCGCTCGACCCCGAGGTGATCATGTACGACGAGCCCTTCGCCGGCCTCGATCCGATCTCGATGGGCGTCACCGCCAACCTGATCCGCCGGCTGAACGACGCCACCGGCGCTACCTCGCTGATGGTGTCGCACGACGTGCAGGAGTGCTTCGCCATCGCCGACTATGCCTACCTGATGATGCCCGGCGGCATCGTGGTGGCGCACGGCAAGCCCGAGGAACTCAACCAGTCGACCGACCCGCAGGTGCGCCAGTTCATTCGTGGCGAACCCGACGGTCCGATCAAGTTCCATTACCCGGCCGAACCGTTCGCCCAGGCGCTGGGGCTGCCGCAATGATCGAACTCGTCAACTCGCTCGGGCAGGCGACGATCCGCGCGTTCACCGCGCTGGGCCACGCCGCCTTCTTCTTCATGGACCTGCTGCGCCACACGCCGCAGTCGGTGCGCCGCTTCGGGCTGGTCGTCGCCCAGATCTACGCGATCGGCTACCGCTCGCTGGTCATCATCCTGGCGTCCGGCTTCGCCGTCGGCTGCGTGCTGGCGCTGCAGATGTACTACGCGCTGGTGCCGTTCGGCGCCGCCGAATCGCTGGGGCTGGTGGTCAACCTGTCGCTGGTGCGCGAGCTCGGGCCCGTTGTCACCGCGCTGCTGTTCGCGGGCCGCGCCGGCACCGCGCTGACCGCCGAGATCGGCCTGATGAAGGCGGGCGAGCAGTTGTCGGCGATGGAGCTGATGGCCGTCGATCCGCGCAGCCGCGTGCTGGCGCCGCGCTTCCTGGCGGGCATCGTGTCGATGCCCATCCTGGCGATCCTGTATTCGGCGATCGGTATCGTTGGCGCCTGGCTCATCGCCGTCCAGCTGATCGGCGTCGACCCCGCCAACTTCTGGTCGATCATGCAGTCCAAGGTCGACATCACGCGCGACGTGGGCAACGGCATCGTCAAGTCCGCCGTGTTCGGCGTGATCTGCACCGGAGTCGCCCTGTACCAGGGCTATGAGACGCAGGCGACGCCCGAGGGCGTGGCCTATGCGACCACGCGCACGGTGGTGTTCTCTTCGCTGGCGGTGCTGGCGATGGACTTCATCCTCACGGCAATGATGTTTTCGACGTCCTGAAGGGCGTCAAGGGTAGGAATCGGAATCCGACATGGCAAAGAAAAGCACTGAGACCCTGGTGGGCGTTTTCGTCTTGCTGGGCATCCTCGCGCTGGCATTCCTGGCGCTGAAGGCGGCCAACCTGACCAGCTTCAACCCGGCCAAGACATACACCGTCCGCGCCCGCTTCGACAACATCGGCGGCCTGAAGAAGAATGCGCCCGTGCGCAGCGCCGGCGTGTCGGTCGGCTCGGTGACGTCGATCACCCTCGACAAGACCACGTACCAGGGCCTGGTCACCATGAAGATCAACGAGGGCGTGCAGTTCCCCGTCGACTCGTCGGCCAAGATCCTGACCGCCGGCCTGCTGGGCGACCAGTACATCGGCATCGAGCCGGGCGCCGACGACAAGAACCTGAAGAACGGCGACCTCATCAAGCAGACGCAGTCCGCAGTCGTGCTCGAGAACCTGATCGGACAGCTGATCTTCAACAAGGCGGCCGATGCGGGCAGCACGGCCGCGCCGGCCCCTGGCGCGTCGCTTGCCCCTTCTGCGGCCGCCTCGGAATCCAAGAAATGACGTCCCACGCCCCGGTTCGCGCCTTCCTGCGCATCGTCTCCGCCGCGCTCGCCCTGGCCGTCGTCGCCGGCTGCGCGACGGCGCCTGTGCCTGGCGTCGTCGACCGCCACACCGCCGGCCCGAAGGACCCTTACGAGCCGTTCAACCGCAAGATGTTCGCGTTCAACGACACGCTGGACACCTATGCGCTGAAGCCGGTCGCCACCGCGTACACCAAGGTCGTGCCGTCGCCGATCCGCACCGGCGTGCACAACTTCTTCGGCAACTTCTCGGACGCGTGGTCGGCCGTCAACCAGTTGCTGCAGGGCAAGCCGGCCGACGCCGGCTCGATGACGCTGCGCGTGCTCACCAACACCACGATCGGCATCGGTGGGCTTTTCGACCCGGCCACCAGCCTGGGCCTGGAGCGCAAGTCGGAGGATCTCGGGCAGACGCTGGGCGTCTGGGGGCTCGAGCCCGGCCCGTACCTGGTGCTGCCGCTGTTCGGTTCGTCCGACATCCGTGACGCCATCGCGCTGCCGGCCGATACCTACGTGTCGCCGTCGCTGCTGGTGGCGCCCAAGTACTGGAAGGAAGTGGCCATCGACGCGGTCGGTGTGATCGACACCCGCGCCGGCCTGCTGGGCGCGAGCCAGATGCTGGACGAGCTCGCGTTCGACCGCTACACCTTCATGCGCGACGCCTACATCACGCGCCGCCGCAGCCTGGTCTACGACGGCAATCCGCCCGAGCTGCCGGACGAGGATTCCGGCGAGGACGATTCGAAGTCGGCGCCCGCTCCGGCGGGCAACGGTGCGCAGAGCGGTGTCAAGCCGGCACTGCCCGCGGCGCCGGCGGCCTCGTCGGCGGCGTCCGGGGCCCAGTCCTCGGCGGCGGAGGGCGGCGTGCGCGTCGCTACGGCCGCCGCGCAGCCGTCGCCCCCGCCGTCGCAGCCGGTGCCCGCCCCGGCGCCATCGCAGCCCCCCAGCGGCGTGCAGCCGGCACCCGAGCCGGCATCGTCGCCGACGCTGCCGGTGCCCCGCGTCGGGCCGGTGCCCATTCCGCCGCCGCCCGCCTCGGGCGCGCATGGCTGAGGTCGCCGCGGCGAGCGACAATCGGCCCGCTGTCGAGCTGTACGTATCTTTGCATGTCGCCGCTGTGAACCGCTTCCGGGCGACCCACGTTAAGGAATGGAGCGATCTCCCGCTCGAAAGGACAGGAATGTTTCAACGCACGATTTCTTCGCTGATCTTCGCCGCCGCCACGCTCGGCGCCACCGCCGCGTTCGCCCAGACCGCGCCGGACGCCATGATCAAGCAGGTGGCCGGTGACGTCATCGAGTCGGTCAAGAACGACAAGGCCATCCAGGCCGGAGACATCGGCCGCATCCAGGGCCTCGTCGACACGCAGGTCATGCCGCACGTCGATTTCCAGCGCATGACCGCCGCCACCGTCGGCCGCGCCTGGAAGACGGCCACGCCCGAACAGCAGGCCAAGCTGCAGGCGGAGTTCAAGACGCTGCTGATCCGCACGTACTCGGGCGCCCTGACCAAGGTCAATGCGCAGACGACGGTCGAGCTCAAGCCCAGCCGCAACGCCGCGGAAGACGCCGACGTCACCGTGCGCACCGCCATCAAGGGCACGGGCGGCGACCCGATCGAGATCGACTACAAGCTCGAGAAGCAGCCCGCGGAGTGGAAGATCTTCGACGTCAACGTGCTGGGCGTCTGGCTGGTCGACCAGTACAAGAGCAGCTTCCAGCAGCAGATCGCCTCGGGTGGCGTCGATGGCCTGATCAGCGCGCTGGTCGCGAAGAACAAGGCCCCGGCGGCTCCGGCCAAGTGATGACGCAGGCAGCTGCGATGACCGCGCTGCCGGCCAGCCTGACGCTGAAGGACGCGCAGGCGGTGCTGGAATCGCTGCGCCAGTCGCTCGCCGCGGACAGCGGCGACACCTGGCGCATCGACGCCGCGTCCGTGGCCCAGCTCGACACCTCGGCCCTGGCCGTGCTGCTCGAATGCGCGCGCATGGCAGCGGCGGCCAAGCGCAGGCTCGAGATCGTCAATGCGCCCGCGCGCATGGCCGATCTCGCGCACCTGTACGGCGTCGACGGACTGCTGGGCGTCGAGGCGCCGGAGTTCAAGCCGGCGGCCAACGTGGGTGAATCGCAGCCCCAGGACATCCCGACGGTGCCGATCCTGCGCTGAAGCGCCTTCGCTCCGAACCGAAAGACCCGCCGCGGCGGGTCTTTCTCATTCGAAGGTCGAGTTCCGCCGGCCGTCATCCCGCGACTTCGCGCAGGATGACGGCGCGCGCTACTCCGGCGTCGCGTAGCGGCGCGCGCGCAGGTTGCGCTTGATCTCCTGCAGCACGGGCCGCAGGCCCTGGCCGAGGCGCAGCGCGACGCCCGTGGTCAGGATGTCGATGATCATCAGGTGCAGCATGCGCGAGACCATCGGGCTGTAGCGGTCGAAGTCCTCGGGGTGGTCGGCCGCCAGCAGGATCTGCGAGTGGGCCTGCGTCATCTGGGCGAGCGGCGAGGCGCTGGCCGTGATGACGATCAGCGTCGCGCCCTTCTTGCGCGCGATGTCGGCGACGTCGATCAGGTCGCGGCTGCGGCCCGAGTTGCTGATGATGACGGCGCAGTCGCCCGGGCCCAGCATCGTGGCGCTCATCACCTGCACGTGGCCGTCGCTGCTGGCCGAGGTGTTGACGCCGAGCCGGAAGAACTTGTGCTGCGCGTCCTGCGCGACGATGCCGGAGTTGCCGACGCCGTAGAAGTCGATGCGCTTCTTCTGCAGGCCCGCCTCGGTGAGCGCCGCGATCGCGCGCTCGAACGCGTGGCTGGCCGCGTTGTTGCGGTACTTCAGCATGGCGCTGACCGCGTTGTCGATCACCTTGACGATCAGCTCGCTCGGGCCGTCGTCCTCGTCCACCGAGCGGTGCACGAACGGCACGCCCTCGTTGACCGTGCCGGCCAGCTTCAGCTTGAAGTCGGCCAGGCCGTCGTAGCCCACGCTGCGGCAGAAGCGCACCACGGTCGGCTTGGACACGTGCGCGCGCTCCGCGAGTTCGCCCACGGGCGTCGACGCGAAGCCGCGCGGATCGCTCAGCACGAGCTTGGCGACGCGTTGCTCGGCCGGCGGCAGTGCGGGGATGGACGCGCGGACGCGTTCGAGCATGGCCATGGTCAGGCCTTTCGCGTTGTCGAATGCATCGGACGCGCGGCCGGGCCGCTCATTCCTCTTCCGCCCAGGCGAAGCCGTCGCGGGCGATCAGCGAGCTCGCGGCGGCGGGGCCCCAGCTGCCTGCGGCATAGGAGCGCGGGCCGTCGGTGTCGTTGGCCCAGGCGTCCAGGATCGGGCCGACCCAGCGCCACGCCTGCTCCTGCTCGTCGCTGCGCACGAACAGGTTCAGGCGGCCGGCGATGGCGTCCAGCAGCAGGCGCTCGTAGGCGCCGACGCGGTCGGTCGGGAAGGCCTTGTCGAAGTCGAGGTCCAGCGACACGGAGCTCAGCTGCTCCACCGCACCGACCTGCAGGCCGCCCTTGGCCGCCTGCAGGCGCAGCTCGAGGCCGTCCTCGGGCTGCAGCTTGATGATCAGCTGGTTGGCGCGGTTCGGGCCGCCGAAGATCGGGTGCGGCACGGGGCGGAAGTTGATGACGATCTGCGCATCTCGCGCCGCCAGCCGCTTGCCGGTGCGGATGTAGAACGGCACGCCGGCCCAGCGCCAGTTCTGCACCTCGGTGCGCAGTGCCAGGAAGGTTTCCGTGTGGCTGCCGGCGGGAACCTTCACTTCATCGAGGTAGCCGGGGACGGCGCGGCCCTCGATGTTGCCGGCACGGTACTGGCCGCGCACGACGTCGCGCGCCACGCTCTCGGCGTTGAAGGGCTTGAGCGAGCGCAGCACCTTGAGCTTCTCGTCGCGGATCGCGTCGGCGTCGTTGGTGGCCGGCGGCTCCATCGCGATCATCGTCAGCAACTGCAGCGCGTGGTTCTGCACCATGTCGCGCAGCGTGCCGGTGCGGTCGTAGAAGTCGCCACGCGTGCCCACGCCCAGCGACTCGGCCAGCGTGATCTGGATGTTGGCGATGCTCTCGCGGTTCCACAGCGGCTCGAACAGCGCGTTGCCGAAGCGCAGCGCCATCAGGTTCTGCACCGACGGCTTGCCCAGGTAGTGGTCGATGCGGAACGCCTGCTTCTCGGTGAACACCGACTTCACGACGCGGTTGATCTCCTGCGCGCTGGCCAGGTCGTGGCCCAGCGGCTTCTCGAGCACGACGCGCACGTGCGGGCCGTTCAGCTTCGCGGCGCCCAGCTGCTCGCAGATCTGCGGGAACAGGTGCGGGCTGGTGGCCAGGTACAGCACGGCGGTGTCGGCGCCGCGGGCGTCGATCCATTCCTTCAGGCCGGCGTAGTCGTCCGGCTTGGACAGGTCCATGCGGCGGTAGTGCAGCAGCTCGGCGAAACGCGCGAACTCCTCGTCGCTGGGCTGTTTGGAGCGCTCGACCTCGACGAAGCGCTCCTTGATGAACGTGCGGTATTCGTCGTCGGTGCGCTCGTCGCGCGCGACGGCCAGGATGCGGCCACCCTCGGGCAGCTTGCCGTGGCGGAACGCCTGGAACAGCGCGGGCATCAGCTTTCTCCAGGTGAGGTCGCCGGTGCCGCCGAAGAATACGAGATCGAATGACATGGTGTTGTCTTGTGGAGCAGGATGGGAACCCGTCGCGACGCCGCTGCCGGGGCTTGCCTGGAAGTAGTGGTGGTGTAACTTTGTTTCAGGAATAATGATGCACAAGTTTCTTCCCGCGGTCAAATCCGCCGCCCGCCTTCTCTCCAGGGGATGACATGAACCAGCTCGACCAACTCAAGGCCGTCACCGTCGTGGTGGCCGACACCGGCAACTTCAAGCAGATGGCGCAGTACGCCCCGCGCGACGCCACCACCAACCCGTCACTGATCCTGAAGGCTGTCCAGCAGGCCGACTACGCGCCGCTGCTGACCGACACGGTCGTCGCCCACAAGGGCAAACCGCTGGCCGACGTGGTCGACCAGGTGCTCGTGCGCTTCGGCCTCGAGATCCTGAAGGTCGTCCCCGGCCGCGTCTCGACCGAGGTCGACGCGCGCCTGTCGTTCGACACCCCGGCCACCGTGGCCCGGGCGCGCGGCATCATCAAGCTCTACGAGGCCGCGGGCATCGGCCGCGAGCGCGTGCTGATCAAGATCGCGTCGACGTGGGAAGGCATCGCCGCCGCGCGCCAGCTCGAGGCCGAGGGCATCCACTGCAACCTGACGCTGCTGTTCGGCTTCTGCCAGGCCGTGGCCTGCGGCGACGGCGGCATCACGCTGATCTCGCCCTTCGTCGGCCGCATCTACGACTGGTACAAGAAGCAGGCCGGCGCGAAGTGGGACGAGGCGGCGCAGGCCGGCGTCAACGACCCGGGCGTGCAGTCGGTCACGCGCATCTTCAACTACTACAAGAAGTTCGGCATCAAGACCGAGGTGATGGGCGCCAGCTTCCGCAACGTCGGCCAGATCCAGGCGCTGGCGGGTTCCGACCTGCTCACGATCAGCCCCGAGCTGCTGGGCGCGCTGCAGTCGGACTCCGGCTCGCTGCCCAAGGTGCTCGATGCCGAGGCCGCGCGGGCGCTGCCGCTGGAGCGCGTGCACTTCGACGAGCCCGCGTTCCGCTTCGCGCTCAACGAGGACGCGATGGCCACCGAGAAGCTCGCCGAGGGCATCCGCGCCTTCGCCGCGGACTCGGTCAAGCTCGACGCGCTGATCGAGGGCGCGCGATGAGTGTTGTCCGCTGCGACCAGACGGACGCCTGGAAGGCACTGCAGGCGCACTACGACGCGAGCGGCCGGCAGTTCGACCTGCGCGCCGCGTTCGCATCGGACGCCGGGCGCTTCGACCACTTCGCCATCGAGGCGCCCGGTGTCTTCGCCGACCTGTCGAAGAACCGCTGGGACGCCGGCACCCGGGCGCTGCTGACCGGCCTCGCCGCCGAGTGCGGGCTTGAGGCCCGGCGCGATGCGATGTTCGCCGGCGAGCCGATCAACCTCACCGAGGGCCGTGCCGTGCTGCACACCGCACTGCGCGCCCCGTCGAACGCAGCGCCGGTCAGCGCGGTGACGGACGCCGCCATCGGCGAAGTGCATTCCGTGCTCGACCCGCTGCTCGCCTACGCGGAACGCGTGCGCGCGCAGGCCGGGACGCAGTTCACCGACGTCCTCAACATCGGCATCGGCGGCTCCGACCTGGGCCCGCAGATGGCGGTGATCGCGCTGCAGGAGTTCGTGCATCCGCAGCTGCGCTTCCACTTCGTCTCCAACGTCGACGGCCACGACATCGCGCCGGTGCTCGCACGCCTGGATCCCACGAGGACGCTGGTGATCGTCGCATCCAAGACGTTCACGACGCAGGAGACGCTGGCCAACGCCAATGTCGCGCGCGAGTGGTTCATGGCCAACGGCGGCACCGATGTCGCGACGCATTTCGTGGGCGTCACCACCAACATCGAGGCGGCGGCGAAGTTCGGCATCACCACCACCTTCGGCTTCTGGGACTGGGTGGGCGGCCGCTACTCGCTGTGGAGCGCGATCGGCCTGTCGATCGCGATCGCCATCGGCGCCGACGGCTTCAAGGAGTTCCTCGCCGGCGCGCACGCGATGGACGAGCACTTCCGCACGGCGCCGCTGGCGCGCAACCTGCCGGTGCAGCTCGCGCTGATCGATGTCTGGTACCGCAACTTCCACGGCTTCACGAGCCGCAGCGTCGCCCCGTACCACCAGGGCCTCAAGCGCTTCCCGGCCTACCTGCAGCAGCTGGAGATGGAATCCAACGGCAAGCGCGTCGACGTCGACGGCCGCGCCGTGCCGTTCGCCACCAGCCCCGTCGTGTGGGGCGAGCCCGGCACCAACGGCCAGCATGCGTACTTCCAGATGCTGCACCAGGGCACCGACGTCGTGCCCGTTGAGTTCATCGCGGTGAAGAAGCCGGCCGCGGGACACGATGGCGCCTACGCCGACCTGCACGTCAAGCTGCTGGCCAACTGCCTCGCGCAGTCGCAGGCGCTGATGCAGGGCAAGGCGCCGGCCGAGGCGGCCCAGGAAGCGCCGCCGACGGCCTCGCGCACGATCGCGCGCGAGGTCATCGCCGAGCATCGCGGCTTCCCCGGCAACCGGCCCAGCACGACGCTGGTGCTGGAGGCGCTCACGCCGCGTACGCTGGGCGCGCTGATCGCGCTGTACGAGCACCGCGTGTTCTGCAGCGGCGCGCTGTGGGGCATCAACAGCTTCGACCAGTGGGGCGTGGAACTCGGCAAGGCGCTGTGCAACGCGCTGCTGCCGCGCCTGGCCAGCGGTGCCACGGACGGGCTCGATTCGTCGACGGCCGGACTGCTGACGCGGTTGATCGCCAAGTGACGTCATGACGAGCCGGCTCGCTCCGGCGCGGCCGGGCGCTCGCCGGCCGGGGCGGCGATCGGGTTGTTCGAGAGGTGTTGAAATGGCGGGACGGTCCGACTCGCGGGCCGCGTCCTGCCCTTCGATCCACGATGACTGCTGACTCCAGGCCCGACCGCGCCCTCGTCTTCGACTTCGGCCGCGTGCTGTTCCGCTGGCGCCCCGATGCGCTGCTGGCCGAGGTGCTGCCGCACCGCGCCACCGACCCCGAGAGCACGAAGCACTGGGTCGGCCAGGTCTTCCAGGCCTATGGAGGCGACTGGGGCGAGTTCGACCGCGGCACCGTCGAGCCCGAGGAGCTCGCGCGCCGCATCGCCGCGCGCACCGGCCTCGGCGAGGACGAGGTCGCCGCCGTCATCGCGGCCTGCCCCGGCGAGCTCGAGCCGCTGCCCGACACGGTGGCCTGGCTGCGCCGGCTGCACGAGCGCGGCGTGCCGCTGCACTACCTGTCGAACATGCCCGAGCCGTTCGCGCAGCATTTCGAGCGCACGCATGACTTCATGCGGCTGTTCGAGTCCGGCGTGTTCTCGTCGCGCGTGCAGCTGATCAAGCCCGATCCGGCGATCTTCCGGCACGCAGCCGAGGTGTTCGCCCGCGCGCCATCGAACCTGCTGTTCCTCGACGACCACGAGCCCAACATCGTGGCCGCCCGCGCCGCCGGCTGGCAGGCCGTCCACTTCCTCGACGCCGCGCAGGCCGAGGCCGAGGTGCGTGCGCTGGGGTGGTGAGGCCACTGTCGCGCAAGGGGCACGCCGCACATTCCCTCGCGCAGGCACGGGCCAAAACAAGTAACCTTGGCGTGACGCGATGACTGCGCGCGGTGGTGGCGTCCATGGCGCGATGGCGCCGGAAGTCCGGACCGACCGCAGCCCGCGTCGACGAACAGGGCGGGCCTGTCACCCCGCCGGGGAACCGATCCGATGTCCAAGATCCTCGTCGTGGACGACCTCCGCGACAGCGCCGACAGCCTGGCCCTGCTCTTCGACGCGATGGGCCACCAGACGATGACGTCCTACGACGGCCGCGAGGCGGTCGAGGCGGCGCAGTCGTTCGAGCCGGACATCGTGTTCCTGGACATCAACATGCCCATCCTGGACGGCTACGGCGCGGCGCGTTCGCTGCGCGATGCACGAGCCGAGGCGCCGCCGGTGCTGGTGGCGCTGACGGCGGTGTCCGGTCCCGATGCCAGGCGCAAGGCCGACGACGCCGGCTTCGACTTCTACGTCACCAAGCCGGCCGACTTCAACGTGCTGATCACCATCGTCGACGACCTGTCGCGGCGGATGGCCAGCCGGCCCCACTAGCCTTCAGGCCGCAAGCTCGTGCGCGCGCCGCCGCGCCCGGGCGCGGCGGAACTGGCGGTCCGTGCCGAAGCCGGCGAGCTCGACGGCCTGCGACAGCGGCAGTCCGCGCGCGATCGCCTGCTCGGCCAGGCCGCTGCGCACATGTTCCACGTAGTCGCGCGGCGAGATGCCGGCGTGGTCCTTGAACAGGCGCGCCAGGTGGCGCGGCGTCACATGGGCCACGGCGGCCAGCGCCGGCAGGTCCCACTCGTGGCCGGGCCGCTCGCACACCGCGTTCTGCACGCGGTGCACGGCGGGGTGCAAATGGTTGCGGCCGTCCAGCAGCGGCGAGCGCTGCGGGTCGTCGGCGCCGCGGCGCTGGAACACGACCATGGTCTCGGCCACCGCCGCGGCCACGGCGTCCCCGCAGACGCTGCCGATGCAGTGCAGCGCCAGGTCGATGCCGGCCGTGATGCCGGCGCTGGACCACAGCGGCCCGTCGACGACGAACACCCGGTTCGCGCACACCTGGGCCTGCGGCGCCAGCGCGGCCAGCGCCTCGAGGTGCTCGTGATGCGTCGTGACCTGGCGCCGCCCGACCAGCCCGGCGTCGGCGGCCAGCAGCGTGCCGACACATACGGTCAGCAGGCGGTGTGTGTTCGCGCCGACGGGCGTCGCGCGCGCGAGCGCGGGGGCGACCACCGTCGACAGCCAGTGCCGCGCGCCGAGCCAGCCGTTGCGCTGCATCGTCGGCAACGCGTCCTTCAGGCCGGGCCGCCCCAGCAGCACGACCCAGGCTCCGGGCGGCAGCTCGTCCGGCAACGGCTCCAGGCCCGACAGCTGCAGGCCGATCGACGTCGTCGCTTCGGGCTGGGCGCCGACGTAGCGCAGCCGGAAGGCCGGCGGCTGCCCGCGCGCGGCGAGCTGCTGGTTGGCCAGCCGCAGGGCCTCGGCGGGGCCGACCAGGTCCAGCAGCAGCGTCTCGGGCAGCACCAGGAACAGGACGTCGATCATGGCGGTCACGGGCCCCCGCGCGTCAGTGGGCGCGGGCCAGCGCCTGCTCCACCGACACCAGCGTCGCGAAGCGGTCCACCAGAACGGTCTCGGTGCGCTCGCGGATCTCGGCGGCGCTGAGCGTGCGGCCCGATGGCGTCTTCATGTCGAAGGTGAGCGTCGCATCGCCGCAGAAGTCGACCTCCCAGCCCTCGTCGCTGGCGTGGCGCGTGGTCGTCTCGCAGCACTGCTCGGTGCGGATGCCGGCGACGATCAGGCGGCGGATGCCGTTGCGCACCAGCCAGTTGGCCAGCGGCGTGCCCACCAGCGAGCTGTGGCGGTGCTTCTCGATCGTCAGCGCGGCCTCGAAGTCGGCCAGGCCGGTGAGCGGGCGGACGAACGGGCCGCCGTGCGCGAACGGGTTGTCCGGCGTCTGCGGACCGTCGGTGTGGAACACGCGCACGATCGGGATGCCGCGCGCCTGCGCGCCGTCGATGAGCGCGTTGGCGTGCCGGAGGAATACGTCGGCGCCAGATTGCGACCAGTACGGGCGCTGCGGGAAGGACTCCTGGACGTCGATCATGATCAGGGCGGTCTGCATGGCTTCTCTCCTGTGGTTGGATGACAGGATGTTGCCCTCCGGCGGCCATTCTGGCAGGGCCGCCGCGCGACAGCTTGCGGACGTTTCAGGACACGGGGCCGGTTCACGCCTTCTGCTCGGCCACCCGGATTGCCGGTGGCCTGCGAGGGCGCGCATTTGCTGTGAACAGCCCTAACGCCAGGCGGCCATCCCGTCGATGGCCTGGGTCGCCGCGGCGCGCGACTGCGCGATCACGGCCTGCTTCCAGTCGGGCGTGTCGGTGAAGAACGCCTGGCGCATGGCGGCGCGCGCGAACTCGGCGTGCTCGTCGTGCGCCTGGCGCCGGCGTGCCAGCCAGTGGTCGTAGCGCAGCGCGCGCAGCACGGCCTCGGCGGGCTGCGTGCCGAACTCCAGCGTGATGCCGGCATAGGCCGCCTGCGGGCATTCGTCGTAGGCGGCGTGCCAGAGGTTGCCGTGCAGGTCGGACGACGTCGACGAGCCGTCGTCGGTGAACGTGATGCGGTTGCCCCACCACGCCTTCGCGCGGTGCTTGGCGCCGTCCTCGTCGCGCGCCGCGAAGATGCGTTCGCCGACGCCGCTCTCGCCGAGCCCGCTGTGCAGGTCGATCCAGCCCAGCAGGCGACAGCGGCTGGCGTGCTGGCGCAGCACCATGCGCAGCGTCTGCTGGCTCCAGGTCGGACCCAGGCCGCCGTAGAACAGGCCGTCGGGGTGGCGGTACTGGCCGCCGGAGATCGCGGCCTGCAGCGCGGGCATGCCGTGCGAGCCGCCCCAGGCCATGATCCGGCGCTCGTCGTCCAGCGTCGGCGGCCAGTCCTCGGGCAGCAGGCTGACGGCCAGCTGGTCGTAGCCCGGGTTGCCCGGCGGCGGGCGCCGGAAGTCGATGAAGTTGCGGTTGAGGTCGACGCCCTCGTGCGTGACGCGGCGCCCGAACGAGAAGCCCCACGGGTTGAGCGCGTGGATGAACAGCAGCGCGACCCCCGCCAGACGCGCCTTGTTGCGCAGCGCATCGTCGTACAGCATGGCCACCTGCGCGCCCGAACCGCAGTAGCCTTCGACCCCGTGGCAGCCGCTGGAGACGATCAGCAGCGCGTCGGCGTCGTCGGCGCCCAGGCGCGCGACGTCCATCGCCAGCGTCTCCAGCTCAAGGCCGCGCAGCGGCTCGGGGTGCGATTCCAGCTGCGTGTCGTGGGCCGCCGCGAGGAACTTCGCGCGCGCCTCGGCGTAGTTGTGGGCAAACGGTTCGGGCGGAGTCCTCATGCTCGTCTCCTGGCTCAGGACAGGCGGCCGGCCCGCGCCGGTCGGGATTCAGTCGCGTTGCGCGAACCATTTGTCGACGAGGCGGATCCACAGCGTGCCGCCGAGCGGGATCAGGTCGTCGTTGAAGTCGTAGTGCGGGTTGTGCAGCGTGCACGGCCCGAGATTCTCTCCAGCCGATGTGTCAGCCGCATCACCGCTGTAGGCCAGCCGGTGGCGGCCGTCGCCGTTGCCGATGACGAAATAGGCGCCCGGCTTCTCGAGCAGGAAGTAGCTGAAGTCCTCGGCGGTCATCGACGGCTCGAAGGCCAGCGTGTTGTCCACGCCGACGGTGTCGCGCATGACGCCGGCGACGAACTCGGCCTCGGCGGCGTGGTTGACGGTGGGCGGGTAGTTGCGATGGAAGCGGAACTCCACCGTCGCGCCGAAGGCGGCGGCGGTGTGCCGGGCGACCTCGCGCATGCGCTGCTCGATCAGGTCGAGCACCGGCAGCGTGAAGGTGCGCACCGTGCCTTCGATGTGCGCCGAGTCGGGCACGACGTTGGTGGCCTCGCCGGTGTGGATCGTCGTGACCGAGATGACGCCCGTGTCGGTGGGCTTCTTGTTGCGCGTGATGATGGTCTGGAACGCCTGCACCATCTGGCAGGCGATGGGCACCGGGTCGATGGACAGGTGCGGCAGCGCGGCGTGCGATCCGCGGCCGCGGATCGTGATGAAGAACTCGTTGCTCGACGCCATGCACGGCCCCGGGCAGACGGCCAGCTGGCCGGCCTTGATGCCGGGCCAGTTGTGCATGCCGAACACGGCGTCCATCGGGAACTCGGTGAACAGGCCGTCCTTGATCATCTCGCGCGCGCCGCCGCCGCCTTCCTCGGCCGGCTGGAACAGCAGGTAGACGATGCCGTCGAAATCGCGGTGCTTCGCGAGGTGCTTGGCCGCGGCCAGCAGCATCGCGGTGTGGCCGTCGTGCCCGCAGGCGTGCATGCGGCCCGGGTTGCGACTCGCGTGGGCGAAGGTGTTGGACTCGGTCATGGGCAGGGCGTCCATGTCGGCGCGCAGGCCGATCGCGCCGCCCGACCTGCCGCGGCTGCCCTCGACGATGCCGACGACGCTGGTCTTGCCCAGTCCGCGCCGGATGGGGATGCCCCACTCGGTGAGCTTGGCCGCCACGAGGTCGCTGGTGCGCTGTTCCTGGAAGCACAGTTCGGGATACGAGTGGATCTCTCGTCGGAGCGCGGTGATGGCGGCGGCGTCGGCCAGCAGGGATTCGATGACGTTCATGGATCGTGCGTGAGGATTTTGGACGAGGCTGGCCGCGGCGGCAGGGGTCTGGCATCTCCTGGGTTCGCGCCGGGCGCTTGCCGTCAGGTCGTTGCGCGAAACGCGATCCGAGGCAATGCCCGCCCCCGGCTTCAAGCAGACGAACCGGGATCAGGCATGGCCTCCATCCGCGATCGGCGTCATCGGTTCAGGCCGGCATGGCGGCGCGCAAGGAGGAGATGCCAGACCCCTTCGGCAGCGGTCGTCGCAAGGAGCCCGGAAGCCATCTTAGTCCTGTCGCGAGCCGGGAAACAGCCCCGGGACGAGTGGCCTTGCGGGTCGCTCGGCCGGAGCGTTGTGACATCATTTCGGGATGACCGACGTCCTCGCCACGACCGCCGATTCCCGCTCGACCGCTGCGCCGCGCGCGTTCCGCGCCGCCTGCCCGCACGACTGCCCCGACACCTGCGCCATGCGCGTCACCGTCCAGGACGACAAGGTCGTCAAGCTGTACGGCGACCCCGACCACCCGACCACCAACGGCGCCCTGTGCACGAAGGTGTCGCGCTACGCCGAACGCACCGAGCACGCCGAGCGCGTGCTCAAGCCGCTCAAGCGCGTCGGGCCCAAGGGCGCGGGCGAGTTCGTCGAGGTGTCGTGGGACGAGGCGCTGGACGACATCGCCACCCGGCTGTCGGAGATCGCCCGCCGTGATCCGCAGGCCATCGTGCCCTACAGCTATGCCGGCACGATGGGCATGGTGCAGGGCGAGGGCATGGCCGCGCGCTTCTTCAACAAGCTGGGCGCGTCGCGGCTGGACCGCACCATCTGCTCCAGCGCCGGGGGCGACGCGCTGCTGGCCACGTACGGCGGCAAGGTGGGCATGCACATCGAGCACTTCGCCGAGAGCCGGCTCATCGTCATCTGGGGCAGCAACTCGATCACGTCGAACCTGCACTTCTGGCCCCTCGCGCTGGCAGCCAAGCGCGCCGGCGCCACGCTTGTGTGCATCGACCCGCGCCGCACCGAGACGGCCGAGAAATGCCACGTCCACCTCGCGCTGACGCCCGGCAGCGACGGCGCGCTGGCCCTGGCGGTGATGCACGAGCTGATCGTCAACGACTGGCTGGACCACGACTACATCGCCCGCCACGTCGACGGCTGGGACGGCCTGCGCGAGCGCGCGCTGCAGTGGACGCCCGAGCGGGCCGCCGCGGAGTGCGGCCTGACGGTCGACCAGATCCGCGACTTCGCGCGCCTGTACGGCACGACGAAGCCGGCGGGCATCCGCCTGAACTACGGCATGCAGCGTGTGCGCGGCGGCGGCAACGCGGCCCGGCTGGTGGCGCTGCTGCCGTGCCTGACCGGCGCCTGGCGCCATCGCGCGGGCGGGATGCTGCTGTCGGCGTCGGGCTGGCTCAAGGACTTCCGAACGCCGGGCTTCGACCGCCCCGAACTGCTGGCCGGCCGCGACCCCCGCACCGTCAACATGACCACCATCGGCGACGACCTGCAGCGGCAGTCCGGCGAGACGATGCCCGATGGCCGCGCGTTCGGCCCGCGCATCGAGGCGCTGATCGTCTACAACAGCAACCCGGTGGCGGTGGCGCCCGATTCGCGCCGCGTGGCCGCGGGCTTCCGCCGCGAGGACCTGTTCACCGTGGTGCTGGAGCACTTCCTGACCGACACCGCGGACCACGCCGACTACGTGCTGCCCGCCACCACGCAGCTGGAGCACTGGGACGTGCACGGCAGCTACGGCCACACCACCATCGTCGTCAACGAGCCGGCGCTCACGCCACGCGGGCAGTCGCGCTCCAACGCCGCGATCTTCCGCGCGCTGGCGCAGCGCATGGGCTTCACGGAGCCGTGCCTTCGCGACGACGACGAGACGCTGGCGCGCGAGGCGTTCAAGGGCCCGGTGTCGTTCGAGGCATTGCGCGAGGTCGGCTGGGCGCGGCTGCCGCTGCCCGAGGCCCCGTTCGCCGACGGCGGCTTTCCCACGCCCAGCGGCAAGGCGCGCTGCGACGCGCCGGGCATCGGCCTGCCCGACTACGTGCCACCGTACGAGAGCGTGCGCAGCGCGCCCGAGCTCGCGAAGCGCTTCCCGCTGGCGATGATCTCGCCGCCGGCGCGCAACTTCCTCAACTCCACCTTCGTCAACGTCAAGAGCCTGCGCGCGATCGAGCACGAGCCGATCCTCGAGATCGCCGCCGAGGACGCCGCCGCGCGCGGCATCGCAGACGGCGACACGGTGCGCGTGTTCAACGACCGGGGCGACTACCGCTGCGCGGCGCGCGTGAGCGAGCGCGCCCGCGCGGGCGTCGTGCACGGGCTGGGCGTGTGGTGGCGCAAGTACGGCCTGGACGGCACCAACGTCAACGAGCTCACGCACCAGAAGCTCACCGACCTGGGGCGCGCACCGTCGTTCTACGACTGCCTCGTCGAGGTCGAGCGCTCGGAAGCGGCCTGACCATGGGCTGGTGGCCGAGACGGCGGGCGGCGCGCTGGGGCCTGGCGAGCGCGCTGGGCGTGGCCGGCGTCGTGCTCGCGGGGCTGGGCACGCTGTGCGCGACCTCGGGCTGCGCGTCGATCGACTACCTCGAACAGTCGGCCAGCGGCCACGTGCGCCTGCTCGCGGCCGCGCGGCCGGTGCAGGAGGCGATCGCCGATCCGTCGACGCCCGAGGCGCTGCGCAAGCGGCTGGAGCTGACGCAGCGCATGCGGCAGTTCGCCGTCACCGAGCTGCATGAGCCCGACAACGGCAGCTATCGCTCGTACGCCGACCTGAAGCGCAGCGCCGCGGTCTGGAACGTGGTGGCGGCGCCCGAGCTGTCGCTCAAGCTGCAGACCTGGTGCTTCCCGGTCGTGGGCTGCGTCGGCTACCGCGGCTACTACGACCTGGCCAGCGCGAACGCCGCGGCCGCGCCGCTGAAGGCCGAGGGGCTGGAGGTCGACGTCTACGAGGTGCCCGCGTACTCCACCCTGGGCTGGATGAACTGGATCGGCGGCGACCCGCTGCTCAGCACCTTCGTGCAATGGCCCGAGGGCGAGCTGGCGCGGCTGATCTTCCACGAGCTGGCGCACCAGGTAGCCTACGCGCCGGGCGACACCACGTTCAACGAGTCCTTCGCCACCGCCGTCGAACGCATCGGGAGCCAGCGCTGGCTGGAGGCCAACGCGTCACCCGAGGTGCGCGAGAAGCAGGCGCTGACCGAGGTCCATCGCCACGACTTCCACGTGCTCGTGCGCGCCTGGCGCGCGAAGCTCGACGCGATGTACAGGAGCGACCTGCCGGACGCCGAGAAGCGCCGGCGCAAGGCCGAGCTCTACGCCGGCATGCGCGCCGACTACGAGGCGCTCAAGCGCGACAAGTGGGGCGGCTACAAGGGCTACGACCACTGGTTCTCCACGGCCAACAACGCGGCGCTCGGCGCGCAGGCGGCCTACGACGACCAGGTGGGCGCGTTCGAGCGCCTGTTCGTCGCCGAGGGCAGCGACTTCGACCGCTTCTATGCCGAGGTCAAGCGCATGGCCGCGCTGACCAGGCCGGAGCGCGACGCCGCGATGGCGCCGTACCGCGATCCCGAGCCGCTGCCGGCGCCTGTCGTCGCGCCCGCAACACCGGCATCGAGCGCGCCCGCCTCGGGCTGAAACTGGCCGAGAATCCTCGCAAAGACGAGGAGACACGCCGGATGGCCGACCTGCACCTGCATCGAGAACACACCCTGGGCCTGGCCCGCGCGCGCAAGGTCGCGATGAAATGGGCCGAGGATGTCGAGAGCAAGCTCGACATGGAATGCACCATGATCGAGGGCGACGACGAGGACGTGCTCGAGTTCACCCGCGCGGGCGTCGACGGCCGCATGACCGTCGCGGCCACGTTCTTCGACCTCGAGGCCAGGCTGGGCTTCCTGCTCAAGCCCTTCGTCGGCACGATCGAGGCCGAGGTGCGCAAGCAGCTCGAGGAGGCCCTGGCCAAGGAGGAGCCCAAGGCGACCAAGGCGCCCAAGCCGGCGGCCAGGGCGCCGGCCAAGAAGAAATAGCATGTCGTCCTGCGCGCAGTCGCAGGATCCACCCCGGCCGGGCGGCCGCCTTGGCGTGCGTGGATCCTGCGACTCCGCTTCGCTCCGCGCAGGATGACACGGCGGTGGGCCGCGCGGAAGAGGCTTACTTGAGGTCTTCGATCAGGTCGACGTAGGCCTGCTTGGCCTCGTCCGACGACTGGCCCTTCAGCTCGTTCCACGCGTCCCACTTCGCGCGGCCGACCATGTCGGTGAAGCCCGGACGCTTGCCGTCGACGTCGCCTTCGGTGGCCTGCTTGTAGAGCGCGTAGATCTTCAGCAGCGTCATGTTGTCCGGCCGCTCGGGCAGGTTCTTGCTGTCGGCGACGGCTTGATCGAATTGCTCGTTGAGGGTGCTCATGGCGGATGTTCCGGAGTGGGTGGAAGTCAGGCTTGACGGGGCGGATGTTAAACACCAATCTCGCGAGCCGGGCCGAGAGAATGCCGGGACGCCACTCTAGACCGATTCGAACGAATACCCCAGGGGAGACGACTTGAGCGCAAACGTGGAACGCATGTCCCGGGTCGACACGGCCTGGCTGCGCATGGACACCGAGGCCAACCTGATGATGATCGTCGGGGTCTGGCTGATCGAGCCGCAGCTGTCGCTGGCCGACCTGCGCGAGCGCGTGGGCACGGCGCTGCTGCAGTACGGGCGGTTCAGGCAGAAGGTCGTCGAGGACACGCTCGGCGCGCAGTGGGTCGACGACGACCACTTCGACCTGGCGGCCCACGTGGTGCCCGAGAAGCTCGAGCTGGCGCGGGGCCAGTCGCCGCTGGAAGCGCTCAAGCACTACGTCGGCGAACTCGCGACGCAGCCGCTGAACCCGAGCCGCCCGCTGTGGCAGTTCCACCTGTTCGAGGACTTCGAGACGGGGCGTTCCGCGCTCGTCGCGCGCATCCACCACTGCATCGCCGACGGCATCGCGCTGATCTCGGTGATGCTGTCGATCACCGACGGCGGCAAGTCCCCGCCCGCGCGCAGGAAGCGCGAGGGCGACGACGAGGACAACGACTGGATCGCCGACTACCTGATCAAGCCGGCGTCCGAGCTCGCGGTCAAGGCGATCGGCGTTTACGGCGCGGGCCTGGGCAAGGGCGTCGAGATGATGGCCGACCCGGCCGCGCCGCTGAACGGCAGCCTGGAGATGGCGCGCATCGGCGCGCAGGTGGTCTCGGACGTCGCCGCCATGGCGCTGATGCCCGACGACTCCCCGACCAGCCTCAAGGGCAAGGCGACGCCGGGCAAGCGCGTCGCCTGGGGCGAGCCGCTGCCGTTGCCCGAGGTCAAGGCGATCGGCCACGCGCTGGGCGGCTCGATCAACGACGTCCTGCTGGCCAGCGTGGCCGGCGCGATCGGCAGCTACCTGCGCGACAAGGGCGAGGATCCGACGGGCAAGGAGATCCGCGCGATGGTGCCAGTGAACCTGCGTCCGCTCGAGAAGGCGTGGCAGCTGGGCAACCGCTTCGGCCTGGTGCCGCTGGTGCTGCCCATCGGCATCGCCAACCCGATCGACCGCCTGGCGGCCGTGCGGGCGCGCATGCAGGAGCTCAAGGGCGGCTACCAGCCGCTGCTGGCGTTCGCGCTGCTGTCCGTGGCGGGCGTGCTGATCAAGCCCGTGCAGCACGCGCTGCTGGGCCTGTTCGCCAAGAAGGCCACGGCGGTGATGACCAACGTGCCGGGACCGGCGGTGCCGCTCAGGATCTGCGGCCGCACGCTCAGGCAGGTGATGTTCTGGGTACCGGCCTCCGGCGACATCGGCATGGGCGTCAGCATCCTCAGCTACGGCGGCGGCGTGCAGTTCGGCCTGATCACCGATGCGCGGATGTGCCCCGACCCCGACGAGATCGTGCAGCGCTTCCGTCCCGAGTTCGAGCAGCTGTTGTACCTGGCGATGATGCTGCCGTGGGAGCGCTGAGCGCGACTTGCGGGCATCAAACGCCGGGATAGTTCTCCGCGCGGATCTCCTCGACGCGCTCGCGCAGGCCGACGAACAACTGGCTCACGTCGACGCCCTCGCCGTCCTCGATCCGTTTCGAGATCATCGTCTGCGGGAACACCAGCAGCGTCGTGTCCTTGTAGCGAAGCGCGGGGTCGCGCCCGTATTCGTCCTCGACCATCCAGAAGTCGTCGTCCGGGACGTTGTCGACGAAGACCTTGCCGAACGCCATGCCGAGGGCCTGCAGCGAGCAGGTCGCCTCGGGTTCGACCACGCCGGAATCGAGCACTCGCTGGATCAGCGGCAGGTCTGCGAGACGACCGCTCAACTCGGCGCCGGTGATCTCGCGCACGAGCGCCTCGGCGTGCATCAGCTGCCGCGCGATCAGGTCCACATCCTTGGCCGTCGGCGCCTCGATGCGCTGGTTCGAGGGGGCGCCGGTCACTCGTCCTCCAGCTCCTCCCTGGCCATCTCCACGTCCAGCCGCTCCATCGCATCCATCGGCGTGCACTCGGCGGCCTCGGCGTAGAGCTTCTCGGCTTCCTTCATGCGCTTGTCGCCCTCGAGCATGACCAGGCCGTTGGCGTATTCGACGCGGGCGATGGCGGAGTCCGGGTTCAGCGCGAGCGCCTCCTTGAACATCTTGAGGCCGGTGGCGGTGTCGGCGCCCTGGGTCTTGCCCAGCAGCCTGCCGACCTTGTCGATCACCTCGGCGTGGAACGCGCCCAGCGCGATGTGGGCATCGGCATGCTTGGGCGCCAGCGCGATCGTCGTCTCGAGCGCGTTCTTGACCTTCGCGCCCAGGCCCTGCGTGAGCGCCTTGGCCACGCTGATGCCCTGGCTGTAGCGCCCCAGCGCGTAGGCCTGCCAGTAGTGCGCGTTGGCCAGCTTCGGGTTGGCCTTGGCCTGCGCCTCGGCGCGCTCGGCCACCTCCAGGAACATCGCGAGCTTGGTCTTCTCGCTGGTTTCCAGGTAGTTGGCGTAGATGGACTGCGCCTTGTTGGCGACGACGAGGCCGGCGTCGCCCGCCTTCAGGCCCGCGTCGACCGCCTTCTTGAAGTCGCCGGCGTGGAACGCGGCCCAGGCCGCGAGCACCGCGTCGTCCTTGGGGAAGGGCTCGGCGTCGCCCTTGTGCAGGCGGGCCCAGTGCTTCTTCAGGGCGGCGGCGTCGTACGTGTAGTCGGCGGCGTCGTACGGGAAGGCGGTCCATTTGGCCATGGCGTTGTCTCTTTCGCGGTCTCGAAGTGGAAGGATCTTGTCAGGACTTGTAGGCGCCCGCCAGCCGCTGCAGGTGCTCGCGCGCCGCGGGTTCGAGGTAGGGCGTGAGCAGCGACAGCACGTGCCACGCGCCGCGGGCCAGCGTGGCCCCGGCCTGGTCGGGCTCCAGCGCCTTGCGCGGATCGCGCACGTATTCGTAGCTGAGCCAGTAGGTGAGCACGACCACCATCGACGTGGCCACCGACGGCAGCTCGCGCCGGTCCAGGCGCACCTCGCTGCTGCGGTTCATGCCATCGAGCACGGCCTCGACCGCGCGCGACTTGTTCTTCAGCACGAACTGGAAGTGCGTCTCCAGGCGGCGGTTCTTCGACAGCAGGTCGTTCAGGTCGCGATACAGGAAGCGGTATTGCCAGACCAGCTCGAACATCATGTGGAAGAACAGCCAGGCATCCTCCACGTTGGCGACGTTGTCCGCCGCCTGCAGCAGCTCGTTGAGCGCCTTCTCGTAGCGGTCGAACAGCGCGTTGATCAGCTCGTCCTTGGCCGGGTAGTGGTAGTACAGGTTGCCCGGGCTGATGTGCAGTTCGGCCGAGATCAGCGTGGTCGAGACGTTCGGCTCGCCGAAGCGGTTGAACAGGTCCAGCGTGACTTCGAGGATCCGTTCGGCGGTGCGGCGCGGTTTCTTGGCTTCCATGAGCTCGCTACTTTTTCAGTTGGCGAAATCTAGCACCCCGGCGCGCCGATGCACAGATTGCTAAGCCCGTGTTGTAGAGGCACTTCTCGACAAGTTCCTACAATCGCGCCCCTATGTCCGCCATTTCCTTCCAACAAGTCGAGAAGACCTACGGCAGCGGCGTACGCGCGCTGGGGGGCGTGTCCTTCGACGTCCAGCCCGGCGAATTCTTCGGGCTCCTGGGCCCCAACGGCGCCGGCAAGACCACGCTGATCAGCATCCTGGCCGGACTGGCGCGTGCCACGCGCGGCAAGGTCACGGTGATGGGCCACGACGTCGTCGACGACTACGCCGCCGCCCGCAAGTCGCTGGGCATCGTGCCGCAGGAGCTGGTGTTCGACCCGTTCTTCTCGGTGCGCGAGACGCTGCGCATCCAGAGCGGCTACTTCGGCGTCCGCCACAACGACGCCTGGATCGACGAGCTGCTGGCCAGCCTGGGCCTGGCCGACAAGGCCGAGGCCAACATGCGCCAGCTCTCGGGCGGCATGAAGCGCCGCGTGCTGGTGGCGCAGGCGCTGGTGCACCGCCCGCCCGTCATCGTGCTGGACGAACCCACCGCCGGCGTCGACGTCGAACTGCGGCAGACGCTTTGGCAGTTCATCGCGCGCCTGAACCGCGAAGGCCACACGGTGCTGCTCACCACGCACTACCTGGAGGAGGCCGAGGCGCTGTGCCAGCGCATCGCGATGCTCAAGCTGGGCCGGGTCGTCGCGCTGGAGCGCACGACGCAGCTGCTGGCCGGCACCGCCAACACCATGCTGCGCTTCAAGACCGACCACGCGCTGCCCGCCAGCCTCGCGGAACGCGCCCGCGTGACCGGGCGCTTCGCGCAGGTCAGCGCGCGCGACGCGGCCGACGTCGAGGCCGTGCTGGCGCAGCTGCGCGAGGCCGCCGTGCCCATCGAGGATCTCGAGATCGGCCGCGCCGACCTGGAGGACGTGTTCCTGAACATCATGACGGCGGAGCACCAGGACGGGCCCGCACGGCCGCCCGACGAGCGAACGCCCGCGCTTGGCGCGGAGGCGCGCAGCGCAGGGGATGCCCGGTGAGCGCCCGGATCGTCCTGGCCGGCGCGCAGCCGCTGTTCCGCAAGGAGGTCCTGCGCTTCTGGAAGGTGTCGTTCCAGACCGTGGCCGCCCCGGTGCTGACCGCGGTGATGTACCTGGTCGTGTTCGGCCACGCGCTCAACGGCCGCGTGAGCGTCTACGATGGCGTCAGCTACATCCAGTTCCTGATCCCGGGCCTGGTGATGATGAGCGTGCTGCAGAACGCGTTCGCCAACAGCTCGTCGTCCCTGATCCAGAGCAAGATCACCGGCAACCTGGTGTTCCTGCTGGTGACGCCGCTGTCGCCGGCCGCCTGGTTCCTGGCCTACACCGGCGCGGCGGTCGTGCGCGGGATGGTGGTCGGCGCCGGCGTGATGGTGGTGACGGTGTGGTTCGCACCGCCGGGGCTCGCCAACCCGCTGTGGATCGTCGTGTTCGGCTTCCTGGGCGCCGCGATGATGGGCACGCTGGGCCTGATCGCCGGCCTGTGGGCCGAGAAGTTCGACCAGCTCGCCGCCTTCCAGAACTTCATCATCATGCCGCTGACGTTCCTGTCGGGCGTCTTCTACTCGGTGCATTCGCTGCCGCCGGTGTGGCACGTGGCCAGCCGGCTCAACCCGTTCTTCTACATGATCGACGGCTTCCGCGCCGGCTTCTTCGGCCAGAGCGACGTGTCGCCGTGGATCAGCCTGGGCGTGGTCGCCGTGTTCTTCGTCGCCGTCGCCTCGGTCGCGCTCGCCCTGCTCAGGAGCGGCTACAAGCTCAGGCATTGAGCTGAGGGATAATGCCGATTCCATGACCGATCCCACGCCCCAAGACGTCCAGCGCTACATCGCCGACGGTCTCACCTGCGATCACCTCGAGGTGGAGGGCGACGGCCGACATTTCTTCGCGACCATCGTGTCGCCGGAGTTCGAAGGCCTGCTGCGCATCCGCCGCCACCAGCGCGTGTATGCCGCCCTCGGCGATCGCATGCGCGAGCAGATCCACGCCCTGTCGATGAAGACGCTGACGCCGGCCGAGTGGGCCACCCAGCGCGCGCTCGACGGCACGGCCGCCCGCCATCCTCATTGACGCTCACGCGCGGCCTCGCCGCGGGTGAGGCGGCGCACGTCCGGCGCCACCGCTCCTGCGCCGCGAGACGCCGGGCACGCCCACCCGAATTCCGTCCGTCTTTCCAGCAAGAGCCCATCCATGGACAAACTCCTGATCCGCGGCGGTCGCCGCCTCCAAGGCGAGGTGGCGATCTCCGGCGCCAAGAACGCCGCGCTGCCCGAGCTGTGCGCCGCGCTGCTGGTGGCCGGTCCGGTGACGCTGCACAACGTGCCCAAGCTGCAGGACGTCGCCACCGCGCTCAAGCTGATCCGCAACATGGGCGTCGCGGTGAACTGGGGTGCCGAGGCCGAAGGCGGCCGGCTGGACGAGGTGACGATCGACGCCAGCGGCCTGACCACGCCCGAGGCGCCCTACGACCTGGTCAAGACGATGCGCGCCAGCATCATGGTGCTGGGGCCGCTGCTGGCCCGCTTCGGAGAGGCGACGGTGTCGCTGCCCGGCGGCTGCGCGATCGGCTCGCGCCCGGTCGACCAGCACATCAAGGGGCTGCAGGCGATGGGCGCGGACATCCGCGTCGAGCACGGCTACATCCTGGCCAGGGCGGCGCGTCTCAAGGGCGCGCGCATCACCACCGACATGGTCACGGTCACGGGCACCGAGAACCTGCTGATGGCCGCGACGCTGGCCGACGGCGAGACGATCCTCGAGAACGCCGCGCAGGAGCCCGAGGTGCCCGATCTGGCCGAGCTGCTCATCTCGATGGGCGCGCGCATCGAGGGCCACGGCACCAGCCGCATCCGCATCCAGGGTGTGGACGAGCTGCACGCGCCCGCCGGGCCGCACCGGATCGTGCCCGACCGCATCGAGGCCGGCACCTTCCTGTGCGCGGTGGCCGCCGCCGGTGGCGACGTCCTCGTGAAGAACGCGCAGGCGCGCCATCTCGAGGCGGTGATCGAGAAGCTGCGCGACGCCGGCGCGCTGGTCGAGGCCGGCGACGGCTTCATCCGCGTGAAGTCGGACGGCCCGGGCCACCTGAAGGCCGTCAGCTTCCGCACCAGCGAATACCCGGCGTTCCCGACCGACATGCAGGCGCAGTTCATGGCGATCAACTGCATCGCCGAGGGCACCTCCACGGTCGCCGAGACGATCTTCGAGAACCGCTTCATGCACGTCAACGAGCTCGCGCGCCTGGGCGCGAGGATCGAGGTCGACGGCAAGCTGGCGGTGGTCAACGGCGTGGGCAAGCTGTCGGGCGCCACCGTGATGGCCACCGACCTGCGCGCGTCCGCCAGCCTGGTGATCGCCGGCCTGGTGGCCGAGGGCCAGACCATCGTCGAACGCATCTACCACCTCGACCGCGGCTACGACCGCATGGAAGCCAAGCTGCAGAAGCTGGGCGCCGACATCGAAAGGGTCAAGTGATGCTCACGCTCGCCCTGTCGAAAGGCCGCATCTTCGAGGAGACGCTCCCGCTGCTGGCCGCCGCCGGCGTCGAGGTGACCGAGGATCCCGAGAAGACCCGCAAGCTGATCCTGGCGACGAACCAGCCCGACGTGCGCGTCGTGCTGGTGCGCGCCACCGACGTGCCCACCTACGTGCAGCACGGCAGCGCCGACCTGGGCGTCGCGGGCAAGGACGTGCTGATCGAGCACGCGGCCTCCGTCGACGGTACCAGCGGCCTGTACCAGCCGCTGGACCTGAAGATCGCCAAGTGCCGCATGAGCGTGGCCGCGCGTGCGGACTTCGACTACGAGGCCGCCGTCAAGCAGGGCTCGCGCATCCGCGTGGCCACCAAGTACACGGCCGTCGCGCGCCAGCACTTCGCCGACAAGGGCGTGCACGTCGACCTCATCAAGCTGTACGGCTCGATGGAGCTGGCGCCGCTCACCGGCCTGGCCGACGCGATCGTCGACCTCGTCTCCACCGGCTCGACGCTCAAGGCCAACAAGCTGGTCGAGGTCGAGCGCATCATGGACATCTCCTCGCGCCTGGTCGTCAACCAGGCCGCGCTCAAGTTGAAGCGCGAGCGCATCCGCAAGCTGATCGACGCCTTCGCGGGCGCCATCCAGCCCTAGTCCGCCAACCCACTCCCGCAGCATCGCCATGACGGTCCAGATCCGCCACCTCGCCACCGCCGCCGCCGACTTCGACACCGAGTTCGCCAGGCTGCGCCATTGGTCCGAGGAAGCCGATCATGCGATCGAGGAGCGCGTCGCCGCCATCCTGGCCGACGTGCGCGCGCGCGGCGACGCGGCCGTGCTGGAGTACACCAACCGCTTCGACGGCACGGCCGCCGCGAGCGTGGCCGCGCTGGAGCTGTCGCGCGACGAGCTGCAGGCCGCGTTCGACGCCATCACGCCGGCGCAGCGCGCCGCGCTGGAATCGGCGGCGCGCCGCGTGCGCAGCTACCACGAGCGCCAGCTGGAGGCCTGCGGCCGCAGCTGGCAGTACCGCGACGAGGACGGCTCGCTGCTGGGGCAGAAGGTGACGCCGCTGGATCGCGTGGGCATCTACGTGCCCGGCGGCAAGGCGGCCTATCCGTCCAGCGTGCTGATGAACGCGATTCCCGCGCAGGTGGCGGGCGTCGGCGAGATCGTCATGGTAGTGCCCACGCCGCGCGGCGAGCGCAACCCGCTGGTGCTGGCCGCCGCGGTCGTCGCGGGCGTGCACCGGGTGTTCACCGTCGGCGGCGCGCAGGCCGTGGCCGCGCTGGCGTACGGCACCGCCACGATTCCCGCGGTCGACAAGATCACCGGCCCGGGCAACGCCTATGTCGCCAGCGCCAAGCGCCGCGTGTTCGGCCAGGTCGGCATCGACATGATCGCCGGACCCAGCGAGATCCTCGTGCTGGCCGACGGCACGACGCCGGCCGACTGGGTCGCGATGGACCTGTTCAGCCAGGCCGAGCACGACGAGCTCGCTCAGAGCATCCTGCTGTGCCCGGACGCCGCCTACATCGCTCGGGTGCAGGCGTCCATCGACCGCCTCATTTCGGAAATGCCGCGCGAGGCGGTGATCCGCAGCTCGCTGAAGGATCGCGGGGCGCTGATCCACACGCGCTCGATGGAAGAAGCCTGCGAGATCGCCAACCGCATCGCCCCCGAGCACCTCGAGGTCAGCAGCGACGAGCCCGCGCGCTGGGAGCCGCTGCTGCGGCATGCCGGGGCGATCTTCCTGGGCGCGTACACCAGCGAGAGCCTGGGCGACTACTGCGCCGGCCCGAACCACGTGCTGCCCACGTCGGGGACCGCGCGCTTCTCGTCGCCCCTGGGCGTCTACGACTTCCAGAAGCGCAGCAGCCTGATCCAGGTCAGCGAAGCGGGCGCCCACATCCTCGGGCCGATCGCGGCGGAGCTGGCGTATGGCGAAGGGCTGCAGGGGCATGCGCGGGCGGCCGAGATGCGGTTGCCGGCGAAGGGCTGAGCGGCCGTCGAGGGGTGGCGTGGTCGGCCGGGGTGGATCCTGCGACTGCGCGCAGGATGACGGCTTGGTTGCCTTGTCGGACCGCGCACTGGGGACGTTCAGGAACGCCAGAACGTCATCCTGCGCGCAGTCGCAGGATCCCCGCCGGCCAGCGGCGCCGCTTCGCCCCGCGCACGTGCGGGATTCGTGACAAGCGAATTGACACGAAATTCGTGTTCCACGAAACTAGTGCAACACGAACTTCGTGTCTGAATCGAGAGTCCTGCGATGAAGAACGTCACCGTCACCATGGAAGACCAGGTCGCCGACTGGGCGCGCATGGAGGCGGCCCGGCGCAACACGAGCGTCTCGCGCCTGATCGGCGAACTGCTGGCCGAGAAGATGCGGCACGACGATTCCTACGAGCGCGCGATGCGCGAGGCGCTGGAATTCAAGAGCTTCGGACGTTCCGACGGCCGTCCGTTCGAACGCGGGACGAGCCGATGAGCGCCGTGCCGCCCGTCCTGCCGCCGCGCGTCTTCGTCGACACGGGCGTGCTGCTGCACGCCGTCGACGACCACGACCCCGCGCGCCGCGACCGCGCGCGCACGTGGCTGGCCGGCTGCTGGACGGCGCGCTGCGGCCGCACCAGCGTGCAGGTGCTGTCCGAGTTCTACGCCCATGCGCGCCGCCACTTCCCGACCGCCATCTCCGCCGGCGACGCGCGCGCCCTCGTGCGCCGCTACCAGCACTGGAAGCCATGGGTGGTCGACCATGCGACCATCGAGACGGCCTGGTCCATCGAGAGCCGCCACGAGCTGCCGTACGCCGACGCGCTGATCCTGGCCGCCGCGCAGCAGCAGGAGTGCCGCTTCGTCGCCTCCGACCGCTGGACGCACGGCCGGCAGATCGAGTCGCTGACCGTGGTCGATCCGTTCGCTGCATCCTTCGATGCCCTCGACACCCTGGGAGCCGCCGCATGAGTGCCTTGTCCGATCGCATGTCCCGCTTCCTGCGCGCCGACGTCCAGGGCATGCACGGCTACGCCGTCCAGCCGAGTGCCGGCCTCGTGAAGGTGGACACGATGGAGAACCCGTTCCGCCTGCCCGACGCGCTGCGCAGGGAACTCGGCGAGCGCCTGGCCGAGGTGGCGCTGAACCGCTATCCGGCCGAACGCGGCGACGTGCTGCGCGCCGAGCTGGCGAAGCACGCGAACATGCCCGCCGGCTGCGACATCACGCTGGGCAACGGCTCCGACGAGCTGATCAGCCTGCTGACGCTGGCCGCCGACGTGCCGGGCAACGTCGTGATGGCCCCGCTGCCGGGCTTCGTGATGTACGAGCTGGCGGCGAAGCTGCAAGGCCTGAAGTTCGTGGGCGTTCCGCTGACGCCGGAGTTCGAGCTCGATGGCCCCGCGATGCTGGCCGCGGTGCGCGAGCACCAGCCCGCGCTGCTGTACCTGGCCTACCCGAACAACCCGACGGCCAATCTCTGGAACGACGACGTCATCGACGCGCTGATCGAGGCCGCGCCCGGCCTGGTCGTGATCGACGAGGCTTACCAGCCATTCGCATCGCGCGATTCGCTCGCGCGCCTGCGCCGCCACGAGCACGTGCTGCTGATGCGCACGATGAGCAAGTTCGGCCTGGCCGGCGTGCGCATCGGCTACCTGATGGGCCGCAAGCCGCTGATCGCCGAGATCGACAAGCTGCGCCCGCCGTTCAACGTCAGCGTGCTCAATTGCGAGACGGCGCTGTTCGCGCTCGAGCACCTGGACGAGTACGCGCGCCAGGCCGCGACGATCCGCGCGGAGCGCGACAAGCTGCTGCGCGAGCTGCAGGCCTTGCCCGGCGTCGAGCCGTTCCCGAGCGAGGCCAACATGATCCTCGCGCGCGTGCCCGACGCGAAGCGCGTGTTCGAGGGCATGCGCGCGCGCGGCGTGCTGATCAAGAACGTTTCCGGCCTGCACCCGCTGCTGGCCAACTGCGTGCGCATCACCATCGGCACGCCCGAGGAGAACCCGCAGACCCTCGCCGCGCTGTACGGCGCACTGCACGACCTGGAAGCCACCGCATGAACCATCGCCTGCCAACCTGTTCGCGGGAGAAGTGCCAATGACCGCCGCCCGCATCGCCACCGTCCAGCGCGACACCAAGGAAACGCAGATCCGCGTGAGCGTCAACCTCGACGGCACCGGCGTGTCCAAGCTCGAGACGGGCATCGGCTTCTTCGACCACATGCTCGACCAGATCGCGCGCCACGGCCTGATCGACCTCGACATCCACGCCGTCGGCGACCTGCACATCGACGGCCACCACACCGTGGAGGACGTGGGCATCACCCTCGGCCAGGCGGTGGCGCAGGCCGTCGGCGACAAGAAGGGCCTGACCCGATATGGCCACGCGTACGTGCCGCTGGACGAGGCGCTGTCGCGCGTGGTGATCGACTTCTCCGGCCGCCCGGGCCTGTTCATGGACGTCGATTTCAAGTCCGGGATGATCGGCGCGTTCGACACCCAGCTCACCTACGAGTTCTTCCAGGGCTTCTCGAACCATGCCGGCGTGTCGCTGCACATCGACAACCTCAAGGGCCACAACGCGCACCACCAGGCCGAGACGATCTTCAAGGCGTTCGGCCGCGCGCTGCGCATGGGCCTCGCGCTGGATCCGCGCTCGCTGGGCGTGATCCCGTCGACGAAGGGGTCGCTGTGACCGCGACGGTCGCCGTCGTCGACTACGGCATGGGCAACCTGAAGTCCGTGTCCCAGGCCGTGATCAAGGCGGCCGAAGGCACCGGCGTCGACGTCGTCGTCACGCAGGACGCCGACGCGGTGCATGCCGCCGACCGCATCGTCCTGCCGGGCCAGGGTGCGATCCGCGACTGCATGCGCGAGCTGCGCGATTCCGGCATGCTGGAGGCGGTGCTCGACGCGGCCGCGCGCAAGCCGATGCTGGGCGTGTGCGTGGGCATGCAGATGCTGCTCGATCGCAGCGAGGAGCAGGACACCGCCGGCCTGGGCCTGATCCCCGGGGCGGTCCGGCGCTTCCGCCTCGAAGGGCGGCTGCAGGATGACGGCAGCCGCTACAAGGTGCCGCAGATGGGCTGGAACCGCGTGCGCCAGGAGTTCGCGCATCCGCTGTGGGCGGGCATCCCCGACGAGAGCTGGTTCTACTTCGTGCACAGCTTCCACGCCGCGCCGTCGGAGGCCCGCCACAGCGCCGGCACCACCGAATACGGCGACCGCTTTACCTCGGCGGTGGCGCGGGATAATATTTTCGCGACTCAGTTCCACCCCGAGAAGAGCGCCGACCTCGGCCTGGCGCTCTACCGCAACTTCCTGCACTGGATGCCCTGACGGGCCCGAGCCATGCTGCTGATTCCCGCGATCGATCTGAAGGACGGTCACTGCGTTCGCCTCGAACAAGGTGACATGTCGGTCTCCACCAGCTTCGGAGACGACCCCGCCGCCATGGCACGACGCTGGCTCGACGCCGGCGCCCGGCGCCTCCACCTCGTCGACCTGAACGGCGCGTTTGCCGGCAGGCCCGTCAACGAGTCGGCCGTCAAGGCGATCATCAAGGAGATCGGCAACGAGATCCCGATCCAGCTGGGCGGGGGCATCCGGGACCTCGACACCATCGAGCGCTACCTCGACGACGGCCTGAGCTACATCATCATCGGCACCGCGGCGGTCAAGAGTCCGGGCTTCCTGAAGGACGCCTGCACCGCGTTCGGCGGCCACATCCTCGTGGGCCTGGACGCCAAGGACGGCAAGGTGGCCACCGACGGCTGGAGCAAGCTCACCGGCCACGAGGTGGTCGACCTCGGCCTGAAGTTCCAGGACTACGGCGTCGAGGGCGTGATCTACACCGACATCGGCCGCGACGGCATGCTGACCGGCATCAACATCGACGCGACCGTGAAGCTGGCGCAAGCGCTCACCATCCCGGTGTTCGCCTCGGGCGGGCTGTCCAGCATCGCCGACATCGAGCAGCTGTGCGCCGTGCGCGACGAAGGCATCGAGGGCGTGATCTGCGGCCGCTCGATCTACACCGGCGCGCTCGACTTCGCCAAGGCGCAGTCGCGGGCGGATGAATTGCTCGCCGAGTGATTCGTTCGTTCATATCAGCGGTGTCGGCCCGGGTCAGGTCTTGAATCTTGCGCACAGGACCGCCTCGCGAGGGGTCAGGTCCTGAGAGTCGCGCATCGAGACGCTGCCCGGTCGCCTGAAACCCTCGTCGCGCAACATTCAAGACCTGACCCCGGAAGAATCATGCTGGCCAAACGAATCATCCCTTGCCTGGACGTGACCGGCGGCCGTGTCGTCAAGGGCGTCAACTTCGTCGAGCTGCGCGACGCCGGCGATCCGGTGGAGATCGCCGCGCGCTACAACGAGCAGGGCGCGGACGAGCTCACCTTCCTCGACATCACCGCCACCAGCGACGCGCGCGGGCTGATCCTGCCGATCATCGAGGCGGTGGCCTCGCAGGTCTTCATCCCGCTGACCGTGGGCGGCGGCGTGCGCGAGGTATCGGACGTGCGTCGGCTGCTGAATGCCGGCGCGGACAAGGTCAGCTTCAACTCGGCCGCAGTCGCGAACCCGCAGGTCATCAGCGATGCCTCGGACAAGTACGGCGCGCAGTGCATCGTCGTGGCCATCGACGCCAAGCGCCGGAGCGCCGAGGACGCGGCCGCGCGCGGCCCGGGCTGGGACGTCTACACGCACGGTGGGCGCAAGAACACGGGCCTCGATGCCGTGGCCTGGGCCAGGGAGATGGCCGCGCGCGGGGCCGGCGAGATCCTCCTGACCAGCATGGACCGCGACGGCACCCGCGCCGGCTTCGACCTCGAGCTGACGCGTGCGGTTTCCGACGCGGTGCCGGTCCCCGTGATCGCCTCCGGCGGCGTCGGCACCCTGGCCCACCTGGCCGACGGCGTGCAGCAGGGCGGCGCCGACGCCGTGCTGGCCGCCAGCATCTTCCACTACGGCGAGCACACGGTGGGCGAGGCGAAGGCGTTGATGGCGGCGCGCGGGATTCCCGTCCGCCAGTGAGCCCGACGGAGGCGTCGCGCGCCCGCAGGGGTCTGGCCTCTCCTCGACATCCCGCCGCGACACGGACGCAAGCCGATCTTGCTGCCGCGATTCGAGGACAGGCCTGACCCCTCCGACCGCAGCGCGCCGCCGGAAAGCCCGCCCTGCGACAATCCTGCGTGATGTCGAGAAAGTATCCGTGACCAACCCGTCCCGCCCCGCCCGTCCCAAGACGCCGCCCGGCCCGCGCGCGCTGCGCGCGGCCGCCGACCACGATCCCTGGGACGACGACCACCGTCCTGCGCGCGTGACGCGCACGCCGCGCGCCGCGCGCGGCGTCACCGCCACGGCGCCCGCCGCGCCGGCGCCGCTGACGCCCGCCCAGAAGCACGAGCGCCGCGCCGCCCAGCACGCGTCGCACGAGATCCGCATCATCGGCGGCCAGTGGCGTCGCCGCCTGCTGCCGGTGCCCGACCTGCCCGGCCTGCGGCCCACGCCCGATCGCGTGCGCGAGACGCTGTTCAACTGGCTGGGCCAGGATCTCGACGGCTGGCGCGTGCTCGACGCCTTCGCCGGCACCGGCGCGCTCGGCTTCGAGGCGGCGTCGCGCGGCGCCAGCACCGTGCAGATGCTGGAACGCGAGACGAAGCTGGTCGCCGGCCTTGCCGCCACCAAGAGCAAGCTCGACGCGGCGGCCGTCACGATCACGCAGGCCGACGCGCTGGCCTGGATGAAGCGCGCGCCCGCGCAGTTCGACCTGGTGCTGCTCGACCCGCCGTTCGACGCCAACCTGTTCGAGCCCGCGCTGGCCGCCTCGCTGAACTGCGTCGTGCCGCAGGGCTGGATCTACCTCGAGGCGCCCGCGCCGTTCGACGCCGCCTCGCTGGCCGAGCGCGGCATCGAGCTGTACCGCCATGTGCGTGCCGGCAACGTCCACGCCCACCTCCTGCGCCGCGACTGACCGAACCTCCCCCGCCGCGACGTTCGTCACGGCCGCCTCGCCCCGATCGCCCCCGAACCGCCCGGCTTGCCGGCCCCTACGCAACATCGCCTAACCCGCCGGCTTGCCGGCTGTGGAATGATCGCGCCACAGCCCCCGAATGCGACAACGCGGCCCGGCCGCGCCAGCAAGGCCTTCCATGCCCAAAGTCCTGACCGCCGTCTACCCCGGAACCTTCGACCCGATGACCCTCGGGCACCAGGACCTCATGCGCCGCGCCAGCGCGTTGTTCCCGCGCCTGATCCTCGCCGTCGCGGCCGGGCACCACAAGCGCACGATGTTCCCGGTGGAGGAACGCCTGGAAATCGCCCGCGAGCTGGCCGTCCCCTACAAGAACGTCGAGGTGGTGGCCTTCCGCGGCCTGCTGCGCGACTTCGTCGTGGCCAACGGTGGCAAGGTGGTGGTGCGCGGCCTGCGCGCCGTCAGCGACTTCGAGTACGAATTCCAGATGGCCGGCATGAACCGCCAGCTGATGCCCGACGTCGAGACGCTGTTCCTGACGCCGTCCGACCAGTACCAGTTCATCAGCGGCACCTTCGTGCGCGAGATTGCCGCCCTCGGCGGTGATGTCTCCAAATTCGTGGCACCCTTGGTGCTGTCGAAGCTGAAGGACAAGATTTCCCAGCCCCGGGAAGAGTGAACGGCCATGGCCCTGATGATCACGGACGAGTGCATCAACTGCGACGTCTGCGAACCCGAATGCCCCAACGAGGCCATCTCGATGGGTGAGGAGTACTACGTCATCGCGCCGGACAAGTGCACCGAGTGCGTCGGCCACTTCGACTCGCCGCAGTGCGTGCAGGTCTGCCCGGTCGAGTGCATCCCGATCAATCCGGAGCACGTGGAAACCAAGGACCAGCTGATGACCAAGTACCGTCGTTTGCTGGGGCTGGATGGCACCGTGCCGGCGGCATCGGCCGCGCCGTCGTCGCCGGACGCTCCGCTGGCGGGTTGAGCCGTCCGGCCGGGCCGGATGGCGTGCGACGCCCCGACGGACTTCTCCGCGGGCCGCGCCCCTCGAGGGGTCTGGCTCCGGCGTTGGCGCGCTGCGATGGTGGAACCATGACGCCGGTGCCTGACCCCGATCGGACCGGTTCGATGCGCACGGGCCGGTTCACCGCGGCCGCCTGCCAGGACGATCCCGATGGGGCACCACGCGGGTCGGACGACCCGCCCTACGAGCCGCGACCGGGCATGGCCGCGTGGGTCGGCGCGTTCGCCCTTCGCGACCTCGGCTTCTTAGGCACGCAGTGCATCATCGTGGTGTCGACGCACGCGGCCGACGCCGCCGGTGCACGCGTCGGAACCGGCGCCGAGGCGGGCGTCTCGCGCTGGCGCCGCCCGGCCTCGTACCAGGCGGCCAGGCGCCTGTCGCGCGCCGCGAGGTCCTGCGACTGGAGACGCTGGGCGTCGGAGCGCGGGTCGGCGATGGCCAGCGGTTTCTCGTCAGCGCCGCTGCAAGGCCGCGCCGAGTAGCTGCTGCCGCAGCGCCAGACCTGCCTGTCCGGCGGCAATGCGTCGGGCACCATGGCTGCCGACGGCGCGAGGATCTGTTCGGTGGACGGCGCCGACGCCGCCTTGTGCGCCCGGGGCGCGTGCGCCTGCCGGGCGTTCACGCCCAGCACGAGCGCACCCCACAGCACCGTGGCGATCGCGGGGCCGCGCGCGAGCGCGAGCCGGCGGGCGCACGTGGGAGCCTGCCCGGGCGCCCGGGCGCGTGCGGATGCGTCGCGCAGGCGTGCGTCACGCGCGGGGCCGCTCGCGCGCGTGACCGCGCGGGCGATGGGGGAAGAGGGAATGCGTGGGGTCGGTGTCGTCACTCGGCGGGCTCCTGCGTGCCGGCCGAGGCCGGCCCCGCAGGGCTCGCAGGGGACGTCGGCGACGGCGTGGCCGCCGGCACCTTGTTCATCAGCGACGACAGCAGCGGATTGAGCTGCGGCGGACGCGGGGGCTTGGGGCGCGGCGGCTTGGCGTGGATCCTGATGGTGGCCTTGTCCATGTCACCCGCCAGGAGCAGATCGAGCGCTTTCAGGCTCTCGTCGACATTCTTCTCGATAAGTTCGCGTTCGGCGGCCGGCGGCTTGCGCAGCACGTAGGCCGCGACCTCGTTGCGGTCGCCCGGATGGCCGATGCCCAGGCGCAGGCGCCAGAAGTCGCCTGTGCCCAGCTGCGCCTGGATGTCCTTCAGGCCGTTGTGCCCGCCGTTGCCGCCGCCCTTCTTGAGCTTCATCTGTCCCGGCGGGATGTCGAGCTCGTCGTGCACGACGAGGATCTCCTCGGGCAGGATCTTGAAGAAGCGCGCGAGCGGCGCCACCGCCTTGCCCGACAGGTTCATGTAGGTCAGCGGCTGCTGCAGCCACACGGGGCCCTCCGGCCGGTTCACGCGCGCGACGAAGCCGTGGTACTTCGGATCGTGCACCAGCGAGCCCTTGAGCTGGCGCACCGCCTGGTCCACCCACCAGAAGCCCGCGTTGTGGCGCGTGTCCTCGTATTCCGCCCCGGGGTTGCCGAGGCCGACGATCAATCGAATCATGGCGCGATTATCCGGTGACGTCGTCCGTCCACATCAGCGACGCGATCTTCCAGTCGCGCGCGGTGCGCACGAACTGCAGCGCCTTGGTGCCGGCGCCCTCGAAGGGACGGCCGTCGAGCGTGCCGCGCTTGGCATAGCGCAGCCAGCGCTGCGCGATGGCGCCGCGGATCTCGGTGCGCGACTCGGTCTCGTGCTCCTCGAAGTCGACGAGGCGGCCGCGCGCCAGCAGCTCGGCGCGCGGCGCGATGAACCCGTGCACGCCGGTGGTCGTGACGGTGCCCAGCGAGTCGGCCACGCGCACGGTGGCGTCGAGCAGGAAGTAGTGCGGCAGCGCGGGCAGCGTCGGGATGACGCCGCCGCGATTGGTGAAGGCGGCGAGGAAGCGACGCGTCAGCGCGTCGATCTGGCGCTGGTCGTCGCCGGGCTCGACGCGGGGCGACTTGAACACCCAGGTGTCGTTGTCGCTGCCGACCAGGCGCGTGATGCCGGCGTCGCGCAGGCCGATCTGCTGCAGCACGGTGGCAGACGCCGCGTTGTCGGGATTGGTGATTCCCCATACCTCGGCCATGCCCAGCACGTCATGGGCGTAGCGCACGCACGCGTTCGCCGCTTCGCGCGCGTAGCCCTGGCCGCGGAACGCGGGCATCAGCGCGTAGCCGACGTCGACCTCCAGCAGCGTGTCGCGCTTGATCAGTCCGCACATGCCCATCAGCGCGCCGTCGGACTTGCGCTCGACCGCCCAGAAGCCGAAGCCCAGGCGGCCGTAGACCGCGGTGTGGCGCGTGGCGATCCAGTGCCGCGCCTGGCGACGGGTGCGCACGTTGCGCTCGCCGATGTTGGCGAGCCAGCCGGGATCGTTGAGCAGCGCGCGCAGGAAGTCGGCGTCGGTGGCCGTGTCGTTGAACCAGCGCAGGCGCAGGCGGTCGGTCTCGAGGATCAGCATGGGTGGGTGGAGTCGTCGTCGTTCAGGCCGGCAGGAGCGCCGCTCGCGCGCCGGCGATCAGCGCCTGGCCGATCTGTTCCATCAGGCCGGGGCGTGCGATCGGCGCGGCGCCGTCGGCCGGGTCGATGCCGGTGCCCAGTTTCCACTGGTGCCAGTACAGCGCGACGTCGATCGTGACCTCCGGGCGGATCGCCACCAGCGTGCCGGCGTCGAGGTGCGTGCGGGCGAGCAGCTCGGGGATCACGGCGACGCCCCAGCCCATCACCGCCGCGCGCGCGCCGGCCTCGCTGGACGGCACGAAGCGCTCCTTCAGGCGCGGGTCGCGCACGCCCATCGCGCGCGCCACCCACTGCGCCTGCATGTCGTCCTTGCGGTTGAACACGATGAAGGGCAGGCGTGCGAAGTTGGCCTCGTTCAGGCCGTGGGGCATCGCCAGTTCGACGAACGCCGGGCTCGCGACGGCGATGTAGCGCATGCGGCCCAGCGGCTGGCAGGTGCACCCGCGCAGCGCCATCGACACCGTCGAGACGCAGCCCAGCACCTCGCCCTCGCGCAGGCGGTCGTGCGTGAAGTCCTGGTCGTCGACGATCAGTTCCAGGCCGTAGCCCTCGCGCTGGCCGGCGTGCACCAGCGCGTCGAGCGCGCCCAGCACCCAGGTGGCCAGGCTGTCGGCATTGATGGCGATGGGCAGGCGCTCCTCGCGCATCTGCGCGGCGCCGAGCTCGCGCGCGGCGTCGGCGCGCAGCGCCTGCAGCTGGCGGGCGTAGCGTAGCAGCACCTTGCCCGGTTCGGTCATGCGCAGCGGCCGCGAGCGCACCACCAGCAGCTGGCCCACCTGCGTCTCGAGCGCGCGCAGACGCTGCGAGACGGCCGACTGCGTGATCGACAGCAGCTGCGCGGCGCGCTCGAAGCTGCCCGCCTCGGCGAGGGCGGCGAGCGACTCGAGCGCGGCAGGGTCGAGCAGGTTCATAAGTAACGCTACTGTAATCGCTGCAATTTCGATGAGCCTTCACACTTTCCCTCGGCCGGCCTACGCTGGATCGACCACGAAAACGTCCCACTGGAGACAAGCATGCAGATCGGCGTTCCGAAGGAAATCAAGAACCACGAGTACCGCGTCGGCCTGACGCCCGCCAGCGTGCGCGACTACGTTGCCCACGGCCACGCGGTGATGGTGCAGGCGGGCGCCGGTGTGGCGATCGGCCTCGACGACGCGCAGTACCGTGCCGCCGGCGCGACCATCGTCGACGGCGCGCAGGAGGTGTTCGCCAAGGCCGACATGGTCGTCAAGGTCAAGGAGCCGCAGCCGCAGGAGTGCGCGATGCTGCGCCCGGGCCAGCTGCTCTACACCTACCTGCACCTGGCGCCGGACCCGGAGCAGACCGCCGCCCTGGTGAAGTCCGGCGCGGTCTGCGTCGCCTACGAGACGATCACCGGGGCCAACGGCGGCCTGCCGCTGCTCGCGCCGATGAGCGAGGTGGCGGGACGCATGTCCATCCAGGCGGGCGCGGCGCACCTCGAGAAGAGCAAGGGCGGCATGGGCGTGCTGCTGGGCGGCGTGCCGGGCGTGGCGCCGGCCCACGTCGTGATCCTCGGCGCGGGCGTCGTGGGCACGCACGCGCTGCAGTGCGCCGTCGGGGCCGGCGCGCGCGTGACGGTGCTGGACAAGAACGTCGACCGCCTGCGCCAGCTCGACCTGGTGTTCGGCAACCGCATCTGCACGCTGTACTCCAACGCGCAATCGGTCGAGGACTCGGTGCTGGCGGCCGACCTGGTGGTCGGTGGCGTACTGATTCCCGGCGCCGCGGCGCCGAAGCTGGTGACGCGCGAGATGATCTCGCGCATGAAGAAGGGGGCGGTCGTGGTGGACGTCGCGATCGACCAGGGCGGGTGCTTCGAGACCTCGCACGCCACCACCCACGCCGAGCCCACCTACGTGGTCGACGGCGTCGTGCACTACTGCGTGGCCAACATGCCCGGCGCGGTGGCGCGCACGTCCACGTTCGCGCTCAACAACGCCACGATCGGACCCGGCCTGGCACTCGCCGACCAGGGTTGGCAGGCGGCGATGCGCGCGAACCCGCACCTGCGGGCGGGCCTGAACGTGGCCAGCGGCAAGGTCACGTTCGAGGCCGTCGCGCAGGCGCTCGGCTACGACTACACGCCGGCCGACGCGCTGCTGAACTGACGGGCCGGCGGGGCGGGCAAGCCGGTTGCCTGACGCATGACGGCGGCGTGACGGCCGCCGGATAAAATTCCGGTCATGTCCCGCCTCGCCGTCCTGCCCCAATACGTCTATCCCAAGCGCCTGCTCACGAACTTCGCGGGCTGGGTCGCGGGCAAGGAGCGCGGGCGCATCACCACGCGCCTGATCCGCAACTTCATCCGCGACTACGGCGTCGACATGGACGAGGCGCTGGAGTCCGATCCGGCCGCCTACAAGACCTTCAATGCGTTCTTCACCCGCGCGCTCAAGCCGGGCGCGCGGCCGCTCGTGAAGGCCGACCTGATCTGCCCGGTGGACGGCGCGATCAGCCAGTTCGGCCGCATCAACACGCACACGATCTTCCAGGCCAAGGGGCACGAATACACGACGCAGGCGCTGCTGGGCGGCGACCCGGCGCTGGCCGACCCGTTCCTGGACGGCAGCTTCGCCACGATCTATCTCAGCCCCAAGGACTACCACCGCATCCACATGCCGTGCGACGGCCGCCTCGTGCGCATGATCCACGTGCCGGGCGAGCTGTTCTCGGTCAACCCGGTCACCGCGCAGGGCGTGCCGGGCCTGTGGGCGCGCAACGAGCGCGTCGTCTGCCTGTTCGAGGGCCCGCGCGGGCCGTGGTCGCTGGTGCTTGTGGGCGCCACCATCGTCGGCAGCATGCAGACGGTGTGGCATGGCGTGGTCAACACCACGCGCCCGGGCAAGATCCGCGAGTGGCGCTACGACGACCAGCGCATCGAGCTGAAGAAGGGCGAGGAGATGGGCCGCTTCCTGCTGGGCTCCACCGTCATCATGACGTTTCCCAAGGCGGCTCTCGCGTTCAATCCCGCTTGGGCGCCGGCGAAGTCGGTGCGCCTGGGCGAGGAGATGGCCAACTACCGCGGCTGACGGCGCCGGCCCGGTGACCACGACGCGAGACCCGGCATCGATGGCATCGGACACGCGTCCGCCCGTCGTGCTGCGGCCGATGTCGGCCGACGACCTGCCGTTGCTGCACGCGTGGCTGCGGCGCGAGCATGTGCGGCAGTGGTGGGGCGACGAGCGCTTCGATTCGCTGGCCAGCGTCGCCGCCAAGTATCTGCCGCGCGTCCTCGCCCGGGAGCGCGTGACGCCGTGGATCGCGCTGCTCGGCACGACGCCCTTCGGCTATTGCCAGTCGTACGGGGTCGCCGGCGACGACTTCTGGCCGGACGAAACCGATCCTGGCGCCCGCGGCTGCGACCAGTTCATCGGCGAGGCCGAGCTGTTGGGGCGCGGGCTGGGGACCGAGCTCGTGCGCCTGCTCGCCGACACGATCTTCCGCGATCCCGCGGTCACCTTCCTCCAGACCGACCCGGCGCCGGACAACGCGCGCGCCATCCGCTGCTACGAGAAGGCGGGATTCCGTCCCGAGCGCCGCGTCGTCACGCCCGGCGGCCCGGCCTTGCTGATGGTGCGCAGGCGCGTCAGTCCGCGCGGCGCGTGAGCCCCGCCCGCGCGTAGCCGACGAGCTCGCGCGCGACGAACCAGCAGATGCCCACCACCATGACGGTGACGATGTAGAGCGTGCTGCCGGGCAACTGGTGGACTTCCACCGCGACGTCCGAGCGCTGGAACACGCCGCCGAAGAAGAATTCGCGCGGGCCGCTCCACAGGCCCACGTGCTCGGGGTCGACGGCATGCCAGACCGCCGTCACGGCGACCGAGAGTCCGGCCAGCGCCACGAGGGCGGCGGCGGCGAGTTGGCCGAAGGCCTTGAGCTTGTCGAGTGTCATGGCGGCGGGCGGCTGTCGAAGCGCGAAAGCGCTAGTGTGACAGCGTCGTGGCACGCAGTCCGTCATCCCGCGCATACGCATCCGTCATCCTGCGCGCGGGATGACACCGGGTTGGCGCGGTGCGCGGTACCTTGGCCGTCGTGTACGCTGCCGACCCGTCCTGTGCGCACCGTGCCGTCGGGCGTGCACCCAGCCGGCATCCTGTGCGCGGCAGGCGAGCCCGCCTGGCCGCGCCCAAAAACGAAAAGCCCCGCCGAAGCGGGGCTCTCGAGAGAGATCAGGACGCGGCCGTCGCCGCGCGCGATCACTTCTTGGCGGCGGGAGCGGCAGCCTTGGCCGGGACGGCCTTGCCACCCTTGCCCTTGGCGGGCGCGGCGGCGGCGGCTTCGGCGGCGGCGGCTTCAGCGGCGGCGTCGACGGCGTCGACCTTCGGCTCGACGACCGAGACGACCACCGGGTTCTGCGTGCCGTGGCGCACGGCCTTGATGCCGGCCGGGAACTTCAGGTCGGACACGTGCAGCGACTGGCCCTTGACCAGGTCGCCCAGGTCGACCGAGATGAACTCGGGCAGCGCGGTGGCCAGGCATTCCACTTCCACGATGGTGGCGACGTGGTTGACCAGGCACTTGTCGGTCTTGACGGCCGGCGAGTTCTCTTCGTTCGAGAAGTGCAGCGGCACCTTCTTGCGCAGGCGGGTCGTGGCGTCGACGCGCTGGAAGTCGATGTGCTGGACGATCTGCTTCCAGGGGTGCATCTGGAAATCACGCAGCAGGACCTGCGAGGTCTTGCCGGCCACGTCCATCTCGAGGACGGACGAGTGGAACGCTTCCTTCTTCAGGGCGAAGTAGAGGGCGTTGTGATCGAGCTCGATCATCTGCGGCTCGCCGGCGCCGTAGACGATGCCGGGAACCTTGCCGGACAGACGCAGGCGGCGGCTCGCTCCGGTCCCCTGCAGGCTGCGCTCATAGGCGGTGAACTTCATGAATAACTCCATTCTTTGGGCCCCGCGACCAGGCACCCGGTTGAAACGATCCAGCGTCCGCTTCTCCGCTCGTGGGCGGACGGCCGAAGGATCGGGCAATGCGGATCAGAAGTTGTTGTTCTGTTCCGCAAAAAGGGAGGTGACCGACTCGCCGTCGGAGATGCGGCGGATCGTCTCGGCGAACAGGAAGGCCACCGACAGCTGGCGGATCTTCTTGCAGGCCTTTCCGGCGTCCGACAGCGGCAGCGTGTTCGTGATGACGACTTCGTCGAGCGCCGAATTCTTGATGCGTTCGACGGCCGGGCCGGAGAACACCGGGTGCGTGCAGTAGGCGTAGACGCTCTTGGCGCCGCGATCCTTGAGCACCTCGGCGGCCTTCACGAGCGTGCCGGCGGTGTCGATCATGTCGTCCATGATCACGCAGTTGCGGCCGTCGATGTCGCCGATGACGTGCATCACCTCGGACACGTTGGCCTTCGGGCGGCGCTTGTCGATGATGGCCAGGTCGCAGCCCAGCTGCTTGGCCAGCGCGCGGGCGCGCACCACGCCGCCGACGTCCGGCGACACGACCACCAGGTCCTGGTAGGCCTTGGACTTCACGTCGGTGAGCAGCACCGGCGAGGCGTAGATGTTGTCTACCGGGATGTCGAAGAAGCCCTGGATCTGGTCGGCGTGCAGATCCATGGTGAGCAGGCGCTCGACGCCGGCGGTCTGCAGCAGGTTGGCGACGACCTTGGCCGAGATGGGCACGCGCGTCGAGCGCGGGCGGCGATCCTGGCGGGCGTAGCCGAAGTAGGGGATCACGGCAGTGATGCGGCGCGCGCTGGCGCGCTTCAACGCATCGACCATGATCAGCAGTTCCATCACGTTCTCGTTCGTCGGCGCTCCGGTGGACTGCACGACGAAGACGTCGCGCGCGCGGACGTTCTGCTGGATCTCGACGTCGCACTCGCCGTCGGAGAAGCGGCCGACCTTCGCCTTGCCGAGCTCGGAACCGAGTTGGGTGGCGATTTCCTGGGCCAGGACAGGATTCGCGTTGCCGGTGAACAGGACCGTGTTGAACAGCACAGCGAAGACTCCGTGATGGCAGGTGCGGCTAGAACGAAAACCGGCCATGCGGCCGGTTTTGGGGCCGCGGCGTCATCGTGCGACGCCGGGCGGGATCATTTGGCAGGGGAGGAAGGACTCGAACCCTCGCATGTCGGAATCAAAATCCGATGCCTTTACCAACTTGGCGACTCCCCTACACAGGATCCGGCCGCGAAGCCGAACCCTCGAACCTGTCAGTCCGCCCAACCCTTCAACGGGTGCTGAGCCAGACTTTGGCACATTCGCGCGTTCCAGCCGTCGGGTACGTCACCCTCCAGCCACGAACCAGCGTCCGCGCCGACCGTTGCGAACACCGCGCTGCCCGAACCGGTCATCCGGCTGTTGCCGAACCGCGCTTGCAGCCAGTTTGCCACCTGCGCGATGGGCGGGCACAAGGCCTGGGCCACCGGCTGGAGGTCGTTCCGACCGAACGCGTTACCGTTATCGTGCTGCGCATTCAACTGTGCAACAGAGCCCGCTAGTGTAGCAGGCTCCGTGTCGCGTGCCAAGTCCGGATGAGAAAAGATGCCGGCCGTTCCCAGGCTTTCTGCCGGCTTCACGACGGCGTAGCGGCGCGGCGCCCAGGCGATCGGGATCAGTTTCTCGCCGATGCCCTCGACGAACGCGTTGTCGCCGCCCACGAAGAACGGGACGTCCGCCCCGAGCGGCGTGGCCAGCTCGAGCAGGCGGCGGCGCGGCCAGCCGAGGTTCCAGAGCCTGTTCAGCGCCAGCAGCACGGTGGCCGCGTCGGAGCTGCCGCCGCCCATCCCGGCCCCCCACGGCACGCGCTTCAGCACGGAGATGTCCGCCCCGTACGTGCTGCCGCTGGCCTGCTGCAGCGCGCGGGCGGCGCGCAGGCTGAGGTCGTCGGCGGGCAGGGCGGGGCCGAGGTCGTGCCGGCGCAACAGGCCGTCGTCGCGCCGTTCGATGTGCAGCGTGTCGGCCCAGTCGATCAGGATGAAGACGGACTGCAGCAGGTGGTAGCCGTCCGCGCGCCGCCCCGTGATGTGCAGGAACAGGTTCAGCTTGGCCGGCGCGGGCAGGTCATAGAGGGCTTGGACGGCCATGGAACGGAATGCAGGATCAGGAGGCGGAGGCGGCCGACGCGGCCGGCTCGGCCGCGTCGAGCTTGACGCGCACGTGCAGCACCGGACGCGGCTGCGGGCGCTGCGCGTCGATCAGGCGGTTGTCCGCGAGCTGCGCGAGGTCGACATGCCAGCCGAGCTGCTCGAAGGCCTTGCCGTCGGCGCTGCGCTGCACGGGCGCCGCGGGCCAGGGGCGGCCGTCGAGCCAGTCGAACATCGCGGCCAGCGGGAGCTGGTCGCCGATCGCGCGCTGCATCATGTCCTCCAGCGTCGCGTAGTGCGTGGTGCCGCCGTCGGCCTCGAGCTCGATATTGGACGGCGTGCCCTGCGAGCCGACCGGGTCCGACCAGCGTGCCCGCGCGATCGTCGTGCCGATCGGGCTCGTGAGCACCAGCTGGCCGCTGGACGCGTTGCCGCTCAGCTCGAATTCGCCGCTCATCGAGCGTGCGGGCAGGTTGGGCGCGGCGTCAGTGCGCACCGCGAGCCGGCCCGACCAGACATGGCCCGGCAGCGGCGGCGGATGGGTGGCGCAGGCCTGCAGCAGCAGCGCCAGCGCGAGCGGGGCGACGCTCGCGCCGCGGGCGATCAGCGTCACGGCGCGACCTTCAGCCGGGCCATCGTCTTCCTGAGGACCTCGTTGCCCGCGTCCAGCTTGTGCGCATCGCGCAGCACGCGCGCGGCCTCGTCTCGCTTGCCGTCGGCCCACAGCGCTTCGCCCAGGTGGGCGGCGATCTCGGTGTCCTTGCGCGACGAGTAGGCCTGCGCCAGCAGCGAGGCCGCGGTGTCGAAATGGCCCATGCGGTATTCGACCCAGCCGAGGCTGTCGACGATGAACGGGTCGGCCGGCGACAGCTCGTGCGCCTGGCGCACCATCGTCAGCGCCTCGTCCAGGCGCAGGTTGCGATCGGCCAGCGAGTAGCCGAGCGCGTTGAGCGCCTGCGAGTTGTCGGGCTGCAGCACGAGGATGCGGCGCAGCAGCTTCTCCATCTCGTCGAGGCGGTTCAGGCGCTCGTCGACCATGGCCTCCTGGTACACCAGCTCGACGTCGTCCGGATTCTCGGCGTTGGCCTTGCCGAGGATCTCGCGCGCCTCGCCGAGCCGCTTCTCGTCGATCAGCAACTGCACCTCGGTGAGCAGCTTGTAGCGCTGCTCGGCCGGCGTGGCGGCATCGGCGGCGCGGATCATCTTGAGCGCCTCGCCCAGCTTGCCCTGGCGCGCGAGCAGCGTCGCGCGCATCGAGATCACCTGCAGGTCGGCATCCTTCGCGTCGACCTGCGCGAGCCACTTCGCCGCGGCCGCATCGTCATGGCGCTGTTCGGCGGCGCGCGCCAGCAGCACCTGGATGTGCGACAGGCGGACCGGGTTGGCGCCGGCCTCGGCGTCCGGGGCGGACGTGGCCGACGCCTGTGCGTCGTCGTCATCGTCGGAGGCGCTCGAAGCCGCGGCGGCGGCCGACTTGCGCGCGGCGGCCTCCTCGGCAGCGTCCGCGGAGACGAGCGCCAGCGCCTTCTGCAGGTCGGCGTCGGCGGCCACCGGGTCGTGCAGCTCGAGGTCGATCTCTCCGAGGGCCAGCCACAGGGGCGCCTGCCTGGCGTTGTCCCGTACGGCCAGGCGCAGCTGCTCTGCCGCGTCGGTCAGGCGCTGCTGCGTCGCCAGCACGCTCGCGTAGGCCTGGCGCACGACCGGCTCGGCGCCGGGTTGCGCGAGGTAGCGGCGCACGAGGACCTCGGCCCGGGCGATCAGCTCGGTGGACGGCGCCGTGCCCTTCTCGGGCGTGGCGGGGGCGCTGGCCGCGCTCGCGGCCACGGCAGCTCGGGCGCTCGCGCGCGCCGGCGAGCCGTCGGTCGCCGAGTTCATCACGTCGAGCGCCAGCAGCACCGGCGGCAACGCCTTGGGATCGCTGGCGAGCGCCTGGTCGGCCAGGTCGAGCGCGAACATCGGCTGGCCCTGGTTCAGGCGGATGCGGCCGAGCGCGACGTGCGCGGCGACGCGCGTGTCGGGGGCGTCGATCCAGGGCTGCAGCAGCTGGCGGAACATCTCCGCGGCGGCGCCCTTGTCCTTGGCGCGCTGCTGGGCGCGCGGCAGGCTCGAGATCAGGGCCACGCGCTCGGCCGGCGTGCTGATCTGCAGCAGCTGCCTGAGCGGCTCGGCGGTGTCGGCGATGCGGTCGAAGCGGATCAGCAGCTGGATCTCGGTGAGCAGCGCCTCGGTCGAACGCGGCATCGCCGCGTGCCAGCTGCGCGTGATCGCCAGCGCCTTGTCGCCGGCGCCGGCTTCCGCGGCCATCTGCAGCGCGCGGCGGTACAGTGCGTCGTCCTTGTTCTCGCGCGCGGCCTGCAGCATCAGCTCGATGGCGTTGGCCGACTGGCCCTCGCGCATCGTCAGTTCGGCCTCGAGCAGCTGCCGCAGCAGCGGGCCGGAGAGGTAGGAGTTCTCGACCTTCGGAACGGGCACCGGGACGGTGGGCACCGACGCCGGCGCCGCCGGCGCGGCCGCCGTCTTCTGCGCCCAGGCGCCGGTGGGCCACAGCAAGGCGAAACCGAGGCCTGCCAGCAGGCTCGTGCTGCGCGCACGCGTCGCGCGGGAAAAGTGCTTCAAGCCTTGTGTTCGACGCATTGCCGCTCCATATCAGTCCATTCTAGGCTCCGAAAAAAACACCATGCCCGAGTTGCCAGAGGTCGAAGTCACGCGCCGCAGCGTCGCGGGTGGGTTGCTGGGCGCGCGGGTGCGCGACGTGCAGATGGGCCTGCCGTTGCGCTGGCCGCTCGGGCACGACCCGCGGGCGCTGGTGGGCACGGCGTGCGGCGAGATGTCGCGCCGCGGCAAGTACCTGTGGCTGCCGCTGTCGCGCGGGGGCGATGGCGAGGACAGGCATCTGCCGGGCCCGCCGCGCGCGGCGGCGGCACCGGCCGGGCCGGCGTCCGCGGGCGGGCTGCTGATCCACCTGGGCATGTCGGGCGCGCTGGCCTTCGGCGAGGCGCCGGCCGAGCGCGGGCCCTACGACCATTTCCGGCTCGTCACCGACCGCGGCTGCCTGTGGCTGACGGACCCGCGCCGCTTCGGGGCGGTCGTCTGGTCGCCGGCGCTGGATGCCGAACCGGCGCGCAAGCTGCTGGCATCGCTGGGACCGGAGCCGTTCGACCCGGCGCTCGACGAGGCCGGCTTCCACGCCGGGCTGAAGGCGCGGCGCACGCCGGTGAAGGCGGCCCTGCTATCGGGCGAGCTGGTGGTGGGCGCGGGCAACATCTATGCGTGCGAGGCGCTGCACCTGGCGCGCATCGACCCGCGCACGCCGTCCAACCGCATCAGCCGCCCGCGCGCGGCGCGCCTGCTGGCGGCGGTGCGGCTGGTGCTGCGCCATGCGATCGAGGCCGGCGGCAGCACGCTGCGCGACTTCAGCGCCAACGGCGCGGCAGGCCATTACCAGGACAGCGCGCAGGTGTACGGCCGCGAGGGCCGGCCCTGCAATACCTGCGGCACGGCCGTGCGCCGTATCGTCCAGGGCCAGCGCTCGACCTTTTTCTGCGGGGTTTGCCAGAAGCGCTAGCGATATTCCGCCAACGCGCGCCAGATACTACTCATCGGTGAGTATTTGCCGAGAATGTATCCGGAGGTTTCCCGCCGAGCAGGAAGCGCGCCGCCGAGCTGCCCGGCGACGCTACGCGATGCGACATACTTGGCATTCCGGCAGGTAATCAGGCGATCGGCCCGCGGGCAATCGCGTTACGATCTGCTGTCAACTGGTCCATATTCCGAACCAGAATCACCGCCATTGGCGCCGACTATCTAGCGACCATAAAGAGCTTGGGAATGACGAAAGATCACTCGCTGGTACCCGCCCTCGACGCACTGGCGAGCTGGCGCCAATCGCTCGCCCGCGAGCTGGCCGCTCTGACCAAGTTCTTCACCGCCAACGACCTGCTGTCGGTGCCGTCGGCCGAGATCGCCGAGTCGCTGCGCCAGCGCCTGCTGGCCGACAAGCTCGTCGTCGCCTTCGTGGCCGAGTTCTCGCGCGGAAAGTCGGAGCTGATCAACGCCATCTTCTTCGCCGACACCGGGCGCCGCATCCTGCCCGCCTCGCCCGGCCGTACCACCATGTGCCCGGTGGAGCTCGCATGGGACGACAAGGATGCGCCGATGCTCGATCTGCTGCCGATCGACACGCGCAAGGAAGGCCAGTCGCTGACAGAGCTGCGTGCCACGCGCGAGGGCTGGAAGCGCGTGCCGCTCGACCCGTCGAACCCCGATGCGCTGGCCGCGGCGCTGGCGGAAGTCACGCACACGCACCGCGTCACGCCCGACGCCGCGCGCGAGCTGGGCCTGTGGTCCGATTCCGATCCCGAAGACAACCCGCCGCTGGACGAGGAAGGCCTGCTCGAGGTGCCGGCCTGGCGCCACGCGATGATCAACTACCCGCACCCGCTGCTGGCGCGCGGACTGGTCGTCCTCGACACCCCGGGCCTGAACGCGATCGGCACGGAACCGGAGCTGACGCTGGGCCTGCTGCCCGGCGCGCACGCCGCGCTGTTCCTGCTGGGCGCCGACGCGGGCGTCACCAAGTCCGACCTGTCGGTCTGGAACGAGCACCTGGGCGGCCAGTCGATGGCGTGCTTCGTCGTGCTGAACAAGGTCGACATGCTGGCCGACCCGCTGCTGACGCCCGAGCAGAACGAGGCGCTGGTGCAGAAGCAGTGCGAAGTCACGGCGCAGACGCTGCAGATGCCCCGCGACCGCGTGTTCCCGGTGTCGGCGCGCGCCGCGCTGCACGCGCGCCTGAACCGCAACGAGGCCGAACTCGCCAAGAGCCGGCTGCCCGTGCTGGAAGAGGCGCTCACCAACGAGCTGCTGCCGGCGCGCCAGATGGTGCTGACGCATGCGCTGGTGCAGGGCGTCGAGGCGCTGCGCGCGCAGGTCAACGCGCGGCTGCGCGACCAGCGCCGGCAGAATTCCGAGCAACTGCTCGAGCTGCGCGGCCTGCGCGGCAAGAGCGGCGCGCGCGTGCGCCACCTGCTCGATCGGGTGCAGGAGGACGCCGCCGAATTCGAGCGCTGCGTCGCGCGCCTGACCGCGCTGCGCGCCGTGCAGTCGCGCCTGCTGCGCGACACGCAGAACCAGCTCTCCAGCGAGCGCATCCGCGCCGAGGTCAAGGAGCTGCAGTCGGCGCTGAACTCCGGCTGGCTGCACCTGGGTGCGCGCCAGGCCTTCCTGGGCATGTGCGACAAGCTGCGCCACGCGCTGTCCGACTCCGAGGTCACCACCGCCGAGGCGCGCGAGATGCTGCAGGGCACGTTCCGCCAGCTCAACGCGGAGTTCGGCTTCTCGCTGGCGATCGCGCTGCCGCCGGAGCTGTCGCAGCACCGCGAGGACCTCGCGGCCATCGAGCGCGGCTACAACCGCTACTTCGGCCTGAGCGAGACGCTGCGCATGGCGTCGTCGGCGTTCAAGGAGCGCTTCGTGCGCATGCTCGTGTCGAAGTTGCGCGTCGTCTTCGAGACGGCCGCACGCGACATCGAGCTGTGGAACCAATCCGCCAGCTCGCAGATGGAGGCGCAACTGCGCGACCGCCGCCGCAGCTTCCGCAAGCGCCGTGAATCGCTGGAGCGCATCCAGCAGGCCGCGGGCGACCTGGAAGAACGCGTGACCGACGTCGAGGCGCAATCCGCGCGCATCGAGGCGTTGATCACCGACGTGGGCCTGCGCTGCGAGACGCTGTGCGTGATCGCCCGCCGCGGTCCCACGGGCATCGAGTCCGAGCACATCGAGATCCCGTTCGACGCGTCGGCGACGGCCACGGTCTGAGCGCGCACTGCGTGAGAGGCCATCGCCCTGCACGGGACGACGGGCTCGGTGGCCATCGCCGCGCAGCGCCAACCCGGTGTCATCCTGCGCGCAGTCGCAGGATCCACCTCGTCCGTCCGCAATGCCGCCTCGGCGCGCCTCCGTGGATCCTGCGACTGCGCGCAGGATGAAGCTCCGTGGCGGATCACACCATGGCGGATGGCGATTCGGCGCCAACGCTTGAATCGTGCACGACCGGTCGTGCGCGGGTCGCCCACGCCGCGGCGTGCAGAATTCGAGACCTGACCCCGTTTCTGCCCCGCATGGACCTCTTTCCCGACGACGGCGCGCGCCGTCCCTTCATCGCCCGTGAGGCCACGCCCGAGTGGAACGCGCTGCCGTTCGCCGAGCGCGTGGTGGCCTGGCAGCGTTCGCACGGCCGCTCCGGCCTGCCGTGGCAACAGACGCGCGACCCGTACCGCGTCTGGCTGTCCGAGATCATGCTGCAGCAGACCCAGGTGACGACCGTGCTGGGCTACTACGAGCGCTTCCTGCAGCGCTTTCCCACCGTCGCCGACCTGGCCGCGGCTCCGGGCGAGGACGTGCTCGCCCTGTGGAGCGGCCTCGGCTACTACGCCCGCGCCCGCAACCTGCATCGCTGCGCGCAGGCGGTGGTCCGCGAGCATGGCGGTGCGTTCCCGCGCAGCGCCGCGCAACTGGCGGAGCTGCCCGGCATCGGCCGGTCGACCGCCGCCGCGATCGCCGCCTTCTGCTTCGGCGAGCGCGTCGCCATCCTCGACGGCAACGTCAAGCGCGTGCTCACGCGCGTGCTCGCCTGGGAGCGCGACATCGCGCAGGCCGCGTCCGAGAAGGCGCTGTGGACGATCGCCACCGAGCTGCTGCCCGACGCGCCGGCCGGCGAGCCGCTGCACGCCGCGATGGCTGCGTACACGCAAGGACTGATGGATCTTGGCGCCACGGTCTGCACCATCCGCAAACCCGCATGCGACGCCTGTCCGGCCCATGCGATGTGCCAGGGCCGCGTGTCCGGCGCGCCCGAGCGCTTCCCCGTCAAGACGCGCAAGCTCAAGCGCGGCAAGCGCGCCGGCGTGCTGCTGTGGTTGCAGGCGCGCGATCGCGTGTGGCTGGTGCAGCGCGCGGACTCGGGCGTGTGGGCGCAGCTGTGGTCGCTGCCGGAGTTCGACACCGCCGTGACGCTGGAACGCGCCGTTGAATCATGGCCCGGCACGCTCGAATGGATGGCGCCGTTCAAGCACGTCCTGACGCACTTCGACTGGATGCTGCAGCCGCTGCGCCTCACGTGGCATGGCGCGGTGTCGCCGGAGCAGCAGCGTGAGATCGAGCGGCTGGGGGCGGTCAACGGCGCCGTGGCGATGGCGGTGCCCGAACCCGGCGAGGCCGACGCGCACGGCGATGTCGAGGACACCGACGACGGTGAACGCAGCGTCGCCACGACAGCGACCGAGGGCCGCTGGTTCACGCGCGCCGAGCTCGCGGAGGTGGGCATCCCGTCGCCGATCCGCAAGCTGCTGGAGGCGGCGCTGCCGGATTGAGCCCGCCCTCGCAGGCGCGTACGCACGTGACGCTGGCGCGCGAGGTCGGCGCGCCATGCCTGTCCGGTGTTCAGGCCGCCCGTGTCATCGTGCGTGAGTCGATGAGATCGGGCAGATCCATCGCAGCCCGTGCGGGCGCGCGCTCACTCGGCCGCGTCGAGCTCGCGATGCCGCAGCAGCGTGGTGACGCTGCCCGAGAAGCGCTCGGCCAGCGTCTCGGCCATGAACACGGAGCGGTGCTGGCCGCCGGTGCAGCCGATCGCCACGGTGAGGTAGCTGCGCTGGTCGTCGGCGAAGTTGGGCAGCCAGCGGCGCAGGAAGCCCTCGATCTGGTCGAGCATCTCCATCACCTCGGGCTGCTCGCGCAGGTAGGTGGCCACCTCGATGTCCCGGCCGTTGAGCGGACGCAGCTCGCGCAGGTAGTAGGGGTTGGGCAGCACGCGCACGTCGTAGACCATGTCGGCGTCCAGCGGCACGCCGCGCTTGAACGCGAACGATTCGAAGACGAGCGACAGGTTGTGCGACTTCGCGCCGACCAGGTCGCGGATCCACTGGCGCAGCTGGATCGGGCGCAGCTGGCTGGTGTCGAGAATGGTGGAGCGCACGCGGATCGTGGCGAGCAGCTGGCGTTCGAGCTCGATGGCCTCGATCAGCGCGCGGTGTGTGTCGGTGCCGAACTGGCCCTTGGACAGCGGGTGCGGGCGGCGCGTCTCCGAGAAGCGGCGCACCAGCGTGTCGGTGCTGGAATCGAGGAACACCGAGCGCACCTTCACGCCCTCGTTCATCAGCTTCTCGAGCAGCGGCACCAGGCGCGGCAGCGAGCCGGCGGTCCGCACGTCGACGGCAACCGCCACGCGGCGCACCGCGCGCTCGCTCTCGAGCCGCAGGAACTCGGGCAGCAGCTCGGGCGGCAGGTTGTCCACGCAGAAGAAGCCGGCATCCTCCAGCGCATGCAGCGCGACGGACTTGCCCGAGCCCGAGATGCCGGTGATCAGGATGATCTCGCGCGTGCCGTCGAGGCCGGCGGCGGGATCCTCGGACTGCATGCCCGGGACGTGTGGGTCGGAGCCGGAGCTCATGGCCGTTCCTTGCTGAAGATGAGACGGGGCGCGGCCATCAGCGCGCGCCCGGACGGCCGCGCGGCGCCGGCGCCGCGGCGGTGCCCGCGCCGTCGACCGCCACGGCCTGGGCGATCAGTTCCTGCGCATGGGCGAGGCTGGTGCCGGAGCTGCGCTCGCCGCCCAGCATGCGCGCCACCTCGGCGACGCGCGCCTCGCCGGACAGCGGCGTGACCTGGCTGGTGGTCCGGCCGGCGACGCTGCGCTTGGCGACGACGAAGTGGTGGTCGCCGCAGGCCGCGACCTGCGGCAGGTGCGTGACGGCCATGACCTGCACGTGGCGGCCCAGGCGCTTCATCAGGCGGCCGACCGAGTCGGCCACCGTGCCGCCCACCCCGGAGTCGATCTCGTCGAAGATCAGCGTGCCTACCGCCTGCGACGCGCCGCGTGACGCCGCCGCGCCGTCACCGGCCGACGACTGCGCCGCCGTGACCGCGATGGCCAGCGCCAGGCGCGACAGTTCGCCGCCCGACGCCACCTTGGCGAGCGGCCGCGGCGTGCTGCCCGCATGGCCGGCGACGAGGAATTCCACCGTCTCCGCGCCCCAGGACTGCGGCGACTCCTGCGCCACCAGCGCGACGTCGAAGCGACCGCCCGCCATGCCCAGCTCCTGCATCGCCTCGGTGATGCGCGCGCCCATCTGCGGCGCGGCCTGCGCGCGGCGCGCGCTCACGCGCCTGGCCTCGGTGCGCCAGCGCGCCAGCGCGTCGTCGACCTTCTTCTGCAGCCCGGCGAGATCTGCGGCGGCGTCGAGCGCGGCCAGCGCCGCCTTCCATTCGCCCCACAGCGCCGGCAGGTCTTCGGGCGAGCGGCGGAACCGGCGCGCCAGGCTCATCCACGACGACATGCGCTCGTCCAGCTCGGCCAGGCGCTGCGGGTCGAGATCGGCGCGATTGAGATAGCTCGCGAGACTGTGCGCGGCGTCCTGCAGCTGCAGCTCGGCGCCGTCGAGCGCCTCGATGACCGGCGCCAGCGTGGCGTCGTAGTCGGCGACCTCGCGCAGCGTGCTGGCCGCGCGCGACACCAGCTTCAGCGCGTTCAGCTCGCCCTCGGACACGTCGTCCAGCGCCTGCTGCGAGCCCGCCATCAGCGCCTGAGCATGTGACAGCCGGCCGTGCTCGGCGGTGATGGCCTGCCACTCGTCGTCGGACGGTGCCAGGCGCTCGACTTCCTGCAGCTGCCACGCCAGCCGCTCGCGTTCGTTGTCGAGCTCGCCCTGGCGCTCGCGCGCGCTCGCGAGCGCCGCGGTGGCCAGGGCCCATGCGGCATGCGCGGCGGCCACCGGCGCGGCGTCGATGCCGGCCTGCTCGTCGAGCAGCGCCCGCACCGCGGCGGGGCGCGTCAGGCTCTGCCAGGCGTGCTGGCCGTGGATGTCGATCAGGTGGTCGGCCACCTCACGCAACTGCACCAGCGTGGCGGCACTGCCGTTGACGAACGCGCGGCTCTTGCCCTGGGCGTCGACGACGCGTCGCAGCAGCAGCGTCTCGTCGGCGGCGAAGCCGGCCTCGTCGAGCCAGCCGGCCAGCGACGGCGGGGAATCGAACTCGGCCGCGATCTCGCTGCGGGCGCAGCCCTCGCGCACGACGCCACCTTCGGCGCGCGCGCCGAGCGCGAGTTGCAGCGCGTCGACCAGGATGGACTTGCCGGCGCCCGTCTCGCCGGTGAGCACGGAGAAGCCGGCGCCGAACTCGAGTTCGAGCGCATCGACGATGACGAAGTCTTTCAGCGACAGGCGGCGCAGCATGATGCGGGCGGGGAAGTGGCGTTGCGTTGGAGCGAGGTCGCCGGGCAGGAAGCGCGACGGGTCGAGCCGCGGATGGTGCCGGAGCGCGGGCTCATGCCGTGAGCCTGCGCGACGGCGGATACGGCGACCGACCTCGATCGGCGCACGGCGTTGCGCATGTCAGGCCGTCCCTTCGTGTGTCGTCACGGGGTGCCTTCATGCCAATGCAGCTTGTGCCGCAGCGTGGCGTAGTAGCTCCAGCCGCGCGGGTGCAGGAAGCGCGCCTTGTGCGCCGAGCGCTGCATGCGCACGATGTCGCCCAGCAGCATGCTGGCCAGGCCGTGCATGTCGAAATTGGCACTGGCTTCCTTGCCCTGCACCAGTTCGAGCAGCACCTCCTGGTCGTCGGGCAGCACGATGGGGCGGTTGGACAGCGTGTGCGACGCCACCGGCACCATCGTCCAGCCCCCGATGCCGGGGTGGAGGATGGGTCCGCCCGCCGACAGCGCGTAGGCGGTGGAGCCGGTGGGCGAGGCCACGATGACGCCGTCGGAGCGGATGTTGGCCACGTGGTCGGCGCCCACCGACACGCGCACCTCGATCATGCTGGACGTGCTGCTGCGCACCACCACGTCGTTGAGCGCGAAGCCCTGGAAGATCTGCTCGCCGTCGCGCCAGACGCCGCCCTCGATCATGGGGCGGCTCTCGGCCTCGTAGTCGCCCTTGACGATGGGCGCGAGCGACTCGCGCCAGCTGGTGGCGGGGATGTCGGTGATGAAGCCCAGGCGGCCCTGGTTGATGCCCACCAGCGGGATGCCGTGGCGCGCGAGCTCGCGCCCGATGCCCAGCATGGTGCCGTCGCCGCCGACCACCACCGCCAGGTCGCAGACCTGGGCGAGCTCGTCGAAGCGCATGGCGCCGAAGTCGAGCCAGTCGGTGTTCATCGCGGTGTCGTGATCGACCGACACCTCCACGCCCACCCGCACCAGGAACTGCGCGATCTCCTCCAGGATGGGCTGCACACCCTGGGCCTGGTACTTGCCGAACAGCGCGACATGGCGGAAGGGGGTGGACATGCGACGAATTACACCACAGCGCCCTCGTGGAAAGGGGCGCCTCCACCCCTTGAAAAGGCCTGTTCCGCGCCGGGGAGCCGGGCGGGCGCGCACCCTCGGCGGAACCCGCGAATCGGCGGCTGCCCGCGATGCCGGCCGCGCGGTCGCCGGCGGCGGCCGTCGCCCTGCCGCGCCGACCCCGCCGGCGTGAAATCCTAGATTCCGCCGCCCCGCAATGCCCTTGCCATCTCCGTACAATCGAAGCATGCTCGACGAGCGCGCCAAGACACTGCTGAAGACCCTGGTCGAACGCTACATCGCGGACGGCCAGCCGGTGGGTTCGCGCACCCTGTCGCGCGCCTCCGGGCTGGAGCTGTCGCCGGCCACCATCCGCAACGTGATGGCCGACCTCGAGGATCTGGGCCTGATCGTCAGCCCCCACACCTCGGCCGGCCGCGTGCCCACGCCGCGCGGCTACCGGCTGTTCGTCGACACGATGCTCACCGCGCGCCCCGTCGACGCCGACGCCGCGCTGGGGCAGCTGCTCGCCGAGATCGGCGGCCCGCGCGAGCTGCAGCCCGACCAGCCGCAGCGCGTCATCGCGCAGGCGGCGGCTATGCTGTCCAACCTGTCCAGCTTCGTGGGCGTCATCACGGCGCCGCGCCGCGCGGGCGTGTTCCGCCACATCGAGTTCCTGCGCCTGGGCGAGCGCCGCGTGCTGGTGATCCTGGTGGCGCAGGATGGCGACGTGCAGAACCGCGTCATCATCACCGCCAGCGACTACTCGCAGGCGCAGCTGATTGAAGCGACGAACTTCCTGAATGCGCACTACGCCGGCCTGTCGATCGACGACGTGCGCGAACGCCTGAAGACCGAGGTCGAGGCGCTCAGCGCCGACATCGCCACCCTGATGCGCGCCGCGGTGCAGGCCGGCAGCGACGCCATCGCCGAGAGCGACGAGCAGGTCGTCGTCGCGGGCGAGCGCAACCTGCTGGGCGTGCAGGACCTGCACCACGACATGCGCAGCCTGCGCGACATGTTCGACGTGTTCGAGCAGAAGACCCAGCTGATGCGCCTGCTCGAGGGCTCCAGCCGCGCCGAGGGCGTGCGCATCTTCATCGGCGGCGAGAGCCGCGTGGTGCCGTTCGAGGCGCTGTCCGTGGTGTCGTCGCCCTACGAGGTCGATGGCCAGGTGGTCGGCACGCTGGGCGTCATCGGCCCCACGCGCATGCCCTACGACCGCATGATCCAGATCGTCGACATCACCGCCAAGCTCGTCGGCAACGCCCTGTCGCAGCGCTGAGCGGGGCACGCCACCCGCGGGGCCGTCCGGCGAAGTCGCCAGCGCCACGAACGTGCGCACCGGAACCCCGCGATGCGGTCATCCTGCGCGAAGTCGCGTGATCCATGAATCGGGGCGATGCGCCCGTCAGCGGCGAGCCGATCCCGCCGCCCGCGCGTCGCATGCGCGCGCGGGGCCTCATAGCACCGACGTGATCACCTTGATCGGCGAACTGCCCGTCAGCATCGCCACGCCCGCGGCCGCGCCGGCGACGGTCGACGCGGAGCCGAGCGCGGCCTGCGTGACGTCGGCGACGTCCGAGGCGATCGCCGCCGGCAGGTCCACCGCCACCGCATGGATCGCATTGGCCGTGCCCTGCGCCACCGCCTCGACGCCGTTGATCGCCGAGTGCACGCCATTGGCCAGCATGTGGATGCCGCCCTCGACGGCATGCTCGGCACCGACCGCGACGTCGGCCGCCAGCTCGAACGGATAGGCGACGACGTCCTCGATCCCGTGCACGACGGCCATGCCGCCGTTGGCCAGCGCCTGCATCGCGCGCTCACTGAACGACACGGTCGCGCTCGCGGCCTCGCCCACCGCCTCGCCGACTTCCTCGACGCCGTCGACGATCTTGCCCGGCACCGCCTCGATCGCCCGCAGCACGCCCCCGCCGCCCGAGCAGCCGGCGTTCACGGCCGCGTAGGGCGAACCGGTCGACGAATTGGTGGACAGCGACATGGGTGCACTTTCTCCGAATGTGTCAGCCATGCTACGGAAGGCCCGGGTGCGGCAAGCGAGGAACAGACCCTGAAACACGCCCGAAATCCCCGCCCGCCCCGCCGCCTGCCGCCGCAGCCCGCCCGCCCACGTCCGTACAATCGCCCGCTCACGGGCCGTTAGCTCAGTTGGTCAGAGCAGAGGACTCATAATCCTTTGGTCGTTGGTTCAAGTCCAACACGGCCTACCACCCCAGTCTTTGTCGCACGAAGGCTTCCTCGGCTGCTCCCAGCGAAGGGGTCTGCTCGGGCTGCGTGGCAGGCTCGCGCGAGGCGGCTCGCTTCCTGTCAGAATTCGAAGCCTCTTGACCCGCACTGGATCGAAGTCGTGACCAACTTCATCCTTGTTCCTGGCGGCTGGCAGGGTGCCTGGGCGTTCGATGAAGTGGCCAGCCTGCTCACGAAGAGCGGCCACCGTGCTCGGCCACTGACGCTGGCAGGACTGGGCGACGATCCGGTGCCGTGGGCCAATCTGGCGCAGCACATTCGAGAGGCTGCGGCAGCTGTCCAGGCGTGCGATGGCGAGGTCGTCCTCGCAGGCCATTCCTACGGCGGCATGGTCGTCAGCGGTGCGGCGGACGTGGCGCCGGAGAAGATCCGGGCGCTGGTCTATTCCGATGCGTACGTCCCGGCGTCCGGCGACTCCGTCTGGTCGCTCACCAGCCCGCGCTTCCGCGAAGCCTTCATCGCTGGAGCGGCCGCCGACGGCCTGAGCTGTGCGCCGCCGGCCGGACTGGACGCACGTTGCCGCCCGCATCCCATGGCAAGCTTCCTGCAAGCGATCCAGCTCACCGGGCGGTGGCGCGAGGTGCCGCGAAAGGTCTTCATCGGCGCCTTCGGGTGGGACGGCAGCCCCTTTCGCGAACTTCACGAGCGCCTCAGGAACGATGCGGATTGGCAGACCTTCGCCTTCGACTGCGGCCACAACATCCCGCGGCTGAAACCGGAGGCTTTCGTGGAGATCCTGCTGGCGCAAATTTGAGGCGGCAGCCAGCCGGCACGAGCCGACTGGGTTCCGATCGGGAGCACCCGGTCGCGAAGGAGGGCTTCGGGCCGCCGTGACCGGAGACCTTCGCAAGCGGAAGCTCGTCAAGGATCGATGTGCGACCGGCCACCGCGACGTCAGGCGCGCCACGCAAGCTTCCGGTCGTCGGGCGCCGTCGCAAGAAGCTGAATCGATCATGTCGATTCGGCGGCACCGTGCTCGTCGTACAAGAGCCCGTTCTGTCGGAAGCACAGGAGACTCGAATGTCCTCATCCGTACTATTCATGTCGATGTCGCTCGACGGGTTCATCGCGGGCCCGAACGACGAAATCGGCAACCCCGGAGGCGATGCCTTCGACCGGCTGCACGAGTGGTACGGGGACTTCTCCCGGCCGTCCGGAGCCGTCGGAGAATTGTGGGACGAGTGGAACGCGCCTGGGTCGATATTGGCGGGCCGGCGCACCGTGGAGCAAGTCGATCACTGGGGCGGTGACAATCGCGGTGTGCCGATCTTCGTGCCCAGTCACCGCCCGCCCGGCCCATCCGTCGCGAACTATCCGTTGGTGACGTATGTGCGCGACGGGATCGAGAGCGCGATGGCTCAGGCGAAGGCCGCCGCGGGCAGCCTGAATGTGCTGATGCTGGGTGCGTACACAGCCCAACGCGCGCTTGAGGCGGATGTTCTGGACGAGCTGCAGATCCATCAGATTCCGGTGCTGTTCGGTTGCGGCCGTCGCCTGTTCGACGTGTTGCCCTCGCGGATCGAGTTGGAGATCGTCCGGGTGATCGACACACCGGATGCCACGCACATCCGGTATCGAGTTCGTCGGTGAGTCAGCCTTCGAGGAGTTGACAGCGATGAGGTCATGGCATGACTTTCACATTGACGGCTATGCCGTCGACGGCCAGCGGCGTGAGATCGCCTTTGAGCTGACCTGGCCGAACGACAGGCCTGCCCAGGTGGGCGGCGCACGACTTGTCTTCGAAGGGGTCGAGGCCTACTTCCTCGAGCACGATCTCGGCTCCAACATCGTTCACGGTTTCGCGGAGCGGCCCTCGAGAGGATTTCTCGAGGAGTGGGCCGAACGGTTCGAGCTGAGCGCCAGACATGGCTGGCCCGCGTTCTGGCGTCCGGCGCCGTACCCGCCACGACCTGTCGAGGTCGAACCGGATGACGCGTTTCGACTGCTCGTGCGCCGAAACGCAAGGTGCACGCAGCTTTCCAGCTCGTACGGCTTGAGCGGATGGGTGATCGCAGCCAACGTCCGAGAGCAAGCGCAAGCGGCTGGCTGATGTCAGCCGATGGCTGGCGGTCGCTCTCGGCGACGCGAGACCAGACGACAAAGGCCGGCTTCGGGCAGGCGATCCCGACCAATCGCAGCGCGACCCTTGGCGCAGTGGTGCATCGGAACTGCAATGAACGCTGTCGCGCGCCGTCCAGCGGCTTGCTGGATACCGACCGCAGCCGGTCAGCAGTCAGAGACTGCTTTGAAGATGTACAGAGTGGCGACCGCGCAATGCCGCGTCCTTGAACCGGCATTCCGCCTGATCGGGTTCGGCCGGTTCTCTTTGAGCGTGCGCTGCTGCGCACTTGCTGCAGGTTCGCCATTTGCTCTCTGGGTTCGCCCACGAACTGCGGGAAGTGCTCACGCCATGAAGATCCTCCGCCTGCTTTCTTCCGTGCTGATCGGTGCCGTCGCCAGCGCACGATCCATGACGCCGATGGCCGCCCTGGCCGCGGCTCGCCTGGCGGGCCGCCGCACGCCAGGCCCTCTGATTTTGTTGGATCGCCCGATGGTGAGATACGGCGCCCTTGCAATGGGCGTCGGTGAGCTGTTGGGCGACAAGATGAAGACCGCGCCCGATCGAACCGTCGCGCTGGGGCTTCTCGCGCGAACGATGAGCGCGGGGATCGCGGGCGCAGCGCTCGCACCGCGAGGTCGCGGACAGGCAGGCGCCGCGATCGCAGTGGCGACTGCCGTGCCGCTCGCCTTCGTAACTCTCGCCGGGCGCAAGCGCGCCATGGCGCGAATCGGCCAGACGCGCAGTGGCCTGATCGAGGACGCGCTCATGGTGGCCGCAGGAATGGCGGTGGTGGCGATGGCCACCAGGTCGCAGCGCATCTGACGGTGCGCCAGACCGAGCGTTGGCTTCCGCGAGTTCGTCGCTGCAACGTCTGGGGATCAACCGCAGACCAAGCCACCGTTGACAGTCAGGAGCCCCTGACGGGTCGGCAAAGAATTGCCGTGACCCGCAAAGAGCCAGAGAACGACGAGTCAGCGACCCTCCGATCGAGCGACCGAGCCAGCGTGGTTGCGATCCGCCACGACCGCTTCGCGGATCAGCCGGCGGCTTCCGGGCACTGCCCGGTGCCCGGCTTCAACTCAGGACATGCACGCGAACTTCCGGGGGGGAAGCCGTGGCGGAGGCGCGCTCCAGCGAACGCGCCGGAGCGTGATGCCTCGGTGCGGAACCTGCCATCGAAGCTCGCTACCGCGCGATTTCCGGCGCCACGCCGATGATGCCGCGCTGGGCATATGGCTACATCCACTGCCGCGAACGCTTCCACTCGTCGCAGGAGATCGCCGACACACTGCCTCCGAGGCCGTGGCCAGGGTGGCCATCCCGTTCCTCGACGCGGCGTGAGACGCCACGGCCGGACGACGCCTCGCTCCCGTGCGAACCGGGAATGGAAAGCCCGGCGCTGTCGACGTGTCTCAGCCTTCGCGCGACGCGCCGGATCATGCGTGCGCTCCTGCGTCCGGCGTCGAGGAAATGCGGCGGCCGTGTTCATCGCAGCACCAAGGTGAACGAAGGATGAGGCTGCAGAGGTTGGCGCGCTGGAAGGACGAATCCTTGAAAGCGAGGAAGTCGTCATTGAACGTCCCGAACGTGCTGGCGGGCCGCTGCTTCAGACCCTCGTAAAACGTATCGATGACCTCGGCCGCGAAGCTGTCGCTTCTGGGACAAGCAGCGGCAACCTCCGCGCGTTCCTCGGGAGTGAGCTCACCATATCCGCGGCCGGTCATGTCGAGCCCGGCGCCCGCTTGCACCAGTGCGATCTCCGGATGCATGTGTTCCGGTATGCCGGGTGTTGTATGCAGTGCGATCGAAAGCCACACTCTCTCGACCTGGTCGGCGTCGACTCCTCGGCTGCGCAGGAAGTCGCGCGCCGCATTGGCGCCGTCGACCTCGAAGCGCCATGGGCTCTGGTGGAATTTCGGAGTGATGCCGATGTCGTGAAACATGGCCGCGGCATACAGCAGTTCAGGGTCGAACTTCAATCCCTCTCGTCGCCCGATCAGGCTCCCCCACACGAAGACGCGCCGCGAGTGATGGAAGAGCATGTCACTCTCCGTGTCACGGATCAATTCGGTGATGTCACGCGCCAAGGTGCTGTCCGGAATTCGGATGCCGGCAATGGAGGTTGGGTGCACCGTGTTGGCTCCTGGTCCACTATTGATGGTGGTCGGGCAGCACCAGTTGGCGCTCGTCCGGATTGGTGATGAAGATCACGAGCAGGCGGGCGGGCGTGTCCATGCTGGGATTGCGTGTCATCGTGTGGCGGGCGCCAGGCGCCTCATACCAGCTGTCACCGGGCTTGTAGACGCGGGGCGGGTCTGCATCGACCGCGCTGACGATCTCGCCGGACAGCACGTAGGCGTAGAGGAACGCCGAGTCCGGATGCGTGTGAGGCGGTGCCGCCGTACCGGGTGGAAAACTGACTTCAACCGTGACCATCGCTTTGCCGGGCACGTTGGGCAGGTCATGCTTGAACAACGGCGTGACTGTTTCGGGATGCTCCTTGGAGCCGGGGCCGGGTTGGTGTGCCCCTGCCGGCGATGCCGTCACGGCGATCGCCGCCACGCAGGCGGCAAGCATTCGGTGCTTCATGTTGCTGAACGTCATTGCGTTGACCAGGCTTACTTCGCTGCGGCAGCAGCTGCGGCTGCGGGCGTGGCCCGGAAGCTGATCGCCATCCGGTTATAGGCATTCATCAGGCCGATGGCGATGGTCAGATCGGCCAGTTGCTTCGGATCGAAAGCAGAGGCGGCCGCTTGGTAGGCGTCGTCCGGAACTCCGGTGCGGTCGACCAGGGTCACGCACTCCGCCCACGAAAGCGCCGCCCGCTCGGCCGCACTGAACAGACTGCCGCCTTCCCGCCAGGCGGGCACGAGGACCAGCTTCTTGACATCGATGCCTTCCTGCAGCAACTCGTGCGAGTGCATGTCGATGCAGAACGCACAACCATTGATCTGCGAGACGCGGAGAAAGACCAGATCGATCAAGGCCTTCGGCAGGCCGCACTGCATGACGTGGCCATACACGCCGCCGAGTGCCTTCATGCCGGCCGGGGTGGCGGCGTTGTAATCCATGCGTTGGGTCATCTCGGTTCTCCTTTGGTGTGAACGACACATGCCGTGGACGAAGAATGGTCCTTCCGCTGGTCAAAGAAAAGGGCCAAGATCTGTCAGTCTTGATGCACCATGAGGGATGGCTCCTCTATCCATCGGTGTCGACCGTGCGGCGAAGACGCCGTTGTCCATCCAAATCTATGCCTCGATCCGGGAGGCGATCGAATCAGGCCGGCTGGAGGCTCACGCCAAGCTGCCGTCCTGGCGAGACTTGGCGGCTCAACTGGGAGTCTCCCGGGGCACGGTGCGCATCGCCTACGAGCGCCTCATCGACGAGCAACTGGCGGTCGGGATGGGTGCGGCCGGGACGCGCGTCGGCGAACGCCCGCGACCCTCTCCGGCACGCACGTGGTCTGCGGAGCCGACACCGATGCTGGATCTGTTCCACGACTTCGGCAACACGCCGCAGGTCTTCCAGATGGGCGTGCCGGGGCAGGACGTGTTTCCCTACAAGCTGTGGTCACGCATCATGGTGCGTGAGGCCAGGCGCAGCGCCGCGGCGCCCGTCAGCTACCCGGACCCACGCGGCCTGCCGGCGCTGCGCCGCGAGATAGCCGCGTACCTGGCGATCGCACGCGGTCTGCGTTGCAGTCCTTCCCAACTGCTCGTCACCGCCGGGTTTGCCGGCGCGCTGGGACTTGTCACCCGCGGCCTGGGTCTGGAGGGCCAGAAGGCGTGGTTCGAAGATCCCGGCTTTCCGCTCACGCGCACGGCACTCGCAAAGGCCGGCCTGAAAACCGTCCCGGTGCCCGTGGATGCGGAGGGCCTGGATGTCGACGCGGGAAAAGCTTGCGCAGGCGATGCGGCGCTGGCGGTGGTCACGCCAGGGCAGCAAGCACCGCTGGGCATGACCATGTCGCTGGCACGACGGCGTGCCCTTCTCGAATGGGCGAGGCGCAACGAGGCCTGGATCATCGAGGATGACTACCTGAGCGAATTGCAGCTGCAGGGGCGTGCCGCGCCAGCGCTTGCCTCGCTCGACACCAGCGAACGGGTGATCCACATCGGCACGTTCAGCAAGACCATCAGCCCGGCCCTCAGGCTGGGATTCGTGGTGGTCCCGCCCTCGTTGTCGGAACGCTTTGGCGAACTGGCGGCATGCCTGGCTCCGGCGCCGGCGGCGACGGTCCAATTGGCAGTCGCCAGCTTCCTGCAGGAAGGCCACTACCTGCGGCACCTGCGCCGCATGAAACGGGTCTATGCCGAAAGGTGCGGGGCGTTGGTGACGTGCCTTCAAGAACATGCAGCCGGTGCGCTCGAGGTCCAGGCGACCGCGGGCATGGCGGTCGTGGCGCGCTTGCCGAGCTCGATGGAAGATACCGATGTCGCCCTTCGCGCACTGCCTCTGGGTCTGGCGCCTGTCCCGCTCTCTCCGTGGCATGTGCTGACGCCTCGCGCGAACGGGCTCCTGCTGGGGGTGACGAACGTGGATCCGAGCCGGTTGCCGGCCGACTGTCGGCGACTCGCGGGGGTGGTGCGGCGGGCTTGAAATCGACCGCGTGCTTGAGTCGAGGCTTCACAGGCCTCTTGAATGATCAGGTCTGGGCAGCGTCGATCAAGGCGTTCAGCTGCCGTTCTTGGTCGGAAACCGAAGTCGAGGCCCTGATGCGTCGGACGTCGGCTTTCTGGCGCCGAGTTCTGCATCCTCGAAGTCCGCGACGGGTCGACAACCGACCTGGCACCGCGCCGGAAGCGGTCGTCGAAGGGTCAGCGTCGCGCCCGGCTGCGCAACGCGGCTGACCATCGATGTGGCCTTCGACAGCGGTGCTGGCGTGTACGTGTCGACCTCACGGCGTCGGTGCCGCCAGCATCCACTCATGGGCCGGATCATTGCGGAACACCCACAGCCGCTGCGGCCCCGCCATCACGTTCAGGTAGTAGAGCTCGTAGCCGTGCGGCGCGACGACGGGGTGGTAGCCGCGCGGCACCAGCACGAGGTCGTGGTCCTCCACCGCGCACGCTTCGTCCAGGCTGCGGTCGTCGGTGTAGACGCGCTGGAAGGCGAAGCCCTGCGGCGGATCGACGCGGTGGTAGTAGGTTTCCTCGAGCTGCGTTTCCGTCGGCGGCGCCTCGACGTCGTGCTTGTGGGGCGGGTAGCTGGACGAATGGCTGGCCGGCGTGCGCACCTCCACCACGAGCAGGTGCGCGGCAGTCGGGTCGTCGTGGGGCAGGATGTCGCAGATGTAGCGCGTGTTGGTTCCGCGGCCGCGCACGCTGCGTCGCATGCTGGCGGGATCGAGGCGCCGCACCGCGCGCTCGGCGCCGTCGCCGGGTGCGCTGCACAGCGCGACCTCGGCGGCGCCGGTGGCGACGATCTTCAGCGAACGCCCCGCCGGCACATAGAGCGCCGCGGGCGCGATGTCGTCGAAGACGCTGGCTCGCGTGCCCAGTCCCGCATGCACGGCGCCCTGCACCTCGATGTCGACCGTGCCGCTCAGTACCACCACGCACAGCTCGCGCTCGCCCGTGTCCAGTGCCTCGGACTCACCCGCGGCCAGGCGCAGCGCGCGGAAGCCGACATGCTTCCAGCCCGCCTGCTCGGGCGTGACCGAAACGATCTCGCGGCCTTCGCGCCGCGCCTTCAGCAACAGCTTGCTCGTCATCACCGCTGCTTTCCGTCGATGGCGTCGACGATGCGCCGCAGCGTCTCGTAGCCCTTCCTCGCATAGGCGTAGCTGGGCGCGACGGCGGGATCCTGTTCGGCCTCGACGACCAGCCAGCCCTCGTAGCCGCCGCCGTGCAGCAGCCGCAACACGGCGTCGAAGTCGATCACGCCATCGCCGGGGACGGTGAACGTGCCGTTGATCACGCCCGTCAGGAAGCTCCAGCCATCGTTGCGTGCGCTGCGCACGACCTGCTCGCGAACGTCCTTGCAATGCACGTGCACCACGCGCGGCAGGTGGCGGCGCAGCAGCGCGGCGACGTCGGTCGCGCCGCCGTAGTACGCATGGCCGGTATCGAACAGCAGGCCGACGTCGCGGCCCGTCAGCGCCATCAGGCGGTCGATGTCCTCCGGCGACTCGACGTAGGCGCCCATGTGGTGGTGGTAGGCGAGCGTGAGGCCGTAGGTCGCCTTCAGGTGGGCGCCGAATTCGTCGAGGCGCTTCGCATACGCGGCCCAGGCGGCGTCGTCGATGAAGCGCGGCCGCCTGGCGAGCGGGGTGTCGATGCGGCCCTGGATCGAGCCCGCCACCTCGCCGTAGACCACCACCTTGCAGCCGTTGAACTGCAGCTTGGCCATGTGCGCCCGGCAGGCCTCGATCTCGTCGGCGAGCGTGCCCTCGGCCAGCCGTCCGGAGTACCAGCCGCTCACGCAGGCGACGCCGTATTCGGCGAGCTTGGCCTTGAGCGCCGCCGGTTCCTGCGGGAACTTGTTGCCCAGCTCGAAGCCCTGGTAGCCGATCTCCGCGCCTTCGCGCAGCGCGGTCTCGAGCGGCGTGTCGCCTCCGAGTTCGGGCAGGTCGTCGTTGCTCCAGGAGATCGGGTTGATGCCGATGCGAATGTTCCAGGTCATGGCAGGTCGTCTTCGGTGAAGGGGGAATCAGGGGCGCTGCGCGCGCTTGGCCTCGCGCGCGGCCGCGGCGGCGGCGTCGACGGCGGGACGCGCGGAGGCCTGCGGGACGGCGACCTCCCACCAGCAGCCGCCGTCGTCGGTGGTGCGGGCGTGCGTGGTGTCGATCACGATCACCTGCGTCTTCGTGGCGGCGCGGGCGCGCCGCATGGCCGCGCGCAGTCCGGCGATGTCCGGCACGTGGACGGCGTCGGCGCCGAGCGCGGCCGCGTGCGCGGCGAAGTCGATGCGCGCGTCGGCACCCTGCGCGGCCACGCAGTCGTCCAGCAGGTTGTTGAAGCTCGCTCCGCCGCAGGCGGCCTGCAGGCGCTGGATGCACCCGTAGCCGCGGTTGTCGAGCACGACGACGATCAGCTTGTGCCCCAGCATCACGGAGCTCGCGATCTCCGAATTCATCATCAGGTACGAGCCGTCGCCCACCATCACGACGACCTCGCGCTCCGGCCGCGCGATCTTGACGCCCAGGCCGCCCGCGATCTCGTAGCCCATGCACGAGTAGCCGTACTCGACGTGATAGTTGCCCGGCGCCGCGGCACGCCACAGCTTGTGCAGTTCGGCCGGCAGCGTGCCCGCGGCGCACACGACGATGTCGTCGGCGGGCGAGTCGGCGGCCGAATCCCGCACGGCGCCGATCACGTCGGCGTCGTAGGGCAGGTCGTCCGCGGCCGGCGCGGTCGTCAGCGCCGTGACGCGATCGTTCCACGCCGCGGCCGCGTGCCGCGCCCGCGCGGTCCAGCTGTCCTCCGCGCGCCAGCCGGCGACGGCGGCCGACAGCGCGGCCAGGCCCGTGCGCGCATCGCAGACCAGCGCTTCGCCATGCCACTTGTGCGCGTCGTGCGGCTGCACGTTCAGGCTCAGCAGCCGGGCCTGCGTGAACAGGCTGTGCGAGCCGGTCGTGAAGTCCTGCAGCCGCGTGCCGACCGCGAGCACCAGGTCGGCTTCGCGTGCGCCGTCGTTGGCCGCCGGCGAGCCGGTGACGCCGATCGCGCCCATGTTCAGCGGGTCGTTCCAGGCCAGGCCGCCCTTGCCGGCCTGCGTCTCGGCGACGGGCACGCCGTGCGTCTTCGCGAACGCAGCCAGGGCGCTGCCCGCCCCGCTGTAGAGGACGCCGCCGCCCGCGACGACCAGCGGCCGGCGCGCGGCGCGCAGCAGGGCGGCCGCACGCGCGAGCTCGGCGCCGTCGGGCGCGGGACGGCGCAGGTGCAGCGTCGGCGGCGCGAGGAAGCTCTCGGGGCAGTCGAAGGCCTCGGCCTGCACGTCCTGCGGCAATGCCAGGCACACCGGGCCGCACGACGCCGGATCCGTCATGACGCGCACGGCGTGCGGCAGCGCGGTCAGGATCTGCTCGGGCCGCACGATGCGGTCGAAGAAGCGGGTGACCGGACGCAGGCTGTCGTTGGCGCTGAGGTCGCCGTGGTGGAAGTCCTCGAGCTGCTGCAGCACCGGGTCGGGCGCGCGCGAGCAGAAGATGTCCCCGGGCAGCAGCAGCACCGGCAGCCGGTTGACATGCGCCAGCGCGGCCGCGGTCACGAGGTTGGTCGCGCCGGGGCCGATGCTGGTCGTCACCGCCAGCACGCGGCGGCGCATGTTCGCCTTCGCGTACGCGATCGCCGCGTGGGCCATGGCCTGCTCGTTGTGCGCGCGCCAGGTGGGCAGGCTCGCCCGCGACGCATGCAGCGCCTCGCCCAGGCCGGCGACGTTGCCGTGGCCGAAGATGGCGAACACGCCGCCGCACCAGGGCACGACACTGCCGTCGTCCAGTTCGACGCGCAGCGCCGCGAGATGGCGCACGATGGCCTGCGCCAGGGTCAGTCGGATCGTCTTCATCGGCGGGCTTTCAGGCCGGGCGCAGGGCGGGCTGCGCGATGTCGTGGATCGGGGCGCACGCCGGTGCGTCCTGCGCGGCGGGCGGGCGCGACGCACGCCACGCGTCGACCAGCGTCTCGAAGTTCGCGGCGACGGCGGCGACCAGGGCCTCGTCGTCGAGCACGCCGCACAGCCAGTCGCGCGCCGGCTCCGCCCACAGCGAGCGGCCGACCATGAAGCCCTTGACGACGGGATGCGTGGCCGCGGCGAAGTCGCGGGCGAGGTCGGCCAGCGGCTGGTTCAGGCCCAGGATGACGGCGCCGCGGCAGTACGGGTCGCGCGCGGCCACCAGCGCCGCGAGCGCGTTCCAGCCGGCCGAGCGCATCGGCGCGAGCTTCCACCATTCGGGCTTCAGGCCGATCGTGTAGAGGCGCTGCACGGCGCGCAGGACGGCCGCATCGACCTGCGCCGCATCGGTGCCATTGCGCGGCGGGATGACCTCGAGCAGCAGCTCGTGCCCGGAGTCGCGCGTCGCGGCCCACACTTCCTGCAGCCGCGATTCCTGCTGCAGCCGCAGGTCGACGGCGTCGTCCGGGTGGTACAGCACCAGGCACTTGACGACCTGCTCGCGCGGCCACTGCACGAGCCGCGTGCCCAGCGACGGGCCGCCGTCGAAGCGCAGCGGCCGCGAGCCGGGCAGCTCCACGGGCCGGCCCACCCACCAGCCGCGGCCGGTGGCGGCGTGCAGGGCGTCCTCGCCGTAGAGGTCGTCGACGAGCACGCCCATGCGGCCCTGCAGGCCGCGGCTCGCGCCGACGCGCTCGGCCGCGCGCAGCAGCAGCAGCTTGAGCGCCGGCAGCCGCGCCTCGGAGGCGCCGGCTGCGCGCGCCAGCTCGAAGAACTGGCTGCGATGGTCGAATGCCATCACGTTGAGTTCGTCCCAGCGCGCCCGCGGGGCCGTCACGCGGTGCAGATGCGCGAGCTGCGCGTCCGCGGCGACGTCGGCCCCGCGCCGGCCGCCGAACCAGTGCGCCAGTTCCGCCGGCGTGGGCATCGCGGGCGCGCACGCGTGGCGCGAGACGACGATCGCGCCGCACGCGTTGGCCAGGCGCGCGGCGCTGGCGAAATCCTCGCCGCGCAGCAGGCCGGCCATCAGCCCGGCGGCGAAGGCGTCGCCCGCACCGAGCACGTTCAGCACCTCGACGCGCTCGCCCGCGCAGGTGGGGGCGTCCGCCAGGCGCTCGGGCACCGCGCCCGCGACGAGGCAGCAGCCGAGCGGTCCCAGCTTGACGACCATCGCCGCGGGCGTGAGCTCGCGCACGCGGCGCAGCGACGCCGGCAGGTCGCCCGGCACGCCGCCGGCGATGATGAACTCCTCCTCGGTGCCGATCAGCAGGTCGAAGCTCGGCAGCATCTCCTGCAGGCTCGCGGTGACCCGCGCGTCGGGCACGAAGCGCGTCTGGCCGTCGCCGCGCTTGGTCAGGCCCCACAGCACGGGGCGGTAGTCGATGTCGAGGACGCGCAGCGTGCCGTGGCGGCCGGCATGCTCGAGCGCGCGCGTCGAGGCGGCGCGCACGCCCGGCTGCGACAGGTGCGTGCCGGTGATCAGCAAGGCGCGGCAGTCGGCGACGAAGGACTCGGCGATCGCGTCCGCGGCGATCGCCATGTCGGCGCAGTTCTCGCGGTAGAACAGCAGCGGGAACGTGTCGCGATCCTTCAGGCCGAGGATGGCGAGCGCGGTCAGGCGTTCGGGATCGACCTGCACCATCGACGTGTCGCAGCCCTCGCGCTGCAGCGTCTCCACGAGGAAGCGGCCCATCTGCTCGTCGCCCACGCGCGAGACCATGGCCGCGCGCAGGCCCAGCCGCGCCGCGCCGAACGCGATGTTGGCGGAGCTGCCGCCGAGGTACTTGGCGAAGCTCGCGACGTCCTCCAGCCGCGCGCCGACCTGCTGGGCGTAGAGGTCGACGGCGAGGCGGCCGAGGCAGGCCAGGTCGAAGCGGCGGCCGGAGGGGATGTTCAGGAAGCTCATGATGGGGTTGCCGTCAGATCGTCACGCCGTCGAGGTCGTGCATCAGCGTCTTCATCTCCGCGCCGCCGGCCATCATGTCGAGCACGGCCTCCTTGGAGACGCCGGGCTTGGCATGGGTGCCCATCGACTTGCCGCGATTGAGCAGCGTGAAGCGGTCGCCGATCGGGTAGGCGTGGTTGACGTTGTGGGTGATGAAGATGACCGAGATTCCGCGCGCCCGTGCGCGGGCGATCAGCTTGAGCACGTTGACGCTCTGCTTGACGCCGAGGGCGGCGGTGGGCTCGTCGAGGATCAGGACGCGGGCTCCGAAGTGGATCGCACGCGCGATCGCGAGGCACTGCTTCTCGCCGCCGGACATGTTGCCGACCAGCTGGCCGGCGTCGCGAACCCGGATGCCCATCTCGGCCAGCCGTTCGGCCGCGGTGCGCTCGGCGAGTGCGTGGTCCATCACCGGCAGGGCGCCGAACAGCCGGCGCTTGGGCTCGCGGCCCATGAAGAAATTGCGCGCGACGCTCATCAGCGGCACCAGCGCGAGATCCTGGTAGACGGTGGCGATGCCCGCGTCGAGCGCCTCGCGCGGCGAACGGAAGCGCACCGGCTTGCCGTCGACCAGGTACTGCCCCTCGTCGGGCGCGAACACGCCCGCGAGCATCTTGATCAGCGTGCTCTTGCCGGCGCCGTTGTCGCCCAGCAGGCAGTGCACCTCGCCGCGCGCGAGCTGCAGCGTCACGCCGGACAACGCGATCACCGGGCCGAAGTACTTCGAGACGTTCTCGAGCTGCAGGATCATGTCGGACATGCGGTCTCCGCCCCTCAGCGCCGGCCGAGCGCCACGCGCCGGCGGACGAAGTTGTTGAACAGCACCGCCACCAGCAGCATGCCGCCCAGGAAGACGCGGTACCAGTTGTTGTCGATGCTCGTGTATCCGATGCCGATCTGCACGATGCCGAAGATCAGCGCGCCGAGCGATGCGCCGATCACCGAGCCGTAGCCGCCGGTGAGCAGGCAGCCGCCGATCACCGCGGCGATGATGGCCTCGAACTCCTTCTGCAGGCCGCGGTCGGCGGCGGCCGAGCCGGCGTCGGCCACCTGCAGGATCGCGAACAGCACGGCGCAGAACGCGGTCAGCATGAACAGTCCGATCTTCACGCGCCCGACCGGAATGCCCACGTTCTTGGCGGCGTTGGGGTCGCCGCCGACGGCGAGGATCCAGTTGCCGACGCGCATCTTCGCCAGCATGAAGGCGCCCGCAGCCGTCAGGGCCAGCCACCAGACGACGACCTTCGGGACGCCGATCGCCAGCGCCGTGCCGTCGTCGCGCGCGGCGATCAGCCCCGCATGGGCCATCACGTTGAACAGGCCGGTCAGCACGTGGCCCTGGAACAGCGCGTGCACCACCGGGTCGGCCGCGATCATGTCGGCCAGGATGCTCGGGCCGTTGCTGGACAGGATCGTCTTGCCCGTCAGCATGACCGACAGCGCGAGGCTGAGGCCACGCAGCACGAAATAGAAGGCCAGCGTGACGATGAAGCTCGGCAACCCCGTGCGCACCACCAGCCAGCCATTGAGGGCGCCGAGCCCGCAGGCGACGGCGAACGCGAACAGCGCCGCGAGCCACACCGGCCAGCCCCAGTAGAGGCAGGGCACGGCCAGCAGCATGCCGCCGAAGCCGATCATCGAGCCGATCGACAGGTCGAACTCGCCGGCCACCATCAGCAGCGCGGCGCCGACGGCGATCACCCCCAGGAACGCGGCGACCGTGCCCCAGTTGACGATGCCTTCGGCGGAGAACATGCCGGAGCCGCCGGCGGCGACGCCGAACACGAGGAAGACCAGCACCGTGCCCGACAACGCCCCCGATTCGGGCCGGCCGAGCAGCCGGCGCCACGGGCCGACGCTGCGGACGCGTTCGTCGGCCGGGGCGGGCGCGGCCGGCCGCTCGGAGGCGACCGCGGTCGCAGGAGTGGTGGTGATCATCGCGCGTCGCCTCGGCTTACCGGTACTGTCCGGCGTACTTCTCGACCTTGCCGATGTTGTCCTTGGTCACGAAGCCGGGGCCCGACAGGATGTGGCGGGGGCCGTAGACCGGCGCCAGTCCGTACTCGTCGAAGCGCGCCTTGACCTTCGGGTTCGCCTGCACGGCGGCCGCGACCTTCTTGAGGTCGGTCGTGTGCATCTGCTTCATCGTCGCCATCACCGCCACCGGGATGTAGCCCTGCAGGTAGGGCTGCTGGTCGATGGCGAACTGCACCGAGCCGTCCTTGATGCCGCGCGCGATGTCGTCGCTCAGGTCGAAGGTCGCGAAGTAGATCTTGCCCTTCAGGCCCATCTTGTCGATCGCCTTCAGCGACGGGCTGGCCGACAGCGGCCCCAGGGCGAGCACGGCCTGCGTGTTCGGGTTCTGGCGCAGCCAGGCCGACACCTTCGCCTCGACGCCGCTCGGGTCCTCGCCCGAGTCCAGCGTCGACTTCTTGAAGTCGGCGCCGATCGCTTCGGCGAAGCCGCGGCAGCGTTCGAACGAGGCCGGGTTGGTCGCGTAGTGGTTCACGCACAGGAAGCTCTTGATGCCCGCGGCCTTCGCGCGTTCGCCCGCGCCCTTGCCGGCCTCGTACTCGGGCTGGCCGACGTGCATGATCGCGCCGAGCTCCTCGCTCTGCTGGGTCGTGCCGGAGTTGATCGTGACGAGCGGGATCTTCTTGTCGGTCACCTTCTTGATCGAGCCCTTGAGCACGTTGAAGTCGGCGATCGACGTGATCACGCCGTCGTAGTTCTGCGCCGCCGCCTGCTCGATCAGGCGCGACATGTCGGCGAGGTCGCCGCTGGGCGGGTTGCGGTAGTCGACCTGCACGTCGAAGTCCTCGCCGGCCTGCTTGATGGCGTTCTTGATCGTGTTCCACCACGAGTCGGAATCCGGGGCATGGCTGATCAGGACGTACTTGCCGGCCGCAGCCGCCGCGCCGGCGCTCAACGCCAGCACCGCCGCGACCGCCAGCGTCTTCAGGATCGAACGCTTGCTCAGTGAGTTCATGGATCGTGTCTCCTTTGTTGTGGGGTCGTCTCGGGCCTGCGCCGCGCGGCTGACCTCAGCCCTCGGGCCGGGACGTGACGCATTCTGGCGCCGTGGAAAGTGAATTCCATGCGTGCAACTACTTAGAAAAAGTTTTCCATATCACGCCGTGCGCCCCTATCATTCGCTGCATCGCAAGCAAGCGCAGCCCCTCGGGCGGGAGCAGTCACGATGGTGGTCTCGATGGAACAGCCGCTGAAGGTCGGGATCGCCGGCCTCGGCCGGCTCGGCAAGCGGCACGCGGAACAGCTGGCGTTCCGCACGCGCGGCGTCCGGCTCGTCAGCGCCTGCAGCCCGGTGGCGGCCGAACTGGCATGGGCGCGCGGCCAGTTGGGCGTGGCGACGCTGCACGAGGACTTCGACGCCTTCGTGCGCGACCCGCAGCTCGACGCGGTCGTGCTGGTCACGCCGACGTCGCTCCATGCGGACCAGACGATCGCCGTGCTCGAGGCCGGCCGCCACGTGTTCGTGGAGAAACCGCTGGCGCTCAACGTCGAGGACTGCGTACGCGTGGAGGCGGTCGCCCGCCGCCATCCTGAACTTGTCGCGATGGTGGGCTTCGTGCGCCGTTTCGACCCGAGCTACGCGCGTGCCGCGGCCGACATCGAGTCCGGCGCGATCGGCCGTCCGTTCGTGGTGCGGTCGCAGACCTGCGACCGCAACGACCCCGACGGCTTCTTCGTGCGCTTCGCGCCGACCTCGGGCGGCATCTTCATGGACTGCAGCGTGCACGACATCGACCTGGCGCGCTGGCTGCTGGGCAAGCCGCGCGCGACGCGCGTCTTCGCCAGTGGCACGATCGCGCTGCACGAGGGCCTGCGCCCGCTGGGCGACGTGGACAACGGCATGGCGATCGTCGAGTTCGACGGCGGCCAGCGGGCCGTGCTGTACGCCTCGCGCACCTTCGCGCACGGGCACGACACGCAGACCGAGGTCATCGGCACCGCCGGCCAGCTGCAGGTGGGCCACGGCGGCGAGCGCGATCGCATCGTGACGAGCGATGCGGCCGGCATGCACCGGCAGGCGGTGGCCGACTTCTTCGAGCGCTTCGGCGTCGCCTTCGAGCGCGAGCTGCAGGCGTTCGTGTCGGCGTGCCGCGGCGAGCAGGCGATGCCGCTCGCGCTGTCGGACGCGACGGAGGCGACGCGCATCGGCCTGGCCATCACGCGATCGCTGCGCAGCGGCCAGGTGGAAGCCGTGTGAGCGCCCGGCCAAGCACGGCGTTCCACGCGCCCTGAAGCCTGGAAAGCCTTTTCCATTTTCCGCGGCGCGCCGCCTATCATCGCCGGCGCCCGATTTCTCCAACTTCCCAGAACCGATGCCGCGTCCCGTTCCCAGCAAGAAGACCGCTCCGTCCAAGGGAGTGCCTGCGCCCGCGTCGCCGGCGAGCGGCCATTCGCCGGCGATCGACGCGCTCATCGAGCGCATCAGCGCCGAATTCGGCGGCCTCAGCCGCCAGCTCAAGCTGATCGCCCGCTACGTGGAGCAGCACCGCGACCACCTCGGGCTGGAGAAGATCCAGGACGTGGCGACGCGCAGCGGCGTGCAGCCGTCGGCCGTGGTGCGTTTCGCCAAGCACTTCGGGTTTTCCGGCTACACCGAGCTTCAGAAGGTCTTTCGCGACGGCCTGTCGCACCGGCTCGCGCCCGACCACAACTACCAGGCGCGCATCCGCGACGTCATCGACCACGCGCAGGGGCGGCTGTCCAGCGCCGACATCGCCAGCGAATTCATCGGGGGCGCGATCGCCGGCATGCGCGAGCTCGAGCGCGGGGTGCGCGGCTCCGCGCTGGACGCCGCGGTCGAGCTGCTCGCGCACGCCCCGGCGATCTGGGTGGCCGGCGCGCGCCGCTCGTTCCCGGCGGCGAGCTACCTCACCTACGCGCTGCAGCACACCGATCGGCCGATCCACCTCGTCACCGGCGTGGGCGCGATGCACGAAGGCCAGTTGCGCGGCCTGCGCGAGGACGACGTGATGGTCGCGATCAGCTACGCCCCGTATGCGGACGAGACGCTGCTCGCCGCCCGCCTCGCCGGCGAGCGCGGCGCCCGGCTCATCGCGCTGACGGACAGCCGCATGAGTCCCCTCGCGGCCGATGCCACGGTGACCCTGCTGGTCTCCGAGAGCAGCACGTTCGGCTTCCGTTCGCTGACCAACACCATGGCGCTGGTGCAGAGCCTGTTCATCGCGCTCGCGTACCGGCTCGAACTCGACATGGCCATGAAATGACCGCCCCTCGTCCCGCTTCCACTGATCGGAGTCCTCCATGAAGAACGTCGCCGTCTTCGGCGCCGGCCGCATCGGCCGCATCCACGCCGCCAACCTCGCCGCGCTGCCGGGCGTGGCCCTCAAGTTCGTCTGCGATCCGGTGGGCGAATCGGCCGCGCAGCTGGCGGCCCAGCTCGGCGCGCAGGTCTCGACGCCCGAGGCGGTGTTCGCCGACGCCGACATCGACGTGGTCGCCATCGCGGCGCCCACCGACGCGCACAGCGACCTCATCACGCGCGCCGCGCAGGCGGGCAAGCACATCTTCTGCGAGAAGCCGATCGACCTCTCCGTCGCGCGCGCGCAGGCCTGCGCGGACGCGGTGCGCGCGGCCGGCGTCGCCTGCATGATGGGCTTCCAGCGCCGCTTCGACCCGACCTTCAACGAGGCCCGGGAACGGCTGGCGCGCGGCGACGTCGGCAAGCCCGAGATGCTGGTCGTCACCAGCCGCGATCCCGGCGCGCCGCCCGCGCAGTACCTGAAGGGTTCCGGCGGCATCTTCCGCGACATGCTCATCCACGACTTCGACATCTTTCGATGGATCCTGTGTGCCGACGGCGACGAGGCCGAGTGGCTCGCGGCCACCGGCTCGTGCCTCGTCGACCCGGAGATCGCCAGCGTGGGAGACATCGACAGCGCCGTCGTGACGCTGCGCACGCGCCAGGGCCGCCTCGCCCAGATCAACGCCAGCCGCCGCGCCGCCTACGGCTACGACCAGCGCTTCGAGGTGCTCGGCTCCGCCGGCATGCTCCAGTGCGGCAACCACAAGCCCAGCGAGGTCGTGCAGTCGGACGCCCGTGGCGTGCATGCCGAAAAGCCCGAGCACTTCTTCCTGCAGCGATACCGCGAGGCATATCGGCTCGAGCTGGTGCATTTCTTCGAGACGCTGCAATCGGGCGGCACGTTCCGCACCACGATCGTCGACGGCGTGGCGGCGCAGGCGCTGGCGGACGCCGCGAGCGAGTCCTGGCGCAGCGGCCAGGCCGTGAGGCTCTGAAGCGCCGCGGCGGCCGACCGCCGCACGGCGCGTGCGCCTCCGCCCGCTTCACGCGCTCCCGGAGGTTCCGTCTCCGGCCGCGTGCCGGCGGACCGGGCGATCGTCACGCCAACGGCCTGCTGCCGTCCTTCGCTTCGCGCGAGCCGGACGGAGCGGCCGGATTCGCCTAGCCGAGCTTGAAGATGCGCACGGCGTCCGCGAGGTTCGCGGCCTGCGTCTTGAGGCTCTCGGCCGCCGCAGCCGACTCTTCGACGAGCGCGGCGTTCTGCTGCGTCACCTGATCCAGTTGCGCCACGGCGCCGCCGACCTGGCCGATGCCGGTGGACTGCTCGGTCGCGGCGCCGGAGATCTCCGCGATCAGCGCGCTCACCCGCTGCACCTGCGAGACGATGTCCGCCATCGCGCCGCCGGCGACGTTGACCTGGCGCGCGCCGACTTCGACCTTCTCGACGCTCGCGACGATCAGCGACTTGATCTCCTTGGCGGCCTCGGCCGAGCGGCTCGCGAGGCTGCGCACTTCGCTGGCGACCACCGCGAACCCGCGGCCCTGCTCGCCCGCGCGCGCGGCCTCGACCGCGGCGTTCAGGGCCAGGATGTTGGTCTGGAAGGCGATCCCGTCGATCACGCCGATGATGTCGGCGATCTTCTTCGACGACGCCGCGATGTCCTGCATCGTCTGCACCACGGTCTCCACCATCTCGCCACCCTGGGCCGCCGCGGCCGAGGCGCCCGCGGCGAGCCGGCTCGCATGGCCCGCGGTCTCGGCGCTGGTCTTGACCGTGCCGGAGAGCTGCTCCATCGACGCCGCCGTCTGCTGCAAGTTGCTCGCCTGTTCCTCGGTGCGCTGGCTGAGGTCGTGGTTGCCCGTGGCGATCTGCGCCGAGCCGGTAGCGATCGACTCGCTGCTGGCGCGCACCTGGCCGACGATCTGCGCGAGGCTGTCGTTCATCCGGGCAAGAGCCCGCAGCAACTGCGCGGCCTCGTCGTTGCCGTGCACGGCGATGCGCGAGCTCAGGTCACCGGCGGCCACGGTGCTGGCCACGGCCGCCGCGCGGCTGATCGGTCCGGTGATCGAGCGCGTGATCGTCACGGCCGCGAAGCTGCCGAGAGCCAGCGCGGCGACCACCATCGCGATCAGCGTGAGCTTGGCGTCCACATAGGTTTGCTTCGAGGCCTTCGTCTCGTTGTCGGACAAGTGCACGTTGTAGTCCCACCAGTCCTGCACGGCAGCGGAGGCTGCGCCGAAGGCCTGGGCGGACGCGCCGTCCATCAGGGCCGCGGCCTCGGCGAGCTTGGCCGGGTCGGTGCCGCTCTGCTCCGACAGCGGACGCGCCTGTTCCCAGACGGCGTAGTACGAGACGAGCGAAGCCCGCACCTTGTCCAGGCGCCGCTTGTCTTCCGCGTCGGAGACCGATTCCTTCTCGTACTTGTCCAGCAGATCGGACGCCATCTTGCGGGCGTCCAGGATGTGTTGCTGCTCCTTGTCCTTCTCCGCCTTGCTCGACGCCAGGACATGGCGGAACTCGGCCCGGCGCTCGTCGGCCACGGACAGCGTGATCTGGTGCTGCGCGGCGAACGAGGGCACGAGGTCGATCGCGTACTCGGCGGTGTTGGCCGCGAGCTTGCCCATCTGCCAGGCCGCGACGCCGGCCATCGCGGCGAGCAAGGCCAGCACCAGCCCGAAGGCCAGGGCCAGTCGCTGGCCAATTCGAATATTCAGTAGCATTCTCATTCCTCTGACCTCGAGCTCGGGCTGCGGTCCATGGCGCGCCGTGCAACGCCTTTCGGCAGCCTTCGGGCGGCCTGAAGCTGCCTTCAGCTCTCGGTCAGCGGGTTGCAAGGTTGGTGGCCAGATCGATGGCGGAGGAGCCGGTCTGGTCGCGAGGAATCGACTGAACCGCCGTCCAGCACAGCCGGTCTTCGGACGCGCCCTGTTGTCAGGGCCGGTTTCGTCCGGCGCGACTTTTCCACTCATGAACCGCCGCGACGGATCGCTCGGCCCAATCCGCCGGCAACGGCGTGATGCGCCACGTCCGCATGAGCCCCTTGCGACGCATCTCGTGCGCGACGGGAGCGAGGCTCGCGACGCCCGTTCGCCGGAAGTGGCCGGCTTGCTCGGGAGCGAGTTCGGCCGTGACCGAAAAGGACACCGCGCCGTTCTCGACGAGCACGTCCAGGTACAGCAGCCCCTCGTCCTCGAAGAGGAACCAGTTCCATGGGTCTTCAGCGATGACTTGCATCTGGAACGAAGGCTGTGGTCAAGCACCCAGTTTCGCGCAACCGCACGAGGCGGTCGACTCGTCAGATCGGCGAACTCGCCAGAACCGAACTCAGCGGCACGAAGGCGTTGCTGCAGTCGACGGCGGTCGATGTCCCCGGCGTGCCCGTCACGGTGACGTCGCTCGAGGTCGAGGCGGCGATCGCCGAGGCGAAGCTGACGGCGCCGGGGCCGAACGTGAAGTGCGTGCCGGCAGGCAAGGTGCCGGGGCCGCCGTTGTGGCCGGCATCGAACGTCGGTTGCTTGCCGTCGAAGACGACGTTGTCCAGCGTGATCGTCAGGGGATTGTCCTGGCCGTTGAGTTCGTAGCCCGCGAACGTGATGAGCCCGCCGCCATACTTCGCGCTGCCGAGGTCGTGGACGCCACTCAAGCTGATGCCGCTGAAGTCCGGGTACTTGGTTCCCGTGGCGCTGCTGTAGAAGGGATCGAACACGAGCGGGCGGTGCAGGTTGCGCAGGCAGACCTGGCGGTAGCTCACGCCTTGCACCTTCCCGCCGCGCGACGAGTCCGACTTGATGCGCAGACCGTTGCCGTTCGGGCTGTCGTAGCCGTCGATGGAGAGGTCCGTCACCGCCAGGTCGCTCAGGCCGGCGTCCGTCTCGCTGCCGATCGACATCCCGTGGCCGTAGTAGAAGTGGTTGTGCGCGAAGGTGAGCTGGGTCGACGCGGGGCTGCCGCCTGCCTTGACGGCGACATCGTCGTCACCCGTGCTGATGTACGAATAGGCGAGCAGCACCTTGCTGGACGTCCCCGGATCGAAGCCGTCGGTGTTCTTGACGGTGTCCGGCGTGAAGCAGGTGGCGGGGGTCAGCACGTCCGGGGTCGTTCCAGAGGCGCACGCATAGCCGGACCGGGTGTAGACCGAACTGGGCGACAGGATCTTGATGCCCCAGGCGATGACGCCCGAGACGCCGCTGGTGACGACGTGGAAGTTCGGCGAGTTCAGGATCGTGATGCCGTGGAGCGTGAAATTGCTGCCCTTGTTCACCTGGACCAGCCGTGGGTTCTGCTGGTTCAGCCCGCTCTTGCTCTGGTAGGCCACGTCCCACCAGCTGCGCTTGCCCGCATTGGGGCCGCTCGTGAGCAGGCTGCCGCCGCGCCCGTCGATCGTGCCCGCGCCGACGATGCCGCTGCCCGCGGTGCCGCTCGCGAGGATGAACGGGTTGCAGGCGTTCGGATCCGACGACGTGGCCGTGCCGCAGCTGCCGGGCCCGTTGTCGAAGTCGGCCGGGTTGCGCGAGGCGAACAGCGTCACGCCGCTGTCGATCCAGAGCTGGACACCTGATTTCAGGCTCAGCGGGCCGCTCAGGAATCCGCTCTCGCCGGCAGCGCCCGCGACGAGCTTGACGGCCTGGCCCGCCGGACAGGCCGTGATCGCCTGCTGGATCCTGGCGGTGTCGGGCTGCGAGCTCGAGGCGCTGGCGTCGGCCGCGTCCAGCGAGCCGCCGACCGGGCTGAGGCTGGCCTGGAGCGACGCGCAAACCACCGAGGGAAGCGACGGTTCATCGACCGTTCCCCACTGCGTGGCCACCGACGGGCTCGGCGCCGGAGTCGGCGTGGGTGAGGGCGTCGGCGATGGAGAGGGCGCAGGCGTCGGAGACGGCGAAGGCGCAGGCGTGGGTGTCGGCGCCGGAGTCGGAGCCGGCGCTGGCGCTGGCGTTGGCGTTGGCGTTGGCGTTGGCGTTGGCGTTGGCGTTGGCGTTGGCGTTGGCGTTGGCGTTGGCGTCGGCGTCGGCGTCGGCGTCGGCGAAGATGACGCCCCGCCACCGGCCGGCTCCGAACCGGAGCCGCCGCCACCGCATGCGGCAACGGCGAGGCAAAGAGCCGAGATGACGAGGAGTCGGCCCTCGAGCGGACTGCGCATGGAGGGACTCATGCGGGGGTCGTCGGCGGGGCAGGGAGGCGTCATGAGGTTCTCGGCGGTCACGTTTCGGGAAGGCGGGCTGGAGTCCGACGTTAGCGATCGGCCGACCGGATGACATGACCAACCGGTGACCAATGGTCGCCAAGTGATTCAGCCGTCACGCGCTCATGTCATATGATGTCTGATAACAATGCTGAAATGGCGGACCAGGCGGCGGCCTTTAGATGGCTCCCGCGGAAAGCCGGGAATACGCCTATTCCGGAGTCTGCGGCGGCCCAGGATAGTGCGCCCGAGTTGTAGGACAACATATGACTTGCTTTCACATCGAGACATCCAGCGACACGTCATCCCTCGTCGGGCCCGCCTTCGGCGAGCCGCCGGGCACCCATCCCGCCGGGCAGGTGCAGTCATGACGGACGCTTCTGCCGTGCCCGCCAGCGCCGAGGTGTCGTCCGACGTCGCGACGAGGATCCGCTACGTGGTCCTCGCGACGATCTTCCTGATCACGACGCTCAACTACGCGGATCGCGCGACGCTTTCGGTCACCGGCCCGGCGATGCGCACCGAGTTCGGCTTCGGCGCCGTGCAGATGGGCTACATGTTCTCGGCGTTCAGCTGGGCCTATGTCCTCGCGCAGGTACCGGGCGGCTGGTTGCTCGACCGCTTCGGCCCGCGCCGCGTCTATGCCTGCAGCATCTTCGCGTGGTCGCTGTTCACGCTGCTGCAGGCGGCGACGGGCTGGGGCTCGGTGATCGCGAGCGGCCTGGGCGCGGTCACGACGCTGTTCATCTTGCGCTTCGCCGTCGGGTTGGCGGAGTCGCCGGCCTTTCCGGCCAACGCGAAGCTGGTCGCCAGCTGGTTCCCGACCGCCGAACGCGGGACGGCGTCCGCCGTCTTCAATTCGGCGCAGTACTTCGCGGCGATGGCGTTCACCCCACTGATGGCCGCCATCACGCACTGGTTCGGCTGGCGCATGGTCTACGTCTCGATGGGCGTCGTGGGCATCGTTTTCGCGCTGCTGTGGGTGCGCTACATGCGCAGCCCGTCCAGGCACCCGTCGGTCAACCGCGCGGAACTGCGCCACATCGCCGATGGCGGCGGGCTGATCGACATGGGCGAGGCGGCGCCGGAGGCCCCCGTCCAGTCACGCACGATGAAGGAGGGCCGCACGTTCGTCTACCTGAAGCGCCTGCTGGCCAGCCGCATGCTGCTGGGCGTCTACATCGGCCAGTTCTCCATCAACGTGCTGACGTATTTCTTCCTGACCTGGTTTCCCGTCTACCTCGTGCAGCAGAGGCACATGTCGATTCTCAAGGCCGGCTTCATGGCGTCGCTGCCGGCGCTGTGCGGCTTCGTCGGCGGCGTGCTGGGCGGCCTCCTCTCCGATTCGCTGCTGAGGGCCGGCTGGTCGCTCACCGCGGCCCGCAAGCTGCCGATCATCGCGGGCATGTTGCTCTCGGTGAGCCTGATCCTGTGCAACTACGTCGACAGCGAATGGCTGGTCGTGGGCCTGATGGCACTCGCCTTCTTCGGCAAGGGCGTCGGCTCGCTGGGCTGGGCCGTGGTCGCCGACACCGCGCCGCGGGAGGTCGTCGGCCTGGCGGGCAGCATCTTCAACATGTTCGGCAACACGGCGGGCATCGTCACGCCCATCGTCATCGGCTACATCGTCGACACGACCGGTTCGTTCAACCTGGCGCTCGTGTTCGTCGGGCTGAACGCGCTCGTGACCGTCGTGGCCTACACGGTGGTCGTCGGCAAGATCCGGCGCATCGAATTCCAGGACACCCTCGCATGACCGCCACCGTCGCACGTCCGATCGAGGCGCCCCGCGCCGCCGCGCCGCGCCGGCGTCTCGCCGCCAGCCTGGCGGGGCTGCTCCTGGCCGCCGCATGCGGGGCGCAGGCGACCACGGTCGTCTACGTCTCGAACGCGGACAGCCAGGACATCTCGGTGCTGCAGCTGGACAAGTCCCGGGGCGTGCTCGTGCCGCTGGACACGGTGAAGGTGGGCGGCATGGCGATGCCGCTCGCGGTGAGTCCGGACAAGCGCTTCCTGTATGCGTCGCTGCGCTCGCAGCCGTATCGCGTGACGAGCTTCGCCGTCGATGCCGCGAGCGGCCGCCTGACGCGGCTGGGCGAGTCGTCGCTGGCCGACAGCATGGCCAACATCGACACCGACCGCAGCGGCCGCTGGCTGTTCTCGGCGTCGTACGGCGGCGGCAGGATCGCGGTCAACGAGATCGGCAAGGACGGCATCGTCGGCCCGACGCGGCAGCTGATCGAGACGGCGCCGAACGCGCATGCGATCCATGCCGATGCCGCCAACCGCTTCGTCCTGGCCACGAGCCTCGGCGGCGACAACGTGTCGGTCTGGCGCTTCGACGCGCAACTGGGCAAGCTGACGCCGAACGATCCGCCGCTGCTGGCCGCGCCGCCGAAGTCGGGCCCGCGCCATTTCGTGTGGGACAAGGCGCAACGCTTCGTGTACCTGCTCGGCGAGGTCGACGCATCGCTCGGGGTCTATGCCTGGGACGGCCAGCGCGGCACGCTGCGCGAATTGCAGCGCACGACCACCCTGCCGGCCGGCTTCGCCGGCAAGCCCTGGGCGGCCGACCTGCACCTGTCGCCGGACGGCCGCTTCCTTTACGCGTCGGAGCGAACCACCAGCACGATCTCGAGGTTCCGGGTCGATCCGGCCACCGGACTGCTGCAGCCGCTCGGCCAGACCCCCACCGAGAAGACCCCGCGCGGCTTCGCGATCGATCCGAGCGGCGCCTTCCTCGTCGCGGCCGGGCAGGAGTCGAACAGCGTGTCGGTGCACGCCATCGACGCCGCCAGCGGCGCGCTCGGCGCGCCCGTGCGCACGGCGGTTGGCAGGAATCCGAACTGGGTGGAGATCGTCGACCTGCCCTGAGCACCTGCGGCGGCCAAGCCCGCCAGGCGAGGGCACCGTGCCGCTCTGGCGACGCGATGCACGCGAGGGCGGAATGATGTATGATGAACGTCATGCGAAGCTCAAGGCACAACTCCCGATCGGCCGCCAAGGAGGCCTCACACGAGCGCATCGTGGCCGCCGCTGCGCGGGCGATCCGCCGGAGCGGTTATGACGGCACCGGCGTCGCCGACATCATGAAGGAGGCCGGCCTCACGCACGGCGCCTTCTACGCGCACTTCGAGTCTCGCGAGGCCATGCTGGCCGAAGCGGCGAGTCGGGCGTGCGCCGAGTCGGCGGCGTTCGCTGCGGAAGTCGCCGCCGGCGCACCGCCCGAGCAGGCATTCGCGGCGATGCTTCACGCCTACCTGTCCGCCGAGCACGTGAACAACACCGAGCACGGCTGTCCCCTGGCCGCCCTCGGCACGGAGACCGCCCGGCAAACCCCGGAGGTGCGTCGCGTGACCACGCGGCACGTCAAGGAGCAGGTCGATCTCGTCGCCCGCCAGTTGCCTGACTGGGGTCGCGCCGAAGCTCACGAGCGCGCCCTGCTGACCGTGGCCGCGATGGTCGGCACGCTCGTGCTGGCACGCGCCGTCGACGATCCCGATCTTTCGAACGACCTGCGCGCGGCCGCGCTGAAGTACCTCGGTCCTCGTTGAGAGCCGCCGGCAGGCTCGCCGTCTTCGTTGGTCGAAACATATGATGAACATCATCCGAAATCGATATCGATTCCCCACGGTCGCCCCGGCGGCCGACCATCCAACCACATTCCAAGGAAGCGCGATGAGCGATTCGAAGACACCCCGCAAGACGGCCCTCCTCACGGGCGCGTCGAGCGGCATCGGGCGGGCCACCGCCCTCGCGCTGGTCGAGGCGGGCTATCGCGTCGTCGGCACCAGCCGTTCGGCCAAGCCCGATGAGCGACGCGACGGCATCCGGATGATCGCGTGCGACGTGACCTCCGACGCCTCGGTGCAGGCCGCCGTCGCCCTCGCTCGCGCCGAGCTCGGCCGCATCGACCTGCTCGTCAACAACGCCGGCATCGGCGTGACGGGCGCGGCCGAGGAGAGCTCGATGGCACAGGTGCACGCGCTGTTCGAGACCAACTTCCACGGGATCGTCCGCGTCACCAACGCGGTGTTGCCGATCATGCGGGCGCAGGGCGGCGGGCGCATCCTCAACATGGGTTCCGGCCTGGGGTTCATCCCCGCACCCTTCAGCGCCTACTATTCGGCGACCAAGCACGCGCTCGAGGGCTATTCGGAATCCCTCGATCACGAAGTCCGCGGCTTCGGCATTCGTGTCGCGGTCATCGAGCCGGGGGCGACGAGGACATCGTTCGAGTCCAGCACGACCCTCGCGGACACGCCCCTCCAGGCCTACGAACCCAGTCGGGAGAAATATCTCGTGGCCTACGAGAAGGCGATGGCGGCCGCGGACACCGCTGAGAGCGTGGCGGACACCGTCGTGGCGGCAGCGGCCGACCGGGTTCCGCGCCTGCGCTACCCCTCGGGGAAGTCGGCTCGCCAGGGTGCGTTCGCCCGCCGCTTCCTGCCGCGGTCTCTCTTCGACAAGGTGCTGCACAAGCAGTTCGGCCTGGGCTGAGCTCGAGCCGCGGGGTGTCACGACATCGGCGGCGACCGGGGCCCATCGCCCGCCGCCGCGCGGGCGCCCTGCAGGCCTCCTGTCGTCGCCTCAAGCCAGGAATGCCGACCTGAGCTCCGGCAGCAGGCGCTGGGCGAGCGGCGTGAGCCGGCGCCCGGCCGGCGTCAGCAGGGCGATCCTGCGGCGCAATGGATGGCCGCGCAGCGCCACGGCCGCCACGCCGGCCGGCGCGGACTTCAAGGCCATGGCCGGCACCAGCGCGCCGCCGAGCCCGGCCTCCACCATCCCGATCAACGCCCAGATGTGCGCGGCCTCGTGCGCGACCTGGAGCGCGACACCGGCCTGCGCGAGCTGCTGGTCCAGCGCCGCCCGGTTTCCGCTGCCGGCCGCCAGGGACAGCAGGGGCTCGCCGGCGAGATCCTGCAGGCGGATCGACCGCCGCCGGGCCCAGCGATGCCCCGCGGGCAACGCCAGCAGGTAGGGCTCCTCGCCAAGCAGTTCGGCCTGCAGTCCGGGGATGGCGCTGTCGTCGAAGCCGATGCCGACATCGGCCTGGCCACCGAGCACGGCCAGGGCCGTGGCCTGCAGCGATCCGTCGAGCAGCCGCACGCGGATGCCCGGGTAGCGCCCCGTCAGGCGGGCCAGCGCCTGCGGGACGAAGCCGCACGCCGCCGAAGGAACCGCTGCCACCGTGAGGCGGCCGGCGTGCCCGGACGAGAGCTCGTTGACCCCGAGGATCGCGGCGTCCAGATCCTCCAGCGCCGAGCGCACGCGCTCGACGAAGGCCTCGCCCACGACGCTCAGGCGCACGGAGCGCGACGTGCGCTCCAGCAGGCGGGCGCCCACGCGCTCCTCCAGTCGCTCGATGCGCCGGCTCAAGGCGGGCGGCGACAGGTGCAGTTCGTCGGCGGCCTGGCGGAAGCTGCGCAGATCCGCCACGGTGACGAAGGCGCGCAGTTGATCGAGATCGAGACCGTTGCCAATCATGCAACGATCATAAGCAACGTTGCAATGGACGTCGATCGGCGAGCGGCCCATCATCGGCCGCATCGGAGACAAGACACGCGCAACGGCGTGGCCAGAACATGAAGTCGAGTCGCAACATCCCGGCCGCGCGCACCCGCCTCGCGCGCGCGGCGTTCCTGTCCGGGCTGCTCGCCGCCCTCCAGGCGCAGGCCGCGGACCTGGCCGTCGTGTCGTCGGGCGGCTTCGCCGAGGCCTTCAAGACGCTGGCCGACCGGTACGAAGCGCTCGCAGCGGACAGACGCATCCGCCGCGTCTTCGGGCCGTCGATGGGAACGACACCCGGGGCCGTGCCGGCCCGGCTGGCCCGCGGAGAGGCGCTGGACGTCGTCATCATGGTCGAGCCGGCGCTCGACGAGTTGATGTCGCAGGGCCGGCTGCTGCCGGGCAGCAAGGTCAGGCTGGCGCTGTCCAGGATCGCGTGCGCCGTCCCCTCCGGGGCCTCCCGGCCGCAGCTCGACACGGAAGCGGACGTGCGGCAGGCCTTCGTCAGCGCGCCGACGGTGGCCTGGTCCGACAGCGCCAGTGGCGAGTACATCCAGCACGAGCTCCTGCGGCGACTGGGCATCGAGGAGGCGATGCGTGGCAAGGGCCGCCAGATCCCGGCCACGCCGGTGGGCGAGATCCTGGCCCGGCACGAAGCGTCGTTCGGTTGCCAGCAGCGCAGCGAGCTCCAGCCGATTCCGGGCATCGCCATCGTCGGCGACCTCCCCGACTCGCTGCAGCGGACGACGCCGTACGCCGCCGCGGTGGTGGCCGACAGCGCGCACGCTTCCGACGCGAAGGCCTTCATCGCCTTCATCGTCGATGCGGCCAGTCGTCCCGCCATCCGCGCCACGGGCCTCGAGCCCGCCGCACCCTGATCCGCCCCTGCCCCCCGGCTGCGGCCCGGGGGTTTCGAACGCTGCCAGGAGACACCATGGCCGAGCTTTCCCGCGCCTCGAAGATCGCTGCAGTCGTCCGCGTCACGAGCGGCAACTTCATCGAGATGTACGACTTCTTCCTGTTCGGCTTCTACGCCAACGCGATCTCGAAGGCGTTTTTTCCGGCCGCCAACGAGTACGCCTCGCTGATGCTGACCTTCGCCTCCTTCGGGGCGGGCTTCCTGATGCGCCCCGTCGGCGCCGTGGTGCTGGGCGCATACGTCGACCGTGTCGGCCGCCGCCGCGGGCTGCTGCTGACGCTGGCGATCATGGCCGCCGGCACGGCGCTGGTCGCCTTCGTGCCGGGCTATTCGACCCTCGGCCTACTGGCGCCATTGCTGGTGCTGGCGGGGCGCCTGCTGCAAGGCCTGTCCGCCGGGGTGGAACTGGGCGGCGTCTCGGTGTACCTGTCGGAGATCGCCTCGCCGGGGCGTCGAGGCTTCTACGTGAGCTGGCAGTCGGCGAGCCAGCAACTGGCCATCGTGGTGTCGGCGCTGCTCGGTTATGGCCTGAATGCATGGCTCGACAAGCCGGCCCTCGAGTCGTGGGGCTGGCGCATCCCGTTCTTCATCGGCTGCCTGATCGTGCCCGTCATCTTCGTCATCCGCCGCCAGCTGCAGGAGACCGAGGCGTTCCGGGCGGCGAAGCACCACCCGACGTTCCGGCAGACGCTGCAAGGCATCGCCACCGACTGGCGGACCATCGTCCTGGGCACGCTGCTGGTGATCATGACCACCGTGTCGTTCTATCTCATCACCGTCTACACGCCGACCTTTGGCAAGGCCGTACTGAAGCTGTCGACCCGCGACAGCCTGCTGGTGACGCTGGCGGTGGGCCTGTCCAACCTGGTGTGGCTGCCCATCATGGGCGGCTTGTCGGACCGGATCGGCCGCTGGCCCATCATGCTCGCCGCGACGGCCCTCGCCGTCCTGACAGCCTATCCCGCGATGCGCTGGCTGGTCGACGCGCCCGCATTGGGCCGCATGGTGGCCGTGGAGCTCTGGCTGTCCTTCCTGTACGCGAGCTACAACGGCGCCGCCATCGTCGCGCTGACCGAGGTGGTGCCCGGCCGCATCCGCACGGCGGGCTTCTCGCTGGCCTACAGCGTCGCGACGGCGCTGTTCGGCGGCTTCACGCCGATGCTCTGCACCTGGCTCATCGAGGAGACCGGCAACCGCGCGGCGCCGGGCCTGTGGATGACCGTCGCCGCGCTCGCCAGCCTGGTCGCCACGATCGTGGTCTACGACCTGCGCCCCGGGCACCGGGCGCGGGTCGCGGCGACGCCCTGAAGGCCGACGCGCAGGCGCTCGTCACGCGCTCGCGGCAGCCTCCTGCGCGAACGCCGCATAGGTTCGCAACGGTCGGCCGAGGATGGCCTGGAGGCGGTCGACGGCGCCCGTATCGCCGTGCATGCCGATCCGCTGGATGCCGGCCATCATCAGCCGCATGTCATAGGCGAGCCAGGCAGGACCGAACGAGGCGAGCTGCTTCTCGAACGCGTCCAGCTCGCTGCCGCCGTAGGTCACGTCCCGGCCCAGCGCCCGGCTCCAGGCCTGCGCGGCGTCGGCGCCCGTCAGGGCCTGCGGGCCCACCACGTCCAGCGTGAGAGGCGGCAGTGCGGCGGCGGCCGTGTCGCGTCGCAGGAGCTCCGCCACGGCAACGTCGGCGATGTCGCGCGCGTCCACCATCTCGACGCCGGCCTGGCCGATGGGCATCGGGTAGACGCCGTAGTCGCGGATCACCGACCGGATCGTCAGGTCGTTCTGCATGAAGTACGCCGGACGCAGCACGGTGGCGGGAACGTCGAGGCTGGCCAGCATGCGTTCGACCGTGTGCTTGCCGGTGAAGTGCGGCACCTCGGTGTAGCGGTCGGCGTGGATGACGGACAGGTAGACGATGCGCTCGATGCCGGCCTCGCGCGCGAGGTTCAGCGTGACGAGCGCCTGCGTCACCTCGTCGGGCGTGACGGCGTTCAGCAGGAACAGGGTGCGCACGGACGACAGTGCCGAGCGCATCGATGCGACGTCGGTGAGGTCGCCGACGACCTCGCTGACGCCGGCAGGAAATCGCTGCTGGCCCGGCTTGCGGACGAGCGCCTTGACCTGCGCGCCGGCGCTGGCCAGGCCTTGGACGACGAGGGAACCGATGGTGCCGGTGGCACCGGTGACGAGGATGCTCATGGGAATCTCCTGGGTGAATGAGGGAAGGGTGTTTCAGCGCGTGAAGTCCGCGACGGTCTTGCCGCTGTGCGGGCCGACGCGGTTGCGCTCGATGGCCGCCGGGATGTCGGCGAAGCCGACGACCTCGCCGACCCGGGACTCGAGCGCGCCGCGGGCGACGTCGCCGGCGAGCTTGTCCAGCAGCGCCGCGTCGGGCTGCATGACGAACCAGTGGCCCTGACGGCCCTGCGGGGTGCGGGCGAGGATCTCCGGCGACGAGGTGCCCACCATCGCCCCCGTGCGCTTCATCACCTGCCACGAGCGGTCGATCACGTCGCCGCCCACGTAGGCGAGCGCGAGGTCGATGTCCGCGACGAGGTCCTCGAAGCGCTGCGAGCGGTAGTCGATGACCTGGTCGGCGCCGAGGCCGCGGACGTAGGCCAGGTCTTCGCCGGCCGCGGTGCCGACGACGAATGCGCCGGCCTGCCGCGCGAACTGCACGGCGAAGCCGCCGACCGCGCCGGCCGCGCCGTGCACCAGCACGCGCGTGCCCGCGGCGATCGGGCCGAGGAAGTTCAGGCTCTGCCACGCGGCCAGCGAAGCGACGGGCAACGCCGCCGCCTCGACATCGCCCAGGCGCCCGGGCGTGCGCGCGAGCCTGGCCTCATCGACCGCGACGAATTCGGCATAGGCCCCGAGGCCGCCGAGCGGCCCCATGACGCGGTCGCCGACCTGGAAGCGCGTCGCGTCCGGACCGGACGCCTCCACGACGCCCGCGAGCTCGATGCCCAGCACCGCCGGCAGTTGCAGCGGGAAGGCGTCGCGGACGGCCCCCTCGCGGATCTTCCAGTCGAGCGCGTTGATCCCGGCGGCGCGAACGCGGACCAGCACCTGGCCGGGCCCGGCGACGGGCCGCGGGTAATCGGCCACCTGGACGGCGGTCTCGCCGCCGTAGTCACGAAGGAGGATGGAACGCATGGTGTTCACCTTTGAAGTTGCAGTGAACGAACGATAGGGTGTTGCACCGAATAAACGAAGATCCGAAAATCGAGACAAGTCGTCTCAAATATGGAACACCCATGGACCTGAATGCACTGGCCGACTTCGCGCTCGTGGCCGCGAACGGCGGCCTGGGAAAGGCCAGTCGCGCCAGCGGACGCTCCAAGGCCACGCTCTCGCGCCGGATCGCCGACCTGGAGGACCAGCTGGGCGTGCGGCTCATCGAGCGCCACGCCCGCGGGCTCAAGCTGACCGAGGCCGGCGAGCTGCTGATGGGCCGGACGGAAGGTCCCATGCACGACGTCGCCGAGGCCATGACGGCCGTGCGCGAGGGCGTGTCCGCGCCGCGCGGGCGCCTGCGCGTCGCCGCGCCCGTGCTGTTCTCGCAGCTGGCCATGGGGCGGGTCTGCGCCGACTTCTGCGCCGCCTATCCTGACGTGACGATCGACGTGGTGTCCGAGGACCGGCTGGTCGACCTCGTCGAGGAGCAGTTCGACGTCGCCATCCGCCCCAATCCGCGGCCGGATACCGGCCTGGTGGGACGCTGCTTCGCGAAGGATCGCCTCGTGGTGGTGGCCGCGCCGTCGCATGCGATGCCGCGATCCCGCAAGCCGGTCTCGGTGCCGGGCATCGTCACGACCAGCTTCCGCGACAGCCGCTGGACGCTGGATGACGGTCGCCTGGTCCTGGAGCCGGTGCCCAGGGTGCGGCTGTCGTCCTTCCTGACGGTGCGCGATGCGGCGGTCGCCGGCGCCGGCGTGGCACTGCTGCCGCAGTCGATCGCCTGGAACGAACTGGCGCGTGGCGAGCTCGTCCAGTGGGGCGCGGTGTCCGGCGGCGAGGTCGCGCTCTGGGTGCTGCACACGTCCCGGCGGCTGCCCGCGCCGAAGGTCCGCGCCTTCGTCGAATTCATGTGCAGGCGCTACCCGGACGAGCTCCTCGTGCTGCGGGGCTGACGTCGCGCGAGCGGGCGGGAAGCCGCGCCGAGATGGTTGGTGTTCCCGGCCGGGGCCGCCGGCGTGTCGACATAAATCTACAATTTGTTGCGCGCTATATCGACGCGAATCGGCAGTTTTCCACGGCTGGGGCGGCGCATCCGTTTGCGTCCCCGGCTCGCACGCTGCAACACTGGGACCGTTGTCCGGCGGCTTGGCAGGACGGAGGCCGGAGGTGGCATAGATGACCCAACATGCGGAGCAAGGACTGGCGGGCACGCTGGACGACGTCCGCGACCTGCTGCAATGCATGGACATGCCGCGCGCCTTCGAGTTGGCGCGCGCCGCCCGGCAAGCCGCCGCCACGACCGGACAGGAGATCGCGGCCTGCTTCTGGCTCGCCAAGTGCCACTACGTGGCCGCGGAGCTGGACATCGCCATCACCCTGGCGGCCGAAGCCGGCCATGCGGCGGCCGCGGTCCAGGACGTCGAGTGGCGGGCGCGTGCGCATGCGCTCGAGGCCCGCTGCCTCGAGATGGCCGGCGAGACGGAAGCGGCCCTCGATGTGGCGCTGGTCGCCTGGAGCGAACTCGAGCGTGCCTGCAGCCCGGGCGAGGGCAGTCTCCTGGCACGCCAGGCCGTCGCGATGGCCCTGGCCGTCATCCAGCTGCGCCTGGGCGACCTCGCGTCCGCGATGACCTGGTGCGAGCGCGGCGCGGACCTGGCGGCCTATCTGCCGGAGGAGGGCGCGCTCGGGGCCGCCATCGACACGCGGGCGTGCATCCACGCGGCGCTGGCGTCGCAGGCGCGCGACGCGGGCGATCCGGTCGAGGCCGAGCGATGCGAACGCCTGGCCATCGCCGACTCGCTGCGGGCGGTCGACCTGGCCCGCGCCCTGGGCCATGTCGACTACGAGACCAGCGCCCTGCTGAACCTGGCGGAGTCGCTGACGCTGGTCGGCGAGGCCGAGCGGGCGCTGGAGCTGCTCCAGGACTGGGCTCGACGCCATCCGGATGCCCTGCCGCGACAGTGGGCGCACCAGCGCGATTCGCTGGGCACCGTCCTGCTCGCCTTGCAGCGCCCGGCCGAGGCCGTCGCCGCGTTCGAGCAGGCGCGCAGCCAATGCGAATCGCCCGCGTACCGGGTCGTCGTCACCGAGCACCTGTCCGCGGCGCTCGAGCGCTGCGAGCGCTGGCAGGAGGCGCTCGCCAGCTACAAGGATTTCCACACACTGCAGGCCCGGGTCAGCGCGGAGCGGGCGCAGCGCCACGCGCGCGTCGCGGCGGTGCGCCTGGACATCGGCCGCGAGCGCGCCAAGGCGCGCCAGCTCGCCTCCTCCAATCGGCGCCTGCGCCGCCGGGCGGACGACCTGGCGCGCCAGGCACAGGAAGACGGCCTGACCGGGCTCGCGAACCGCAGGCAGGTCGACAGCCTGCTGGAGTCCTGGCCGCGGCCGATGTCGCTGGCCTTGATCGACGTCGATCATTTCAAGCAGGTCAACGATCGCTTCTCGCACGGCGTCGGCGACGAGGTGCTCAGGCAGCTGGCGTCGATCATGCGGGCGAACTGCCGCCAGCGCGAGCTCGCCGCGCGCCTGGGCGGAGAGGAGTTCGTCGTGATCGTGGAGAGCGCCGACGAGGCGGACATCGCGCGCGTCGCGGAGCGCCTGCGTGCGGCGGTCGAGCGCTTCGATTGGTCGTCGGTCCGCGCGGGCCTGCAGGTCACGGTCAGCGTCGGCGTGGCGCGGCCGTCGGAAGTGGCTGCCGGCCCGGAGCTGCTGGCCGTCGCCGACCGCCGCCTCTATGCGGCCAAGCGCGCGGGCCGCAACCGCGTCGTGGTCGAGGGATGAGCCGGGTCCCGCCGCCGCGCGCCCCCCACCGCGACATCGATGCGCCTGCTTGAACGAATCGCGCTGGCCATGGCCCTGGCCGCTTGGACGGCTGCGGGGTGGGCGGCAGCCCCGGGCGCGCTCGCGTCGACGCGCGACTATCCGCGCGTGTTCCAGCATGCCGCCGGTCCGGAGCTCGAGTCGGGCTATGCCATGGCGCAGGATCGCGACGGCTTCGTCTGGCTGGGAACGCAGTCCGGTGTCGTCCGCTGGGACGGCCATCGGGCACGCGCCTACGTCGCCGACACCGCCGCGGGCGGCGGCCTGCCCGACTCCTATGCCAGGGCGATGCTGGTCGACCGGACGGGCACCCTGTGGGTCGGGACCAAGTCCGGCGGCCTGGCGCGCCATGACGCGGCGACCGACGCGTTCTCGCCGCTGCGCGATGCCGAAGGCCGGGTCGGAAGGGACATCGTCGCCTTGGCGGAGCGCCAGCCGGCGGGGATCTGGATCGCATCGAACCGCGGCCTCGCCTGGCTCGAGCCCACGAGCGGCACGATCACGCCCGAGCACCTGCCGCCGGCGATCGGCGCCCTCCAGTGCCTGCTGGTCGCCGGCGACGGCACCCTGTGGCTCGGCAGCGATCGCGGCCTCTGGGCGCGGCGCGCCGGCAGCGCGGAGTTCACCGCCGTTCCGATCGATGTCCCGAGCGGCACCGGACACGTCAGCGTCCTGCGGCTGCTCGCGGATCGCACGGGCCGCGTCTGGGTCGGCACGCGCCTGCAGGGCGTCTTCATCGTGGCGCCGGGGACGGATGCCGCGGGGCGCCTGCCGGGAGGCGACGCCAACCTGGCCAGCGACACCGTCTACGCACTGGCGGAGCCCGGCGACGGCGAGGTGTGGATCGGCACCTACGGCGACGGCGTCGTCCGTGTCGATCTCGAGAGCGGTGCACGGCATCGCGAACGTCACGATCCCGTGCGCTCGACGAGCCTGCTCGATGACGACGTGGGTGCCTTGATGACGGGGCGCGACGGGGTGGTCTGGGTCGCCTCGGCCTATGGCCTGTCGACCTGCGACACGCGCTTCGACGGCGTCGCGACGCTCGCTGGCGGGGCCGGCCGGACCATTCCGGATGCGAACGTCCCGGCCGTCATGGCGGGGAGCGACGGATCCGTCTTCCTGGCCACCGGCTCGCATGGGCTCGAGATCCTGCCGGGGGCCGGCGGCGCGCCCAAGCTCCTGGTGCCCGACCCGGCGCGGCCTGGCACGTCGCTGCCGCGGGCGCGCGTCATCTCGCTGGCGCCGGCCCCTGACGGGGGTGCGTGGGTCGGCACCCAGGGGGGCCTCTTTCTCAGCTCGGTGGACGGCAGTCGCGTGCGGCGGATCGACGTGCCCGGGCGCGGCGCCTCGGGGGACGTGTGGGCGATCGCGGCCGACGGGGCGACGCTCTGGGTCGGCGGCTCCGACGGGCTGTGGGCGCTGGACGCGTCCGACCCAGGCCACGTGAAGACCCTGCGCCACCTCGGCGACGAACTGCACAACGCGCAGGTCAGGGCGCTCGCGCCCGGCCCGCACGGCGAACTCTGGATCGGGACGAACGGCCATGTGTTTCGCCTCGACCGCACGCGCGACGAGTTGCGGGAACTGGCCGTCGATCCGGCGGACGACCGCACCCTGCCGGGGGGCCTGGTCAGTGGCCTGCTCGTCGACAAGGCGGGGCGGCTCTGGGTCGCGACGCTCGGTCACGGCGTGCAGGTGCAGGCCGGGCGCTCCCCGGATGGCGCGCCGACCTTCAGGCGACTGACCGTGGCCGACGGGTTGCCGAACGACGGCGTCGACGCGCTCGTGGCCGACGCGAGCGGCCAGGTCTGGGCGAGCACGGACGACGGCCTGGCACGCATCGATCCCGGCACCCTGTCGATCCGGTCCCTGCGTGCGGCGCAGGGCGCGGGCGTCACCACCTTCTGGACGGGCGCCGCGGCAGCGACGCCCGACGGCAGGCTGCTGTTCGGTGGCGAAGGCGGCCTGCTGCTGGTCGATCCCGGCCAGCTCGTGCACGCGGCGGGCCGGCTGGCGCCGCCCGTCGTGACGGACGCCAACCTGGGCGGCCACGCCTGGACGGGAGCCCAGCTGTCCCTTGCGGAAGAGGTCAGCGTGCCCGCATCCGCCCCGCGGGTGCAGGTGGAATTCGCTTCGCTGGCGTACGCAGAGCAGGACTTCCTGCGCTATGCCTACCGGCTCGTGGGCTTCGACGACGACTGGAACCAGACCTCGTCGCGCAGCCGGACGGCCAGCTATACCCGGCTGCCCCCGGGCCACTACAGGCTGGGCCTGCGGGTCGGCCGCCCCGCCGGCGATTGGTCCGACGCCACGGAGATCGCGTTCCGGGTCGAGCCGCGCTGGTACCAGCGTACGGAGGTGCATGGCGCCGCCATCCTCGCGGCCTTGGCCTTGGCATGGCGCCTGCATCGGTGGCGGGTCGGCCTTGCGGCGCGGCGACAGGCGTCGCTGGAGCGCGAAGTCAGCCAGCGGACGTCCGAGCTCGAACAGTCACGCAGCCAGGTCCGCCTGCTCAGCCTGCACAACGCGCGTGCGCTGGAACAGGAGCGGACCCGCGTCGCGCGCGAGCTCCACGACGAGATGGGGCAGCAGCTGGCGGCCCTGCGGATGGAGGTCTTTCTCATGCGGCGGTTCGCCGACCGGACGCTTCGCGGCGACGAGCTGCCCGTGCAGGGACTGGTGGGCCGGGTCGACGCCATCATCCGCAGCATCCGCGAGCTCGTCACGCAGTTGCGGCCACCCGCGCTGGACGGCGGACTGGTCGCCGCCATTCGATGGCTGGCCACGCGCTTCGAGCAGCAGACGGGCATCGCGTGCGAGCTGGAGCTGGCCGAGTGCCCCGTCTTCGCGCACCAGGACGCGGCGACGATGGCGTTCAGGGTCGTGCAGGAATCGCTGACGAACGTGCGGCGCCATGCCCGCGCGAAGACCGTCCGCATCCGGCTTGCCGTGCACGAGGACCGTGCCCTGCTCGAGATCATCGATGACGGCGTCGGGTTCGATCCGAAGGCGAGACACGGCGGCTACGGCGTGTTGGGCATGGAAGAGCGCGTCGCCGCCCTCGATGCGACCTTGGAAATCGTCAGTCGTGCGTCCTCCGGCACGACCGTGCGCGTGCGCATGGCCTGAGAGGGCAGCCGTTGCGCTCGCCGTCGACGCGCGGCGTCGCGGTGGGGTCGTGCGAGTGGCCTCCGGGCATTTGGTTCGCGGACGATTGAAGGCCATCATGCACGATCAACTTCGCGCGGAGTCGCAACAGGAATGGTCTTCCCATATCGTCGTCGGGCATCGATCGTGCCGCTCGCAGGCATCGACTTCGGCCGCGGAGGCATCGCTGGCGGCAGGATCGTGGCGGGCCGCCTGCTCGCCTTGCTGCTGCTGATCCTGGCCGCCATGCCCGGATGGGCGGCGGAGGCGCCGCCGGCCCGGCAGGTCGAGCCGCTGGAAGGCGCCTGGCACTTCCTGCGCGACGACGTGCCCGCGGCCAGTGCGCCGGACTTCGACGACTCGTCCTGGCCGACCGTGACCCTGCCGCATACCTGGAACGGTGTCGACGGCGAAGCAGGGGGCGACTACTACCGCGGCCCCGGCTGGTATCGCCGCGAGTTGCTGTTGCCGCCGGCGCCCGCCACGTCGCAGCGCTTCCTGCAGTTCGACGGCGCTGCCCTGGTGACGGACGTCTGGGTCAACGGCCATCCGGTGGGACGTCACGAAGGCGGGTACGCCGCGTTCCGCTTCGACGTCGGAGCGTGGCTGCATGCAGGCCGCAACGTCATCGCCGTGCGGGTCGACAACGCGCCCTCGCGCCGGGTGGCTCCCCTGGGCGGGGACTTCACGGTGTTCGGCGGCCTGTATCGGACCGTCGAGCTGATCACCGTGAACCCTCTCCACATCGACCTGCTGGATGATGGCGGGCCGGGTGTGTACGTCGCCACCCGAAGGATCACGCCGGAGCGCGCGGAGCTCGTGGCCCGGGCGCGGCTGTCCGTGCCCGCGCGCATGCGCGCCGGGCTGCGCCTGCGCTGGACGCTGCTCGACGCGGGCGGCCGCGTGGTCGTGCGCGTGTCGAGCCGCGTCGCGGCGCCCACGGCCGGCGTGCACACCGTCACGCAGGCCTTGTCGGTGCCGCACCCTCGTCTGTGGCAAGGCGTGGAGGATCCGGCGCTCTACCAGCTGCGCGTGGACGTGCTGGACCGCGATGAGCTCGCCGACCGGGTGGAGGTGCCGGTGGGGATTCGCGAGTTCGCGATCGATCCGCAGCGGGGGCTGCTGCTGAACGGCCGTCCTTATGCCGTGCACGGCGTCGACCTCTTCCACAGCGGCCGGCCTGGACGCGGCCTGGCGGTCACGGACGCGCAGGTCGACGAGGACTTCGACGCGCTCTCCGAACTCGGCGTGACCGGACTCCGGCTCGTCCACTTCCAGCATCCGCGGCGCGCGTACGACGATGCCGACCGGCTGGGCTTCGTGCTCTGGACGGAGATTCCGCTGAACTCCGCCATGGACGACAGCGGCGCATTCCGCGACAACCTCGTCCAGCAGCTGCGCGAGCTGGTCAAGCAGAACGACAACCACCCCTCGGTCCTGGTCTGGGGCCTGGGCAACGAGGTCTACAAGTCGGATGCGGCCAGCCACGCGCTGCTCGCGCAACTGCAACGCGAGGCCAAGGCGCTCGACCCGCACCGCCTCACGAGCTATGCGCATTGCTGCGCCGCCGACGACGACCCGCTGGCGCGGCAGACGGACGTGATCGCGTTCAACCGCTACTACGGCTGGTACGACGGCGAGCTCACCGACATCGGCCCCTGGGCCGACCGGGTCCACGCCGCCCAGCCGGGCCGGGCCATCGCCGTGAGCGAATATGGCGCCGGCGCCAGCGTGCTGCAGCAGCAGGAGCCGCCGGCGCGGCCGGTCCCGGCGAGCCACTGGCATCCCGAGCAGTACCAGGCGCTGTTCCACGAAGCCTATTGGCCGCAGCTCAGCGCGCGGCCATGGCTGTGGGCGACGTTCGTGTGGGTCGGCTTCGACCTGCCTTCCGCGGGCCGGGACGAAGGCGATCGCCGCGGCGTCAACGACAAGGGCCTGGCGACCTACGACCGGCAGACCCGCAAGGACGCGTGGTACTGGTACCAGGCGAACTGGAGCCGCCGGCCCATGCTGCACCTGGTCGATCGGCGCGCCCCGCCTCGCGGCGGCATCGGAACCAACGTCAAGGTCTACACGAACCTCGACGAGGCGACCCTCGTCGTCGACGGTGCGAGCCTGGGGCCACGCCGCGCGTCGAACCACATCGCGATCTGGGCGGACGTGAAACTGTCGCCCGGAGTCCACCATCTCAAGGCGACCGGCGCGGGTGGCGTCGACGATTCCATCGAGTGGACCGTGGCGCACGCGGACCAGTGAGCCTGCGGCCTCCGCATCCGCACCGCGCGCGTTCCGGATGGACGCGACGTCAGCCCAGCCTCGCGTACTCGCCCGTCACGTCCTCCATCACTTCCAGGATGCGTTCGCTGGTGGTGAACACATGGCTCATCGCCTCCGGGTCGGAGACGCCCGGGCGCAATCCGCGCAGCGCGGCGCCGAAGAACGTCCACTGCTGGTTCGCCAGCGCGAGTTCGTTCCTGATGGCCGCGGTCGTCTCCGGCGCCGACAGCAGGACGGCCTGAGCCGACTCGAATCTCGCGCTGGCGCTGGCGATCTCGGCTTGCGCGGAGGCTCCTCCCAGTCCCCAGCTCGTGCTGAGGTGAAGCATGGCGATGCGCTGGCTCAGCATGCGCTGGCGTCCGCTGGTATCGACGCACTGCCCGATGGCCCGGCTGGACGCGGTCACCAGCAACGCCGTGCACTCCTGGGCCCGCGCGAGCACGTCCGCGGCGCGGGCCAGCACCTCCGGTGCGCGCGTGCGATCCGGCGTGCCGGCCGTCAGGGCGGCTCGGTAAGGCCCCCAGCTGGCCTCCAGCTGCCGGAGCGACGCGGCGACCGCGGGTTGCGACGCCGCCGACCTGAGCTCGCCGAGTTGTCGCTCGAACATCGACATCGAGGCATCCAAGGCCCTCCGGGCCAGGCCGCGATCGACGTCCTGGCCGAGCGCCATGTAGCTCTTGGCCATGCGTTGGCTCAGCATGCGCTGCCGGCCTGCCTTGTTGATGACCTCGGACATCTCGTGCGTGTCGGCCAGGGCCGCGCCGCTGGCCAGCGTCGTCGCGAACAGCGCCAGACAGTCGCGCCGCCTCATGCCGCGCTCCCGCGGGCGAGCGGCTGGCCGATACGCCCCACGGGTACGGTGCAACGGGAGCGTGCGTGGCGAAGACAGGCGTGACGGGACATGGTCTGGGCTTTCCAAAGGACAGGCGACGGACGAGCGCCGCCAACGTCGGGCGGCGGCACGGCATGCGCATGGATGGGGTTGACGCCGCGCAGGACGCGGGCGGCGGAACTGAAGTAGCTGGCGCGATCGGAAGGAGGCGGCCCGGAGCTGGCCGGGCAGCGATCGCGCGCGAGGGGCTGCCGTCATGGCCGGCCCCGTTCGACTCAGGTGGTGCCTCGTTGCACCGCGCCGAACGAAGCAGGAAGCGTGCCTCCAGGGCGGCTGGCGTTCGTCGCCTCGGGCCCTTCACGCGGCGAGGGAACCAGGCCTCGGCGAGACCGTCCTTCCACCGCGCATGCGCCATGTCGGTGCCATGTGCGCGCCAAAGCGAGCCGCGACGGCCCGGGTCCGAATCGCGGGCGACGTCGTGACACCGATGGGACCGGTGCGCAGCGGCGTGGCGTGAGGGACGCCCGCGCGCGGCGTCAGCCGCCGAGGCTGTCCAACTCGCGCCGGGTCGGCAGCCCGTCGCTGTCGCCCGGGAACTGCAGCATCCGGGCGCCGATCGCGTTCGCGCGCCGCGTGGCGCCCCGCAGGTCCAGGCCTTCCAGGAGCCCGCTGATCACGCCCACGGCGAAGCCGTCGCCGGCACCGACGGTGTCGACCACGTCCTGCACGGGCACGCCCGGCACGAGGGCGCGCAGGCCGTCGCGGTCCGCGCAGAAGGCACCCTCCGCGCCCAGCTTGACCACCACCGCGCCCGCGCCGAGCGCGAGGTAGAACGCGGCGATGTCTTCCGCGCTGTCCCGTCCGGTCAGCAGCCGGCCCTCCGCCAGGCCGGGCAGCACCAGGTCGGACCGCGCCGCGAGCGCATTGACCGTGGCGACCATGTCATCCTGCGATGGCCACAGACTGGGGCGCAGGTTGGGATCGAACGACACGCGGCGGCCCTGCGCGCGCGCCGTCGCGGCCAGGGTGAACGCGAGTTCGCGGCAGCCGGCCGACAGGGCCGGGAGGATGCCGGTCAGGTGCACGTGCCGGGCGGCGGCGGGACCGGCGGCCGCGAGGTCGGCCGCGTCCATCGCGCTGGCCGCCGAGCCGCGGCGGTAATAGTCGATGCGGGGGTCCGCGCCATCGCGTGCGAGCGACTTCAGCATGAAGCCCGTCGATCGCGCGGGATCGACGGTGACCAGTTCGTGCGACAGGCCCTCGCGTTGCATCTGGGCGAGCAGGAACCTTCCGAAGCTGTCGTCGCCGACGCGGCTGACGTAGCCGACGCGCAGGCCGAGCCGCGCGAGTCCGATCGCCACGTTGAGCTCCGCGCCGGCACTGAAGCGGCGGAAGCGTTCGACGTGCTCGAGCGCGCCGGGGGTCTCGGCGGCGAGCACGACCAGGGCTTCGCCCGCGGTCAGGACGTCGAACTCGATCACATGACCGCTCCCAGCTGCCACGGCACGAACTCGTTGTTGCCCAGGTCGTGCTGCTCGCTGAGCGTGCGACGTCCCGACGCGGTGGCGAGCATCAGCTCGAACAGGCGCGCACCGGCGTCCTGCACGCTGGTCCGGCCGTCGATGATCTCGCCGGCGTTGAAGTCCATGTCCATGCGCATGCGTTCGTACATCTGGCTGTTGGTCGCCAGCTTGATCGACGGCGTCGGCTTGCAGCCGTAGGTCGAGCCGCGGCCGGTGGTGAAGCAGATGAGGTTGGCGCCGCCGGCGACCTGGCCGGTGGCGGACACGGGGTCGTAGCCCGGCGTGTCCATGAAGACGAGCCCGTGGACGCGCACCGGCTCGGCGTACTCGACCACGTCCATCAGCCCGCTGTTGCCGCCCTTGGCGACCGCGCCGAGCGACTTCTCGAGGATGGTCGTGATGCCGCCCGCCTTGTTGCCCGGCGACGGGTTGTTGTTCATGTCGCCGCCGTTCTTGCGGGTGTAGTCTTCCCACCAGCGCAGTCGCTGCATCAATCGCTTCGCGATCTCGGGCCGGGCGGCGCGCGCCGTGAGCAGGTGCTCGGCACCATAGATCTCGGGCGTCTCCGACAGGATCGCGGTGCCGCCATGGCGGACCAGCAGGTCGACCGCCGCGCCGAGTGCCGGATTGGCGCTGATGCCGGAGTAGCCATCCGATCCGCCGCACTGCAGGCCCACGGTCAACCGGCTCGCCGGCACCGTCTCCCGGCGTGCCGCGTTGGCGGAAGCGAGGAGTTCGCGCACGATGGCACAGCCCTCGGCGATCGCCTCGCGCGTGCCGCCGGCCTCCTGGATCGTCATCGTGCGGACGCGGTCGCCGGCGGCCACGAGCGGCTCGACGAGCGTCCCGACCTGGTTCACCTCGCAACCCAGGCCGATGACGAGGACGGCGGCGAAGTTCGGGTGCAGCGCATATCCGCGCAACGTGCGCCGCAGCAGCTCGATGCCGTCGCCGCTGCCGCTCATTCCGCAACCGCCGCCATGGGTGATCGCCACCACGCCGTCGACGCCAGGCCATTCGGCCAGGGCCTCCCCGTCGAACGCCTTCTCGATCGCCTTGCACACGGTGGCCGAGCAGTTGACGCTGGAGATCACCCCGACGAAATTGCGCGTGCCCACGCCGCCATCGGCGCGGACGAAGCCCTCGAAGGTGGCCGGCTCGGCCATCGGCGTGGTCGGCACGTAGTCGAGTCCGACGTCGTGCGCGGGATGCGCATCGCCCATGTCGAGGTTGTGCACGTGGACGTGCCGGCCGGCCTCGATGCCCGTGCTCGCGGCGCCGATGACCTGGCCGTACTTGCGCACCGCTGCGCCGGCGGCGATGGCGCGCAGCGCGATCTTGTGGCCGGCGGGCACGTCGTCCAGGGCGCGCAGGCGGCCATCCGGGCCGGCGAGCACCGTGCCGGCGGCGATCGCGGTCCGCGCGACCGCGACGTCGTCGGCGGGATGCAGTCGCAGCAGCGGCGTCGGCGCGATCTCAGTCGACATGGAACACCTCTTCCATCATCGCCCAGTGCTCGCCGGGCGCTCGGCTTTCCAGCGGACATTGGCAAGGATCCGTGAACGTCCACCAGCGCTGCGTCTCGGGGTCCGCGGCGATGGCCGCCATGTCCGCCTCGAAGTCGATGCCGTGGTATTCCCAGCATGCGAACAGCAGGTTCTCCGGCTCGCGCAGGAAGATCGTGTAGTTGCGGATGCCCGATGCCGCGATGCGTTCCAGCACGCCGGGCCAGACCGCGGCGTGCAGCCGCTTGTATTCGGCGATGCGATCGGGCGCGACGCCGATCACCATGCCCATTCGCTTCATTGCAGGGACTCCTTCGAATCGAGGCTGCCTGCGGCGGCCAGGGCGCCGCGCAGCCAGGGTTGGGGCAGGGCGGGTGCCCATCGCTGCGCGGCCGCGACGACGGGCGCCAGGCGGCGCTCCTTCTTGAGCTCGTGGTTGGCGGCGATGTCAGCGAGCCGGTGCGCGAACCACGGGTTGAGCAGGCGCTCGCGCAGGCGGACGAGGTAGGCGCGCGCCTGGCTGCCTTCGCCCAGGGCGTCGAACACGGGGAGCACCTCGTCGGCCCAGAGGCGTTCGAGCACGAGCCGCGTCGGCTCGTCGCGCATCGCGTCGAGCACCGTCCGGCCGCGCGGCTGCCCGTCGCGCAGCCAGAGCTCCGCGAGCGCCGTGTGGCCGAGGTTGAGCAGCCACAGCTTGAGGCGCTCGAACGGACCCAGGTCGTCCGTCAGGAAGATGTCGGCATGGCGGCAGGGCAGCACCAGGCCCGGCTGGCGTTCGATGGCCCAGAGCGCGTACGGTTCGGCCACGGCACCCACCGGGTCGATGGACTCGGGGACGATGCGGTCGACCAGGGAATTCGCCCACACCGGGCGCTCGCGCAGCCACGCCAGGAAAGCGTCGTCCAGTCCCCAGCGTCCGGCGAGTGCGACGACGAGGTCGCTCAGGCGTTCGCCGTTGCGGGCGACGAGCTCGCACGGCAGCAGTGTCAGCGCGGCCTCGGGCCTGGCCTGCCAGCGATCGTGCAGCGCGACCAGCAGCTTCGCCGGGAACGCGCGCGGCGCGGGGGCCTCCTTCGCCAGCGCCTGCGGCCCGTCCGAGTCGTCGAGCTGCCAGCCGGCGTCCCCCGTGTTGGAGACGACGACCTGCAGGCGGTCGCCCGTGAACTCGCGGCGCACCGCGGGCCAGTCGGTGGCGGTGCGCAGGGCCGCGCGCACGGCGTCGCAATGACGGTGTTCGTCGACCTCCTGCCCGTTCGCGAGTCCGCGGATGCGAACCGGATGGCCGTGCCCGGAGGCCAGCGCGGCGACGCGCGCTGCGCTGCGCGCATCAGCGGTGGTCTGGACGACGGTGATGCCGCCCAGGGCATCGCCACGCGTCATCGCCTCCGAGACGAGGAGGTCGACGTGCGCCTGCAGGAAGCGGCTGGTGCCGAACTGCAGGATCGGTTGGCCGAGGGCCATGGTCAGCATTCGACGATCGCCTTGATGACGTGCTGGTCGGGATCCAGCAGTCCGGCGAAGTCGCGCGGCAGGTCGGCGAGCTGCAGGCGGTGGGTTGCCAGGGCCGCGACGGGCACCTCGCCGGCGCGCATGGCGGCAAGCACGGTCTCGAAGTCGGCCGTGGTGGCGTTGCGGCTGCTCAGCAGGGTCGCCTCGCGCTTGTGGAATTCCGGGTCGGAGAAGGAGATGTCGCCCTGCACGATGGAAACCAGGACGTAGCGGCCTGCGTGCGCGATGAAGCCGAAGCCGCGCTCCATCGCCTGCGGGTTGCCCGTCGCATCGAAGACGACGTCGAAGTACTCGCCATCGGTCAGGCGCGCCAGCTCCTGCACGTCCTGCGGACCGGCCTCGACCGCCGCCTCGATGCCCAGGTGCGCGCGGGCGACCTCCAGGCGGTCGCGCCGGGCATCGAGTGCGACCACGCGTGCGCCGCGCCGCGCCGCGAACAGCATGACGGCCAGGCCGATCGGCCCGGCGCCGGCGACGAGCACGCGCTGGCCGCGCGCGACGTCGCCGCGCGCGACGGCATGGGCGCCGATGGCGAGGAACTCCAGCATCGCGGCCTGGTCCAGCGTGATGCCCTCGGCCTTGTGGACGAACGGCGCGGGAACGGCGAGGAACTCGGTCATCGCCCCGTCGCGATGCACGCCCAGCACCTGGATGGCCGTACAGCAGTTGGTTTTGCCCTGCCGGCAGGCGATGCACCGGCCGCAGGACAGATAGGGCATCACGTAGACGGCGTCGCCCGGCACCAGGCCGCTGTCGGCGTCGGCCTCCTCGACGATCCCCGAGAGCTCGTGGCCCATCACGCGGGGATAGGCCAGGAAGGGTTGCCTGCCGGTGAAGATGTGCAGGTCGGTGCCGCACACGCCGACGCGCCGCACGCGCAGCAGGACCTCGCCCGGTTGGCGCGGCGGGCGCGGGCGTTGCTCGGCGACGAGCTTGCCGGGGGTTTCGCAGAGGACGGTCAGCATGGCGTGAGGCTCAGAGTCGGTAGAGGGTGGCGGCGTTGGTGCCCAGGATGGCGGCGGTCTCGTCGGCGCCGGCCGCGGGCCGCACGGCCGCGAGCAGGGCCCGCGTGGTGGCGAGCCAGCCGGCATAGTCGCCGGCCAGTCGCAGCACGGGCCAGTCGCTGCCCCACAGCAGGCGCGACGGGCCGAACGCCGTCCACAGCGCCTGCACGTAGGGAAGCAGGTCCTCGACGCGCGTGCGCTCGCCGGCTTCGGTGAGCAGGCCCGAGATCTTGCAGTGCACCTGAGGAAGCTCGGCCAGGCGATCGAGGTCGTCCTGCCACGGCTGCATCTCGCCGCGCGCGATCGGTGGCTTGGCGGCGTGGTCGACGACGACGAGCAACTGCGGATGGCGCGTCGCGAACGTCCGCAGCGCGCGCAGGTGCCGCGGCAGCACCAGCGCGTCGAACACGAGCCCGTGGCGCGCCATCGCCGCCGCCGCAGGAGTGGTGGCAGGATCGGCGATCCAGTCGTCGTCCTCCAGGTCCTGCAGCATCGGGCGCAGGCCCTTCAACAGCGGGTCGCGGGCGAGCTCTGAGATCGTGTCGGCGGCGTCGGGCGCCTTCATGTCGACCCAGCCGACGACGCCGCGCACGAAGCTCGTGTCGCGGGCCTGCGCGAGGAGCTGGCGGGTTTCGGCCACGCTCGGGAGCGACTGCACGACGACGGTGCCGTCGATGCCGCTGGCCTGCAGCAAGGGGGCGAGATCCTGCGGCGCGAAGTCGCGATGGATGGCGGCGAGCGTCGGCGGCGGCCAGGCGCCCGCGCGCTCGGCCAGGCGCCAGAAGTGCTGGTGCGCATCGATTCTCATGGCTTGGCGTCCCGTTCGTGTGGACAGGGGGCGGCGCTGTCCAGCAACCCGCGTTCGCGCAGTGCAGCCCACAGCCCGTCGGGGATGGATCGTTCGAACCAGGCGACGTTCTCGCGCACCTGCGCCGGCGAGCGCATGCCCGAGCACACGCAGGCGACGGCGGGATGCCCCAGGGGGAACTGCAATGCCGCGGCTTCCAGCGGAACATCGAATTCGGCACAGGCGGCGCGCAGCTCGGCGGCGCGCCGCAGGATGTCCGGCGGCGCATCCGCGTAGTCGAACTTGGCCTGGCCGGCGAGCAGCCCCGAGTTGAACGGGCCGCCCACGACGATCGCGTGGCCGCGCCGCGCGCACTCATCGAGGAAAGCCAGGCTGCCCTGCTCCAGCAGCGTGTAGCGGCCGGCGAGGAGACTGCAGTCCAGCTCGCACTCCTGCATGGCGTCGCGCATCACCTGCCATTCATTGACGCCCAGGCCGATCGCGGCGACGCGCCCGTCGCGACGCAGCGCCTCCAATGCCCGGAACCCGCCGCCTCGCGTCAGGGCGTCCCAATGCACCTGGTGGGCGGCGCCGTGGGTCACCCGTCCGATGTCGTGGACCAACAGCAGGTCGACGCAGTCCAGGCCGAGGCGCTGCAGGCTGTCGTCGACGGAGCGCAGGATGGCGTCGTGTCCGTAGTCGAACACGGGCCGGAACGGCAGCGGCCGGGCCCAGCCGTCGCTGCCCGGGAGCACCGACGCGTCGGGCCGCATCAGCCGGCCGACCTTGGTGCTGATCGTGAAATCGTGGCGCGGCTGCTCCTGCAGGAACGCGCCCACGCGATGCTCGCCGAGCGTGTAGCCGTAGTAGGGTGCCGTGTCGACGTAGCGCAGGCCGGCGGCCCAGGCGGCGGCGAGCGTGTCCGCCGCCTCCTGGGTGTCGACGGGCGCGTACATGCCGGCCAGCGCCGCGGCGCCCACGCCGAGGGCCGTCAGGCGCAGGCGGCCCTCGGCCACGGTGCGGCGATCGGCGGCTTTCATCGCTTTCAGTACAGGACGTTCTTCGCCGCCGGCGTGTCGATGTTGGTCTTGGTGACCATCACGACGCCGGTGTCGCGGAACTTGGGGACCGGCTTCTTGTCCAGGACGTCCACGGCGGTCTTCACGCCGAGGGCGCCCATCTGGTAGGCGCTCTGCACCGCGATCGCCGCGATCGTGCCGTCCTTGACGAAGCCCTGGAGGTCGGCGTTGCCGTCGAAGCCGATGGCGACCACCTTGCCTGCCTTGCCGGACTGCACCAGCGCGCGCCCCATGCCGATGGCGGTGGGTTCGTTGGCGCCGAAGATGCCCTTCAGGTCCGGGTTGGCTGCGAGCACGTCGGTGGTCTGGTTCAGGGCCGTGCCCATCTGGGAGTTCGAGTAGAACGGTCCGACGATCTGCAGCTTGGAGTGGGTCTCGATGTACTTGCGGAAGCCGCCCACGCGGCCGATCTCGGAACCCGATCCCGCCGTGTACGACATGATCGCGATCTTGCCGGTCGTGCCGATGCGATCGATCAGCGCCTGCGCGCACAGCTCGCCGGCCTTGTTGTTGTCGGTCGCCAGGAAGGACTGGTAGTAGTCCTTGCCGCTGTCGGCCGCGGCCGAGTCGATCAGGATCACGGGGATGTGCGCTTCCCAGGCCTTCTTGATCGCCGGGATCAGCGCTTCCGGATCCGACGGCGCCAGCACGATCGCGGCGACCTTGCGGTTGACGGCGTTCTCGACCAGCGCGACCTGCCCGGCGAGGTCCGTGTCGGATGCGGCGCCCTGGAAGCTGCTGGTGTAGCCCTTGAGTTCCGAGGCGGCCTGGGTCGCCCCCTTGCGAACGTTCTGCCAGAAGTCCGAGTTGGCGGTCTTGACGATGACGGCGATCTCCTTGTCCGCCGCGGTGGCTGCGGCCCCTGCGAACAGGAGGGCGGATGCGAGTACGGCGTGGAAGAGTCTTTTCATGGCTTGTCCTTCTTGGAAGTGGGAGAACCTTGTCTCGAGGGTCCGCGGGAGGAGACGCACCCGCCGCGTTCATTCATCGTCGATTGCGCAGCTGGTCGATCCAGACGGTGACCAGGATGACCAGGCCGATGATGATCTGCTGGACGAAGGCGGACACCCCCGTCATGTTCAAGCCGTTGCGCAGGATGCCGATCACGAACGCGCCGATCAGCGTGCCCGAGACGGTGCCGATGCCGCCGGTCAGCGAGGTGCCGCCGATCACCGCCGCGGCGATGGCGTCGAGCTCGTACATCAGGCCCTCGCTGGGCTGGGCCGTCACCAGGCGCGACATCAGCACGCAGCCGGTCAGGCCCGCGAGCGCGCCGGACAGCACATAGGCGAAGAGCGTCACGCGGCGCACGTCGATGCCCGACAGCCGTGCCGCCTCGGCGTTGGATCCGACGGCGTAGAGGTGCCGCCCGAGCCGGCTGCGCCGGAGCATCAGCCCGGTCGCGAGCGCGAGCGCGACCATCAGAAGCACGGGATACGGGATGCCTGGAAAGGCGACGTCCGGAAAGCCGTCGGCGCCGATGCGCACGACCCGCCACAGCGACCCGTTGCCGAGTGCGGCGAACTGCTCGCCCAGGCCGCCGACGGCCTTCGCATCCGTGATCTGCAGCGCGACGCCGCGCGCGACCAGCATCATGGCCAGCGTCGCGATGAAGGGCGGCAGGCGCATCACCGTGACGCACAGCCCGTTGACGAGGCCGCAGCCGACGCCCGTCAGCAGCCCGAGCAGCATGGCGAGCGGCACGTTCACGCCGCCGCGCACCGCCAGCGCCGCGACGACGCCCGCCAGGGCGAGGATCGAACCCACCGACAGGTCGATGCCGCCGGTGATGATCACGCAGGTGGCGCCGATGCCGAGGTAGGCGATCGAGGTCACCTGGAGCGCGACGGTCATGCCGTTGCCGACGCTGAAGAACGCGGGGCTGGCGAGGGAGAAGACCGTCACCAGGACGAACAGGCCGCCGAGCGCGGCGAACTTCTGGACGAGATCCTTCTGGCGTTCGTTCATGAAGCGAGCAGCTCCTCTTGCGGCGCGGCGGCCTGGGGGGGACACGCCGAGGCGAAATGCATGATCTCCTCCTGCGAGGTGGCGCGGGTGTCGAGCACCTTGGTGATGCGGCCGCCATGGAACACGGCGACGCGGTCCGTCATGCCGAGGATCTCCGGCAGCTCCGAGCTGATCATCACCACGCCGATGCCCGCGCCGGCGAGCTGGTCCAGCAGCTCGTAGATCGCGACCTTGGCGCCCACGTCGATGCCGCGCGTGGGCTCGTCGAAGAACAGCACGCGCGATTCGCGGAACAGCCACTTGGCGATGACGACCTTCTGCTGGTTGCCGCCGGACAGCAGCCGGGCGACCTGGTCCGGCGACGGCGTGCGGATGCCCAGCTGCTCGATGTAGCGGCGCGCGACCGCGAGCTCCTCGCCGGCGCGGATCAGCCCGCGGCGATCGGTCACCGCCGCCGTGTTGGCGAGCGTGATGTTCTGCGCGACGGACATCTTCACCGCCAGCCCGTGCGCCTTGCGGTCCTCCGACAGGTAGGCGATGCCCTCGCGGATGGCGTCGATCGGCGAGCGCACGGTGAGCGGACGGCCGGCCAGCTCGATGCGGCCGCCATCGAGCGGATCGGCGCCGAAGACCGCGCGCGCCACTTCCGTGCGGCCGGCGCCGACCAGGCCGGCGAAGCCGAGGATCTCGCCGCGCCGCAGGTCGAAGTCGACCGGTCCGAAGACGCCGTCGCGGCGCAGTCCGCGCACCTGGAGCACGGTTTCCGGCGTCGGGCGGCGGCAGGCCGGCGGGAACTTCTCGTCGAGCGTGCGGCCGACCATGAGCGCGACGATCTCGGCCACCGAGGTCTCGGCGAACGGCTTCGTCGCGATGTAGCGGCCGTCGCGCAGCACCGTGACGCGGTCGACCAGCCCTTCCAGCTCGTCGAGCCGGTGCGAGATGTAGACGATGCCCGAGCCGGCGCGCCTGAGCTCGTGGATGACGCGGAACAGCTGCGTCGTCTCGGCGTCGGTGAGCGAGGAGGTGGGCTCGTCCATGATGAGCAGGCGCGCCTGCATCGACAGCGCCTTGGCGATCTCCACCATTTGCTGCTGGGCCACCGACAACCCGGCGACGAGCGTGTCCGGCGAGATGGAGACGCCCAGCCGGTCGAGGCAGGCCTGCGCGTCGGCGCGCAGCTTGCGCCGGTCCACCAGCCATCCGCGCAGCGGCTCGCGGCCCAGGTAGATGTTCTCGGCGACGCTCAGGTGCGGCACCAGGTTCAGTTCCTGGTGAATCATCGCGATGCCGTGCGCCTGCGCCTCCCGCGGCGAGGCGAAGCGCAGCGGCTCGCCGTCCAGGCTCAGCGTCCCTTCGTCGGGCACATACACGCCGCTCATGACCTTCATCAGCGTCGACTTGCCGGCGCCGTTCTCGCCGCAGACCGCATGCACCTCGCCGCGGCGGACGTCGAAGCTCACGCCTTCCAGCGCGACGACATTGAAGAAGCGCTTGGTCACGCCGCTCAGGCAGAGCAGCGGTGAGGCGGCAGCGTTCGACGAAGTCATGGGATGACGGGATTGGTCAGTCCAAAGTGGTCATGCCAATTTGCCATGAATTGAATTTGGCCTGACCAGTAGAAACCCGGAACGCCGGGGTTCCCGCCATGAGCGAGACTGCGGACGACGGGCGGCTTCCGGCTGGCGGATCGCATCGCAGCGGCGGCGTGGTCAGGCCACGGCCGGGCAGCCCGATGGTTCTTCCCCGTTCGGAGCGTCCATGACCGCCACGCCGAAGCCGGCCGACACCCGCCGCCTCTATCAACAGGTGGCCGATCGCATCCGCACCGTCATCCTCGAAGGGCCGTACGAAGCCGGCTCGCGCCTGCCGCCCGAGCGCGAGCTGGCGCTGCAACTGGGGGTGTCGCGTCCGTCGCTGCGCGAAGCGCTGATCGCGCTCGAGATCGACGGCCGGATCGAGATCCGCATGGGGTCCGGGGTCTATGTCTGTGCGCCGCCCGTCACGGCGGAGCGCCGCACGCCGGCCCTGGGCGAGAGCCCGACGGAGCTCATGCAGGCGCGCGCGACGCTCGAGGGGGCCGTCGTGGCGCTGGCCGCGGCGCGGGTGACGCGCGCCGGCCTCGATCGCGTCGCGGACAGCCTGGCGGCGATGAAGCGCGAGCACGCGCGCGGCCGGATGCCCGTCGAGGCCGACCGGCGCTTCCACCTGGGCATCGCCGAACTGGCCGGCAACACGGTGCTCGTGCGCATGGTGGGCGAGCTGTTCGACGGCCGCCACAGCCCGATCTCCTCGCGCATGAGCGTCCACGCCGAGACGGTGCAGACCTGGACCGTCGCGCTCGCGGAGCACGAACGCATCTATCGCGCCCTCGAGGCGCGCGACCCGCAGGCCGCGACGGCGGCGATGTTCACGCACCTGCGCGCCTCCGAGGAGCGCTGGGTGAGCGAGCCGGCCATGTCCATCGAGCCCGTCAGGGAACGACCGTGACGTTCGCGGGCTGACCGCCGCGCACCGGCAGGCGCATCGCCACGGCCGCTGCGGCGGGCGCGGCGCGGCGCGGCGGGAGCGGGCCTTTCAGGGCTTGACGGGCTCCAGCGTCAGCAGCGTGACGTCGTTGCTGCGCATCGGCACGGTGAAGTCCAGCGTCCCGTTGCGGCGCACGTTCACGAGGCGATGCACTTCGGGGCGGTCCTGCGTCAGCGACTGCAGCCTGGCGAGCTGCGCGGGGTCGAGCTGCCTGGGCGAGCCCATCTCGAGGTAGGCGGTGTGTGCGTCGTTGACCTTGTAGCCGACCCGGCGCAGCTCGAGCCGGTAGGCGCCCGGCTTGAGGTTGCGCAGCGCCAGCCTGACCGGCGCCGCGGGGCCGTTGGGCACCGGCTTGCCGAAGAAGATGCTGTTGCTGCTGCCCTTCTGGTCGGGATGCTGCCAGTCCCAGGCGACGACGGCCAGGCGGTCGCCGTCGGCCGCGGCCAGCACCTTGTCGTCGGTGCTCGGGATCTCGTTGCCGCGCAGCGCGTGCAGGTACTTGTAGGCGAACCAGGCCGGCTTGCGCAGGCCTTCGCGCGTCATCAGCCCGAAGCCGCCGTGGAACGGGGCGTCGGGCGGCCCCGGCTCCTCGAACAGGTCGCTGTAGGTCCAGTAGCTCATCGCCTGCGCGTAGCCGCGCGTGGCGCGCAGCTTGGTCAGGATCCACGGCGCGGTGATGTAGCTGTCGTGCACCTTGTCGCGCGGGCTGTAGCTGGTGCTCCACTCGGTGACGTAGAGCGGCAGGCCGGGGAAGGCCGAGGCCTCGATTTCCTGCCGGTTGCGGCGGACGTCGCCGACGATCGAGTTCGGGTCGATCGCGAGGATGCGGTCGGACTTGCCGAATTCGTCGAAGAAGCCCTCGGTCACCCCGTAGGTGTGGGTGGTGACGAAATCGACGGGCACGTCGTTGGACTTGGCGTACGCCAGGAATTCGGGCACCCAGGCCGCGCCGGCGGTCGCGGGGCCGCCGACCTGGAGCGCCGGATCGACGCGCTTGATCGCGCGCGCGGTCAGCGCGTAGAGCTCGAAGTAGTCGCTCGAGCGGCCGCCTTCGAAGAAGCCGGCCAGGTTGGGTTCATTCCAGACCTCGAACAACCATTGGTGCACTTCGTTGGCGCCGTAGTGCTGGATCAGATGGCGCATGAAGGCTTCGATCAGGTCGGCCCACGGCCCCGGCTGCGGGCGCGAACTGTTGCCTTTCCAGTAGAAGACCGTCTGCTCGGAGGTCTTCATCGCCGACGGCGTGAAGCCGAGCTCGACGAACGGCCGGATGCCGCGCGAGAGCAGGTGGTCGTAGAGCCGGTCGATTCCGCTGAAGTCGTAGGTGATGCGGCCATCGACCTGGCGCACGGTGCCGAGCGCGTCGTGGAAGATGTCGTGGAAGCGGACATAGCGGAAGCCGAGTTCGTCCACGGCCGTCTTGAGTTGCGCCAGGTTCTCCGGCCGGCCGGTGGTGCCGGGATAGTCGGCGCCGACGGACAGGTCGAAGAAGCGGTCGACCGGCCGGGCGGCCGCGGCGCGGTCCAGGGTCACCGCCCGGGCGTCGGGCGGCGCGGCGTGCGCGGCGGCGAACAGGCCGAAGGACAGCAGCGTGGCTGCCAGCGGGCGCAGCATGGAGAGCGACAGGGGAAGCCGGGCGGTCGTCATCGAGGCGGAGGGGTAGGTGGATCGCGGGGAAGGGGCCATCGTCGCGCAGACGTCCGGCGTCGGCGTTGACCCGGCGGGAGGCGGGGGAAAAGGCCGAGACCGGCGCCGGATCGATATGGCGATATATCTCGCCGCATGGTAAGTTTGTTTTGTGATCGAACTATTTAAGGAAAACACCTATCCGCCTGCATGCCCGGCTCCACGACGCGACGATCGATCGCCTCCGGCGAATCGTGGCGTGCGAGCAGGTGCGTGAGCCGACGCGCCATTGCCCGGCGACCCCGCCGGCGATGGCTGGCGCGCGAGCAAGGTCATCGGATTCCCGGTGCGGCGATGAAACACCGGTGACTAAATCAAAGCGTTAAATCACGGGGGCTGCGCTGTCCCGTTGGCCGCCGGACGCTGCGCAGCGCCCCGACATCCCGGCACCGCGGCCACGAGGGCGTCGACCGCCGGCGACGGCGTTCCGGGCCTCGCGCCAACACGCAAGCGATCGCTGTTCGCAGGCGATGCGGCGGGGCTGCACAGGTGTCAGGCCGCTAACACCTCGTGCAGTGATCATCCCTAACATCGACCTCAATCGCACTTCCAACCCCTCCTCTCCATGTCCAGCCCTCCTGATCGCATCGGCCCGTACCGCGGCTTGTTCAACCTGTTCATCGCCTGCGCGCTGGCCTCGTGTGGAGGCGGTGGCGGGGATGCCACGCCGACGTCGTCGAACCCCGGCGCGCCGTCTCCGAGCCCGGCGCCGGCGCCCGCACCCGCACCGGGGCCGGCTCCGGCTCCGGCGCCCGGACCTGCGCCTGCACCGGCACCTTCGCCTGCACCTGCGCCCGCGCCCGCGCCGGCACCCGCACCCGCACCCGCACCCGCGCCCGCGCCCGCACCGGGACCGGCACCGGCACCGGCACCGGCACCGGACTTCTCCATCAAATGGACCGACGTCCACCAGACCATGGACGGCTTCGGCGCCTCCGATGCCTGGCACGGCGCACTGACGACGGCGCAGGCCGACCTGTACTTCAGCCCGACGTCGGGCATCGGGCTGTCGTTGTTGCGCATGGGCATCAGCCCGGAAGGCGGCACGTTCTCCAACTGGAACAACGCGAAGCTGGCGATCGCCCGGGGCGCGAAGGTCTGGGCAGCACCCTGGTCGCCGCCCGCGAACCTCAAGACGACCGCGGACCTCAATTCCGGATCGTTGCGCACGGACGGCTACACGACGTGGGCCGGGACGCTGGCATCGTTCGTGACGAGCTTCAACGCGAATGTCGGCTCCCCGCTGTACGCGATCTCGGCGCAGAACGAGCCGGATTTCGACACCAAGGGCACCTACGACATGTGCCTGTACAGCTTCCCGCAGATGGCGTCCTTCGTCGACCAGCTGGGCTCGGCCGTCGCCGCGCTGAAGCTGCCATCGCCGCCCAGGATCATCGCGCCCGAAGCGGCGTCATGGAACGATCTCTGGAACTACAGCGCCGCCATCGATGCCGATCCCGTCGCCCGTGCGAGCGTCGGGATCTTCGCGTCGCACCAGTACGGCGGCGTCAGCAGCTACCGGCCGCTGGGCGCGCCCTTGTGGGAGACGGAGCAATCCTCGTTCGAGGCCTTCGACCCCTCCCTCGTGCACGCGCTGAAGGTGGGCGGCTGGATCAACGAGGCGGTCACCTCGGGCAATGCCAGCGCCTGGCACTACTGGTGGCTCAACGGGCTCAACGACGACAACGAGGGCCTGACCGGAAGAAAGGGCGACTTCCAGTTGACCAAGCGGCTGTTCGCCCTCGGCAACTACGCGCGCTTCGTGCGACCCGGCTGGGTGCGAATCGGGATCGATGGCGGCGTGACGGACGCGCTCGTGACCGCCTTCCGCGATCCCGCCTCGGGCGACTTCGCGATCGTCGTCGTCAACGCCGGCAGCGCCGCGACGCGGACCTTCGCGATCGATGGCGCGAGTGGCGATACGGTGTCGGCCTACGTGACGGCCGACACCGCGCTGGGAGCCATCGGCACCGATGGCAACCTCTCGCTGGGCTCCGCGTCGCAGCAGGTGCCGGCGTCGATCGCGGTCACCCAGGGCCGGTTCACGGCCACCGTCCCGCACGGCATCGTGACCTTCGTCGGGCGCGCACGCTGAGTGCGCCGCCTGCTTCATCCGCACCCGGCCACCATGCAGTCTCGCCGCGCCCCGACGCCTCTTCACGCCGGACGCGCCGATTCGCCCGCAGCCGTGCGGATCCTGTCCGTCTCCTTCGCGCGATGTCTGCTGCTGCCGCTCGTGCTGACGGCTTGCGGCGGCGGCTCGACAGACCCGTCCGCGAAGCCCGACCCTTCACCGGCACCCGCTCCGGCGCCAGCACCGGCGCCTGCACCTGCACCCGCGCCAGCACCGGCGCCTGCACCTGCACCTGCACCTGCACCCGCGCCGGCACCGGCACCGGCACCGGCACCGGCACCGTCGCCTGCGCCCGCACCCGCACCCGCACCCGCACCCGCACCCGCACCCGCGCCCGCACCCGCACCCGCACCCGCGCCCGCACCCGCACCCGCGCCCGCACCCGCGCCTTGCAATCTGCCCACGACCTTTTCGTGGGCCTCCACACCGCCCCTCATCGCGCCGCAGTCGGCCGACTTCGTGTCCATCAAGGATCCGACGATCGTTCGCTACAACAACCTCTACCACGTGTTCGCGACGGTGTTCGACACGTCGAGGAACGCGTGGAGCGCGGTGTATCTCAACTTCAGTGACTTCTCGAAGGCGGGCAGTGCCGTGCAGGTGCCGCTGGCCCACAAGGCCGCCGGCGACGCGGTGGCGCCGCAGGTCTTCTTCTTCCGGCCGCACAACAAGTGGTACCTGATCTCGCAGTGGGGCGCCAAGTACTCGACCAACACCGACATCGCCGATCCCGACGGCTGGACCGCGCCCAAGCCCCTGCTCAGCGGCGGGCCGCCCAACGCGATCGACTACTGGGTCATCTGCGACAGCGCGAACTGCCATCTCTTCTTCTCGGGCGATGACGGCAAGCTCTATCGATCCAGGACGTCCATCGACAACTTCCCCAACTTCTCCGGCTACGAAACGGTGATGTCCGATCCCGTGGCGGGCAGGCTGTTCGAAGCCAGCAACGTCTACAAGGTGCAAGGTACCGGCAAGTACCTCCTGATGGTCGAGGCCTATGGTCCGCGCTACTTCCGCTCCTGGACCGCGGCCAGCCTGGATGGCCCCTGGACGCCGCTGGCGGACCAGCAGTCCGCGCCGTTCGCGGGGGAGGCCAATGTCGCCTTCGACGGTGCGCCCTGGACGCGCGACATCAGCCACGGCGAGCTGATCCGCGCGGGCTACGACGAGACCCTGGCCATCGACGCGTGCAACTTGCAGTTCCTGTACCAGGGCGTCGACCCGGCTTCGACGGCGGTCTACGACCACCTTCCCTATCGGCTCGGGCTGCTGCGGCAGCGATGACGGTCCGTCAGTCGCCGCCGTCGCCGGTCTCGCCCGGCGCGGCCTTCTTCGGGGCCAGCCACGAGCGCGCTGCCGACGACTTCGCGTACGCCCGCGCCGCGGGAATGCGCAAGTCCACCTCGACGCCCGAGTCCGCCGGGCTGCGAACGGTCAGGACGCCGCCGACGACCGCGGCGCGCTCGCGCATGCCGCTCAGGCCGAAATGCCCCTCGCGGCTGCCCGCGTCCATCACCGCCGCATCCATGCCATTGCCGTCGTCGCGTACGCGCAGCCGGAAGTCGCGCACGTCATAGCTGATCGCCACGTCGACCCGCGCCGCGCCCGCGTGGCGGAACGCATTGCGCAGGGCTTCCGCGGCGATGCGGAACGTCTCGTCGCGCACGAGGGGATGCAGCGCCTGTGGCCGGCCCTGCACGTCGATGTGGGCCGTCGTCGCGTGCCCGTTCTCGTTGGCGAGATCCTCCGCGAGCGCGCGCAGGGATTGCGCGAGGCTGTTGGTTTCCAGCGTCGAGGCGCGCAGGCCCTGCACGGCGTCCCGCCCTTCGGTGATGGCCTCGGCGACCTGGTCGATGGCGCCCGAGAGGATCTGCCTGGAGTCCCGTGGCCGGTCGGGCAGGAGGTTGAAGGCGGCCTGGAACTGCAGCAGCAGTCCATGGAAGCGCTGCAGCAGGGTGTCGTGCAGCTCCCGGGCGATGCGGGTGCGTTCGGCGACGCGCGCCTCGAGCGTCGCCTCGAACTCGCGCTGCAGCCGGCGGATCCGCATGCGCAGCCGCAGCTGGAAGGCGCCCCACGCGAGCCCGATCAGCACGGCCACGCACGCCGCGCGGAACCAGGCCGTCTGGTAGAACGCCGGCAGGATCGAGAAGTCCAGCTGCGCGCCTTCCTCGCTCCAGACGCCGCTGTTGTTGGCGGCCGTCACCCGGAAGCGATAGTTGCCCGGCGGCAGGTTCGTGTAGGTGACCAGGCGGCGGTCGACCGCCTCCTGCCAATCGTTGTCGTGCCCTTCGAGGCGGTAGCGGAAACGGGTGCTCGACGGATCCGCCAGGGTGAGCGCGGAGAATTCGATCGCGATGTCGCGCACCAGCGGCGGCAGGCGCAGGCCGCTCCGGGCTTCGTAGGCGCGATGGTCGGCCACCAGGGACTCGACATGCACGGGGGGCGGCACCCGGTTCGATGGGATGTGATCGGGGTCCATCCACAGCAGCTCGGCGCCCGCCAGGAACCAGAGCTTGCCGTCCGCGGCCTGGGTCACCGGGGGATTGAAGTAGCCCTCCGCGGTGGCGACGGGCGGCACGCCGTCCGGCCCGTCCCACAGCGTCGCAGCCACCCGCCGCCGGGGATCGGCGATCCAGGCCGCCAGGTCGTCGCGCGGGACGCGCACCAGGCCGCAGGTCGCGTACATCCACATCGATCCGTCGCTGTCCACCATCGACCAGTGCACCTGGTCGCACGGCAAGCCGTTGGCCGACGACAGCATCGTGACGCGGCCGTCCAGGATGCGGGCGATGCCGTGGCCATCGGTTCCGACCCACATCGCACCGTCCGCGTCGAGCCGCAGCCCGGTGACGCGAACCGAGCCTGGGCCCTGCGCGGCCAGGTAGCTCGCCTCGAGCCTGCCGTCCTTGAAGTACTGCACCCCGTCGCGATCCCAGAACGACAGCCACAGCCCGCCCCGGTCGGCGACGATGGCCTGGGCCTGGTTGCGGTGGCCGAACGCGGACCACGGCGTGTTGTCGACGAGCCGGCCGCGATGCAGGTGCGCCAGCCCCTTGTTGCCGGCCAGCCAGAGGTTGCCTGCCGCATCGCCCGTGATGGAGTAGATCTCGGTGCTGGGGCCGCCGTCGACCGCGACGAAGCGATCCGCCGCGAAGTAGGCCGGCCCGCGCGCGGTGCCCACCCAGAGGCGGCCGTCGGCGTCCTGGTACTGCGATTGCACATGCGAGTCCGGCAGGCCGTCGCGCTTCCTGTAGACGACGAGCCGCCCGTCCTTCCATCGGGCCAGGCCGTCGTTCGTCGCCGCCCAGACGCTGCCGTCCGTCGTGGCGAGGACCGACTTCGTGACGTCGTCGGGCACGCCCTGCCTCGTCGACATCGTGGTGATCGCCAGCCTGCGGAAACGGTCCAGTCCCTTGTCGCTGCCGTACCAGATGTCGCCCTCGTGATCCTCGAACAGGCTGCACGAGATGTTGCCCGTCAGGCCGTCGGCCCTCGTGAACGTGTCCGTCTTGCCGTCCTTCACGTGGATCAGGCCCCGGCTCTCCGTTCCGATCCAGAGCCCGCCGTCGCGGTCGCGCAGCAGCTTGTTCGACCGGACGTCGCGATCGGCGAGCCAGCCGGGGGAATTGGCGACGCCGGGGATCGGATAGGGCACGAGCCGGTCGCCGGCCAGCTGCCTCAGCCCGCGGCCCGCGACGCCCACCAGGAATTTCCCCTCGGTGGTCGTGGTGAGGTCGCCCACGCGCAGCCCGGACATCTCGTATCGCCGCGGCGCCCCGGGGCGCCAGTGCCACACACCGTTATCCGCTCCCACCCACATGGCGCCCGAAGCGTCCGTGCCCAGGCTCCACACGAACGCACCGAAGCCGCCGTCCGGCGCGGAACACTGCACCTTTGCGGCACGCACCGAGCACAGCCGCCCGGGATCCGCGTAGAGGCCGGCCCAGATCGTTCCCTCGGCATCCTCCAGCAACGAGGACACGAACAGCCCGTGCAGCTCCGGGTACGCGGTGAGCTTGCGGCCGTCCCAGCTGAACAAGCCGTAGAAGGTGCCGATCCAGAGCGTGCCGTCGCGTGCCGCCAGCAGGGCATAGGGGGCGGAATCCATCACGGCGCCGGCCGGGGGCGCCCACTTCGTGAACCGCACCCCGTCGAAGCGGAACAGGCCGTACGAACCGCCGATCCACAGGTAGCCGTCGGGCGTCTGCGCCATGGCGAAGACGAGGCCCATGTTGATGCTGTTGCGGGTCCAGGACGTGTGCGCGTACTGGGCGACCTGCAGCGGCCGATCGGCTGCCCGGGCCGGCCAGGGCGAAGCGGCCAGTGCCGATGCCAGGACGAGGCCGGGCATCAGTCGCCTTCGAAGTCGGTTGTCTTGCTGTATCACTGCAAGTCCCTCGTCGATCCGCGTTGGGGCACGTCCGGCAGCGTACCGCGAAACGGTGCGCCGACCCGCCGACCGGATCGAGCCATCCGGCGGAAAATGCGGCTTGGATCCCGAGTGCCGGAGCCGTGCAGGATGACCCGGCCGGCCCCGCCGCTCGCCGTGGGTGCTACAGTGCGCCGCGCTGCGACACGCCGACAGCAGCGCCACGCCGGAACCCAGCCTCCGTGCCCACTTCAAAGCCGAAACAGCCGCCCGCATCGCCGCCGAAGACCCGGCGCGGCGGCAATGCGCCCACGCTCGTCGATGTCGCACGCGCCGCGGGCGTGTCGGAGATGGCCGCCTCGTCGGCCCTCAACGGCGGTCGCAGGGGGTCGGCGCGCGTGTCGGCCGAGACGCGCGAGCGCGTGCTCGCCGCCGCGCAACGGCTGCGCTACCGGCCCAACGCCACCGCGCGCGCGCTCGCGAGCCAGCGCACCAACGCGATCGGCTTCGTCGCCAACTTCCTGGGCGAGGAACCGAACCTCTACTTCCTCGAGGTCTTCAGCGGCGTCATCCAGGGTGCCGCGATGGCCGGGCAGACGGCGGCCGTGTTCACGCTGGGCAACTGGGCCGACGCCGCGGCCCGCATCCCCGCCTTCTGCGACGGGCGCGTCGACGGCCTGATCCTGCTGGGCCCGCGGCTGCAAGGCGACCCCCTGCCGTGGTGGCCGCAGCACACGCCGTTGGTCTCGGTGCACGCCGACCCCCTGGTGAGCGGGATGGTGAACATCGAGTCGGACGACGAAGCGGGGGCCTGCGAGATGGTGCGCCGCCTGATCGCCCTCGGCCATCGGCGCATCCTGCACGTGGGCGGACCGGCTGGCATGGCCGGCGCGGACCGGCGCATCGAGGGCTATCTTCGCGCCCACGCCGAAGCCGGCTTGGCGCCGGCCGCCGGCCACGTCGTCCGTGCCGAGCTCAGCGTCGATGGCGGCCGCGAGGCGCTGCAGGCGTGGCTGGGAGGTCGTCGCGGCCGCGTGCTCCCGGACGCCGTGTTCGGCTGCAACGATGCGATCGCCATCGGCTGCGTCGAGACCTTGCGGGCGCGCGGGATCCGCGTGCCGGACGACGTCTCCGTCGTCGGCTACGACCACAACCTGATGGCGCGCGCGGTCCAGCTGGCGACGGTGCGCCAGCCTCTGCACGAGATGGGGCGGCTGGCGGTCGAGGTGCTGGTGCAGCGCATCGATGCGCTTCGCCAGGGCGAGCCGTACGCAGGGCCTGCCAACATCGTCCTGCCCACGGAACTCATCCCCGGCACGACGCTGGCGGGCGCGCGGCGCAGCCGGCTGACGATCGCCTGAAGGCACCGGGCCGCGGCCGCGTCGCGATCGACGCTAGGTGTTTTCCTTGAGCCATTCATTCGATGACCGAACTATTATGCGAGGCCATGATTTAGCGCCAAATCAACGCGCGAGAACTCTCCAGGGCCGTCCGGCCCCATTGCCTCATGCCACTGCTCCTGACCCCTGCCTGCCGCCTCGGTGCCGCCGTTCGTGAGGCCGCGCGTCGCGCGCTCGCCGCCCTGCTCGCGGCGCTCCTGGCCGCCGCGGCGCCGGCCTTCGCGCACGAGACGCTGAAGCTCGATGCCCCCAAGCCGCTGCTCGCGCCCACGCCGCCGATGGGCTGGAACTCGTGGAACAAGTTCGGCTGCGACATCAACGAGGCGCTGGTGCGCAAGCAGGCCGATGCGATGGTGGCCTCGGGCATGAAGGACGCCGGCTACCGGTACATCGTCATCGACGACTGCTGGCAGAAGAGCCGGGACGAGAACGGCGACATCGTGGCCGACGCCGAGCGCTTCCCCGGGGGGATCAAGGCGCTGGCCGACGAGCTGCACGCCAAGGGCCTGAAGTTCGGCATCTACTCCGACGCCGGCGCGCTCACCTGCGGGGGTCGCCCGGGCAGCGCCGGCCACGAGTTCCAGGATGCGCGCCAATACGCGAAGTGGGGCGTCGACTACCTGAAGTACGACTGGTGCTACACCGGCACGCGCGATGCCGAGGCGGCCTACACGATCATGGCGAAGGCGCTTCGCGAATCGGGCCGCGACATCGTCCTGTCGATCTGCGAGTGGGGCAACAACCATCCCGAACGCTGGGCGGCCCCGGTGGGCCATCTGTGGCGCACCACGGGCGACATCTTCGACGGCTGGAAGGGCACGAAGGACTGGTCGCACGGACTGCTCGACATCCTCGACTTCCAGGTGGAGCGCTGGCGCGACTCCGGGCCGAACGCGTGGAACGACCCCGACATGCTGGAGGTGGGCAACGGCGGCATGACGACCACCGAATACGAGTCGCACTTCTCCCTGTGGGCGATGCTGGCGGCGCCGCTGATCGCGGGCAACGACCTGGCGGCGATGAGCGACGACACGCGCCGGATCCTGACCAACCCCGAGGTCATCGCCGTCGACCAGGACCGCCTCGGCGTGCAGGCCCGGCGCCTCTGGAAGCAGGGCGACCTCGAGATCTGGGCGCGTCCGCTCAAGGGCGGCGACCAGGCGGTGGTGCTGTTCAACCGCGGCGCCGCGCCGGCCGGCATGAGCGTCGATTGGGACCTGCTCAACCTGCCTGCCGGCCTGCGCGCCGACGTGAAGGACCTGTGGAGCAAGAAGGTCACCAAGCGCGTGCGCGGCAGTTATGGCGGCACCGTCGCCGCGCACGGCGTGCTCATGGTCCGCATCACGCCGACGCCTTGACGGTCGCTCGAAGACGTCCGGACCCGATGATGAACAAGCACTTCCTCCTGGCGGCCTGCGCCTCGTGGGCGCTCGCGGCGACCGCCGCGCATGGCGCCGGACAGACGATCACCTCGCCGGATGGGCGCATCGCGCTGCGCATCGCCGACGACGGCAGCACGTTCAGCGTCACCCGGCGCGCAGAGACCGTGATTGCCGTCTCGCCGCTCGGGCTCGAACTGGAGGGAGCGCCGGAGCTCGCCCCGCTGAAGCTCGAGTCGCGCGAGGACTCGGCCGTCGACCAGACGATCGTGCTCACCGCGACCAAGGCCGCCAGTGCACGCGACCACTACCGCGGCGCGACGCTCGCCTTTCGTGAAGCCGGCGGCGGCCGACGCGTCCTCATCGACGCGCGCGCCTACGACGACGGCATCGCCTTCCGCTACCGGCTCGACGACACGGGGCCGCTGAAACTGCATGGCGAGCGGACCGCGTTCGTGCCGGCGGGCGACCCGTCCTGCCTTGCCGCCCCGGCCGATGGCGCGCACGAGGTGTCGTTCGAGCAACTGCACTTCTCGCAACTGAAGGAGGGCGTGGCCTACGACGTGCCGCTGGCCTGCGCGACGCCGTCGGGCCGCACGCACTACGCCATCACGCAGGCGCAGCTCCAGGGCTACGCCGGTGCCTCGCTGTGGCGCGAAGGTGGCGCACTGCGCGTGCACCTGTCCCCGGTGCCGGGCCGGCCGGGCGCGCCCGTCGTCTCGGCCGGCGGGCTCAGGACGGCCTGGCGCGTCGTCATGATGGCCGATCGCGCCGGCGACCTGATCGAGTCGCCGCTGGTGGGCAACCTCAATCCGGCCCCGCAGGGGGACTTCGGCTGGGTCAAGCCCGGCAAGGCGGCGTGGGACTGGTGGTCCGGCCCGCTGGAAGGCGTGAAGCCGGACATGGCGACCTACGAGCGCTTCATCGACTTCGCGGCCGAGTCCGGCTTTCCCTACTACCTCATGGACGCCGGCTGGTCCCTCGGCGCCGGCCCCTGCTGCGAGGCGAGAGCCGGCACCGACGTCACCCGCGCCGCCGAGGGCATCGACATGCCCGGGCTCGTGCGCTACGCCGCGGACAAGGGCGTCGGGCTGTTGCTGTGGGTGCATTGGCAGCACCTGGCGCCGCGCATGGACGAGGTGCTCGACACCTACGCGCGCTGGGGCATCAAGGGCATCAAGGTCGATTTCATGAACCGCGACGACCAGGAGATGGTGGCGTTCTACGAGCGCGTCGCCGCGTCGACCGCGCAGCGCCGCCTGCTGCTGGACCTGCATGGCGCCTACGTGCCGGCCGGCCTGCAGCGCAGCTATCCCAACTTCATCACGCAGGAAGGCGTGCTGGGCGCCGAGTGGAACAAGATGGACCGGCGCGTCACGCCGCGGCACAACCTGATGCTGCCATACACGCGCATGCTGGCCGGGCCCATGGACTACACGCCCGGGGGATTCCGCAACGCGACGCCGCAGACCTTCGAGGTTCGTGCCGTGCTGCCCCGGACGCAGACCACGCGCGGCCAGGCCTTGGCCATGTACGTCGTGTACGACAGCCCGTTGCAGATGGTCTCGGACGATCCCGACGCCTACCGCGACGCGCCGGGCTTCGACTTCCTCCGTCGCGTGCCCAGTGCCTGGGACGAGACGCGGTTCATCCAGGGCGAGCCGGGCCGCGACATCGTCCTCGCGCGGCGCCAGGGGCGCGCCTGGTACGTCGGCGCGATGGCGGCCGACGAGGCGCGCACCGAGCGCGTGCCGCTGCGCTTCCTGCCGCCGGGGAAATATCGCGCCACGCTCTGGCAGGACGGTGCCACGCCGGGCGACTTGCGGCGCAGCGAGCGCATCGTGTCGCGCAGCGACATGCTGGCGTTGAAGCTGGCCGCGGCCGGCGGCGCTGCAGTGATTCTCGAACCGGCGCCCTGAGGGCCAGGACGAAGCAGACAGCATTCAAAGGCGCGAAGAGTGGCCGTCCAAGGCGACCGAGGCGCGAAGGTTCACACGGAGACAAGCACGTGAAACGGACGATCCTGCGGTCGATGTTGGCGGCCGCGTTCTTCGCCATGGCGTCGATGGCATGGGGGCCCGGGTATCGCCCCGCGGCCGTGTTTGGCGGTGCGCACGCATGACGCCGACGAACCGGCGTGACGTGTTGCGCGCGCTCGCGGCCGCGCCCTGGCTCGGTGGCGCCGCGCTGGCTCTGCCGGCGCGCGCGGCCGCGCAGGGCCGCTCGCTGCAGGCGTTCGCGCTGGCCGATGTGCGCCTGCTCGACGGCCCCTGGCGTCGCGCCCAGGCACTCGACGGCCGCTACCTGCTGTCGCTCGATCCCGACCGGTTGCTGCACAACTTCCGCGTCAATGCGGGCCTGCCGCCCAAGGCGCCGGTGTACGGCGGCTGGGAATCGCAGGAACCCTGGATCGGCATCCGTTGTCACGGTCACACCCTGGGCCACTACCTGAGCGCCTGCGCGATGATGGGCGCGGCCACCGGCGAACCCGCCTTCCGGCGTCGCGTGGACCATGTCGTCGACGAGCTCCAGGCCTGCCAGCAGGCGTCGGGCAGCGGCCTGGTCTGTGCCTTCCCCGACGGCGATGCCCAGCTGCGCAACGGCCTGGCCGGCCGGCCCGTCACGGGCGTCCCCTGGTACACGCTGCACAAGGTCATGGCCGGCCTGCGCGACGCCCACGTGCATGCAGGAAGCGACGCTGCACTGCCGGTCCTGCGCGACCTCGCGGCATGGGTGGAGGACGCGGCACGCGGGTGCGACGACGAGCGCTTCCAGCAGATGCTGGGCGTCGAGCACGGCGGCATGAACGAAGTGCTCGCCGACCTGCATGCCCTGACCGGCGACGCACGCTGGCTGGCCCTGGCCCGGCGCTTCTGCCACGAGGCCCTGCTCGACCCGCTGGCGCAAGGCCGCGACCCCCTGGACGACTGGCACGCGAATACCCAGATCCCCAAGGTGGTGGGCTTCGCGCGCCTGCACGAGCTGACCGGCGAACCGCGCTACGGCCGCGCGGCGAGCTACTTCTGGGGCCGCGTGGCGGACGCGCGCGCCTTCGCCACCGGCGGCCACGGGGACGGGGAACACTTCTTTCCCGCCGCGCAGGTGCGCCGGCACCTCGGCTCCGCGAAGACGATGGAGACCTGCGGCACGCACAACATGCTGAAGCTGACGCGCGCGCTGCTGCTGCGCGATCCGCAGCCGGCCTACGCGGACTGGTACGAGCGCGCGCTGGTCAACGGCATCCTGGCCTCGCAGGACCCGGACACCGGCATGGTCACGTACTTCCAGCCGCTGCGGCCCGCATACCCCAAGCTGTATTGCACGCCCGAGCACTCGTTCTGGTGCTGCACGGGCACCGGCATGGAGAACCATGCCAAGTACGGCGACTCGATCTGGTTCCGCGACGGCGAGACGCTGCTCCTGAACCAGTACATCGCCTCGGAGCTGTCGTGGCGCGAGCGCCGCCTGCGCATTCGCCAGACCACCGCCTTTCCCGACGGCACGCAGGCACGGCTCGTCGTGCACGCCGAGGCGCCGACGGCCTTCACGCTGCGGCTGCGCCACCCCGCGTGGTGCCGGACGATGACCGTCAAGGTCAACGGCCGCGCCGTGCACGAGAGCCGCGAGGCCGGCCGCTGGCTCGACGTGCCGCGCCACTGGCGTGACGGCGACACGGTGGAGATCGCACTGCCCATGCATCTTCACCTGGCGCCGCTGCCGGGCGCGCCGGATGTCTCCGCCGTGATGGTCGGTCCGCTGGTGCTGGCCGCCCGGCTGGGCCGCGAAGGCATGACGCCGGGCGACGACCTGATCGTCAACGAGCGCACCTACGGCGACGTGCTGGCGCTGGCCGATCCCGTGCCGCTGCCGCGCCTGAGACTCGGCGGCCGAGCGCTGGACGAGGTCGTCCGGCCGGGCGCCGACCCCTTCACGTTCCGCGTCCCCGCCGAGGCCACCGGCGGACGCGAACTGGAACTCATCCCCTACCACCGCATCGCCCATGAGCGCTACGCCCTCTACTGGCAGCTCGCCTGAGCAGGCCAGCCGCCGCGGCTTCGTCCGGGCCGCCGTCGCAGGAGGCCTCGCGGCCGTGGCCGGCGTGCCCGGCTTCGCCGCCTCCGGCGTGTCCGCCACGACCGCCGGCACGGCTGAAGCCGACCTGCCTTTCCACGCCTGGGCGCCGACGCCGCCCATGGGCTGGAACAGCTGGGACGCCTTCGGCGCCAGCGTCACCGAAGCCGAGTACCTGGACAACGCGCGCATCCTGGCCGAGCGCTTCCTGCCTTGCGGCTACGACGTCGCCACCGTCGACATCCAGTGGTACGAGGCGGGCGCCGCGTCGTCGTGGTATCGCCCGTTCGCCCCGCTGGCCCTGGACGCCTGGGGGCGGCCGCAGCCTGCCACGAACCGGTTCCCGAGTGCGGCGCAGGGACGCGGCTTCGCGCCGCTCGCCGCGCAGGTGCATCGACTGGGCCTGCGCTTCGGCGTGCACCTGATGCGCGGCATTCCGCGCCAGGCCGTCGGCCTGGAACTGCCGATCGCCGGCAGCCGATGGCGCTGCCACGAGGTCGCCGATCCGCACTCGACCTGCGCCTGGAACACCGACATGTGCGGCGTCAACGCCGACCACCCCGGGGCCTTCGACTGGTACCGTGCGTGGTTCGCGCAGCTCGCCGAATGGGGCGTGGACTTCGTCAAGGTGGACGACATCGCGGCGCCGGACTACCGTGCGCGCGAGGTCGAGTTGATCCGGCGCGCGATCGATGCCACCGGCCGTCCCATGGTGCTCAGCCTGTCGCCGGGCCCCGCGGCGCTCGAGCACGGGACGCACCTGCAGGCGCACGCCAATCAATGGCGGGTGTGCGACGATTTCTGGGACACCTGGCCGCAGCTGCGCGACAACCTCGCGAACCTGGTGAAGTGGGCCCCGTACGCGGGCGCCGGTGGCTGGCCCGACGCCGACATGCTGCCGGTCGGCAGGATCGGGCTGCGCAATTTCGACGGCGGCGGCCATGGCGAACGCGACACCCGCTTCACCCGCGACGAGCAGGTGCTGATGCTCACCGCCTGGACATGCGCGCGCAGCCCGTTGATCCTCGGGACGGACCTGCGCCGGCTCGACGACTGGACGCTGCGCCTGCTGACGAATCCCGAGGTGCTGGCGCTGCTTCGCGTGCGCGGCAACCGGGAATGGCACAGCACGGCGCAGGGCCACCGGTTCATCTGCAGCGGCTCGCAGGGCACCTGGGCGGCATGGCTCAACACGAGCGATGCCCCATGGCGTATCCGCTGGCCCGATGGGTTGCCGGACGCGCGGCGCGACTGCTGGACGCGTGCCGACCTGATCGCCGGCACCCGCAACCTCGACGTGCCGCCGCACGGCGCACGCCTGGTGCGCTGCCAATGACATGGATCGCCGACATGAAGCGCCGTGATTTCTTCGGGCTGCTGGCCTGTGCCTCTGCAAGCACGCTCGGCGCGCCTGCGGGCGCCGCCGCGTCAGCGCGCTCCGCGCTCGACGCCGCGGGCCAGTTGCGAGCCCTGCCCCTGGCGCCGGCGACGGACGGCTTCGCGTGGGCGTCGGTGGCGGAGGGCGTGCAGTTCAGGGTCGCGGGCATCACCAAGAGCGTGCTGTTCTACGGCCCGGGCCTCGTGCGCGTGGCCGCGCACCTGGGCGAGGTCTTCACCACCCAGCCCAGCCTGGTGGTGGTGGGCGTGCCGATGCCGGTCGAACTGGCGATCGACGACGCCGCCGACACGCTGACCGTCACCGGACCCGCCATGCGGGTGACGGTGGACAAGCGCAGCGGTGCGCTGGCGTTCTTCGGGCCCGACGGACAGCTCCTGACGCGCGAGCGCGAGCGGGCGCCGACCGAGCTGCAGCGCGTCGAGATCGCCGGTGGACCGAGCTACGCGCTCACGCAGACGTTCATCCTCACGCCTGATGAATCCCTCTACGGCCTGGGCCAGTACAACGAGCCCTACATGGACTACCGCGGCCGCGACGTGCTGATGGTGCAGACCAACATCGGCATCGTCGTGCCCTTCATGATCTCCACGCGGCGCTGGGGCCTGCTGTGGGACGTGTACTCGAAGATGACTTTCAGCGACCGGCCGGAGGGCGCCAGCTTTCGCGCCGAGAGCGCGCCGGCCGGTGCCGACTACTACGTGGTGGCGGGCGGCAGCATGGACGGCGTGATGGCCGGCTACCGCAGGCTGACGGGCGCCGCGCCGATGTACCCGCTGGCCGCCTTCGGCCTGTTCATGAGCAAGGAGCGCTACACCACGCAGCAACAGCTGCTGGACGTGGTGCGGCGTTTCCGCGCCGACGGTTTCCCGCTCGACTACATCGTGCAGGACTGGCAATACTGGGGCGGCGAGAAGGACGGCGCGTGGGACGGCAAGTGGAGCGGCATGGTCTGGGATCCGGAGCGCTTCCCCGACCCCGCCGCCATGACGCGCGAGCTGCACGGCGAACTGCATGCCAAGTTGATGGTCTCGATCTGGCCGTCCATCGGCAACGACACCGCGCTGGCGCGCGAGCTCGATGCCCAGGGCCTGCGCTTCACGCCGCTGCACTGGATCTCCAAGCGCGCCCGCATCTACGACGCGTTCAGCGAAGCGGGCCGCCGCATCTACTTCAAGCACGTCAAGAAGGGCCTGCTGGACGTGGGCGTCGACGCGCTGTGGATGGACGGCACCGAGGTCGAGGTCGGCGGCGCCGCCCATGACCCGGCCGAAGTCGAGGCCGACATCAAGCGCCTGGGCCGCAACGCCCTCGGCGATTTCGCACGCTACCTCAACGTCTACAGCCTGGTGACCACCCGGGGCGTCTACGAGGGCCAGCGCGCCGCGGGAGGGCCTGGCGGCAGGCGCGTCCTCACGCTCACGCGGTCGGCCTGGGCCGGGCAGCAGCGCTATGCCGCACTGCCGTGGTCCGGCGACACGACGGCCTCCTGGGCCACGCTGCGCGCGCAGATCGCCGGCGGCCTGAACGTCTCCATGGCCGGGCTGCCGTACTGGACCCAGGATACCGGCGGCTTCTTCGTCGACTTTCCCGGCGGCGAGCACAACGCGGCCTATCGTGAGCTCTACGCCCGCTGGAACCAGTTCGGCATCTTCAACCCGGTGTACCGCATCCACGGCACGTCGATCGAACGCGAGCCCTATCTGTTCAGGACGCTCGATCCGGCGCTCTACGGCTCGTTGCGGCGCGCCGCGCAACTGCGCTACCGGCTGCTGCCCTACATCTACGGCCTGGCCTGGCGCAGCACGCAGGAGGGCTACGTCATGATGCGCGGGCTCGCGATGGATTTCCCCGACCAGCCGGCGCTGCGCAAGGTGGACGACACCTACATGTTCGGCCCCGCGTTCCTGGTGCAGCCGATCACGCGGCCGATGTTCAACGCGGTGCTGCCGCCGCCGGCCACCGTCCCGCCGAGCCAGTTGCGCACCCCCGACGGCCGGCCGGGGCTGGTGCTGGAGTACTTCGACGGCATGAACTTCGAGCGCCCGGCCAGCCGCACGGTCGACACGGTCATCGAGCATCGCTGGCCCGATCCGCCGCTCGGCAGCGTGCCGCCGGGCCTGTCCAGCCTCGAGCGCTTCTCCGCGCGCTGGACCGGCGAGCTCGTCGCCAGCGAGAGCGGCGAGCACGAGATCGGGGTCGAGGGCGACGACGGCTTCCGCCTCTGGCTGGACGGCCGGCTCGTCGTCGAGGACTGGGCCAACGGCGGCCCCCGCTTCAAGGGCCATCGCGTGACCCTGAGCGAGGGGCAATCGCTGAGCGTGCGGATCGACTTCTACCAGGACACGCATGGCCGCCTGCTGCGCCTGGCGTGGCGCACGCCGAGCCAGGCACGCGAGCTGGGCGAATTGCAGCGAAAGCTGGACCAGCGCCAGGCGACGCTCCTGCCCGCCGGATGCGACTGGTACGACTTCTGGACCGGCGAGCGCCATGCGGGTGGACAGCAGGTCGCCCGCGCCTATGCGCTCGACGAGTTCCCGCTCTACGTGCGGGCCGGCGCCATCGTGCCCATGGGGCCGGCCGTCCAGTACAGCGGCGAGCACCGGGACGCGCCGTGGGAGATCCGCCTCCATCCGGGCGCCGACGGGCAATTCACCCTGTACGAGGACGACGGCGAGACCTACCGCTACGAACGCGGCGAGCGCGCCACCATCGCGCTGCGCTGGGACGACGCGCGGCGAACGCTGCACATCGGTGCCCGCCAGGGGCGCTACCCCGGCATGGCGATGCAGCGCGAGCTGCGGGTGCGACTGGTGGCCCCGGCCGGCCAGGCCGCGCCCCTGAAGACCGTGCAATACCGGGGCCGCGCAGTGACGCTGCATCTCGGCCACGACATCACCCAAGCAGCGCCGGACGCCGGCGCGAACCTGCCCGACATCACACCCCAACCCCTATGAAGACGATGGCTCTCATGAAGAAGACCGCGATGCCCCTGTTGCTGGCCCTGCTGGCGGGGACAGCCCAGGCGGAAGTGCACCTGTCCGAGGTGTTCGGCGAGCACATGGTGCTGCAGCGGGACCGTCCGCTCAATGTCTGGGGCCGTGCGACGCCCGGCCAGACGCTGACCGTGGAACTCGCCGGTCGCCAGGCCCGCGTGCGTGTCGGCGCCGACGGCCGCTGGCGTGCGCAGCTGGCGGCCCTGCCGGCCGGCGGCCCGCATCGATTGCGCGTCAGCGGCGACCAGGTCGTGGAGCTGGACGACGTCCTCATCGGCGACGTCTGGCTCCTGGGCGGACAGTCCAACATGGAATTCACGCTGGCGAACACGGACACCGGTCCGCAGGAGGTCGCGTCGCCCCAGAACTCGCAGCTGCGCCAGCTGCGCGTGCCCCTGCGGGCGAGCGTCCGGCCCGAGGCGGAGATCGCGCCCGCGCCCTGGGTCGTGGCGGAGCCCGGCCGTGTCGGCGACTTCAGCGCGATCGGCTACCACTTCGCGCGCCAGATGCAGGCGGTGCAGGGCGTGCCCATCGGCCTCATCGACGCCGCCTGGGGCGGCTCGATGCTGGAGACCTGGGTCCGCCGCGACGTCGCGTTGCAGGATCCCGACCTCGCCCCGGCGGTGCGTGCGCTGCCGTCCGACGTCGAGGCCTTGACCGCCGCGCTGCGCCAGCGCGTCCACGACCGCGTGGCCGCGTGGCAGCCGGGCCTGCCGCTGGAAGGCGTGGATGCGTCGCGGTGGTCCGCCGCCGCGGACATCGACAACGACTGGCCCACCCTGCAAGCGCCGCAGCTCTGGGAAGACCAGGGCCTGGCCGAACTCGACGGCGTCGTCTGGCTGCGCAAGCGGGTGCAGCTGAGCGCCGCCCAGGCGGCCGGCGCGGCCGAATTGCAGCTGGCCAAGGTGGACGATTGCGACGAGGTCTGGGTCAACGGCAGGCGTGTCGGCGGCCAGTGCGGCTATGACAAGTCGCGCCACTACAGCCTGCCGGCGGGACTGCTGCGCGCCGGCGCGAACTGGATCGCCGTCCGCGTGACCGACACCGGCGGCGGCGGCGGCATCTATGGCGATGCGGCTGCGCTGCGCCTGGACACCGCGGCCGGCGCCGTTTCGCTCGCCGGCGCGTGGCGCGCCCGCGTCGAGAAGGTCGACGTCTCCAGCCAGCCGAGTGCCAATGCGGCCCCCACCCTGGCCCACAACGGCCTGATCGCCCCCCTGCACGGCCTGTCCGTGCGCGGCGTGCTGTGGTACCAGGGCGAAACCAATGCCGGGCGCGCGGCCGCCTATGCCGACGGCTTCAAGCGCCTGATCCAGGACTGGCGCGGCCAGTTCGGCGACCCGGACATGCCGTTCCTGTTCGTGCAGCTGGCGTCGTACCTGCCGCTGGCCAGCAACCAGCCCGGCTCGGGCGGCTGGGCCGAACTGCGCGCGAGCCAGGCCGCGGCACTGGCGCTGCCCCATACCGGCATGGCGACGGCCATCGACGTCGGCGACGCGGACGACATCCACCCGCGCAACAAGCGCACGCTCGGCCAGCGCCTGGCCGCGCTCGCGTTGCACGAACTCGGGTTGCGGGCGGCGCCGGCCAGCGGGCCTCGGCTGCTGGCCCACGAAGCCCGGGGCAGCGAGTTCCGCCTGCGCTTCGGTGCCACCGCCGGTGGCCTGCGCACCGCGCGCGCCGGCGAGCCCCTGCGCGGCTTCTACCTGGCCGGCGCCGATCACCGGTGGGTGCCCGCGGAGGCCCGGTTCGAGGGTGACGCGGTCGTCCTGCGCAGCGCGGCCGTCACGGCACCGGTGGCTGCCCGCTACGCCTGGGTCGACAACCCGAGCGAGGCCAACATCGTCGGTGGCGACGGCCTGCCGCTGGCGCCGCTTCGCACCGACGACTGGCCGCTCGAGTCCGCCGGGCGTCGCTACCAGCCTTGAGGGCGAGCATGCAAGGCATCGTCGCCCTGCTCGAGCGCCGGTCGCGGCAGACGGTCCGGGCCAGGACCCGTCGCGCCCTGGCTCCGCTGGCGCTGGCCGTCTCGTCCTGGTCCTGCGCGGCCGCCGAGCCGGCCATCCAGGTCAACCAGGTCGGGTTCCTGCCGGGCGCCGCCAAATGGGCTGCCGTTCCGTCGACGCCCGCCGGCAGGTTCACCGTGCGCGACGAGGCCACGCGACGCACCGTCCTGAAGGGCCGGCTGGGCCCGCCCGTCGCCTGGGCGCCCTCGGACGGCAGCGTGCGCCTGGCCGACTTCTCGGCGCTGACGCGTCCCGGCGTCTATCGCCTGCATGTGGACGGCGTGCCCGATTCGCCGCGCTTCGTGGTCGCGGCCGACGCGTACGCCGCGCTCGAGGCCGCAGCGATCCGGGCCTACTACTTCAACCGCGCCTCCATCGCCCTGGACCACCGATACGCCGGCCCGTATGCGCGCCCGGCGGGCCACCCCGATACGCAGGTGCTGGTGCACGCGAGCGCGGCGAGCGCGTCGCGTCCGCAGGGCAGCGTCATCAGCAGCCCGGGCGGGTGGTACGACGCGGGCGACTACAACAAGTACGTCGTCAACTCCGGCATCACGGTGTACGAGCTGCTGGCCACCTATGAACACTTCCCGCGCTTCGTCGGGCCCTTGCGGGTCGGGCTGCCGGAAAGCGGGAACGGCGCGCCGGACCTGCTCGACGAGGTGCACTGGAACCTGGCCTGGATGCTGACGATGCAGGATCCGGACGACGGCGGCGTCTATCACAAGCTCACCAACAGGCAGTTCGACGGCATCGTGATGCCGCACGAGGCCACCGGCGAGCGCTACGTGGTCGGCAAGAGCACGGCCGCCGCGCTCGACTTCGCCGCGGTGATGGCGATGGCCAGCCGCGTCTACGCCCGCCATGACGCCGCCTGGCCCGGCCTGTCGCGCCGAATGCTCGATGCGGCGAAGGCGGCCTGGACGTGGGCGCAGGCCCATCCGGACGCGATCTATCGCCAGCCGCCCGACATCGTCACGGGCGAGTACGGCGACAGCCAGCTGGACGACGAGTTCGCCTGGGCCGCGGCAGAGCTCTACATCGCCACGCGGGACGACGCCTACTGGACGGCCATGCACGCCGAGCGCACGCCGATGACGGTTCCCGGATGGAACGATGTCGGCGCGCTGGCGTGGATCTCGCTGGCGCAGCACCGCGCCGAACTCACGCCGATCGCCGACCGCGCGCTGATCGAGCGCCGCATCCGCGGCCTCGCCGGCGAGCTGCTGGCGGACTGGCAGGCCTCGCCATACCGGTTGAGCATGCGCGACGCCGATTTCCGCTGGGGCAGCAACGCGATCGCGCTGAACCGCGCGCTGGTCATGATCCAGGGCTATCGCCTCGACGGCGACCGGCGCCTGCTGGACGCCGCGCAATCGGCGCTGGACTACGTGCTGGGCCGCAACCCGCTGGGCATGGCGATGGTGACGGGCTTCGGCACGCGTTCGCCGCACCATCCCCACCATCGGCCGTCGATGGCGCGCGGCGACGCCGGCCCGGTGCCGGGCTTCCTGGTGGGCGGCCCCAACCCGGGGCAACAGGACGCCAGGGGTTGCAAGGCGGCCTACCCGTCGGCCGCGCCGGCGCTGTCCTACCTCGACGCCGACTGCGCGTTCGCCAGCAACGAGGTGGCGATCAACTGGAACGCGCCGCTCGTCTACGTCTCCGCCGCGCTCGCCGCGCTGACGCCGCCCCCGCCGCCGCGCTGAGCCGCCGGGCCCGCGCCGGCGTGGTCGGCGGCGCCGTCGTGCCCGCCGTGCTCGTCCTGCGGGAACGGCGCGAACCAGGCGAACAGCAGCGGCGGGATCGAGGCGACGAGCACGAACGCGAAGTAGGGTGCGTAGTGATGGTCGAACGCCGCGTAGACCCAGCCGCTGACCGAGCCGGTCGCCCACTTGGTCAGCGCCATGACGCCCGTGGCGAAGGCGTAGTGCGTCATCTTGAACGGGCCGGGCGCGATCTGCTGCATCATGTACAACATCTGCCCGACCGAGCCCATGCCGAAGCCGAACTTCTCGGCGGCGACGATGGCGCCGATCCAGGCCACGTTTTCGGGCAGCGCGTGGCTCAGGTAGAAGTACGTCACGTGCGGCACGTTGAGCACGAGCGCCAGCAGGAACAGCGAGCGCCGCAGCGTCATGCGCGCGATCACGAAGCCGCCGAGGAACGCGCCGGCGATGAAGGCGATGGTGCCGACCGTGCCGTTGATGGTGCCCAGCGACTGGTTGTCCAGTCCCAGGCCACCGGCGCTGCGCGGGTCGAGCATGAACAGCGGCCCGAACTTCTCGATGAAGCCCTCGCCGAAGCGGTAGAAGAAGACGACGGCCAGCATCGTCCAGATGTGCGGCTTGCGGAAGAACGTGACCCACGATTCCCGCAGCGCGGGCCACGCCGCGTTCAGGCCCTGGCCCTGCAGTGCCGACGGCGCGCCGGGCGGCAGCACGCGCAGGTGCCACAGGCCGAACGCACCCATCACGAGCGCGGTGCCGGCCATCACGGCCATCCAGCAGTGCACCCAGGACCAGCCGAGCCCGCCGTGCAGCCAGCCGGTCAGCGAGACCAGCAGGCCCGACGCGATCACCGCGCCCATGTTCCAGCACATGCCCTGCAGGCCGGCGTAGCGCGCCTGGTCGCGCAGCGGCATCGTCGTCATGAACACGCCGTCGGCCACGATGTCCTGCGTGGCCGACGCGAAGCCGGTGATCCAGAAGAAGGCCAGCGAGGCGGCGAAGAAGCCCGGCAGCGGCAGGCAGAACGCGACCAGGCCGAGTGCGGCCATCATCACGAATTCCATGCTGATGACCCACCAGCGCTTGGTGCGGAACGGCTCCAGCAGCGGCGACCACACCGGCTTGAGCACCCAGGGCAGGTACATCTGGGAGGTGTAGAGCGCGATGTCCTCGTTGGAGACGCCGAGGTTCTTGAAGATGATCGCGGCGACGACGCCGACCGTCACGTTGGGCAGGCCCATCGCGAGGTACAGGGTGGGCACCCAGGTCAGAGGCGAGCGGGCAGGAGCGGAAGTGGTCACTTTGACTGGAAGCGGTTCAGGCCGGCAGGCCGCGGTAGAGGAAGTCGCGCACGCGGACCTGGCCCGTGCCCGCGCCGTGCACGGCGATCTTGAGGCTCAGGAAGCCGCCGAAGACGTTGTGGTGCATGCCCGAGGTCTCCATCTGCCAGGGATGCTGCACCCACGGGCCGTCGTCGAGCGCGTAGTGGAAGGTGACGACGTGGTCGCGGTTGGTCGCGCGCACGCGCACGCGCCGCGCGGGCGCGGGCTGCCGCATCCAGCGCTGCTCCTCGCCGTAGTTGAACGTGGCCATCGTCGCGCCGTCGAAGCCGAGGCCGCAGAACATGCGTTCGTTGTAGAACAGGGTGAGCCCGGCCTGCGCGCCGCCCTCGGGCTCGAGCGTGACCTCGGCCTGGTAGCGGCGGTCGCCGACGAGCATCGTCAGCGGCGACGTGTCGGCCGGCGTCGTGCCCTTGGCGGCGATCACGAGCGCGCGCGGCTCGCGCCGCACGCGCTCCATCTCGCGCGGGCCCGGGGCGAAGAAGGTCCACTGGGTGCCGAAGCGGTCCGTCGAGAAATCGTCGGACAGTGCCGTGCCGGCCGCGCCGGTCGAACGCGGCAGCGGCTTGCGCAGCGGCTTCGCGAGCGACCCGCCCGCGGCACGCGGCCAGCCGTCGGCCGTCCACGCGAGCGGCTCCAGCAGCGTCTGCCGCCCGAGCGTGCGAAAGCCGTTCTCGTAGCCGTGGTAGACCAGCCACCAGTCGCCGGCCGGGCCCTCGACGGCCGTCGCGTGGCCACGCGACCACCACGATTCGTCCGCGCTGCGCGTGTGCACGATCGGGTTGTGCGGGCAGTCGACCCAGGGGCCGTGGATCGAGTGCGAACGCGCCACGATCACCATGTGGCTGGTCGGCGGGCCGGAAGTGCCCCCGACGGCGGCCATCAGGTAGAACCACGCGCCGCGGCGGAAGATCTTCGGCCCCTCGGCCGCGAACATCTCGACCACCCAGTCGGCCGGATAGCGCCACGGGTCGTAGACGTGCGCGAGCTCGCCCACCGTGGACAGGCCGTCGTCGGCCAGCTGGATGCGGCGCACGCCGTTGAAGAAGAGATAGCGCTTGCCGTCCTCGCCGACCGCATGGCCCGGGTCGATGCAGCCGTCGACGTGCAGGTCGACGGGCTCGCTCCAGGGCCCGCGGATGTCGTCGGCATGGATGACGAAGATCGACTGCCGCTCGCCCGGGTTGGCGGGGATGTAGATGAAGTAGCGTCCGTCGTGCTTGACGAGGTCCATCGCCCACACCGTGCCCAGCGGCCGGGCGAGCGCCGGGCCGATCGGCGTCCAGTTCACCAGGTCGCGCGAGTGCCAGATCACGACGCCGGGATAGGAGAAGAACGACGAGAACGTCATGTAGTAGTCGTCGCCGTCCTTGAGCACCGTCGGATCGGGATGGTCGCCCGGCACGATCGGGTTGACGTACGTGCCGTCGCCGCGATCGGCGCGGCGCTGGCCCTCGATGCCGCTGGCCGATGGCGTCGACGCGGCCGCGGTGGGGTTGCCGCCGGCCACCAGTGCGCCGGCCACGAGGGTCCTGAACGCGTCGCGACGCGTGGGCGAGGTCATGCGCTGCGCTTTCGTCAGACGGTGCCGCGGCGCGCCTCGAGGCGCGTGCGGATCTCCTGCATGCGGCGCTCGTCGAGCGGGAAGCGCAGCGCGATCAGCAGCGCGATGATCAGGCTCGCGACCGGGATGCCGGACAACAGGATGCGGATCATGAAGATCGCGTGCTCGCTCTGCACCGGCAGCTTCGCGTTGAAGCCGGTGAACTGCAGGATCCAGCCCGAGCAGAAGACCCCGCACGCGATGCCGACCTTGGTGATCCAGGACTGGCAGGCCGCGAACGAGCCTTCGCGGCGGGCGCCCGTCTCGAGCTCGTCGGCATCGACGACGTCGGCGATGATCGAGCCGGTCAACACCCAGAAGCCCGCGCCGGTGAAGGCGACGCACCCGCAGGCGAGCAGCTGCAGCGCGGGGTGATCCGGGTCGTAGAACCACCAGTCGCCGACGAACGCGGCGATGGCCAGCGCCAGCACCGTGCACAGCGCGCGCGGCTTGCCGAAGTGGCGCGCGATCCGATTGAAGAACGGGATGCCGGCGAAGCCGAAGGCCATGCCCGCCACGCCCATCTTGAAGTTCCACGCCGCGCCGAGCGAGACGTCCCCCTTGCAGACGTAGTAGACCGTGGCGTAGTAGCCCAGGCTGCTGACCATCGACGTTCCGATGTTGTAGGCCAGCGCGGCGCACAGCATCTGGCGGAACGGCCGGCAGCGCAGGGTGCGCCAGAGGGTGTCGGCCAGCGGGATCTTCTGCTGCTTGCGGGCGACCAGGTGCTCGTAGTAGCGCTCGCGGGTGAGCACGAAGATCAGCACGGTCACGACGACCATCACTGCGCCGAGGGCGGTGCAGTAGACCTGCGCGCCGCGCAGGATGTCGGGCTTGCCGCTGGCGTCGCGGAAGATCGCCAGCGTCGTGAACTGCGCCGCGAAGAACAGCCCCAGCTCGGGCAGCTTCTGGATCGCGTTCTTGATCGACATCACGTTCGTGCGCTCGTGATAGGCGGGCGTCATCTCCGAGCCCAGGCTGACCCAGGGCATGTTGAAGCAGCTCATCACCGGCACGTACAGCAAGGTCGAGACGAGCATGAACGCGAAATATTCGGAGTCCGACCATCCCCGGCCGACCGCGAACATCAACGGCAGGCCGACGCCCGCGAGGATGCCGCCCACCAGGATGTAGGGCCGGCGGCGGCCGAAGCGCGTGCGGGTGTTGTCCGAGGCCCAGCCGAACAGCGCGTCGGAGGCCGCGTCGACGAAGATCTTGATGGCCTGCGCCGTGGAGATCAGCCCTGGAGCCACGCCCAGGAACATGTTGAAGACCTGCCACGACAGCGACGGGTACAGCCAGTGGCCGAACATGTCCAGGATGGAGCCGAGTCCGTAGCCCACCTTCTGCGGCAGCGGCACGCGATCGGCCACCGCCTCCGGCGCCGCCGTGGTGGGCGATTCATTTAGCGATAAATCCATGCTGGCCATCGTGTTCGATCTTTGAAGGGAATTCAGGAAATGGTGATGGATCCGGCGCGCGGCGCCGCCAGCGACTGCCCGAGCACGAGTTCGGTCGGCAAGACGATGTTAGAGGCCGGGCGGTAGCTCGTGTCTCGGTGTTTTGCCTCGATGCGGTCCATCAGGAGGCCCACCGCGCGGTGTCCCATCTCGCGCAGCGGCTGGCGCACGGTGGCCAGGTGGGCCGAGCGCGCCAGCATGGTGTCGTCGAAGCCGACGACGGAGACGTCCGACGGTGCGCGCAGGCCGCGCGCGGACAACGTGTCCAGGCAGCCGATGGCGACGGCGTCGCTGGCCGCGAAGATCGCATGGGGCATGGGCTCGCCGCGATGGCGCCGCAGCCAGGCCTCGAGTTCCAGCCGGCCCGACTGCGTGGTGAAGTCCCCGGGGATGATGTAGTCGTCGGGCGGCTTGACGGCCGCGGCGGCATGCGCGCCGAGGTAGCCCGACACCCGCCGCATCGCACCGATCGAGTCGGGCGGCCCGCCCACGTGCAGGATGCGTCGATGGCCCAGCTCCAGCATGTGGCGAACCATCTCGAACGCGCCCGACTCCTCGTCGGACTCGAGGTTGACCACGTTGGGCATCTCGTGATTGGCGTGGACGGAGACGATGGGCGTGTGGTCCGGCAGGTACTTCGCGGCTTCGGCCTCCATCAGCGGCGCCAGCAGGATCAGGCCGTCGATGCGGCTGTCGCAGATCGCGGGGATGCGGCTCGCGCCGTCCTTCCAGTCCGGCACGGCGAAGACGGTGGTGTTCTGCCCGAACTCCGCCGCGGCCTCGATCACGCCGTTGAACACTTCCAGGAAGTACTGGTTGTGCTCGTTGCGCGACAGCGTCGTGGCCACCCCGATCGCGTTCATGCGCCTGTCGACCAGCGCACGCGCCGTGGCGTTGGCACGGTAGTGCAGCTTCTGGGCCGCGGCCAGGATGCGGGCGCGGGTCTCGTCGGAGATGCGCGACGAGGTCCTCGCGCCGTTGAGCACCGCCGAGGCGGCCATGATGGACACGCCCGCCTCGCGTCCCACGTCGGCCAGCGTGGCGGCGTGTCGGGCGCGGGTGGATTTGGCGGGCGGTTTGGCCATGGCGTGTCAGACGATGCAGCGGGTGCGGATGGTGTCGGCGTAGTAGCGGGCGGACAGCTTGGGCGTGCGCACCTGCGTCTCGAAGTCGCAGTGCACGATGCCGAAGCGGCGCTGGTAGCCGTCCTCCCACTCGTAATTGTCGATGAAAGACCACAGGAAGTAGCCGTCGAGCGGGACGCCGTCCGCGATCGCGCGGTGCATCTCGCGCAGGTGGCTGCGCAGGTAGTCGCGGCGATGCAGGTCCAGCACCTCGCCGCCGACGACCGGCTCGTCGTTGTAGCCGCAGCCATTCTCCGTGATGTAGATGGACTTGTGGCCGTATTCCTCGTGCACCATGCGCGAGGCCCAGTAGATCGCCTGCGGCACCAGGTTCAGCCACGGGCTGTCGGCGCGCGGGTAGTTGGCGGGCAGCGGCAGCGCCTCGGGGCGGCCGTCGCGGCCGGCGCGCACGTAGGTGGCGGTGTAGATGTTCAGGCCGAGGAAGTCGGTGGGCAGGCTGATCAGGTCGAAGTCGCCCGGGTGGACGACCGGCGCGTCCGGGCCGGTGCGCTCGAGGTAGCGCGGCGCGTAGCCCTTGCCATGGATCGCGCCGAGCACGTGCAGGTTCTTCTCTACGAACCAGGCGCGCGCCGCGGCGATGTCGGCCGGCGTCTCGGTGACGGGCACGCTCACGTCGCAGTTGTCGGTCAGGCCCACGCGCGCACCCGCGCCGCCGTGCTCGCGCACCGCGCGCACGCCGTGGCCATGGCACAGCAGCGCGTGGTGGAAGGTCTGGTTGACGACGGCGTCGCTCTCCTTGCGGCCCGGGGCCTTGGTGCCGGCGCCGTAGCCCAGCCACGTGAAGCAGCGGATCTCGTTGAGCGTGATCCAGTCCTTGACGACGTGGCCGTACTCCTTGACGACCGTGTCGGCGTAGCGCGCGAACGCGTCCACCGTCGCGCGCGAGGTCCAGCCGCCGCGATCCTCCAGCGACTGCGGCAGGTCCCAGTGGAACAGCGTGACCCATGGCTTGATGCCGTGGCGCGCCATGCTCGCCAGCAGCCGATGGTAGAACTCGACGCCGGCGCGGTTGATCTCGCCGTCGCCGTCCGGGTACAGGCGCGGCCACGCGATCGAGAGGCGGTAGTGCTTGACGCCCAGCGAGGCCATCAGCGCGAAGTCCTCGTCGAAGCGGTGGTAGTGGTCGCAGGCGACGTCGAGCGTGTCGCCGTCGTGGATCGCGCCGGGCACGCGGGCGAAGCGGTCCCAGATGGACTCGCCCTTGCCATCCTCGAAGGCGGCGCCCTCGATCTGGGCGGACGCCGCGGCCACGCCGAAGACGAAGGAGGACGGAAACGGACTGGAATACGTGAGCATGGGGGAGTGGTTCTGGAACGACGGAGGGAGGGGGTCGGCGGCGCCGCCGCCTGGGGAATTCTCGGTGAGGGACATCGGCGGGCTCAGGCCGCCTGGCGCGGCTTGCCGACGATCACGCCGCGGCCGTGCGGCGCCAGGTACACGGTGCCGTGTTCGAGCGGGTCGGCCGCCAGCGACAGCAGCAGGCCGTAGCGATGGCGGTCGTCGTCGATGCGCATGAAATGGCCGCCGGCGTCGTCCGAGCGGAACAGGCCTTCCACCTGGCGGTCGCCGACCTGCAGCTTGCCCCACAGGTAGACGCAGTGGTAGTCCTGGCCGGGCGCAGACTTGCCGAGCGCCACCTTCCAGCACTCGACGACGTTGCGGATCGTGACGGCGGGCTTTTCCGGGCCGGGCAGGTGCAGCAGCGTGTCGTGCAGCGCCAGCCACAGGTCGCGCGCCGCGCCGGGCGCCGCCACGAGCTGCGACGACTGCCAGGGCGCGAGCTTGGGCAGGCCGGTGACACCGGTGCGGAAGCTCAGGCCGCCGTCGACGCTCGTCAGGATCTCGCCCGCGGCGCGATCGTGCACATGGAACACGCCCTCGACATGGCGGTCGGCGACGGGAACGGCGTCCACCTCGCCGCGGGGCCAGCCGGCGACCTCGACCCAGGTCTTGCCGTGGTCGCGCGAGCACAGCGCGGGCTGCTTCTGCGGGGCCCAGACGAACGAGCCTCCGCCCGCCGACACCGCGACGGTGCCGGCCTCGAGGTAGCCGCCGGTGGCCGACCGCGTCGTGCGCGGCGACTTGCCGAACGGCCGCCACGTCACCGAGCCGTCGTTGGACCACCACCCGCCGGTCTCCGCCTGGTCGGCGGTGCGTGCGAGGATGGCCGGGCGCAGCTGGGCGAAATCCACGGACCGGTTGGTCTGGTTGGACGGCGCGAACAGGCCGTTGCGCGGCGTCTTCGCCACGTCGTCCCACGCGGCGCCGCTGACGTCGCCCATCGCTCCGAGCAGCGTGGCGCCGCCCGACGGGCTGCGGATCTCCAGCGTGGCCGTCTCCTCGAGGTTGGCGACGGCGAAGTCCCACTGCACGGTGCCGCCCTTGTGCGCGGCGCCGAGGTTGTGCGTGAGCCACAGGCCATAGCCCGTGCCGTAGATCGCGCGTTCGCCGTCGAACGGGTCGAGCTTGATGTCGGCCAGCCAGTGGCCCATCTTGTCCTCGCCGCGCAGGTAGTTCACGAGCCAGGGGTAGTTGCTCGCGTCGTGGCGCGAGCGCGCGCCCACCGAGGTCCAGTGCGCGCCGTCGTCGGTCGACACGAACACGTCGTCGCCCGCGCTCCAGCGCTCGATGGTGGAGACGACCAGGCGGCCCGGCACCTGGCGGTCGACGTCGATGCCGGAGTAGCCGAAGCCGTGCGCATCCTTGGCGGGATCCTCGGGCGTGATGTCCGTCCATTTGCCGGACGGATCGCGCTTCCAGACGCTGCCGCGCTTCGCGTTGCCCGGGTTGCAGGCGACATCGCCGTCACCGACGGCGAAGGCGACGTACAGCGTGCCGTCGGCGCCGAACACGGCGTGCTGCGGCACCTGCGCCGGAGTGCCGGTCGCACGCTCGAAGCGACGGCCGCCGTCGCGCGAGACGTACAGGCCCGGATTGTCGTGGCTGCCCACCCACAGCACCTGCGAGCCCTTGCCCTTGCGACCGCTGCGCGGGTCCACCAGCACGAGCGAGACGTGGCGCTGCTCGAAGCCGAGCGGCGTGAAGCTGCGGCCGCGGTCGGCCGACACCATCAGGCCGTCCTGCGACGTGCCCAGATAGAGGATCTCGCCGTTGTCCGGGTCGACCTGCAGGCGCTCGCCCGAGCCGCGGCCCCACCAGTTGCCGCCCAGCTTGATCGGCAGTTCGTTGATCTGCCAGGTCGCGCCGCGATCGGCGGAGGCCAGCAACGCCGCGTTGCGCGCCGACGGGCCGAGGTACAGGCCGCCGGCCACGAACACCCGGTCGGGATCGTTCGGATCGAGCGCCAGGCTCAGAACGCCCGACAGGTCGGTCTGCGACTTCGTCAGCTGGTCCAGCAGCGGGATCCACGAGCGGGTGCCGGGATCGAAGCGGTAGGCGCCGCCGATGTCGGTACGCGCGTACAGCAGGCCCTTCTCGCGCGGATGGAACACGAAGCCGTCGACGAAGCCGCCGCCGCCGAACGGAACGCTCTTCCAGGCGTAGGGCGCATCGTTCGCGACCCCGGCGAACGCCATGGGCAGGCCGCCGCCGAGCAGGCCGAGCGCGCCGACCTGGCGGATGAAGCTGCGTCGTTGAATCATTTGCTGTCTCCGATGGCGGCCCCGCGGGACCGGGCGCCGCCGCCTGTTCTTGCCGTGGCCGCTTCAGTAGCGGCCCATGCGCACCTTGAGGATCACCGGCGAAGCGGTGAGGTTGAGCCCCCAGTCCGTCTGGTCGCCGTTCCAGTTGCGCTCCATCACCCAGCGGCCGCCCGCGTCGAACCGGCCTTCCTCGACGCGGGCGTACATGGCCCCGTGGCCCGGCGCGAGCGCCTGGGAGGGAGCGATGCGCACGCGCGCGTGCTGCCCCGTGATCACGAATTCGTCCGGCCCGATCTGCGCGATCGCGACGCCGCCGCTCGGCTTCTCGGTGCCCGGGGGCAGTTCGGTCGGGCGGTCGGGCCAGGACTTCTCGCCGAACTGCCACTCCTGGAACGAGACGGTGGCCGTCCACGCGCCGAGCGCGACCTGCCGGTCCTTGCGGTCGTCGCCCTCGGCCACGCCGTGCGTGCGGCCCTCGAGCGCCCACCTGGCCCAGAGCGAGTTCATCGATCCGAACACCGCGTAGCCGGCCGCGAACGGCTCGACGAGGGCCGGCCGCGTGGCCTCCTTGGCTCCCAGCGGGAAGTTGCTGTAGTTCGTGTAGTCGATGCCGAACGGCGCGATGCCCAGCGCGCCGCGCCCCAGCACCGCGTAGACGATGCGGCCATAGGCGGGCGCCTGGCTCATCTCGGGCACCCAGAGCGGGTTGTCGGGACGCTGGAACTTCGCGAGCGTCGCGTCGATCTGGGCCGATCCGGGGTTGTACAGGTCGGGCCCGACGATGTCGATGTGCGGCGCCGCGGCCTTGTAGATGCCGATGACGTCGTACGTGGGACCGCCGCTGGCGAAGTTGGCGTGCCACGGTGCCAGCGGCTCGACCGCGTCGCGCAGTGCGTTGTTCACGTACATGGGCAGGTCGAGCACCTTGCGGCCGGCGCTCGCCACCTGCTCGATGTAGCTGGCGATCGCCCAGGCGTGGAAGTATTCGTCCGCATAGTCGCCGTAGACCTCGCGCCACGTGCCCGTGGCCGCCCGCTTGACGGGGGCGGGCTGGTGCGCGAGCACCTCGGCGGGCACCGGCCTGTCGAACGCGGCCTGGGCCCTGGCCCCGAAGTCGCGGACGAGGCCGTAGGTGCCGACCTCGTTTTCGACCTGCATCATGATGACGGTGTGGCGGCTGCCGTCGACCTGCGCGAGGTGGGTCATCAGCGCGACGAAGGCCTTGCGGTCCGCCGCGAGGGTCTGCTCGCCGAAGGGCGACAGGCAGTAGCTCGGCTTGCCGTCGCGGTCGACCATGCGCGGGAAGCGCCTGTTGTCGAACTTGACCCACTCCGGCGCATACGACGGACTGGTGTTCTTCCAGGTGCCGAACCAGAGCAGCACCAGGCGCTTGCCGTGCTCGCGCGCCTGCGCCAGCAGCGTGTCGACGTAGCCGAAGTCGAAGCGTCCCTCGACCGGCTCGATCTGCTCCCACGCGACGGGAATCTCGAGCGTGTTGGCGTGCATGTCGTCCAGCGCCGGCCAGATCTTGGCGAGCTCCGCCGGATAGTTGCTGGAGTTGTTCGCCTGCGCGCCCAGGACGAGGAAGGGCGCGCCGTCCACAATCAGCGCGGCGTGCTCGCCGTTGTGCGCCAGGTGCGGCCGGTCGTCGGCCCTGGCGAGCGATGCGGCGCCGGCCAGCATCAGCGCCGCGGCCATGGCGAGGAGGGGAGGGAGGCTCTTGCGCATTCGACTGTCCTGGCGGAAGTGTCGGACGTGGCGGCCGGCAGTCGTGCACGGCCGATGTGCTGCAGGGCGGGCCCTGCAGCGCGTGGATTCGGGAGCGCGACGCGCGCCCGGGCAGGCGCGCGCCGCGCGGGCCGCCATGGCGCCGCGAGGCGCCGGTGGCGGCGAGGCTGCTCAGAACGAGTAGGTGGCTTGCGCGGTGTAGCGCGGCCCGGTGGAGAACCAGGCGCGGCCCATCATGCCGATGTGCTGCTGCATCTCCTGCTTGTAGATCGCGTTGAACAGGTTCTGGCCCTCGAGGCCGAGAGTGAACTTGTCGGTGACCTTGTAGGAGAGCGAGGCGTCCACCTGACCGTAGGCACCTGCCCAGGTCGGCAGCGCCCAGCCCTGGGTGTAGCCGCCGGACGAGTCGAGCGCGTCGGAGCCGTTCGTGCCGTTCACGTTGACCGCCTGCAGGCTGCGCGAGCGCCAGCTGTAGGCCATGCGTGCCGACAGCGGGCCCTGGTCGTACATCAGCGTCAGGTTGTACGAGTTGCGCGACAGGTTCTGCAGCGGCAGGTCGCCGAAGCTGCGGCCGTCGGTGTCGCAGCCGTTCAGGTTCAGGTTGAGGTTGGCCGTGCCGTTGCCGCCCGTGCAGGTCGCCGACGTGACCGGCGTGTAGAGCTGGCGCTTGCTGTTGACGTAGGTGTAGTTGGCCTGGACGCCGAACCCCGAAAGGAAGCCGGGCAGCGCGGTGAAGTAGGTCTGGAAGGCCACCTCGAGGCCGCGGGCATAGCCCTTCGCGCCGTTGATCGGGCTCGTGACGGTGAAATCGTGCAGCTGCCCCGTCGTGTCCGGCAGCGACACGATGGACGACTGGTTGATGACGATGTCGCGCAGCTGCTTGTCGAACAGCGCAGCGGTGAACGAGCCGGTCGGCGCGAAGTACCACTCGGCGGTGAGGTCGATCTGGTTGGACTTCACCGGCTTGAGCAGCGGGTTGCCGTTGGCCGTGCCGGTGTAGGTGATCGCGCTGACGGTCGTCACGTTGCCGCTGGTCTGGGTGGTGACGTTCTGCGCCAGCGAGGTGTAGGCCTGCATGTCGGAGAAGTCGGGACGCGAGATCGCGCTGGCGAACGCGGCGCGGAACTGCAGGTCGTTGCGGGCCTTCATCTTCAGGTTCAGGCTGGGCAGGACGTTGTCGTACGAATGCTGGAAGTCCGCCGCCTTCGCGAAGGCCACCATCGTCGGCACCGGCAGGCCGCCGACCGAGCCGCCCTGGGGCGGGTTGACCGTGGCCGGGGTGAGCACCGTGTAGCCGTGCGCGAGCGCGTTGGTGTGCACGTAGCGCAAACCGAGGTTGCCCTCGATCGGGTACTTCAGGTCATCCATGCTGAAACGCAGCTGGCCGTACGCGCCTTCGGTGTGCTCGTCCTGGTCGTTGGTGCCGGACGGGTCGATGCCCATCGTCGCGGGCTTCCACGTCGGGCAGCCGCTGCTCCAGCCTTGCGCCGCGGCCTGCTCGGCGCACAGGATGTCGTGGTAGCTGTGGAGCTTGGCGTAGCTGCCGGGGAAATCGGCGGCCACCGAGTCGTCCGGCACGATCAGCGACGGCACCGAGGCCTTGCCGTTGAAGAAATTGTTGAACGTGTGCAGGTGCGTGCCGCCGCTGAAGCGGGGATCGCCCAGCATGGCCAGATGGCTGATGTCCCAGCCGACCTGCCACGGTTGCGTGACGGCGGCCCAGTTGTAGCCCGGGGTGGAGTTCGTCGTGACCGCGTTGCGCTTGGTCAGGCGCACGCCGAAGCGCACCGAGTTGAAGAACGAATCGTCGAAGGTGTACTCCGCGTCGCCGCGCCACGCGTTCTCGCGTGCCGAACTCTTGTCCAGGTGCTCCATCGTGAAGCCCCAGTAGTAGTTGTTCGGGTTGGCCAGGTAGGTGCGGTCGGCGTCGCTGAAGATCAGGCTGGGGATGCGGCCGGAGAGGTCGAACGTCTCGCTCGGCAACGTCGCGCCTGTGGCGACAGTCGAATCGAAGCTGTTGGTCCTGGCCCGGATGAGCTGCAGGTCGGAATTGAAGGCCCACTTGTCCGAGGCCTTCCAGCGCACGTTCCACGCCAGGTCGCCGGTGCTCGAATTGCGCGTGGAGGCACGGGTGTCGTCGTTGAAGTTGATGCCGTTGTCCGCGGGGTCCAGGACCGTGCCCTTCTTGAGCACCCCCTGGCCGTCGTAGGCGGCGCCCGGGGCCACGCTCATGTTGTGCCAGGTGCCCCCCCCGAAGATCGCGTTCTCGTCCCACATCATCTTGTAGCGCGACTTGAAGTACGTGAGCGACGAGGAGACGGTGTCGTTCTTCCATTGGAGCGCGCTGTACAGGCCCGTGCGCTTGCGATCGAAGTCCAGGGTGCGCCACGAGGCGCCGGTCGGCGCCCAGACCGAGTTGCCTTCAGCGCTCTTGATGTTGAAGTACGGATTGACCTGGAAGCCATCGGTGCGGGTCGAGCTGTCCGAGTAGGCGAGGTCGACCAGCGCACCGAATTCGCCGATGGGCGTGTTCCAGCGGTCGGACAGCAGGCCCGAGTATTCCGGCGTCGGCTTGCCGCCCTTGAGCTTGGACCAGCTCGACTTGGCGGTGAGCGCGCCCTTGAAGCCCTTGTAGTCGAACGGCATCGCCGTGCGCAGGTTCACGAGGCCGCCGATGCCGCCTTCGATCTGCTCCGCCGACGGGTTCTTGTAGACGTCCACGGCCGCCAGCAGCTCCGGCGGCACATCCTCGAAGTTCAGCGAGCGGCCGCCGTTGGCGGAGAACGAGTCACGGCCGTTCAGCTCGGAACGGACCCAGCTCAGGCCGCGGACCATCACGCCGGAACCTTCGACCGAGAAGTGCTCCGGGTCGTTCTTGGTCATCGTGCGGTCGATGGTGACGCCGACGACGCGCTGCAGCACTTCGGTGACGGAGCGATCCGGCAGCTTCATGTCGGCCGCGACGATCGAGTCGACGACCTCCTCGGCGTTCTGCTTGATCTTCTGCGCGGATTGCAGCGCGGCGCGCTGGCCGGTCACCACGACCTGGGCGACGCCTTCCTGCGCTGGCGGCGTGCTGGCGGCTGCGGCCGGCGTGCTGGCTGCCGCAGCCGGCGGAGTCGCCGATTGCGCCATCGCTGCACCACTCCACAACAGGGCTACTTGCGCTGCGGCGACCGACAACGCTGTCCTCTTGAATTGTCTCATGTCGTTGTACTCTTTCTGATAACCATGGAATCCCCGCCAATGATGTGGGGGGCGCGGTGGGGCCAGTTCGGAAACTGCCGGGAAAATTGCTCGTTTCAGGACGGCGCGCGGCCTGTTCTCGGCGGCCGCGTGCGGTCGGGGAAGGACGCGTCGGGCAGCCCGGTCCGGCGCGATGCGCGCGCCTGGTTTCGGGAGGCTCGGGATGCCTGCGCGTGCCGGGTGTCGCTGGGGATGGGGCGCCTCCTGTCTCAGTCGCCGCAGAAGCGGTTGACGAGGTTCTCGAGCGCCTCCTGGCGGCCCGAGACGGGTTGCACGTCGATGTTGGCGGCCAGCGCCTGGTCGGCGAGCTCGGAAAGGGACACGCGGCCTGCCAGGACGGCCTGGCCGTGCGCGGTGTTCCAGCCGGCATAGCGCGCGTCGACGGCGGCCTTCAGGCGGCCGTCGAGGATCATCCGTTCGGCCACCAGCAGGCCGCGCGCGGAGACATCCATGCCGCCGATGTGGCCGTGGAACAGATCGACCGCGTCGATCGACTGGCGGCGCACCTTGGCGTCGAAGTTCAGGCCGCCCGAGCCCAGGCCGCCGGCCTGCAGGATGTGGTACATCGCCAGCGCGGTGTCGGGCACGTTGTGCGGGAACTGGTCGGTGTCCCAGCCCAGCTGCGGGTCGCCGCGGTTCATGTCGATCGAGCCCAGGATGCCGAGCGCGCCGGCGGTGGCGATCTCGTGCTCGAAGCTGTGCCCGGACAGCGTGGCGTGGTTGGCCTCGATGTTGACCTTGACCTCCTTGTCCAGGCCGTGGCGCAGCAGGAAGCCGTAGACGGTGGCGACGTCGAAGTCGTACTGGTGCTTGGAGGGCTCGCGCGGCTTGGGCTCGATCAGGATCGCGCCCTTGAAGCCGATGCGGTGCTTGTGCTCGACGACGAGGTTGAGGAAGCGGCCCATCTGGTCCAGCTCGCGGCCGACGTCGGTGTTGAGCAGCGTCTCGTAGCCTTCGCGGCCGCCCCACAGCACGTAGTTCTCGCCGCCCAGGCGTTGCGTCGCCTCGAGCGCGTCGCGCACCTGCGCGGCGGCCAGCGCGAAGATCGCGGGGTCGGGGTTCGTCGCCGCGCCCGACATGAAGCGGCGGTGGCTGAACAGGTTGGCGGTGCCCCACAGCAGCTTCATGCCGGTGCGCTGCTGGTGCTCCCCCAGCACGTCGACCATGCGCAGGAAGTTCTCGCGGCTCTCGCGCGGCGTGCTGCCCTCCGGGGCGACGTCGCGGTCGTGGAAGCAGTAGTAGGGCGCGCCCAGCTTGGCGAAGAAGTCGAATGCGGCATCGGCCTTCATGCGCGCCAGTTCCATGGGCGAGCCGCCCTCGAACCACGGGCGCTGGAACGTGCCGGTGCCGAACGGGTCGAGGCCGTTCCAGCAGAACGTGTGCCAGTAGCAGACGGCGAAGCGCAGGTGATCCTCCATGCGCTTGCCGAGCACCAGGCGGTCCTTGTCGTAGTGGCGGAACGCGAGCGCGTCCTCGCTGTCGGGACCGCCGAAGCGGATCGGAGGGATGTCCTTGAAATACGAAGTCATTGATGTTCTCGGTCGGGGAAATCGTCTGTCGCGCTCAGTCCGCGGCAGGCCCCCACAGGGGCTTGAGTTGTCGATAGATCTGGCGGAATCGCTGCAGGCGCGGCTCGAGCGCCGCGCGGCGCGCCGGGTCGGGCGTGAAACGCGTGGCGACCGGCGGCTTCGTGCAGGCCTCGGCCACGCTCGCGCCGGCGGCCATCCAGCCCAGGCGCGCGGCGCCGAGCGCGCCACCGGCGTCGGCGCCGCGGTGCAGCTCGATCTCCACGTCCAGCGCATCGGCGATCAGCTGCGCCCACAGCGCGCTGCGGGCGCCGCCGCCCACCAGCGACAGCCGCCGCACGGAGGTGCCGGAGGCCCGCAGTGCGGCGAGGCCGTCCGCCAGGCCGAATGCCACGCCCTCGAGGACCGCATAGGCGCCGAGCGCGCGGCCGCTCTGGTGCGACAGGCCGTAGAAGACGCCGGGTGCGAACGGGTCGTTGTGCGGCGTGCGCTCGCCGGCGAGGTAGGGCAGGAACAGGGGCGCCTCGGCCAGCACGTCGGGCGACAGCGCGGCCACCTCGGCCAGCAGCGAGGCCTCGTCGGCGGCGCCGCTGAAGTGCACGAACCAGCGCAGGCAGCTGGCGGCCGACAGCATCACGCTCATCTGGTGCCAGCGGCCCGGCAAGGCGTGGCAGAACGCGTGCACGGCGGAGCCGGCGTTGGCGCGGTGGCGGTCGTCGACGACGAACAGCACGCCCGAGGTGCCCAGCGAGATGAAGCCGTCGCCGGGCTCGGTGGCACCGACGCCGATGGCGCTGGCCGCGTTGTCGCCCGCGCCGCCGGCCACGACCACCTCCGGGCCGAGGCCCCAGGCGCGCGCCAGCTCGGGACGCAGGAGGCCGGACGGCGCGTTGCTCTCCACGAGCCGCGGCATGTGGCCGCGCTCGAGGCCGCAGGCGGAAAGGAGTTCGTTCGACCAGTCGCGCCGGGCCACGTCCAGCCACAGCGTGCCGGCGGCATCGGACGGGTCGGAGACCTTCTCGCCGGTGAGCTGCAGCCGCAGCCAGTCCTTGGGCAGCAGCACGCAGCGCGTGCGGGCGAAGAGGTCGGGCTCGTGGCGCCGCACCCACAGCAGCTTGGGCGCCGTGAAGCCGGGCATCGCGAGGTTGGCGGCGATCTCGTGCAGGCGCGGCGCACGCGCGGTGAGCTCGGCGCACTCGGCGTGGCTGCGGCCGTCGTTCCAGAGGATCGCGGGTCGCAGCACCGCGTCGTCCGCGTCGAGCAGCACGGCGCCATGCATCTGGCCGGACAGGCCGATGCCCTGCACGCGAGCGAATTTCAGGGGATATGCCGCGCGCAGGCGTGCGACGGCATCGTTCGTGGCGCGCCACCACTGCGCCGGATGCTGCTCCGACCACAGCGGCCTGGGGCGCTCGAGCTCCAGCGGTGCGCCGGCCTGGCCGACGATGTGCCCCTCCGCGTCCAGCAGCAGCAGCTTGACTTCGGAGGTGCCGAGATCGATGCCGAGGAACATCAGCAGGCTCCTCGAACGGGGCGCAGGAATGCGGGGGTCATGCGACAGCCTTGGCCGACGTGGCGGCGATGAGTGGACGGGTCGCGCGGTAGCGCACGAGGGCGGCGGCTCCCACGGCCACCGCATCTGCGCCGTGGCGCGAAAGCCGCACCGTGGGCATCGGCAGGTTGGCCGCCTCGCAATGCTCGCGAAGCGTGCGCAATGCGGGATCGACGAAGCCGGCGCCCAGCGCCACGCCCGCGCCGCCCAGCACGATGCACGCCGGGTCGTAGGCCGCCGCCAGGTTCTGCAGCAGTGTGCCCAGGTGGCTGCCGGCGACGGTGACGGACTGCAACATTTCAACGTCTCCCGCGGACAGCCGTGCCGCGATGCTGGCGGTGGTCGCAGCCCGACGGCCCGGCTTCGTTCGTCCGGAGGTCGACAGCATGGCGCGCATGCCGATCAGCGCTTCGGCGCAGCCGCGGCGGCCGCACGAGCACAGCGGGCCGTCGGGCTGCAGGATGGTGTGGCCGATCTCGCCGGCGAAGCCGCGGCTGCCGATCAGCAGGCGGTCGCCGACGATCACGCCGGCGCCGACGCCCTGGTTGATGCTCACGTACAGCAGCGGATCGGTCGCGCCGTCGGCGTCGAACTCGAGCTCGCCAAGGGCCGCGACATCGGCCTCGTTCTGCAGGAACAGCGGCACGCCCGCAAGCGCGGTGTCGGCGAGCGCCGACTCCAGCAGCGCGCCGACGGCGACCTCGCGCCAGCCGAGATTCGGCGCGAAGTGCAGGAAGCCGCTCGCTTCGTCGACGCCGCCGGGCAGCCCGATGCCGATGCCCAGCACCTCCTGCGCGCGGCCCTCGAACTGGCGGTGCAGCGCGGACAGCGATTCGGCCAGACGGGCGAGGCAGGCCTGCGCGTCGCGGTTGCCGCCGTGCTCGACCTGTGCACGCGCGAGCACGTCGCCCACCAGGGACGTGGCCACGAGGCGGGTCGACTCGATGCCGATCTCGACGCCGAGCAACACCAGGCGCGTCGGATCGATGTACAGCGGCGTCGGACGACGGCCGACTTCGCCGGTCGCGACGCTGTGGCGTTCCAGCAGCCAGCCTTCCGCGATGAGCTCGCGCACCAGCAGGCCGACGGTGGACTTGGTCAGCTGCACGCTGACCGCCAGCTCGGCGCGGGACAGGCCGGGCCGCGCGCACAGCTGGCGCACGAGCGTCATGCGGTTGATGCCCTTGAGCAGACGTCGCTGGCCCGTCGGATCCGCGCCGTCGGCGCCGCGGACGGCGCGCGGGCGCGCGCGCCGCGGCTCGGCGGGCGAAGGCGACAGGCGAGGAAGATCGGCAAGGAAGGCCAACGCGATTTAACCTTAAACTTACATGAACAAAAAATTGTGATTTAGCCTTAAATCGCACAGCGACATGAACGCGCCGATTCGGCGTTCGTGCGAAGGGCGGGTGTCCGTCGCGTGTCGAAATTATTAGTTTGATCGATGCACGAATAAAGCTCGTGGAAACACCTAGACGTTCGAAGCCCGATAGGCGGCAAGGTGCAACCCCATGTGTCAGCGCGATTCGGAAAGAGCCCCCGTGAGCGACAAATCGTTGCGCAAGATCGTGATCGTCGGCGGCGGAACGGCCGGCTGGATGGCCGCCGCGCCGCTCGCTCGACTGCTGCGGCAGGGCAGCGGTGCGCCGTGCGAGGTGGTGCTCGTCGAATCGCCCGACATCGGCACCATCGGCGTCGGCGAGGCCACGCTGCCCACGATCCGCTTCTACAACCGCAGCCTGGGAATCGAAGGCGCCGACTTCATGCGCCGTACGCAGGCCACGTTCAAGCTGGGCATCGAATTCCGGGACTGGGGCCGCCTCGGGCACCGCTTCTTCCATGGCTTCGGCGACTTCGGTCCGGCCATCGAGAACCGCTCGTCGTTCATGCATTGGCTGCGCCTGGCGCGCGCGGGCGGCATGGCGTCGTACGAGGACTGGTCCACCGCCACGGTGATGGCGCGCGAGAACCGCTTCGCGCCGCCGCAGGGCGAGGTCCCTTCGGCGGCGAACGGGTATTCGTATGCGTATCACTTCGACGCCGCGCTGTACGCCGCCTACCTGCGCGAGTACGCGCTGCGGCACGGCGCGCAGCGGGTCGAGGGGACGGTGGTGGACGTGCAACTGCGCGCCGGCGACGGCTTCATCGAGGCACTGAAGCTGGCTGATGGCCGCCGCATCGACGGCGACCTGTTCATCGACTGCTCCGGCTTCCGCGGACTTCTCATCGAGGGCGCCCTGCATGCCGGCTATGAGGACTGGAGCGACCTCCTGCCCTGCGACAGCGCACTCGCCGTGCCGAGCGCGCGCGCCGGCGCGCTGACGCCCTACACGATCTCGACGGCCAAGGCGGCCGGCTGGCAATGGCGTATCCCGCTGCAGCACCGCACGGGCAACGGGCACGTCTACTGCAGCCGGTTCATGGGGGACGACGAGGCGGCGCAGGTGCTGCTCGACGGCCTGGACACGCCCGCCCTCGGCGACCCGCGCGTGCTGCGCTTCACCACGGGGCGGCGTCGCCGGACGTGGGTGCGCAACTGCGTCGCGCTCGGCCTGGCCGCGGGCTTCGTGGAGCCGTTGGAGTCCACCAGCATCCAGCTGATCATGGACGGCGTGGGCCGCCTGATCGAGAACTTTCCCGATCGCGATTTCGCGCCGCACCTGGCCGATGAATACAACCGCCGCATCGGCTTGCAGTACGAGAGCATCCGCGATTTCATCGTGATGCACTACAAGCTCACCGAGCGCGACGACTCCGCGTTCTGGCGCCATTGCGCGGCGATGCCGATCCCGGACTCCCTGCGCCACCAGGTCGATCTGTTCCGGTCGTCGGGGCGCGTGGCGATCCTCGATCGCGACGGCTTCGCCGAGTCGTCGTTCATATCGATCCTGTTCGGCCTGGGCGTCGAGCCGCGGTCGTGGGATCCGCTCATCGACCGCATCGACGAACAGGCGCTGCGCACGCACTTCGCGCGCCTGCGCTCGGCCATCGCGGGGACGGTCGCCGGCATGCCCGACCACGCCGACTACATCGCCCGCCACGCGCGCGCGGAGGCGCCCATGCCCGCCACGGCGCCGCCGTGAACGCCCTACACTTCGCCTCCGCAGGAAATGGAACTGTTTCCACGATCCGGCGGATCGCCGACAGCGAGAGACGGACGGCGGCACCCGACGCATCGCGGAATCGATACCAAACACCTCTTCCGATTTAATGTTAAATCACCTAGACTGCGCGCAACCTCGAACAACCCGAACGATCGACGACCTATGAAATTCACGGATGGACAGTGGCTGCTGCAGCCTGGGGTCACCGCGCACTACGCGGCCCAGGCCTACGCGGTCGAGGCGTACCCCGACCGCCTGGTCGTGCTCGCGACGACGCGCCCGATCCGGCATCGCGGCGACACGCTCCAGGGCCCGACGCTCACGCTGACGCTGAGCTCGCCGATGCCCGGCGTGATCCGCGTGAAGACGGAGCACTTCAGCGAGTCCGACCCGCCGCGCCTGGGCATCCCGATGCCGGGCGCCGGGCATCCGCAGGTCGTCGTCGAGGACGGCGCGGCGCGCGCCACGCTGACCTCGGGCGGCCTGTCGGTCGACGTCCTCAAGGGCGACGACTGGGGACTGGTGTTCCGGGAAGGCGATCGCGTGCTCACGCGCAGCGGCTGGCGCGGACTGGGCTACATCCAATGGGCAGGCAAGGGCAACTTCGTGCACGAGGGCCTGGGCCTGTCGGTGGGCGAGACGGTCTACGGCCTGGGCGAGCGCTTCACGCCCTGGGTCAAGAACGGCCAGGTCGTCGAGAACACCAACCGCGACGGCGGCACGGCCTGCGAGCAGGCGTACAAGAGCGTCCCGTTCTACCTGACCAGCCGCGGCTACGGCGTGCTGGTGAACGAGGCCGGGCCGGTGTCGTTCGAGGTCGCTTCCGAAAAGACCGCGCGCGTGCAGTTCAGCCGCGAGGGCGAAAGCCTGGACTACCTCGTGATCCAGGGCCCGACGCCCAAGGACGTGGTGCAGCGCCTGACCGCGCTCACGGGCAAGCCGGCGCTGCCCCCGGCCTGGACCTTCGGCCTGTGGCTGACGACGTCCTTCACGACGAACTACGACGAGGCCACCACCACGTCGTTCATCGACGAGATGACGCGGCGCGAGCTGCCGCTGTCGGTGTTCCACTTCGACTGCTTCTGGATGCGCGAATTCCAGTGGTGCGACTTCGAATGGGACACGCGCCAGTTCCCCGACCCCAAGGCGATGCTGGCGCGGCTGCGCGCGCGGGGCCTCAAGATCAGTCTCTGGATCAACCCGTACGTGGCACAGAAGTCGCCGCTGTTTCCCGAGGGCGCGCGCGAAGGCTACTTCATCAAGCGCACGAACGGCCGGGTGTTCCAGACCGACCAGTGGCAGCCCGGCATGGCCATCGTCGACTTCACCAACCCGCGCGCGGTGGCCTGGTACCAGGGACACCTGCGCCGGCTCCTGGACATGGGCGTCGACTGCTTCAAGACGGACTTCGGCGAACGCATCCCGGATACCGGGGTGATGTACCACGACGGCTCCGACCCGGTGGAGATGCACAACCTCTACCCGCTGCAATACAACGAGGCCGTCTACAACCTGATCCGCGAGGTGCGCGGCGACGACGATGCCGTCGTCTTCGCGCGCTCGGCGTATGCCTCGGCCCAGCGCTTCCCGGTGCACTGGGGCGGCGACTGCTGGTCCACGTTCGAGTCGATGGCGGAGAGCCTGCGCGGCGGCCTGTCGTTGACGACCTGCGGCTTCGGCTTCTGGAGCCACGACATCGGCGGCTTCGAGGGCAACCCGCCCCCGGCCGTCTACAAGCGCTGGATCCAGTTCGGCCTGCTGTCGTCGCACAGCCGGCTGCACGGCAGCAGCTTCTACCGCGTGCCCTGGCTCGTCGACGAGGAGAGCTGCGACGTGCTGCGGGTCTTCACGCACCTCAAGCACCGCCTGATGCCCTATCTCTACGCGAAGGCGATCCAGGCCGCGGAGACGGGCGTGCCGGTGATGCGCTCGATGATGATGGAGCATCCGCGCGATCCCGCCTGCGCCCCGCTCGATCGCCAGTACCACCTCGGCGAGTCGCTGCTCGTGGCGCCGGTCTTCGACGAGAGCGGCGAGGTCGACTACTACCTGCCCGAGGGCACGTGGACGCACCTGCTGAACGGACAGGTGCGCCCCGGCGGCCGCTGGTATCGCGAGACGCATGACTTCATGAGCCTGCCGGTCTACGTGCCCGGCAACACCGTGCTGCCGTGGGGCGCGGACACCGAGCGTCCGGACTACGACTTCGCACGCGGGACCACGCTGCGCGTCTTCGCGCTCGACGACGGCGCCACCGCGCCGTTCGCGGTCGCCGCGCTGGATGGCCGCATCGCTGCGCGCGGCACCGTGACGCGGCATGGCGAGCGCTACGTGGCGCGCGTCACGGAAGGTGCATTGCGCGACTGGCGACTCGACGTGGGCGGCCGCGCGAGCGCGGTCGTGGCGGAGGGTTCGGAACTCGCCTGGTCGGCCTGAGGGGTCCGGGCTGCCGACGGGCGGCCTGGCACCCCGGCGCAGTGGCGCATCGAACGCCGGGCCGCCGCGCGGGTTGCGCCCGCCGCACGGCGCGGCCAAAATGTAGATATCAGTCTACGTCGGCGTAGATATTTTACTTGTTACTTACATAGAAGATACGACACGCAAACTAATATAGCGCTATATCACCCCGTGACCGGCACCGGCTGGCCTCCGCATTCGCTCTCGCGAGGCGCCGGCCGGCCGCGGCGGCGCGGCGGTGAAGGGTCTCCAGAGACAAGGGATCTCCGGCCGTGCCGGGGCCGCTTTGCAACGACAACATTTGCCGGGAACGTCACCATGCTTCGGATTCAGGATGCGATCACAGGTCTCCAACGAGGCGCCGCCCCGAGCGATGGCGCGCACCGCTCGACGCCGTGGCGGCAGTGGATCGCGGGCCTGTTCCTGGCGGTGCTCGCGGCCTGCGGCGGCGGGGGCGGCGGCTCTTCGGCGCCGCCCGTCACGCCGCCTGTCGCGCCCGCGGCGCTGACGGTGACGGCCGGCGACAGCAGCACCACGCTCGCCTGGGGGGCCGTGACCGGGGCGGTCTCGTACAACGTGTACCGCTCGACGACCGCGGGAAGCCAGGGCGCGAAGATCGGCACGAGCAGCACGACGTCGTACGTGGACTCGAGCGCGGTCAACGGGGCCACCTACTACTACGAGGTGACCGCCAGCGGCGCGGCAGGCGAGGGCGCCGCGTCGTCGCAATCCCTCGGCGTGACGCCCGCGGTGCCGGTCTCCGTCCCGGGCCTGCCTGTCGGGCTCAACGCCACGGCCGGAGATGCGCAGGTGACGCTCGGCTGGACGGCCGTCGCGGGCGCGAGTTCGTACAACGTCTATCGATCCACCAGCCCCGACTCGGCGGGCGCCAAGGTCGGCTCGAGTGCGACCACGCAATTCACCGACACCTCCCTGTCCAACGGCAGCACGTACTACTACGCCGTCGCCGCCAGCAACGCGGCGGGCGAAGGCACGCGTGCCACGCTGGCGGGCGGCGTGACGCCGACCGCCGCGAGCTCGGGCTCCCCAGCGCCGAAGCCCACCACGTGGACCAACGCGAAGATCGGCGGCGGCGGCTACGTCACGGGCCTGATCTTCCATCCGACGACGCCCAACCTGCTGTACGCGCGCACCGACATCGGCGGCGCCTACCGCTGGAACCAGGCGACGTCATCCTGGCTGCCGATCACCGATGGCTTCGGCGCGGCCGAGAGCTTCTTCCAGGGTGCAGAGAGCATCGCCCTCGATCCGAACAACGACCAGCTGGTCTACATGAGCACGGGCCTCTACGACTCGGCGAACGCGACCGCGCGGCTCTACATCTCGAGCGATCGCGGCGATCACTGGACGCACGTCAACCTGCCGTTCTCCGCCGGATCGAACAACGGCGGCCGGGCGATGGGCGAACGCATGATGGTCGATCCGAACCTGCCGTCGACCCTGTACTACGGTTCGCGCACTGCGGGCCTGTGGAAGAGCCTGGACTCTGGCCGCACCTGGGCGCAGGTGACCTCGCTGTCGGCGACCAGGATGAGCTCCGACCAGCTCAACGCGGTGGGCGGCACGGCGATGGGCGTCGAACTGGTGCTGTTCGACACGGGCAGCAAGAGCGCCGGGACCGCCACGAAGACGATCTACGCCGCCATCGCCCCGGACTACGTCAGCGTGGCCGGCCTGAGCTCGAACCTGTACAAGTCCGCGGACGGCGGCAGCACGTGGACGCCGGTCTCGACGCCGGTGTCCGGCTACCACATCCCGCACATGGTGCGTGCCGCGGACGGCATGTTCTACGTGGCGTTCACCAAGGGCGCCGGCCCGGGTGACAGCGGTCCCGGCCGCTTCTACATGTTCGACGGCACGACCTGGACGCTGCTGGCCAGCTCGGATTCCGGCGGCTACGGCGGAGTCTCCGTCTTCGGCAGCGGTGCGACCACCCGCATCGCGCTGGGCGTGAGCGGCACCTGGGGCAACTACGCCGGCATGAAGATCGTCCAGCTGTCCGACGACGATGGCAAGACCTGGCGCGAGATCGAAGCCGGGACGTCGGGCGAGACTGCTTCGGGCTGGGTGGACGATGTCGAGATCGATCCATCCAACCGCGACCACATCCTGCACGTCCACGGCGGCGGCATCATCGAAACCCGAAACGCCTCCTCGGCCACGCCGACCTGGGCCGGCGTGGTCGAGGGCATCGAGGAGAACGCCATCTCGGCCCTCGCCACGCCGCCGGTGGGCGCGCCCTACATCGTGATCGACAGCGCAGGCGACATCGGCACGTGGGTGCACACGGATCTCGCCAAGAAGCCGACCGAAGGCCCGAGCAACCAGTGGAGCAACGGCTACTCCGCGGACATCGCCTGGTCCGATGCGCTCTACATCGCCGGCATCGGCACGATCAACGGAACCGGTGCGGGATTCGGGTTCTGGTCCGGCGACGGCGGCAAGACCTGGGCGTCGTTCGCCACCAACGCGCCGGGCGGTGCCACCGGATCCGGCGGGAGCGTCGCGGTCACGGCGCGCAACAAGCTCGTCTGGGCGCCGACCGACTCGGTGCCGTCCTACACCACCGACAACGGCGCCAGCTGGACGTCGACCAACCTGCCGGCACTGCCCAGCGTGGGCACGGGCATCGGGCGCACCTACCACCTGGCCGCGGACCGCAAGAACCCGAACAAGGTCTATGCCTACGAGGCGGGCGGCGCGTGGTGGGCCAGCTCCGGCAAGGTCTACGTGTCGACGGACGGCGGTCACAGCTTCACGCTGAGCCAGGCATCGGTCGATGCCAAGCTGGCCCCCAACTACTTCTGGACCACCTCGCTGGCGGTCAACCCCAACGCCGAAGGCGACGTCTGGCTGGCCGACGGCAACACCGTCTACCACTCGCTGGATTCGGGCGCGACCTGGACGAAGCTCGCCAACTTCGCATCGATCATGGGCAGCAACGCCTGGCCCGACGTGCAGGGCGCCAGCTCGCTGGCCCTGGGCAAGCCGGCGCCGGGCGCCACCTATTCGGCCGCGGTCTACGTGGTGGGCGTGATCAACGGCGTGTGGGGCGTGCACCGCTCGGACGACGGCGGCGCCACCTGGACGCGCTTCAATGACGACGCGCATCAGTACGGCGGCATCGGCGCCATCGCGGCCGACCAGAACACCTATGGACGGATCTACGCGGCAGGCAACGGCCGCGGACTGTTCTACAGCAACTGACATCCAGGCCACGGGCGCGGAGTCGGTGCGCGCCACGGACACTGCGTCGAGCCGCGACGCCGCCTGACATGGAACAAGGAGGGTGCTTGCCACCGTAGGCGAGGTCGAGCCCGGGCATCGGGCCGCCTTCGCATAACGCTCGTGACCGGGGGAGACAACCGGCCGAGCCCTTCAACTGAAAGGTACAAACCATGAGACTGCAGCTATCAGCCATCGCACTGGCGTTCGGAGCCGCTTCGGGTTCCGCGGCCCTCGCGCAGACCTGCGCGCCCACCGCCATCACGCCATACATCAAGGTCAACGGCACGTGGACGCAGACGAGCTCCGCCACGCTCAAGACCGGCGCGTCGGCCACCTTCGGCCCGCAGCCGGTTTCGGGCGGGTCCTGGAGCTGGAGCGGCTGCGGCACCGGCGGCGCCTCGCGCGAGCAGACCATCTCGCCCGCCGCGGCCTGCACGGCCACGGTGACCTACACGAACTCGTGCGGCGCCAAGAGCCAGCAGGCGTTCTCGATCAAGGTCGGCACCTGGGCCAGCGCCAAGTTCGGCGGCGGCGGCTACGTCACCGGCCTCATCTTCCATCCGACGTCGGCGAACGTCCTGTACGCCCGTACCGACGTGGGCGGTGCCTACCGCTGGGACCAGGCGAGTTCGTCGTGGCTGCCCATCACCGATGGCTTCAGCGCCGCCGAGAGCTTCCAGCACGGCGTCGAGAGCATCGCGCTGGATCCGAACAACGACCAGCTGGTCTACATGGTCACGGGCATGTACGCCTCGGCGGACGCCACCGCGAGGCTCTACATCTCCAGCAACCGCGGCAGCAGCTGGACCGCCGTCAACCTGCCGTTCTCGGCGGGCGGGAACAACGTCGGCCGGGCCATCGGCGAACGCCTGGCGGTCGATCCCAACAATCCGTCCATCCTGTTCTACGGCTCGCGCACGGCCGGCCTGTGGAAGAGCGCCGACTCCGGCCGCACCTGGGCCCAGGTGTCGTCGCTGTCGTCCACCAAGCTGACCTCCGCCCAGATCAGCGCCTTGAACGGCCAGCCGATCGGCGTCGAGCAGCTCGTGTTCGACACCTCGAGCAAGGGCAGTGGCTCGCCGACCTGGATCCTGTGGGCCAGCATCGCTCCCGACTACGTCAGCGCGGCGGGCCTGACCTCGAACCTGTACAAGTCCACCAACGGCGGTGCCACGTGGACGCCCGTCGCGACGCCGGTGTCGGGCTACCACATGCCGCACATGGTGCGCACGGCCGACGGCGAGTTCTATGTCCTGTTCACCAAGGGCGCGGGCCCGGGTGACGGCGGGCCCGGCCGTCTGTACAAGTTCGACGGCAGCAACGGCAGCACCTGGACCTTGCTGGCCAGCAACGACTCCGCAGGCTACGGAGGCCTGTCCGTGTCCGGCACCGGTCCGACGGCCCGCATCGCGCTGGGCGTGAGCGGCACCTGGGGCAACTACGCCGGCCAGAAAATCGTCCAGCTGTCCGACGACGGTGGCAGGACATGGCGCGAGATCGAAGGCGGGATGCCGGGCCAGACCGCTTCGGGCTGGGTCGACGACGTCGAGATCGACCCGTCCAACCGCGACCACGTCATGCACGTGCATGGCGGCGGCATCGTCGAGACGCGGAGCGCCTCCGCGTCGACGCCCACCTGGAACGCCGCGATCAACGGCATCGAGGAGACCTGCACCCTGGCCCTCAACACGCCGCCAGCAGGCGCGCCGTACATCTTCCTCAACGGTTCGGGCGACGTCGGCACCTGGGTCCACACCGACCTCGCGAATACGCCGACGCTCAGCCCCAACAAGCAATGGAACAGCGGCAATTCCATCGACACCGCCTGGTCGGATCCGAACTACATCGCCGCGGCCGGCGTCATCAACTCGTCCGGCGCGGGTGTCGGCTACTGGTCGGGCGACGGCGGCAACAGCTGGGCGAGCTTCGCCACGTTGCCGGCCGGCGCCGCGACCAATACCGCCGGGGCGTCGAACATGGTGGTCACCGCGCGCAACCGGCTGGTCTGGGCCCCCGCCGATTCGGTGCCCTCCTTCTCCACCGACAACGGCGCGAGCTGGACGGCGACCAACCTGCCGGCGCTCAGCGTCATCGGCGGGTTCCCACGCAGCTACCGCCTGGTCGCCGATCGCAGGAACGCGAACAAGGTCTATGCGTATGACTCGGGCGGCGCGTGGTGGGGCAACCCGGGCAAGGTGTACGTCTCGACGGACGGCGGCCACAACTTCACGCTGAGCCAGGGCTCGGTGGCCGCCAACCTGCGCGCCAATCCCTTCAACGCCACCTCGATGGCGGTGAACCCGAATGTCGAAGGCGACGTCTGGCTGGCCGACGGCAACACCGTCTATCACTCGGTGGATTCGGGCGCCACGTGGGCCAAGTTCGGCAACTTCGCCTCGATCTGGGGCAGCCGCGATCCCTCGCAATGGCCCGACGTGCAGGGCGCGAGCGTCGTCGCGCTGGGCAAGGCGAAACCCGGCGCCCCGTATTCGGCGGCCGTGTACGTCGTCGGCGTGATCAACGGCGTCTGGGGCGTATACCGCTCCGACGACGGCGGCGCCAGCTGGGTCCGCCACAACGACGACGCCCACCAGTACGCCGGCCTGGGCGTCATGGCAGCCGACCAGAACCTCTATGGCCGGGTCTACGCGGGCGGCAGCTGCCGGGGCGTGGTGTACAGCAACTGAGATCCCGTCGTGACGAGACGGCGGCACCCACATGCTGCCGCTCCTCGTCGCGCGCGGGCCGCGGGCGTCCGATGTTCCGCCCGCGGCCCGCGATGGGCCACTTCGTTCGATCCGATAGAACCCGGTTAGCGCGCCGTAATGACTCCGGGCAGACGGCGCCTTAGCCTGCGCACACCGCGCGCGGCACCATTCGTGCGCACGAACGATGCGCCATGGCGGCGCGCCACGCACGTTTTCATGAGACAGAACCTTCGACCGTTCCATTTCGGTGCCACCCTGCTGGCGCTCGCCATCCTGCTCACGGGCTGCGCCTCCGGACGGCGCTCCGAAGGCACCACGGATCTCGTGGTACTCCCCGCGGCACCCGATGCCTGGCGCATCGTCGTCGGGCATTGGGACGCCGAGGCCGAATTGACCGGCAAGCGCGTCGAGGTGCCGCCTCCTCGCGACGAATACGCACGCTCGAGTCGCCTCGCAGCGAGCGCGGACGTCGGCGAGGGCCGGCGCGAACAGGTTCGCTTCGAGTGGAAGGACCTGTGGCAGTCGACGCTGCGCATCGAGAGCCGGCAGGCGCTCGATCTGCGAGCGTTCCAGGACGGCATGCTCGAGTTCGACCTCGATGTCGCCGACCTGGCCCACGGCGCCGTCAAGGTCAAGGTCGGCTGCGGGGACGGCTGCGGGCGCAGCGTCAACCTGCTGGAGCCGGGGCGCGCCTGGGCCGGCAAGGGCTGGCAGCACGTGGCGCTGGCGATGCGCTGCTTCATGCGCGATGGTGCCGACTTCTCGAAGGTGGCGCTGCCGTTCGCGCTCGAGGGCAACGGCAGCGGCAGCGTCGCCGTCGCCAACGTGCGCTTCACGCGCCAGGCCCGGGCCGGCCTGCCATGCCCGGACTACCGCACCGAGTCGGTGACGCCCGCCATGCTCGACGAGTCCTGGTCCGTCGACTGGTGGCTGCCGCGGCACCAGAAGAAGCTGGAGGAAAAGCGCCAGCTCGTCGCGGCCGGCACGCCACCGCAGGTCGTCTTCATCGGCGACTCCATCACCGAGGGCTGGGAGAAGAGTGGCAGCGCGGTCTGGCAGCGGCATTTCAGCCAGTACCACGCACTCGACCTCGGCTTCGGCGGCGACCGCACGGAGAACGTGCTGTGGCGCCTGCAGCATGGCGAGATCGACGGCATCGCGCCGAAGGTGGCCGTCCTGATGATCGGCACCAACAACACCGGTCATCGCGCCGAGGACCCGCAGACGACGGCGGCGGGCATCCGGCGGCTGCTCGACGAGATCCGGCAGCGCCTGCCGTCGACGAAGGTGCTGCTGCTGGCGATCTTCCCGCGCGGCGAGAAGCCGGACGACCCGCAGCGACGCCTCAACGAGCGCGTGAACGAGATCATCGCCGGCCAGGTCGACGGCCGCGACGTCGTCTTCCTCGATATCGGCAATGCGTTCCTGGATCCGGACGGCCGCTTGTCGCGCGATGTGATGCCCGACCTGCTGCATCCGAACGACAAGGGCTATGCCATCTGGCAGCGCTCCATGGACGCTTCGCTGCAGCGGTTGCTGGCGGCTGGCGCCCGTTGAAGCCGAAGGCCATGCTGCCAGCGGACGCCCCGGCAGGCCGGCGCGCTCGGCCGGATCGCCGGCGCCGCGCGCTCCGATGGACGGCCGCCTGGGCGGTCTGCCTGGGCGCGGCCTTCGGCGCCGTCGCCGAGCCGCCCGCGCGCAGCGGCGCGGATGCGCAGGCGGCCGCGCTGGTGGCCCGGATGACGTTGGACGAGAAGCTGGGCCAGCTCATCAACGTGGCGCCGGCCATCGACCGGCTGGGCATCCCCGCCTACAACTGGTGGACGGAATCGCTCCACGGCGCGATCGGTCCGTTGCCGACCACCAATTTTCCCGAACCGATCGGGCTGGCCGCGACCTTCGACGCGCCGCTGGTGCACCAGGTCGCCGCGGCCATCGGCACGGAAGTGCGCGCACTGCATTCGCTGGGGCGGGGAGGCGTCGGGCTCGACACCTGGGCGCCCAACATCAACATCTTCCGCGATCCGCGCTGGGGACGGGGCCAGGAGACCTACGGCGAGGACCCCTGGCTCACCGCCCGGCTGGGCGTCGCCTTCATCACCGGGTTGCAGGGCAAGGACGCCGAGCGGCCCGACGTCATCGCCACGCCCAAGCATTTCGCGGTGCACAGCGGGCCGGAATCGACCCGCCACAGCGCGAACGTCTTCGTGACGCCGCACGATCTCGAAGACACCTACCTGCCCGCGTTCCGTGCGGCCATCGTCGAGGCGAGGGCCGGATCGATCATGTGCGCCTACAACCGCGTCGACGGCCAGCCGGCGTGCGCCAACGATCAGTTGCTGCGACAGCGGCTGCGCGGTGCCTGGGGGTTCAAGGGCTACGTCGTGTCGGACTGCGACGCCGTCAAGGACATCGCCGAGGGCCACAAGTACGCACCGGACGGGGCCGCCGCCGTGGCCGCGGCACTGAAGGCCGGCGTCGACAACGAATGCAACACGTCGGTGTGGAGCAGCGCGGCGGCCGTGCGGCAGCGCTACAGGGACGCCCGCGATCGCGGATGGATCAGCGATGCCGACATCGACCGCGCCTTGGTGCGCCTGTTCTCCGCCCGCCTGCGCAGCGGCGACCTGGCCGGCCTCGGACCCCGGGCGCCGGTGCCCGCGACCGCGCTCGGCGCGCCGTCGCATCGCGCGTTGGCGTGCAAGAGCGCCGTCGAAAGCCTGGTGCTGCTGAAGAACGACGGCGTCCTGCCGCTCAAGCGGGGAGTCCGCATCGCCCTGATCGGGCCGCACGCGGATGCGACGCGCGTGCTGCGAGGCAACTACTCGTCGGAACGCACGCTGGCCGCGGTGTCGCTGCTGGAGGGGTTGCGACAGGCGATGCCGGAGTCCGAGGTCGTTCACGTGCCCTTCACGGCGTCGATCACGGACGGTGACCCGGTGCCGTCATCGGCCTTGCGAACCCCGGACGGCCAGGCCGGGCTCCAGGCCGATTACTTCGACGCTTCCGCCGACGGCGGCTTCGCCGCGAAGCCCGTCGCCACCCGCATCGAGCCGCAACTCGTGTCGAATGCCGCGCTGGCCCCTGGCGTGGACGGGCACCACAAGGTGGTCTGGACCGGCTTCGTGGTGCCGCCGGACAGCGGCACCTATCGCATCGCCGTGACGGGCGTGACGGGCACCGTGGCCACCGACGGCGCAGCCGTGCAGGCCGAGGAACGTTCCGGCTGGAACGAGCCGCTGAAGTTCACCGATGCCGTGCTGCAGAAGGGCCGTCCTTATGCCCTCCGGCTGGAAGCGGAGTCCGGCGGCCCCGCCCCCGGCCTGCTCTGGAAGCGCGTCAGCACCGATCTCGATGCCGAGGTGAAGGCCGCGGTGGCGCGGGCCGACGTGGTCGTGGCCGCGGTCGGATTGACGTCGGACATCGAAGGCGAGGAGATGCCGCTGTCGATCGACGGCTTTTCCGGAGGCGATCGCACCACGCTCGACCTGCCGGCCGACCAGCGCCGCCTGCTCGAAAGCGCACAGGCGCTCGGCAAGCCCGTGATCGTCGTGCTGATGAGTGGCAGCGCGATCGACCTGAGCTGGGCCAAGTCGCACGCCGCGGCGATCGTCGAGGCGTGGTACCCCGGCGAGGCCGGCGGATCGGCGATCGCCGACGTGCTGGCCGGCCACGCGGACCCTGGCGGACGCCTTCCGGTCACGTTCTATCGCAGCGTCGCCGACCTGCCGCCCTTCGACGACTACTCGATGAAGGGCCGCACGTATCGGTATTTCGGCGGCACGCCCGTGTACCCGTTCGGCTATGGGTTGAGCTACGCGACGTTCGGGTACGGCGGCCTGCAGGTCCAGGCCGTCGGCGGCAGGCCGGAGCAGGGTCTGCGCGTGACGGTGAGGGTGCGCAACACGAGTGCGCGCGCAGGCGACGAGGTGGTGCAGCTCTACATCACGCCCCCCGCGCTGGACGGCGCGCCGAGGCATGCGCTGCGCGGCGCCCGGCACGTCACACTCGAGGCCGGGCAGGCGCGGACGGTGACGTTCCAGCTGGTTCCCCGGGACCTGAGCTTCGTCGACGCAGCCGGAGCGCGCCGGCTCATTCCCGGACGCTATCGTCTGTCGGTCGGATCGGGACAGCCGGGCGGCGACGCGACGACGCTGTCCGCAACCTACAGCGTGCGCGCCGATGTGCATCTGCCGGAGTGATCGATGGATTTCGAGAACCAGCCCCCGCAAACGGCGTCCACGCCCCTGGACCGGCGTCGCTTCATGGCGACCGCGGGCCTCGCGCTGGCGCTGCCGGGGCTGGCCGGCGCGCGGGTGCTCGCGGTCGACCGCGACGAGCACCAGCACCTGTCGCTGTGGTACGACCGGGCGGCCGGCCCGTGGGTCGAGGCCTTGCCCGTGGGCAACGGCCGCCTGGGCGCCATGGTGTTCGGCCGCGCGGCGCAGGAACGCGTGCAGCTCAACATCGATACCCTTTTCGGGGGCGGCCCCTACGATCCGGACAGCCCGGCCGCCCTCGAAGCATTGCCGCGCGTTCGCGCGTTGATCGACGCGGGCCGCCATCACGAAGCTTCCGAGCTGGCCGGTGCGACGCTGATGGGCCGGCCGATGGCGCAGATGCCCTACGGGTCGGCCGGCGACCTGTTCATCGAGACACCCGGCCTGAAAGGCGCCGACGCCTGCTCCCGCTGGCTGGACCTGGACACCGCGCTGGCGGTGACCCGCTTCGCCGATGGCGGCGTCCGCCATCGCAGGGAGGTGTTCTGCAGCGAGCCCGACCAGGTGCTGGTGATCGGCCTCGACGCGCGGGGCGGCAGGCTCGACCTGGACATCGGCTACCGCCATTCGACCAAGGACGTCGCGTTCGGCGCCAAGGCCGACGCCACCGGCGCCGTCGCGCTCGTCGGCGCGCCCTGGGACGAGCGGGAGCCGTTGCGCGAGGACCAGCGTCCCGACACGCTCGTCCTCGGCGAAGATGCGGCCGATGCGCTGCTGATCCAGGGGCGCAACATCGCGGACGCCGGGATCGCGTCCGCGTTGCGCTACGCCGTGCGGGTGAAAGTCGTCGGCGACGGGCGCGTCTCGATCAAGGGCGACCGCATCGAGGTGCGCGAGGCCGGCACCGTGACCCTGCTGGTGGCGATGGCGACCAGCTTCGTGAATCCGTCGGACGTGAGCGCCGATCCCGTGGCGGAGGTCCGCCGGCGCACCGAGGCCGCCGCACGCGTGTCGCGCGCCGAGCTGAAGGCGCGGCACGTGCAGGCGCACCAGGCGTCGTTCCGGCGGATGTCGATCCGCCTCGGCCAGGGCGCGGCGGACCCCCGGCCGACCAACGAGCGCATCGTCGCCGCGGGCACCGGACTGCAGCCCGACCTCGCCGCGCTGTACGTGCAGTACGCGCGTTACCTCCTGCTCTCGTCGTCGCGGCCGGGCAGCGAACCGGCCAACCTGCAGGGCCGCTGGAACGAGGGCAACTATCCGCCCTGGGGTGGCAAGTACACCATCAACATCAACACCGAGATGAACTACTGGCCCGCGGGGCCGGCCAATCTCGGCGAGTGCGTGGAGCCGCTGCTGCGCATGGTCGAGGGGCTGGCCGTCTCGGGCGCGCGGACGGCGCGGACCTGCTACGGCGCGCGCGGCTGGGTGACCCACCACAACACCGACCTGTGGCGCGCCACCGCGCCGGTGGACGGCCCGCTGTGGGGCCTGTGGCCGTGCGGCGGCGCGTGGCTGTGCAACAGCCTCTGGGATCACTACGAATACCACCCGGACGCCGCGCTGCTGGGCCGCCTCCTTCCCCTGTTGAAGGGGGCGTCGCTGTTCTTCCTGGACACGCTGGTCGAGGACCCGCAGGGACGCGGCCTGGTCACGTCGCCGTCGCTGTCGCCCGAACACGAGCACCATCCCGGGGTCGCGGTGTGCGCCGGCCCGGCCATGGATCGCCAGATCCTGCGCGACCTGTTCGACCACACGCTGCAGGCGCATGCGTTGCTGGACGATCCTGACGAGGCGTTCGCCCAGGCCCTGCGCGCGGCGCGCGCGAGGCTGCCGGCAGACCGGATCGGCGCGCAAGGCCAGTTGCAGGAGTGGCTGGAGGATTGGGACGCGCAGGCGCCGGACCCGCACCATCGCCACGTGTCGCATCTGTACGCCGTGTACCCCAGCGGCCAGGTCAACCTGCGCGACACCCCGGCGCTGGCGCAGGCCGCCAAGGTGACGCTGAACCAGCGGGGCGACGAGTCCACCGGCTGGGCCACGGCCTGGCGGCTCGCGCTGTGGGCGCGGCTGGGCGACGGCGAGCGCGCGCATTCCATCCTGCAGACCCTGCTCGGCCCCAGGCGCAGCTATCCCAACCTGTTCGACTCGCACCCGCCGTTCCAGATCGACGGCAACTTCGGCGGCGCGGCAGGCATCCTGGAGATGATCGTGCAGTCCTGGGGCGGCGAGATCCATCTGTTGCCGGCCCTGCCGAAGGCCTGGGCCGAGGGCGCGGTGCACGGCGTGCGCGCGCGCGGCGGCATCGAGCTCGACCTGGCCTGGGCGCGCGGCCGCCCGAGTCGGCTGGCCCTGCGGGGGCCGCCGGGCCAGGCCGTGCGATTGCGCGTCAGCGGCCATCCGCTTGCCGTGACGCTCGATCCCGCGGGGCGTGCCGCCGTCCATCGGTTCCCGGCATGAAGGCCGGCCCCGTCCATCACTCGACCTCCCCGAATAGAGATCCGCGCATGCGTGCAACCTTCCGACTCCTGGCAGCGACCTTCATCGCGGCGCTCTTCGCCGCGGGCAGTGCCTGCGCCGCCCCCCGTGAGCGCCTGTCGCTGGATGCGGGCTGGCTGTTCCACCTCGGCGACGTGGCGCCGCCGGCGGTCAAGGGCCACGGCATGAGCTACGGCAGCGCCAAGGCGGGCAACGCCGGTGGCGCCGCCGCGGCCGACTACGACGATTCCGGCTGGCGTCGGCTCGACCTGCCGCACGACTGGGCGGTGGAAGGGCCGTTCGACCCGAGCGAGAACGCCTCGCAAGGCTATCGGCCGCGCGGCATCGGCTGGTACCGGCGCTACTTCAACCTGGCGCCGGCGGACCGCGGCCGCCACATCGAACTGCAGCTCGACGCCGTCGCCACGCACAGCCAGGTGTGGGTCAACGGCATCGTCGTCAATCGCAACTGGTCCGGCTACAACGGACGCAACATCGACATCACGCCCTACGTGCGCTATGGCGAAGACGTCAATGCGATCGCCGTGCGCGTGGACGCCGACGCGCAGGAGGGCTGGTGGTACGAGGGCGCCGGCATCTATCGCCATACGTGGCTGGTCAAGCGCGATGCGGTGCACATCGCCACCGACGGCGTCCATGCCGATCCGGTGCGCCGGGGCGAGCGCTGGACCCTGCCCGTCACGGTGGATGTCGAGAGCAGCGCGAAGGCGGCGCGCCGCGCCGAGCTCGAGGTGACCGTGCTCGATCCCGCCGGCCGCGAAGTGGCCAGGGGGCACGTGCCCGTGCAGGTCGGCGCGCTGGACGCATCGACCGCCCGGCTCGAGCTGGCGGTGAGCAAGCCCGTGCTCTGGACGCTCCAGCGGCCTGTGCTGTACCGCGTGCGTTCGGTGTTGCGCGATGAAGGCGGCGAACTCGATCGCGCCGAAGTGCAGACGGGTTTCCGCACCTTGCGCTTCGACGCGGACCGCGGCTTCTTCCTCAACGAACAGCCGCTCAAGCTGCAAGGCGTGGCGATCCACCAGGACCATGCCGGCGTCGGCGTCGCGGTGCCCGAGTCGATCTGGGCCTTCCGCCTGCGCCAGCTCAAGGCGATGGGCGTGAACGCGGTGCGCTTCGCGCACAACGCGCCGGCCGCGGAAGTGCTGGGCCTGGCCGACCGCCTGGGCCTGCTCGTGATGGACGAGAACCGCAACTTCAACTCGTCGCCGGACTACATGCAGCAGCTGACCTGGCTGGTGCGGCGCGATCGCAACCACCCGAGCGTGATCCTGTGGTCGATCTTCAACGAGGAACCGCTCCAGAGCACCGAAGTCGGCTACGAGATGGCGCGGCGCATGGTGGCGGCCGTCAAGAAGCTCGACACCACGCGCCCGGTCACGGCGGCCATGCACGACGGCATCTTCGGCGACGTGAACGTGACGCAGGCGGTCGACGTCGCGGGCCTCAACTACCAGACCTGGGCCTACGACCGCTTCCACCAGGCCCGGCCGAAGCAGCCGATGACGAGCACCGAGGACACCTCGGCCTACATGACGCGCGGCGCCTACCAGACCGACCGCGAGCACCATGTCCTGGACAGCTACGACGACGAGCCGTCTGAATGGGGCGCGACGCACCGCAAGGCCTGGCGCGCGATCGCCGAGCGTCCGTTCGTCGCGGGCGGCTTCGTGTGGACGGGCATCGACTACCGCGGCGAGCCCACCCCCTTCGAATGGCCCAGCGCCAGCTCGTTCTTCGGGGCGATGGACCTGTGCGCGTTCCCCAAGACGGCGTTCTGGATCCACCAGGCGCACTGGGTGAAGGACCGCCTCGTCCTCAAGGTGGTGCCGCACTGGAACTGGGCCGGCCGCGAGGGCCAGCCGATCCGCGTGATGGTGGCCACCAATGCGCCGCGCGTGCGCCTGCTGCTCGATGGCAAGCCGGTGGCCGAGGGCGACGTCGACCCGATCGACATGGTGACGTTCCAGGTTCCCTATGCGCCAGGCCGCCTGGAAGCGGTCGCCCTGCGCGACGGTGCCGAACTCGGGCGGGACGCGGTCGAGACCAGCGGGACGGCGGTGCGGCTCGTGCTCACGCCCGACCGCGCCGCGCTGGCCGGCGATGGCCTGGACGCGGTGCCGGTCACGGTGAGCGCGGTCGATGCGCAGGGCCGTGCGGTGCCGACGGCGAACCTGCCGGTGCACTTCGAGCTGCAAGGCCCGGGCAGCGTCATCGGGCTCGGCAATGGCGATCCCAACTCGCACGAAGCCGAGAAGGGCAGCGAACGCAGCCTGTTCAACGGTCTCGCGCAGGTGATCGTGCAGGCGCGCCGCGCGGGCCACGGACCGCTCACGCTGCGCGCCACGTCGCCGGGCATGCGGGAGGCGGTCGCCGTGCTCGACGTGCAGGCCGTGGCGGCGCCGCCCGCCGTGCCGGCGGCCGAGCCCTTCACCAAGATCGGCGGCTGGCGCATCTCGCCGTCGCAGGGCGATCGGCCCGACCCGGGCGTCGCTCCGAGCTATGGCGACATGAACACGTGGGGCTGGGGCGAGCCGCCGATGAAGCAGGAGCCGGACGCGCAGCCGTGGCGCGTCTACCGCGCGTCGTTCGGGGTGCGCGCCGATCGCAACGATGGCCGCGCACGCCTCGTGTTCCGCGAGATCGCCGGCCGCGCGGAGGTCTGGAGCGAAGGCGTCAAGCTGGGCGAGAAGTCGGATCCGGCGCCGGGTCCGCTGGTGATGCAGCTGCCGCAAGGGGCGGCATGGCGCACGCTCAGCGTGCTGGTGCAATCGCAGCCGGGACAGCCGTCGGGCATCGTCGGCCGTGTCGTGCTGGAACCGGGAGTCCGATGATGCTCAGGAAGACGCTTGCGGCCTGCGCGATGGCGCTCGTCGCGCTCGACCCCGCCGTCGCCCAGGGCGTCGACGGCCACGCCGGCTGGCCGGGCGCCGGCCAGCTCTTCGTGGGCACCAACTACCAGCCCTTCGACCGCAGCCGCGAGCAGATCCTGCGCGACATCGCCCGCATGAAGGCGGCCGGCTTCAAGGTCGTTCGCATGGGCGACCTGTCGTGGGATTCCTTCGAGCCGTCCGAGGGCAGGTTCGACTTCGGCACCTTCGACTGGATCATGGACCAGATGCAGGCCGCGGGCCTGAAGGTGCTGATGGACATCCCCGGCCAGCCGGCGCCGCTGTGGCTGCATCACCGCTATCCGGGCGTCGACATCGTCGACCAGCACGGCGCGCGCCTGGATGCGGCCGAGCGCTACATGGACGACACCAGCGATCCCGACTACAGGCGCCTGCTGGTTCGCCTGGCCGACACGATGACCCGGCGCTACGCGAAGCACCCGGCCCTGTTCGCCATCGGCTACGACAACGAGAGCGGCAATGGCATGGTCTCGTACTCCGAGGCGGACCGCCGCCGCTTCATCGCCTGGCTGCGGCACCGGTACGGCACGCTGCAGGCCCTGAACAAGGCCTGGGCGACGCAGCGCTGGTCGCGCCGCATCGGCGACTGGGACGAAGTGCGCCTGCCCTATATCGACGGACCGGGACCGTACGAGCGCTATCTCGACATGCGGCGCTTCTGGTCGGAGCAGACCATCGAGGTCCTTGAACTGCTGGAGAAGGTGCGCAAGAAGAACGTGCCCGACAAGCCGGCGATCTCCAACCTGTGGGACTCCGCCTGGCGCAAGGGCTTCGACTACCTGGCCACGTATCGCGGCTACGTGAGCTATGGCGCGATGGGCTTCTACCCCGGCGATCCGGTGAGCGCGGCGTTCGAGGCGACGATGATGCGCGCCGGCATGACGTCGCCGATCTGGTTCAACGAGTTCACGGCCGGCGGGCCCGGCTACTACGGCACGCCGGGCCGGTCCCGGATGTGGGCCCATTTCGGCCTACTGCTGGGCGCGCAGGCGGTCATGCCGTGGACATGGCACAGCCACCACGGCGGGGAGGAGCAGGCGCTGTTCGGGTTGATCGACCACGACGACCGGCCTTCCTGGAAGCTCGACGAGTTCGCGACGATCGCCAGGGAGTTCGCCACCCTGGAGAAGCTGGGATTCCCGCGCCTGCCGCAGCCGCAGGTCGCGATCGCCTACGCGTTCGACAACGTCATTGCCAGCGCGCCGCCCAAGGCCATGTCGAACACGGTGCTGCCCTACATCCGCCCGGGCTACCTGAAGCAGGCGCACGAGGCCTACGAGCCGCTGTTCCGGGACAATGTCGACGTCGCCATCATCCACGTGGGTCACGAGGACCTGAGCCGCTACAAGCTCGTCGTCGTGCCGGGCATGTACCTGCTGGACGAGGCCTCGACCGAGAACCTGCGCAGGTTCGTGGCCGGCGGCGGCACCGTCGTCATGACGGCGCAGTCGGCCAAGGTGGACGACCACGACCAATGGCACGACACGCCGCTTCCCGGCGGACTGGCCGACGTGTTCGGCTTGCGCACCAATGCGTTCTACGACGCCGGGGCGTTGCGGACCACGCTGGGCGGCGAGGACGTGCAGCTGAAGGAGGGCTTCTACGAGGTGCTGGAACCTTCCACGGCCGAGGTCCTCGCGCGCTTTTCCAATGTCGAGGGACAGGCGCCCGCGATCACGGTGAACAGGTTCGGCAAGGGCCGCGCCATCTATGTCGCCGCGACCGCGCAGTCGCCCTTGATGCGTGCGCTCTATCGGCAGCTCTACGCCAGCCTGCGCGTGGCGCCCGGGCCGAAGACGCCCGAGGGCGTGCTGGCGCGCGCCGTCGACGGACGGGTGCTGTACGTCAACACGACGGGCGAGACGCGGGTGGTGCCGATCGAGGGCGCGATGAAGGGCGTGTTGTCCGGCAGGCGCTGGACGCAGGCGCTGCGCCTCGAGCCGCTCGGCGTGGAATTGCTGGAGCCGGGCGACTGAGCCGGCCGCGCGCCGGGCTCAGCGGAAGATCAGCTGCGCGAAGCGATGGAAATTCTCCGCCCAGCTGTCGCGGTCATGTCCATGGTCGTCCACGTTCCAGACGTGCGCAACCGCGCGCTGCACCAGGCCGCGGTGCACCGCCTGCGAGACGCTGATCAGGCCGTCCTGGTTGCCGCACGACAGGTACAGCAGCTTGAGTTCGCGGCGCGCGCCGGCCGCGTCGGGAACGAGCTCGTCGATGCCGTGCGTGTTGGGTGCCGGTGAGAAGGCGCCGATCCAGGCGAACCGGTCGAGGTGGGCGAGCCCGAAGTTCAGGGCCTGGCCGCCACCCATCGAGAGCCCGGCGATGGCGCGGTGTTCGCGGTCGGCGAGCGTCGGATAAGTCGAATCCACCGCCGGAATCAGGAACTCCAGCAGATCGCGCTCGAACTGCTCGAAGCCGGCCGCGTTGGCCGGCGTGAACACCTTGTCCGCCGGCGGGGGCGCGTCGTCAGGCAGTGCGCGGCCATTGGGCATCACGACGATCATCGGCAGCGCCTGGCCCGACGCCTCGAGCTTGTCGAGGATCACGGGGCCGCGCACATAGCCGCGCCACTCGTCCTGGTTGCCGGCAATGCCATGCAGGAGATAGAGCACGGGGTATCTGTGGCCCGACGCGTAACCCGGCGGAAGGTAGATCCGGGCATGGCGCTGCGTGCCGGTGACGCCCGACCGATAGTCGAGGTCCTCGATGCGACCGCGCGGCAGGCCCGGAGCCGGGTCCGCGAAGCCGCGCGGCGGCGCGGGAAACGCACGCACGTCATCGGGCGCCAGTCGGATGGGACGATCGAAGTTGGCGCGTGCCTGCGCGGCGCTGACGGGCTCGCCGGCACGCGACCAGGCGCAGACCGCAGCCAAGGCGATGAGCACGCAGGTCGACCGGCGACGCGCGCGCTCGCGGCTCGAGGGCATCAGGCCTCGGCGCGATGCGGCCCCGGCTCGAACGCCCTGTCATCGCCGTCCAGCGCCGCCACGAAGCGATAGCCGACGCGATGATGGGTGCGGATGATCTCGCCGCGAGCATCGCCCAGCACGCTGCGGATCCGGTTGATCGCGACGGTGAGCGAACTCGGCTGGACGATCTGCTGGCCCCAGACGACGTCCAGGAGTTCGTCCATAGAGAGCACCCGGTCGCGATTTTCGATCAGGTAGACGAGGAGATCGAACGGGCGGGGCTGGATCTGCCGCATCTGTCCGTCGACACGTACCTCGCGCGACGCGGGGCGGACCTCGCAGCGCCCGAATCGCAGGCCGCCGTCCGGGGTCCGCCGGATCGGCCCTCCCGCATGGACGGCGAGGTGGCCGCGAGGGTCCTTGTTGAAGGCACCTTGGGAAACTTGGAGCATGAGAACCTCGGGTGATCGGCTGGCAACAAGCGCTTCGTCCGGCTCGTTCGCCGCAGGGCCCGCAGCGGTCGCCGGCGGCAATGCGGCTCGTCGCCATCTCGCTTGGCGGGAGTGAAATTTAGCGATAAATCAACTGGCGACTTTTCGCGGTGAAAACGACATCGATGATCCCCATATTAATTTGGTTGATGAACAAATAACGTAGTGCTTACCCGGTGCCGGGCCTCGGGGTCGTGTCGCCCGCAGGGGCGCCGCGATGCGCGCTGCGCCTGCCGCGTGACATCCCTCCGGCGCCGACTCCCATCGTGATATCTCGGTTATGACAGGACCCCCATCGGTCAATAGCATCGACTCGTCTCCTGCATGTGTGGTGCCGGACGCCTGCGTTCCGCTCGGCTTTGCCGCCCGGAAACATCGCGTCCGGCACGTTTTTGCATGTGCGGGACCTACCCGCTGCCTGCTCGGCCGTTCGCGCGCCGCAACTTGGCGCGGGTATCGTCGTGAACTTGGTTCGGGCAGCGCCCGAATCAGCATCCCCGAGCGGCCGCGACCACCTGCCGGCCGGGTTGGAAAGGGTGAGCATGAACAAGGGCGGCCAGGTCCGCGAACTCAGTCGTCGTCGCCTGCTGCGCGCGGGCGCCGCCGCGTCGCTGCTGCCTCGATGGGCCGCAGCGGCCGCGCAGGACGGCGCGACGGACGAGCAGCGCTCGGCGCTCAAGAGCGCGAACGCCGAGCCGGCGCTCGCCCCGGATCTGCTGTTGCCGGAGAAGGACCTGGCCTGGTGGCGCGACGCGAAATTCGGCGTGTTCGTGCACTGGGGGCTCTACGCGATCCCCGCGCGGGGCGAATGGCACATGTTCAACGACAAGGTGCCTGCGCAGGAGTACGCGGCACTCGCGCGGCGCTTCCATCCCCGCCACTACGATCCGGACGCCTGGGCAGAACTCGCAAGCCGGGCAGGGGCGCGCTACATGGTCATGACGATGCGCCATCATGACGGCTTCTCGCTGTTCGCGAGCCCGGCGAGCTACGGCCATTTCGACGCCCCGCACTCGGCCGCGCGCCGCGACCTCGTCGCTCCGTGGGTGCGCGCGGTGAGGCGCCACGGATTGCGGGTGGGCTTCTACTATTCGCCCCTGGATTGGCGCTTCCCCGCCTACTTCCATCCCAGGGAGATGCCGGACAACGCGCGCCTGCTGAAGCAGCAGACCTACGGCCAGGTCGAGGAGTTGATGCGCAATTACGGGCCCATCGACATCCTCTGGTACGACGGCGGCTGGCTGGCTCACCAGGGAACCGACGCGGACGCCGCCTGGTTCTGGGAGCCGGACAAGCTCAACCGGATGGTGCGACGCTACCAGCCCAGGATCGTGATCAACCCGCGCTCGGGCTGGCAGGGCGACTACGACGTCGAGGAAGGTGCCGCCCCGATCAGGGGGCCGATCAGGAAGAAGCCGTGGGAGAAGACCTTCAGTCTCAACGGCGCCTGGGGCTACGTGCCCGAAGCGAACGTGATGAGTGCCGATGCCGTCGTGACGCTCCTGGTCGACGCGGTGGTTCGCAACGGAAACGTGCTGGCCAATGTCGGCCCCGACGCGGACGGCGTCATCCCGCCGGTGCAGACGCGGACGCTGCGCGAGGTCGGCCGTTGGCTCGAGCGCTACGGCCGCGCGGTGTATGGCACCCGGCCCGGCCCCCTGGAGCCGGTCGACGGGCTGTGGGGCATGACCCGGCAGGGCGACCGGGCCTGGCTGTTCGTGCATGCGTGGCCGGCCGCCGAACTGCTGCTCCCGCCCATGCCGCGACGCGTGGAGTCCCTGCGCAATCTCTCGGGCGAAGGTGTCGCCTGGCGCAGCGGCCCGGAGGGCTTGAGCGTCTCCGTGGAGCCGCAGTACCGGGGACGACCGGTGACGATCCTCGAGATCACCATGACAGCCGCGTGAGAGTCGCCGTGCAGGCGAGAATCGGAAAGCGCGCCGGAACGACGATGGCAGTACGCCATCGGGCTGGCGCCGCGCGCTGATCGCGGCGTGCCCCCTCGTCGAGGGGCGCGCGTCGCGGCCGGGCGCGCGCCGGGCCTCCCTGCGGATGCCGCGACCGCGTCACCCGCGCGGACCGCCTGAAAAGAGCCGACCTCGAGCGTCTCGACCGGCCCGCACCTTGCTAGGTGTAAACTCCGCTTCATTCGTGCAGCGACCGAACTAAAAATCCGGTGATCTGCCTTGATCGATCGCGCCCGAGCGACTCGAGGCGTCGTCGTGTTTCATAACAAGCCAAGGGAACAAGCCGTGACAGCCGACTCCGCCGGACACCAGCAGCTGCTGAAGGACATCAACCGCATGTCGCTCGTGCGGCAGCTGTTCGCCCATCCGGGCATGTCCAGGGCCGACCTGGCGGTCGCCGTCGGCCTGACCAAGTCCACCGTCAGCACCATCGTGCGCGAGCTCATCGAGGAAGGCTGGCTGTGCGAACGCGAGGTCGTCGCGACCGGGGACCTGGGACGGCGGCCGACGCCGATGTTCATCGACCAGGAACGGCTGGTCTTGATCGGTGCGGAAGTCGACGTCGAGTCCGCGCGCGTCGTCGCGACCAGCCTGACCGGCGACATCCTGGCCAGCGCGGCGACGAACTTCGGCGCCAGCAGGAGCGCCAGGGCCTGCATCGGCGGGCTGGCGAACGCCATGCTCACGGTCCGTTCGCAGCTGAGCTCGAGCGAACAGCGTGTCGTGGGCATCGGCGTCGGGCTTCCCGGCGGCGTGGACGAGGACACCGGCTTCCTGCACTTCGCACCGAACCTGGGCTGGCGCGACGTGCCCGTGGAAACCATGCTGCGGGAAAAGCTCGCGGGCAGTGCGCTGTCGGGCGTGCCGATGTTCCTGCAGAACGAGGCGGACGTCGCCGCCCTGGGCGAGATGGAATTCAATCCGTCGATCGCGTCCGATCCGCTGCTCTACCTGAGCATGAACCAGGGGGTGGGCGCCGGCGTCATCTTCAGCGATCGCCTGCTCACGGGCCGGCGAGGCTTCGCGGGGGAGGTTGGCCACATGGTGCTGCATATCAACGGGCCGGTGTGCTCGTGCGGCCGCCGCGGCTGCGCGGAGGCGCTGATCGGCCCGCGCTCGATCCTGGGTGCGCCCGAGGATCATCCGCATCCGCTGCGCGAGATCCGGCGCCTGGTGCAGGAGCGGCATCCGGAAACCCTGCGTGCCGTCCGGAAGGCCGGAGGCTATCTCGGCGTGCTGCTGCAGAACCTGGCTTCCGCCTACGATCCCGGCTCCATCGTGATCGGCGGGCAGATGGCCGAGCTCGGCGATGTCTTCCTGCAGCCCGCCCTGCGCACGCTCACCGACTATGCCGCCGCCGCCAACCTTCCGCCGCCGAACGTGCGCAGCTCGCGCTTCGGCAGGGACGCCGTCGCCGTGGGAGCGGCGGCGCTCGTGCGCTATCGCCTGACGCGCCCGCTCATGGCCACGCTCGACAACGAGGCGTTCGTCGAGATGGCGGCCTGAGGCTGCACGCGGCGCGCGCGGCGTCCCGCTCATCGCGTGGCGCCCACGATCGCGTCGATGAGTTCAGGATCCTTCCGGGCGCCGGTGCGGCGGTCGACCAGCGCGCCGGTGTCCCACCACATCGGCACCAGGCCGTTGCTGCGGATCGCGCCGGTCACGTAGCGGGCCCAGTCCCTGACATACGGCTCCGAACCCGGGAATGCCGGCTTGGCATAGGCGCCGTACTCGCCGACGATCACCCCGACGCCGTGGTCGACATAGTGCGTCTTCATCAGGTTGAACTGCTTGTCGACCCAAGGCTCGTCGGCCCAGGGATCCGAAGCGGTGCGCTCGGTCGCCCGCCGGCCCCACTGCCACACGCTGCTCTTGCCGTTGATGGTGAAGTTGTACGGATCGTAGTAGTGCACTTCCATCAGCAGGTGGTTCGGCACCGTGTCTCGCGGCACCGTCGAGAACTGGATGGCATGGCCGATGTTCGTGCTGAAGCTCTGGACGACGAGATAGCGCGTGGCATTGCCTCCGCCGGTGGCGCGCACCGTGTCGACGAAGGTCTGGTTGAAGGCGTTCTGCACGGCCGCCTGCTCGGGCGTGGGCGGCGCCACGGAGTTCTCCACGCCGACCTCGTTGCTGCCGGCGAACAGCAGGTGTTCGTCGTAGTCCCTGAAGGCAGTCGCGATCTGGCTCCAGTAGGCGGCCAGCTGCGCCTGGATGGCCGCCTGGTGGTCGTAGGTGGGATGGTTCATCCAGCCCCCGTCCCAGTGCGTGTTGATCATCACGTAGAGCCCGGCCCGCCGCGCCTGGTCGACGACCTCCTTCACGTGCGCCATCCAGCGCGCATCGATGCGATGCTGCGAATCCTCGTAGGGCTGCCAGGACAGCGGGATGCGAACGCTGCGGAACCCCGCCGCCCTGTAGCCGTCCATCAAGGCCTGCGACGGCACCGGATTGCCCCAGGCCGTCTCGTTGGGCAGCGCCTCCATCGTGTTGCCCAGGTTGATGCCGGGGGTCATCCGTGCGGTGAGCTCCGCCATGCCCGATGCCGCGGGCTCCGCGGCGATGGGGTGGCCGGCCTCCGGCGCGGCGGCGCAGCCTGCCAGGAGCGCCGCCGCGGCGAGAAGCAGCGCCGGGAGGCGGACGCTCGCGCCCGTGTGCCGGATCATGGTCTCGTCCATCGCGGTTCAGTGCCGGACCGGCGCGCTGACGACGAGCACCGTCTTGGGAGGCAGGTCCAGCGTCCAGCCGTCGGTGCCGGCGCGGGCCGAGAAGGGCGCCGGCTCGATGGCGTGCGGCTGGTCGAACGTGTTGTGCGCGTCCATCTTCGCGGCGGTCAGGATGCTGCCGCGGAACTCGCCCTTCAGGTTCGTGCGGACGTGCGCCGGGCGCTCCGGATCGAGATTGACGAGCGCGATCACCGTGGTGCCCTCCGCGGTACGCGCGACGCTGGCATCCACGGCCGGCAGGTCATCCTCGCCGACATGCCACCGGGTCGTGCTCAGGCGGATCTTCAGCGGCGTCGCGCCCTTGAACGGCTTGTACATGTCGTACACGTGATAGGTCGGCGTCAGCGCCATCCGCCTGCCGTCGGCCAGCACCATGGCCTGCAGCACGTTGACCATCTGCGCGATGCTGGTCATGCGCACCCGGTCGGTGTGACGTTGGAACACATCGAGCGTCAGCGCGGCCACGAGGGCATCGCGCAAGGTGTTCTGCTGGTACAGGAAGCCGGGATTCGCGCCGGGCTCGGTGTCGTACCACGTCCCCCATTCGTCGACGAACAGGCCGATCCGCCGCTGGGGATCGCGCTTGTCCATGAGGGCCTCGATGGCCTCGATGCGGGGTTCGATGCCGCGCGCCAGCTTGAGCGTGTGCGCCCAGGCGGCCGCGTCGAAGCCGGTCGCCGACCCCTTCTTCGTCCAGTCGCCGGGGATGGTGTAGTAGTGCAGGGTCAGTGCGTCCATCTGGCCGATGGAGCGCTCCATCAGCACGTCGATCAGGTGGTCGTTGCCCGTGCCGTCGCCGGAAGCGACACGCAGCGCGCCGTTGTTCAGGAACGTGGCATAGCGGTTGTGCAGGTCGGCCTGGTATTCCGGCCGCATGTTGCCGCCGCATCCCCAGCTCTCGTTGCCGACCCCGATGTACTTGACCTTCCAGGGCTTGTCGCGTCCGTTGCGGCGGCGCTCGTCGGTCAGGGCGGAGGGGCCGGCGGCGGTCATGTACTCCATCCACTGGCTCATGTCGCGCGGGGACATCGAGCCCATGTTCCCGGCGATGACCACCTCCGCGCCGAGCTGCTCCGCCAGGTCCATGAACTCGTGGGTGCCGACGCGGTTGGACTCCGGCACGCCGCCCCACCAGCGGTTCAGCCGCACGGGCCGCTTCGCGGGATCACCGATGCCGTCGCGCCAGTCGTAGTCGTCGGCGAAGCAGCCGCCGGGCCAGCGCACCACCGGCACGCCGAGGTGGCGCAGCGCCTGGACGACGTCGTTGCGCCAGCCGCGGGTGTTGGGAATCGCCGATTCAGGCCCGACCCAGAGCCCGCCGTAGATGCCGGCGCCCAGCTGCTCGGCGAACTGGCCATAGATGTCGGGGTCGATGCGCGGCCCGGCCTCCTGCGTGTCGACGACGAGCTCGGCCTGGGCGGGTTCGATCGCGGCGGCGACGTTCAGGAAGGAGGCGAGCGCGCAGGCGGCGAGCAGGCTGCGGTGAAGGTGCAAGTTCATTTTGGTGGAGCGGGCTGACGACGGGGCGCGAGGGCGTCGCGCCGGGAACGGTGGGTGCCGCGGTGGCGCGGCCGGGCGGTGGCTTCAGGGCTGTGGGCAGGCGGTGGCGCTCGCCGCGAAGATGGCGCAGCGACTCATGCCAGCCCCGGGCCGCGGATCTTCAGCGCGACCGCGGGCATGCCCGCCAGCCCTGCGGGCAGCCGGACCTCCAGTCCACGGCTGCTGCGCGAGAACGGCAGGCTGTCACCCGAGCCGAGCGCCTCCACGCGCTCGATCACGCCGGGGGCGAGGGCGGAGCCCTGCGCCAGGGCCGCGACGCGCAGCGTGCCGCTCGCGGGCCAACCCAGCGCGATCGCGTACAGGGCGCCGTCCTTGGTGGTGAAGCGGATGTCCTCCGACGTGAGCGGTTGCGAGCTGCCTTCGCTGAACATGCCGCCGCCCACGCGCGTCGGCCCTTCGCCGTAGCTGCGCCATGGCCGCGTCCCGTGGATGGCCTCGCCGTTGCGCCCCATCCAGGCGGCGATGTCCTCCAGGACCTTGCGCTCGTCCGAGTCGATCGTGCCATCGCCGCGCAGCGGCACCGACAGCAGCAGGTTGCCGTTCTTCGACACGATGTCGCACAGGCGATGGATGACCGTGGTCGCGTCCTTGTAGCGGTGGTTGTCGAAGAGCGAGCGGTTGTAGTGCCAGTCGCCCAGGCAGGTGTCCGTCTGCCAGGGCAGCGGCTCGATGCCCTCGCGAAAGCCGCGCTCCACGTCCTCGACCAGCCCCGGCCGCCGCTCCGGCGGCAGCACCTTCGCGTTGACGACCGCTTCGAGCTTGCCGCCGTGCCAGGCCATGCTGGCGTTGTAGTAGTGAGCGGTGATGTCCAGGCCCGCCTGTCCGAGGGGCAGGCCCGAATTGTCGAAATAGACGAGGTCGGGCCGGTAGCTGTCGATGAGGTCTCGGCAGCGCAGGAACCAGCGCCGCGCGAAGGCCGGGTTCTGCAACGGGGCCTTCTCGTCCCATTGGCGGTCGTTCTGGCCGTGCCATTCGTTGGCCGTGCGCACCGTCTCGATGCCGTCGGGCATCACCATGTTGCGGCCGGTGTAGAGATCCTGCGGATCCAGCCCGTCCCACCATTTGCCGCGTCCATCGGCCGCGCTCAGCTTCCAGGCGTCGTAGCGCTGGCCGGCGCGCGGGCCCTCCGGGTCGTAGCCATACGCGGGCTGCAGCCAGTGCCAGGCATGCGCGGAATGGTTGCTGACGCCGAAGCGCAGCCCGCGCGCGCGCGCCGCCTTGGCCCAGGTGCCGACGATGTCGCGCCGAGGGCCCACGCGCACGCTGTTCCAGCCGTGGTACTTCGAGTCGTAGGCGTCGAAGTTGTCGTGGTGGTTCGCGAGCGCCACGAAGTAGCGCGCCCCGGCCTTCACGTAGAGATCGAGCAGCGCATCGGGATCCCAGTGCTCGGCCTTCCAGCGGTTCTGCATCTCCATGAAGCCCACCTGCGTCGGGTGGCCGTAGGTCTTCACGTGGTGGTCGTACTGCGAGTTGCCCTGGATATACATGTTCCTGGCGTACCAGTCCCCCATCTCCGGCACGCACTGCGCCGTCCAGTGGGCCCAGATCCCGAACTTGGCGTCGCGGAACCACTCTGGCGTGCGATAGCCGCCGACCAGCGAGTCCCACTCGGGCGTGAAGCCCGCCGATGCGGCCTGCGACACGGGCGTCGCGAGCGCGCTGGCGGCGGCGGCCGTGTGCAGGAACGACCGGCGCGTCAGTGCCGGTCCGAAGGGGAAGGATTTGTTTGCAGGCATCGCTGATCGTGTCGAGGAAGTCAGGAAAGGGCCGGCCGGCGTCGCGCGGGCGAGGGGCCGGACGGCGAGGTGAAAAGGCAGGCTCGGTGTCTCGGGACGTACGTGAGAGCGGTCTGCGGCGCGATCCTTCCGGCCGGTCGTCCCGCGGTGATATATCGATAAATCAACCCGTCGAAAAAAGCCTCGGCGTGCATGTCGCGTCCGATCGACGCGTGGCCCGAGCCATCGTGCCGCCGGGATCCGCGCAGAGGCGATGGCGCACGAGGGCGGCGGCGCCCATGGCGACGGCGTCGTCCCCGAAATGCGAGAGCGACAGCTCGACATGCGGCGTCCGGAGCGTGAAGTCGCTTCCGCCAAGGACGCTGCGGGCCGGGCGCAGCAATGCATCGCCCAGCCCGGTCATCGGACCGCCCACCACGATGCGCGACGGCCGGTACAGAAGCGCCAGGTTGTGCAGCAGCGTCCCCAGGCAGGCGCCCGCGCGCGCCACGGCGGCCAAGGCCTCCGGCGCGCCGGCATCGAGCCTGCGCCGGAGCGCCTCGACGGAATCCGGCTCGGTGCCGGCCAGCAGGCTGTCCGAGCCGATCATCGCCCTCGCGCAACCCGAGCGGCCGCAGGCGCATCGCGGCCCGTCCACCTGCAGGATGGTATGACCGACGCCGCCGACGGACGGTCGACGGGGCGTCAGCAACTGGCCGTCGACGACGATGCCGGCGTGCAGGTCTTCTTCCAGGCTCAGGTAGAGCAGGGAGGCCGGCCCGTCGATGGCGGGGCCGAACTCGAGTTCGCCGAGAGCCGCGACATCGGCCGCAGGACTCACGAGGAGCGGCGTTCCCTCGAGCGGGGAGCCCTCCAGCTCGCGTGCCAGCAGCGGCCCGAACGGAACATCACGCGTGCGCAGGAACGAGCCGTGAGGCGGTTCGCCGGCCGGTTCCTCCTGGTGGCCTGGAAGACCGACGCCCAACCCGACGACGTGCGGCGCCACCTTGCCCAGCTTGCCGCAGACCCGCAGCGCGGTCGTGGCCAGCGAGTCGATGCAGCTCATCGCGCTTCGTGCCTTGCCGTAGGGCTGCGTGGCGCTGGCCAGCACCTGGCCGGAAAGAGAGGTCGCGACGACCCGGAGCCGGTCGATGCCGACGTCCGCCCCGAGGAGGGCGAGCCGGGCCGGGTCCAGCCGATATCGGGGAAGGACGCGCCCCGAGGCCGTGCCGCGCTCGCGGCGTTCGAGGATCAGGCCTTCGAGGACGAGCTGGCGCAGCGAGGGAGCGACGATGGACATCGGCAACCCGAGCGCGATCGCCAGCTCGGGCGCAGAGCGGCCCGGCCGCGCGCACAGGCGCCGGATCACCGCGGTGCGGTGGGCGCGCCGCTGCATGGCGTGGTGGCGTTCTGTCGCGAGAAGCGCGGTGGATTGCAAGTGGATTTCCTCGTCTGCGTCGGGAGGGTAGTTCGTTCGACTGTCGAACTAAATAGGACAAATACCTATCCGCCCGACATCGATCGGCGCGCCGGTAACGGTTGGTGAGTCCTGCGTGTTGCCGTTGCGGGGTCAGTGCCCGGTCATGACAGTGCTTGGGCTTTGCGTTAGCTTGCGCGACCAATGAACGACAAGGGAGCCCACGTGTCCGAGCGATTGACCCGACCCACCGATGGAGAGGATCTCCCCGATCCTGCTCGGCGAGCGCTGTCCCTGGGCCTGGGCCTGTTCCCGATGCTGCCGCTGCTGCCGGCCTGCAGCGCTGGCTACGATGGCGATGGCCAGCCGTCGGGCAGCCAGGCCAGTACGCCGGCGGGAACGGCGTCGACACCGGAGTCGATACCGCCCGCCGCCACGCCATCGCCGTCGCCTGCGCCTGCGCCCGGACCAGCGCCCGCGCCCGCGCCCGTGCCGGCCTCGGTCAGTGGCGTCTTCCGCCACCCGGGCCTGCTGGTCACCGAGGACGATGCCACCCGTATCCGCGTGCTGATCAAGACGGGCCAGCAGCCGTGGACGAACTGGTGGAACACGCTGTGCACCGACCACTTCGACACCCTGGACACCAAGCCCTTCCCGCTGCCAGCGGTCTATCGGGCCGACGGCAGCAAGAACAACCTGTACGTCGACATCTGGCGCGCCTGGTCCATGACGCTGCGCTGGAAGCTGGGCGACCCGCAGGACACCCGCTATGCCGACAAGGCGGTGGAGTTCCTGGACGCCTGGGCGGGCACGCTCAAGGAGGTGGGCACCGTGCCGCCGGGCTCGACGGCCCACGACGACCACACCTTCATCATCCTGGCCGGCATCCAGGGGCAGCAGCTCGCGCAGATCGGCGAGATCCTGCGCACCTACCCGGGCTGGGCGCCGGAGAGCCTGAAGCGTTTCCAGGACATGCTGAGCACGGTCTTCGCGTCCGTCTCGTCGTCGTTCCTCAGCGACGGCCGCATCGGCTCCCACGCCAACTGGGACCTGGCCTCCATCGCCGGCGCCATGGCCATCGGCGTCTTCTGCGACCGGCCCGACCTGTACCGGCTGGCGTGCGATTGCTACGCCGCCAACAACCGCGGCAAGCTCAGGAACTTCGGCAACGGCTCGGCCCTGCACGGCGTCTACTACATGCACCCGGGCCACTTCGGGCAGTGGGAGGAAAGCGGCCGCGACCAGGGCCATTCGACGCTGGGCATGTCGCTCGGGGGCGACGTGATGGAGATGGCCTGGAACCAGGGCGACGACCTCTACGGGCTGTACAACAACCGCTTCCTCGCGGCCGCCGAGTACGTGGCCCGGTCCAACCTGCTGGACGAGAACGGCAAGACCTATCCGATGCCCTATGTGCCGGAACAGAATCCGTCGTCGCCGCACACGGATCGGTGGACGCAGGTGAACCAGTCGTTCCAGCACGGCCGCAACGCCTGGGAGCCGATCTACAACCACTACGTCAACCGCATGGGCATCGCGGCGCCGAATGTCGCGCGCATCGTGAAACTGGTCGAGCCGAAGTACGGCGGCAGCAGCGACGACGTCTGGTACCCGACGCTGATCCACCGGCGCGTCGACTACGCCGGGCCGATGAAGCCGGCATCCGGCCTCACGGGCTACTTGAACGACGGCCGCGTCCTGCTGTCGTGGTGGGGCAGCGTGGGGGCGGCTTCCTATGCGGTCAAGCGCGGCGCGACGGCCAACGGCCCCTTCTCCCAATTGAGCACGGTCGCGGCGGACCAGCTTCTGACCTACACCGATACGCCGCCCGGCGGGGTCTGGTTCTACCAGGTCGTCGCGCAGGGCGCGAGCGGTGCGGCGACGGCCGGCTCCAACGTGGTTCGAGTCGCGGCATCCGGTGAGTCGCGCTTGTCGATGCCGCTGAACGGCATGAACGGCACGGGCACCTCCGGCACCCTCCTGGCTGCCGACGGCACATCGAGCACCGTGCAGGGCACGCTGCTGGACAACGCGACCTGGGGCGACGGGCGCAACGGCGACAAGGCCGTCGCGTTCGACGGCAAGGCCTCGGGCCTGCAACTCCCGCAAGGCCTGTTCGCCGGCCTCGACGACTTCAGCGTGTCGCTGTGGGCCTACGCGAACGGCCTGCACTGGGACACCTGCATGCTCTTCGCAGGGACCGATGCCTTCTCCTGCCTCTTCATCGCACCCCAGGCCGGCCCAGGGGTCCTGCGTTTCGGGATCTACGGGGCCACGTTCAACGACGCCCACGTCGTCGACGCACCCAGCCCGCTGCCCACGAGGCGCTGGGTCCACGTGGCCGTCACGCTGCAGGGCACGACCGGGCGGCTCTATGTCGATGGCAACGAAGTGGCGAAGTCCGACGACATCCTGCTGACACCGCGCCAGGTCGGTGACCAGGTCATCTTCCTGGGCCGCAACTGGGCGCATCCGCCGTTCAATGGGCGCATCCAGGATTTCCGCATCCACGCGGGCGCCTTGAGCGCCGCGGAGGTCGCCGCTCTGGCGCGATAGCGCAGTGCCTCGGGAATCCACCCGCGCGTCCTCGTCGCATCCATGTCTTCCTACCGAACGTCCCTCCCCATGAGCACCCTCCACGTCCGCCTTGCCTTTGCCTTCGCCGCAGCGCTGACCGCCTGCGGCGGCGGCACGGGATCATCAACTGGATCAACCACGTCCGGCGCAAGCGGCGGCGCGTCTTCCCCCGCGAGTTCGCCGAGCGGCTCGCCACCCGCCAGCAGCCCGTCGGCCGGCTCGCCGCCCGCCAGCAGCCCATCGGCCGGCTCGCCGCCCGCGAGCAGCCCATCGGCAGGCTCGCCGCCCGCCAGCAGCCCATCGACCGGCACCGCCGCGGGCACCGGCGCCGCCGCCAAGCTTGCGGCGCAGCTGGGCATGCCCGGCCGCCTGACCGCACCCCC